>Ga0308163_10000200_pt1 | contig 157370 bp, 143 predicted proteins | sample PhyTR1_FD_201037 | JGI IMG/M metagenome (GOLD analysis project Ga0308163, IMG submission 201037) | Phyllosphere microbial communities from UC Gill Tract Community Farm, Albany, California, United States - DLSLT.R1 | ecosystem: Host-associated > Plants > Phyllosphere > Unclassified | place...
TTGGCGAAAAACATTGATCCTCAAGAACATCAGAAAGAACAGGTGAGAAATTCTCAAGAGGCCAAAACCAACACTTTCCTGTTAGTTGCTGAGCGTTGGTGGAATGTGAAGAAAGCCAGCGTAACAGAGGACTATGCCGACGATATCTGGCGCTCGCTTGAGAGAGATGTTTTCCCAACAATCGGTGATATCAGCGTCACTGAGATTAAGGCACATGCTCTGGTTAAAGCAGTGCAGCCGGTTCAAGCCAGAGGTGCATTAGAGACTGTCCGACGCCTTTGTCAGCGTATTAACGAAGTCATGATTTATGCGCAGAACACAGGCTTGATTGATGCAGTTCCCAGCGTAAACATCGGGAAAGCGTTCGAGAAACCGCAGAAGAAAAACATGCCTAGTATCCGCCCGGATCAACTTCCACAACTAATGCAGACTATGCGCACGGCAAGTATCAGCCTGTCCACACGATGCCTATTCATGTGGCAGCTTCTCACCATTACCCGCCCTGCCGAAGCCGCTGAAGCTCGATGGGATGAGATCGATTTTGATGCTAGCGAATGGAAAATTCCTGCTGCTCGAATGAAGATGAACCGGGACCATACGGTTCCATTATCTGATGGAGCTCTCGCTATTCTGGAAATGATGAAGTCTCTCAGTGATGGCCGAGAATTTATCTTTCCCAGTCGCATCAAACCAACCCAGCCGATGAACAGCCAAACAGTGAATGCAGCACTCAAGCGTGCTGGATTAGGAGGCGTTCTCGTTTCTCATGGCTTGCGTTCTATCGCCAGCACTGCTCTCAATGAGCAGGGATTTCCGCCTGATGTTATTGAAGCAGCATTGGCTCATGTTGACAAAAATGAGGTTCGGCGAGCTTATAATCGTAGCGATTACCTAGAGCAACGTCGTCCAATGATGCAATGGTGGGCTGACTTTGTGAAAAAGGCAGATAGTGGTAGCCTCACTGAAGTTGAATTTACAACATTAAAGCTCACTGGATAGGAGAAATTCTTAATCCACAAAAGCAAAAAACAGGAGTGTGTGGTAATGACGCAATCCTGTTTTATAAAATCTTATTTCTTGGGCTACATGCATGATTTGACCGGACGAGCATTGGCTCATACTATCAGAAATAAATGTGAAGCAGCCTGCAATCGTACAGACTTGTTGAATGACGCCAAATGATGCAGACATGGGAGATTATGTTCTGGCTGCGACCTCTAATACCTGATAAACCAGCCTTCCATTGGTACGGGCGCTTCCAGACACTCATATAATAAATCAGGGGAATAATTTTGTTTACCCTTCGGGCTGCACATGAAGAGGCGAGTAGATTTCGAGAGCTACTCGAAAAATGTGATCCATCAACAACCTACCTCATACCTCACGACTTTCCTGTCATGAGTTGTAGGCTTTGCTCAATGTTGCTTTCCTTCCACTTTCTGCAATTATGGCCCGAGCTGGAATTGAAGGGTGTCACAGGAGCCACCGGTAAAAATGGCGCGATAACTCACTACTGGCTGGAAGTGGGGGATTACGTTATTGATATCACCGGGGATCAATACAACATCATCAACGCCAGTAAACTAAACGAAGATATCGTAAGAAGCAGGCCATTTGTGCCTGTTCACGTCGCTCACCGAAAGGACAGCTATCTCTATAATTTATTTAGAATTCAAGGGAAGGAACGTTTAATCTTTGGATTTCCGACAATCGGTGATGATTTCGTCGATGAGATGGAATGTGATTATCGCCAGCTTGTTGGCTGATGGTAAACATAGAACCAGGATAAGAGTGCAGATCTGCGCTTATATCGGCAAATCTGCAACTGAGGTTCTACTGGCCTTACAGTGGCTATGACGTTATCTGACTTGTGCCTAAGTTCCGGTAACCGTCACTTAAATGTTTGGTGTTGTTCTTTGCCAGGTAAGCGACCCGTAGCAGGAAGTCATAATAATTAGGGCTTAACGTTAATGCGTGGTGTCGTGTGAACCAAGCAGTGTGGTTCTTCGGGAAATGAACCCGACTGGCGTAATCGGGATAATCAAGTCCAATAGCGCTGCACCAAGCTTTCTGAATACGAGTCGCCATATTATCAGCATCAGGTTCGGTGTAATTCCCCAGATAAGCATAGACCTCTCTGTCAAACAACAGAACTAGGTGATAGTGGGGATGTTCACTGGTATTACGTTCTCGGGCCCAGATATAAGCGGGTAATGCAGGTTCACCAGCCCTGCCTGAACGCAGGTGCTCAGCCCGTAGCTGGCTTTTCAGGGAGTCTAAGGCTCGGGTGATAGCCTTCTCATCATCTCTCTGAAAACACAATGGTAAATCAGGTTCACCGGCAGCATGGGACTGAGCAAATCTCAGGACAGCAAACACGGCGAATATGCGATTATTCTTCTCAAGAAAATCATATACCACCGCAAGCGAGCGACGAAGCATATACCGCGACATTCGGGAGCTATATTTATTTTCTGCATCCAGTAGAAGGTATTCAAAGTCTTTTTCAGATAACCCATCAAGTGATCTCATAATAAATTACTCAAGAGATATTTGTTGTGGGTAGCTGTGGGCTACCCATGTAATTAGGTGTACAGAGCCTCAACAGGGATAGATTATCTCTGCTGGTATCTGGGTATATAAGGATGGTTAGTTAACTGGTATATATTACATATACCGACCAATCAAAACTGGAAATAACTTTATTCACAGCAATATAATCCTCAGCCGACTAGGGGTTAATACCGAAATAACTCATTAATAAATAATAAAAATCACTCTGAAGTTATTCTTTAATGGGCAAGCTGCTAAATACACTCCCACCACTATGATAAACCGGTCTTCCTGACAGGATGTTTAGTTTTGCATCCAGTTCTGTAGGCGTCATTTTGTAAGCAAGATATTTGACGTAATGCGTCCCGTTTTCATCCTCCCATAACTGAACTTTTCCTTCGTCAGAAAGCTGTTCAAGAATAGGCATCAGGTTTGCTTTTTTTCTGAGTGGAAGATAAATCTTTTGCATAATCTCACGCCTTAAAAAATCGTAAGAGCCGTTCTTGACAAGATTGTTTTCGAACCATTCAAGAACTATTTCAGTATAGGAAGGTCCCATGACAGCATCCATTTTTATCATAAAATGGTTAAGGTACCATTCCGATATTAATAGTGCAGCTTCCAGCGTTTCCAGCGAAATAACTGTTGAGTCAGGGGTAATAAATAACTGCATCACAGCAGCAATTCTGGCTGTATGTTCGATGAACCGAGCACCCCAGTCATTATAGTGATACAGTTTTTTCCCTGGCTGTATCAGATATTTTATAAGCCTGTCAACATCATGTAACCGCTTCTTTGCATCTGGAGCAAAGGTCATACAGATGCGGGGTTCATTTTTTTCCCTTCGCTTGATCCCAGCGGCTATATGTTTTTTCTGAATAGAGTAAAACTTATCGAGATCGGATTCATTGCCAGGTACAAGATCATTAATGTCAATCAGCCTGCTGATCAATGTAAGATCCATTCTTAAAATTCGCGCATCTCCTCCCGTTGCCCTTATTTTGTTAGCCATCGATTTCAGAACGTTGTCATGTGGTTCCGGCTGCATCATCAATAGCATACCCAGCCGGGGATCCTTAATGTAAGAACTGCCCGTTGACACACGGCTGACCCGATAATTATCACCACACCACAGGCTGCTAAGATTTGCTGCCTTACGGCGCATGATGCTTTCGAACAGAGCACTTCCCTCATCAGAAGTGATACCCAGGCTGGAATAGTCGCTCATTTCTTTCAAAAGCGCTTCCGGTGTAGGATCTGTTACCGTTAAATGCACTCTCACAGGCTTTACAGGTTCATTTTTAAGACATTCCTCCAGCTCGTGCCTGGCTTCTTCTATTCCGTCTTTCTGACGTATCGCTTTCTGAAGCGATTTCTTAAGGCTTTTACATTCTTCATCCCAGAGCACATATTGTCGTTCGTATTCTTTCAGCCTAACTGAGAATACCTCGGCTTGTTGGTGCTCAAACTGGTGAATTTGGGCCATTGCAACCCTATATACCGTTGTTTTTCGGCTTCCCGATCTTGCCAAACTAATGTGGAAATGCGACACGGGTGCGATAACACCATCAACAATTTCAACATCATACATATCCTGACAGGCCAGAGACATGCTTGCCAGAATTGTGGAAAATGTTAGCTCAATAGAGGCTTTAGTTTTTCCACATATGTAAAATAAAATTTGCTGGACGAAAATCAAAATCGCTCTAACATCCAGATTAAGATCATGATTTTCATTTTTTTTATGTGTAAGTTTCATTGAACACTCCTTTTTGAGAAAAAAATTAAACCACCCGGGAGGCGATCCACTCGTCTACAGAGGTAGAGCGCCAACCGACAGATGCAGCCCCAAGCCGGATCGGTTTAGGAAAATCAGCATCGTAATACCGGGATTTTGGGTTCAATTTCTCGTAGATGCTGGATCGGGATATTCCCAAGAGTGCCGTCAACTCAGCCATACGCAGAATGCGCAGAGGCTGGTTAGAATGGTTCATTTGCTCACATGGTTTTAACATTTTTAGTTCCCCTAATTGGACGTCTTAGTCAGCGCTCGAACTCTCTCATACCATCTGAGATACTGTCCCCGTCAAAAAACGGAAACCAACCGGAGGGAACGTGGGGACTCATGCTTTTGCTGATATGATGTATAACCTTTACCAGTGCTTTGGCCTGTTTGATAAAGATGACGAACGACGTGAAGCGCTTGGAAACAGCAGTTTTTCCTTTCATCAGTCTTTTTTTGATAAGGGCTATGACGATGTAATAAGGATAATTGATAGTAATGAAATCTTCAGCCTCGAAGAAAGACGTAATATTTTTTACAAATACGAGCAACTATATAACGCAATAATGTATATTCCGGTCTTTTCTCATCTGGACAATCGCCAAATCGCAAAGCGATACCTTCAATCCGCATTACCCCCCATAGTAGCATTAGACGTTTACAATACTCTTCAACCCGATGATGAGATACACTTCTATTACCATATTCATCTTTTTTTAATCAGTAGACACTGCCCACACGAAATCACTGATAAAAAAAAGATTTATTCCGGAGTAAAAGAATATCTACGGGAATATATTCGCACACTTGATTTTCACTACACAGATCATCTGGCATCACTTATTAATTTCATTAACAATATTAAAGAAAGTAGTGGACAGAAGGAAGCGACTATTAAAAGAGTAATAAAAGATTGCCGTTCAGAGTATGATGAAAGTTACATTTCTGAAAAGGACATAAGACTCAACGCACTGAATTTAAATAAAATTGAAAGGGCTTATCTATCGCTTAACATACTGCTTGCATTCGAGCGCAAGACCTCAGCAGTCACCGCGGTATCCAGGAATTACCGACATACCGTGGACAATGGTGTTAATTACAAAAATAGTTATGGTATTTTGTGTCGATATCTCTATTCCAGAGGGTATGATGAACAATTATTACACTATATTACACTCCCCTTTTATAATGAGGCAGTCCGACCAGTTTCGGTAATGATCGAGGAGAAACCATATCTCTATGTTCACAAATTAAAATGGCTTGTTTTTAACACCGGAGAAGACAATAAATACTCTAAGTGGGATTTAGCCAAAATGGCATCCTGTTTTAATGCCGCAGCTAACTCAAATGTACTAAAGCCTTACTCCCAACTTTTACAAGCCATAATTTTTCTCAATCAGAATAAAACAGAAGAAGCATTCCATCTTGTAAACAAAATCCCATTAGATACCTTACCGATTGGTTACCTGCCCTCAGCTTTTTCAGTTATCAAACTGGCATTAAAAGTGAAACTGGAAAGAAAAAAAATAAAAAACAAAACACTACTATCCGTAATAAATAGTACGTTGAGCAATCAGGGGACCATTACTGAACTTATTGCTTTAACCCCAGGGGAAAATAATAGCATTGTATTATCCGCAGATAACATGACTATCATGCGTGCAATAAAAATGTACAACCATATGATAAGAAAGGTAAGTTATTCATCTGAAGATTCACCATCTGATATCTGTCCGCAAGCTATATTCGGGGTTCTTGATGAAATAGAATGTGCACTGGGTAAATTAAATATCCTTATTCGCGAAACAGGTGCTAAAATTGATAGCAATGAACTAGCCCGGCTTATAGTGAAAAATAAAACACTAACAGCTCGTGAATTGAATGAAAACCTGGTTGGCGTACTTGATAAATGCACACTTTATAATTTCCTGAGTAGTATCAATGTTTTTATTAATTATTTGAGATGCCCTGAAGAAGAACTAGGACACATCAGGATATTTGCCGGAGTAACAGAAAAGCCAAGACGTCTTCGGGGAAAGATATGTGAGGCTTTGAGGATTGCATCAGAAATACGTAGAGAGGGGGAATTTAAGAAGGTGGGAAAAACGACCAGACGTCAACAGAAAAGCGCTGGCGCAGCCCGAAAAAGCAAATGATGCTTTTGACTCCCCTGCTACAGCTGCTACACGTAGCAGCTGTAGCAGTTGCCAGGAAGCAAGATAAACACTTTTGGCCTAAGCTAAACGTTTCATTAGAAGTAAGCCATTCGATCTCAGCAAAAACGATGTTTCATCTTGCGATATATTCCATATCTCAGCTAATTTAATTGTTACAGTATTAGCCTCCCATGGCATTACATGCGCACCACGCATTTTCGCAAATGGTCCATCGCTCTCTGGGACCACTCGATCACGTGGCATAAGTGCTGCCAGCTTACGTCCATTAGCAGACTCCATCATTGTTGGTCCAACACTGAACCAACAGCCGGCATCGGCTGCTCTTCGAAGGACAGAAGGAGAATCGGTAAACCAGTGAAGAACCGCTGTGCCAAACCCAGGATTCACATCAAGAATATCTAAAACTTCCTTGGCTGCAGCCCGAGAATGAATGCTGAGAACTCGCCCACCTAGTCCTACACACTTTTCAACAATGGCTTTAAATATATTCTTTTGAAGTTCAAAGTACGGCCTGCACCGTGATGAACCATCCAGACCAATTTCGCCAATACCAGTGCAATCCTCCATTTGTGATAGCAACATTTCCAATTCGCTATGTTTTTTATCTGCTATCTCAGGGTGTAGGCCTGGGGAAATGAAACATTTCTGAGTGGTGGCCAGAACTTTCGAAGTTGCAGCGTATGCTCTTGGACTAGTTGTAACCAGCCATACAAATTCGGTTCGCTGCAATGCTTCGATGTAGACTTTCTTGGCATTCGGATAAAGATCTAAGTGGCAGTGGAAATCCATCAAATTACACCGTCCCTTCGAAGCAAGGCAGCTAACTCAGCTAACCCCTGTTCAGCAACGTGACGATAATGAGGGCGATCCGCAGCTGACGCAAAGGCTAGTGTGGCCCCCAGGAAGGCATCAATCCCTTTTTTTTCGGCGGCGAGTACAGCACAAGCCACTGCCATTGGATCGTCAGCATTTGCTTTTCCTGCCAACGACAGATTGGTGAATTTATATCTTGTCGTATCAGAAATCCCCCAGCGCTGAATCGCAGCTTTACGAACCATACATGGCACGCATCGACCGCAGTGTGTTCGGTTGTAGGTACGGAAACGACCGCAACTTGTCGAATCACATGCAAATCTTGTTAGCAGTGTTTGATCTGCACACTGTGCCAACATCTCTCCCTTCGTCATGAACCGATAGGGCATACACAATTGAGCATTGACGCCAACGGCATCAAGTAATTTTTGAAGGAAAGTCATGAACTGTGGATGTGTTGTTCTTGTGCTGAGGCTAGCCATCCTTCCCGGAAGCAATGGAGGATTGATACTTATGAACCCATTTTCTGGTACCAATATTTCGGCTCTGTTGACCGATAACAATGATGTAGCGAGCACAGCAAGACCATAGAACGCCATTGAGCGAGCTCTGGTCGATGTTTCTTTTTTACCACTAAAAACGACTTTATGACTCCACTGTTGATGCCAGTCGCCTCCACCTAGTGCATCAGCATAGGCAACTTGCCGAGCTGAATCTTCAAAAGCAAGTTGTGACACAAAAATTGGTTTACGCCCTGCTGCTGTTGCATCTATACCACCTATCAGGCTATCAAGGCCTCCAGAAAGTAGAGACACGCAATCTCGGTCGCACTCTCTGTGATTGCCTTTTGGTGGTGTTGGGCCGCCAGGCAGGAAGTGCAGCGTCCAAAAGTCACCAGAAAGAACTCGAAGCATTTCCTCTGCGATAGCTTTATTTGCTTCCCAAGGAACTGGATCATTAAGTGTAATATCAAGCTCAATTTGGCGAGTCCAACCATCAGCACTATTTTTGCGGAGAACAGCAACATCTGAGGCATAAACAGCAAAACAAAAAAGCATGAAATCCCACACTGGGATCGATGGGGCATAGCCAGCACTTTTTAGCTTACGCAGCCAACCAGAGGCAATACGTCCAATGCCGGGTCGTGATGATGCCTCTAGGAAGGTGAATGCACGAGTGCCTACTGGCACATTTTGGGGTAGCGAATTGATACTTGAGCAAAGAATTTTCATGATTCAGAGAACACCGTAAGGGCGTCTTGTAACGCCGAAGTCGCAATTTCTCGCATGGAATGTGAAGTACTGCCAGAACGTACCTTTCCCATCGACTTGTTAACAACAACCATAATGTAGTCAAGCACTTGTGCTAATCGCTGTTGTATGACGCTAGGTACATATTTTAGCTTTTCAAAAACCCTTCCGAGTTCAAGTTGAACCCGGTTGTAAACATCGTACGCCACTGTGAATGCCATTACATTGGCAATCTGGTCATCCGCAAGATTGAAGATATCAGCAGTGGGATCTACTTCATAAAGATGAGAGATGGCCTGATTCATTGCATGCTTGGCTGACTCTTCGTCAATACTTCCCCCCGTGGGCAGCAGCTTTTGTACAACTTCTAGAGCAGTATCATGGGCAGATAGATTTCTCTGTTTTACCGAAGCAACCCACGCATCGATATCAGGGTCAGTCCCATCTCGGGCTGTTGCCAGAAAGCCCCCTAATGAAGCAGAAGCTATAGCGCTAGTGCGCATACGGCTCGCCGCTTTTACTGAGCCGCCCATACCTTTTTTAATGAAACTCGAAATACCTCGCCGTAAATCAGATCCACTACCAGATTGCACGAAACCCGTGAGAGCCCTTCGCGCTTCCTGATAACGACCCGCTGGCGCTGCAGCCGGACTTTCTACATGCTGCGGTGTAGTGTTGTCATTCTCCGAGTCACTGTCATTTGCACCATCAGAGCCATCTTCGGGAGCTGGATTTGGTGATATAGGTTTGTCTGCATGGCTAGAGTCAATGCCAGTTTCAGCATCATCTAGCCATGGTGGATCAAACGATGCGCCAGAACCGGCTCCTGAGCTTGAGGTCGAGGTACCCATTTATTTCTTCCTTGCATTTTCAATTGCACGTTTAACAGGTTTCGGAATCTGTTCGTCCCGTTCCCACTTAGATAAAACATCTTTCGCCCAGCTACACTCTGTCAAAGCTGAAACCAAGCCTGGGGCAAGCTGAGAAATAGGTGCCTGACTAATGAGTGCAGCGGCTCGAGCCCCGGTACTTGGGTGAATATGAGACACCTCGATAAGCATCAAGACCTCTTCGGCCTTTTGCCATAAACGGTTTGGTCGCCGAATTTCCCAGGCGCGAGCCATGGCAAGACCAGACTGCAGTTCACCAGCATCCATTATTTGCTGTTTTAATGCTTCGTTCGAATTTCGGGCTGCCACCAACGCATCACGTAATGCTTTACCTACTACGTTCAGATCATCGGCACCAAAATCCCTAACGGTGCTATCTCTACTGAGGTGCAATATAGGTCGCATATCCATATCACCAAGCAGAGGTTTGAGCTGCAGCCACTCACGGACAAACTCTTTATCTCCAAATAGAGTGGGGAGCGTATTATCCGGGTCTTTAGCAGCCATCTCTGCGTCATGAAGAATGCTGACTCTTCCTTCGTTTTCGGCCGAAACCTTTTCCGCCAATGCATTCGCAGTAGCTTCGTCACACCGCTCGAGTAAATGCCACTTAGCCAGAATTTGTACATCCACATCAATGCCTTGTGGTTTAGCTAATGTCTTACGCAAAAACACGGTATTAAGAAATCGCTTAATCAGTCGTGGGTTGGCCTGGACTGTACTTGCACTAAAAAGTAATGGGGCCAACCTCTCAGCTAGCCCCATTAGGTCGAGCAACTCAGCATCCTCCTTTTCCACCAGCGTTTCGAGGAATGCAAGATCAACGGTTTTTCCCGTCCAAGTTTCTCGTAGTCGAGCTTCTACGCTGAGTTTAGCTTTCTCAAAACTCTCGGTTTTCAGCTGTCCGCTGCGGTGAGCACGTTCCAAAAATAGCAACGCGGTATATGCTTTAGTCTCGTTAGAGCCTAGTCTTGGTACTCGCAACGGAACTTGAATTAACTTGTCGAAATAATTGGTTGCGATATCGTCATCCAAACCAGTACCAGCAAAGTGGACACGGACGGCTCCACGAATAAACACATCGTCCGCGGCGATGACGAATGCACTTCGACGCAGAAACAGTAGCAACCGAATAGCCTCGAGCGTTGAAATAGCAGTCTTAGGTAGGCATCGATCAAGGTCATCGACAAAGACTACTAACGTGATATTCAGCTCGACGAGTAGCTCTTCCAAGGCTTCTCGAAAGGATTGTATTTCTTTTGGCAGCGAAACGGGTTTAGCTTCGTTCAAGAGTCCTTTGGTAGCTTCTGATGCATCTTTGGCGACTGCGATGCCTTCATTAAGTGATTCATTCTGCAATGCACCTTTTCCAGCCTCGACAACTTTTCCAATAAGACCGACCGGAACCCCTGTGATCAAAGTGGCTGCAACTTCTCCACCAAGTTGAGCCAACCGTAGAAAATTAATGCGCTTGACGAGGGATTTTGCCTTACCTAAAAGTCCACTATTCTGGGCGACTACAGCCTCAAGTACTGCATCTCCAACCGTCTGTAGCAGCGCGGTACGTGCATCTTCAAAGCCTTGATAAAGCCATGGATTGAAAGTTATCACTATATGTTTTGGTCGTTCCTCAGAGGCAATTTCCACTCCGACAGTCTGTTCCAGCGATAACTCAGATGCGATCATCCGTACAAGTGACGATTTTCCTGCTCCCCAGCCTCCCGAGATCCCAATCGAGATTGGCTCCCCACCGGTATCTTTAATGAGCTCCGCACATGCTTTTGCTACTAGGCGAAAATTAACGTAATCAACGGTTGTCTCATTGTCATGCCACATGATGTCCCCAATTATTTTTCTTCAAAACAACTCTTTACTAATTTCAGAAAGTTCTTCGACCCAACACCTGCTACCGAACTTATAGTATATGGGCAAGTTCCCCTTCTGTTTGCAAGGTTTTTGTTAGGATAAGGTAGATAATTGCTATCGAACTCAAATTCATTACAAATATAAATTTTAGAGTGAATTCTATGGCCTTCTACAGGGGATACCTCACTCTGGTTAAGCGCTTCTGGCGTAGCCAGTGGTGCCGGGCGACGGCCTGGCAGACGTTGCTTTCCTTTTCGTCGAAAATTCAAACAGTAAATCCCGTGAACACGCTTATGGTTCCAAGCGTTACCCTGCCTGCATATCATCTGGAACCCGGAAATCTCAAAAAGTGCCTGGAACTAAAACAGGTATGCTTACACCGGGGACAGGTCAAACCGAAAGCTCAATTCATTTAAAAAAAGCATAATTAACTCCGACCATTCAAAATGGTCGGAGGGGTATAAACTCCTATCAATTTAGCATTATCTCATTTGACATGAATAATACCCCTCACCTATTTGTTGTCCTTTAGCTAGTTCATAGCAACTTAGAAAAATTTATTCGCTGCAATATAAATGCTACTTGCGTAGCGATAAAATTGCCCGTGCGGTTTCAGCACGGTTAGCAATTTGCATTTTTTGTATTGCAGCATCCACATCTTCACCACTTTTCTTATTCAGTTTAATCAGAAACTCAACAGGTAATAGCGAAGTTAAATTTTCAAGTTTTGATTCAGACCAATTGATGGTTGCAACAACCCCTTCAATTCGCTTAATCATTAGGTTTTTAAGTAATTCTAAACGCTCTGGCTCAACGGTTATATAACCAATCGGCAGGGTTAATGCACTATCAGAATTAGGTTGACCATGGTATTGCACCAGAGCAATCACATCAGGGATTAAGAGTATCTCCAAACGATCAAACTTAGCCTCTGAAGTCAGGCCAATACCGGTAGGAAAACGACCAAAGTGTCGCTTACGTTCTTGACGTTTCTCGCCTTCATCAGCGCTTGGGTGTAAAAGCGAAATACGGGCAACCTTATCATCAGCATAATTGCCAAGGATATCACCTAGATCACGATTAAAACGCGAAAGTTGACTGCCATTAGCTCCCCAAAGTGGTACTTTGCTGCTATACCATAGCGCTTTTGGAGCAATGTTACCTTCATAATCACGTAATGCATTATGCAACATACTGATAAAGAGCTTAGAGTTATGCGGCAAATAAACAGCCCCTAACATGCCGGTAGTCAATGAAGTACCGTAGCCAGTTTTCCGTTGTTCGCGGGCCTCTATCCAAGCGGAATAGTCGAACTTATAACCATTAGCAAATTGTAACAACACTTTATCATTTGCTAGTTTACAGAAAACTTCACAGTCGATACCAAATTCATCTAGTTTATGTTCTCCCAAAAAATCTGCGATATGAGCCTCCAGATCGTTTGAAAGCGGCAGTCGGGTGTTACCTAAATATTCATAGGAGCGAGTAAATTTCTGCGGCTCAATGCTACCAGCAGAAGCATCGTAGCTAACCTCTATCTCTATTGGGAGCTGCACCATTTCATGCGAACTGCAGCCCATTATCTTATATAATCTAGTCCTTTGACGCTCATACTCACTGTTGCGGCTAAGCAAAAGATGGTGGCGAAACTGGGAGCTAAAAGCCTCTGTTACCGCAGCAGCATCTCCCCCGATCTGATGCCGAGGCAATAGCTCTGGCAGTCCAGAAGTAAAACGACGATTCGGTTGCGGTTTACATATCGAAAGAGTTAGTAGATCGAACGCCACCTCCTCCGTACGTTCTTGATACTTAACTAAACTTGGCTTCCCACCATTACTAGCTGCATGCTTACGTAGGAATGAGCTAGCCTCAATATGCCCATCAGGATTAATGTTGATCAGTCTGTTAGCCAGCAAGCCATCAAGCAATACCTCTCGCTCACGATCGGTTAGACCAAAGTAATTCTGTAACTCGCTGGGGTAGAGCTGATCAAAAATAAGCAGCAAGCGGCATGCAAATTGTTCAATTCCAGGCATTAGTTTTTCAGTGGTCAAAGCGCAGTTGATCTTGTAACTACGCGCAGGTAGTAGAACGGTAATCAGATTACCCAGACGTGGTTCTGACATTAGTTGTTATCTCCAAGCAGGCTTTGACCACACAGGATTTGGTAGTTTGGTTCATCTACGGCAACCTGTTTACTAATAAATTCATGAACGTTTCCAAGTGCTGAATCATTATTGGTCTTTGACCACATACGCCTAGCTCCCAGAATCAATAACCTTTCTTGAGCTCGCGAAATAGCAACATTTATTCGCGGCGCATCGCGCAGGAAACCTTGTAGTTTGTTGGGATTATCGCGGACCAGACTGAGGATAATTATCTTGTTCTCCTGGCCCTGATATGAATCAACGGTATCGATCTTAATCAAACCACGTAACGATGCTGCCCATTCAGCCCGACTGATAGCATTGTCAATTTCCTCTTTTTGCTGACGATACATTGTGATTATACCAATAGGATATGGCTGCTCTGTGGTAATAGTTTGCTCAAGCTGTGCAATGCAGTCATCGCTCGACAATGACTGCAAAGCCTCCAGCAGTAGCCTGACTTCTCGTTGATTGTAGTAACGGCCATTACCCTTATGCTCTTCTGCACCTGCTTCATTAGGGCTTGAACTATCGATCCAAGTAACAGTTTTGTTCCAAGGACTTGGTAGCTGGGAATACCAATCTGGCGAGACTTTCCTTGATGAATGCAGTTTACCGATATCTTGAGCGTAGAAGCACTCCGATACTAACTCGCCAATTGGTTCTACCATTCGATATTGAGTATCGAGTGTTACGCCGTCTGTTGCTTTAAAAGCACGTTCAAAATCAGACTCGTAAAAGATCCCTTTCCCGAGTTCTAACCTCTTAGAGGCTAACTTAAGATGCTGTTGATGATAGAATGGTGGCAATTGTTTATGATCCCCTACCAGTAATACTCGCTTGCCTGATTGCAGTGCTACCATCAATTCAGCAGCTTGTGCTCGGCCAGCCTCATCAACTATTACCCAATCAAAACTAGACTCAGCTAGCTCTAGTCGACGATTCCCAACACCAACAAGAGTTCCGCAAACCAATCGCTTACTTTTGAACATAAATCGATCAAACCCAGCCTCGCCGCCGCGTAATACATCCATCCACTCTTGGCTCATTTCCAATAGTTGCAGAAAACGTTCAAGGTTCTCTGGATTGTTATAACTGCATTGTATGGCAATTTGCTCAGCCAACTGTCTTATCAAGGTCTCATCATAGACGAGAGTTTTCAGCAAGCTTTCATCGAATATTGAGTTAACAATTTCTTGTGTTCGCAGTTTAAGCTGATTGCTTTGTTCTAATAATTCAGTCAGTCGCTCTTGATGACTAATACTACTGCTCTTTGTCTGTTCTACTTTATCCAACTCACGGCTATATTGGCCATATGTCACCATCAAGGGATTCAGCGTACGATGTAACTGACATAACTGTTTGACTAATAATGGAGCCATGCCTAGGCGTTTTCCCAAGGAGCTAACTCGCAGGTCATATTCACGGTGAAATTTATGCTGAATCTGTCGCTGAAGAGCTTTAGTTGCAACACTTAGCATACCCTCATCAATCATAAGTTCATTACCAATACGTACTGTATCCAGTTCCATTCCTTTTGTATTGCAGAGCTCTCGAGCCTTAATGGCTACATTATCAACAGAAGCATGGGATTGGCCGACAAGAAGAATATTATTCACTCCGCAATGTTGATACAGATAGTGAATAAATTTTGAAATAAAGGTAGTTTTACCTGTTCCTGGCGGTCCCTGCAGAACTCCAACCGGTCCCAACTCGACCAACTGTTGAAACGCCATGAGCTGCTGTTCATTAAAACGTTGTCCAGGCTGATCATAAAGCTCGCGTAATGTCTCCGCGGATGGCCGCGGTTGCATTTGCTGCATACAGGGTTTCTGGTGGTAATCAAAATACTGTGGCAGATGCTGGATCTCTGCTTTGTTTTCAATTACTCGTTGAAGGGCTCTTTGGCGCAACTCTCTTGATGATTTGTCACGGATCGACTCCAATAGTAGCTGGCTGCCGCTACTAATTCGCTTACGAGCAGCATCGAAATCAAAGCGAATAGCCAATAGATTCGGCGTAGTTTCATTTAGCCGCAACTCCCCTAACTGCACTGATTCACGCTTATCTTTAATATAAACAATGATCTTATCATCAAGTTCAAAGCTGAGGTCAGCACCGGATTCCGTTGTATATGGGTAGAGTAAGCAACCACTTGATGATTCCTGAAAGTCAGTTGAATCGATGTTGACTATATCTCGTAGGTCTACTTCTGTGTCAGACAATGCCTGCCACAACTCAACCGGACTTGACTCACTACTATCGAAGTCATCTTCATCCATCTCTTGATTAGGATTAGCTCGCTCAATGATGGCGTCAATTACTGGCTCGAGATTAAACAGCAGTTCAATAAAAGTATTACGCTGATTAAGTGAGCCACGCTGTAATGAAAGTAGAGTATTAATTTTAGCTTGGGAATATTTACCAGCCTTTATACTTTCTTCGATCGATAATCCTTTTTTATACAATATTCTATTAATAGTGCGATTATCAGGATCCAGGTCTACCAATAGCCGCTCACCTAAACCAGTGATGTAACAACGCAATTCATGCGCAAAGCGTGGATTAGCTGACCAGTTACAGTGAAAATGATAGATGCCATCATTTTGTTCTAGAAGCTTCATTTCTTGCGGCCAATCATCTGTGCCCCAGCAAACAGGAATTACCTTATCCTGTAATTCAGACTCCACAACTTGCTTAATCTCAGCTTGTTCCGGGGCTCGAAGTGACTGCAGCAAAGGATCGAGCGCGATAGGTATACCGTCAACGGTTTGCTTGGCACGTTCCAACTCAGCTTGAACCGGTACTGGCATATCTTCACTAAATAACTCCTCCACCATACGATATACGGCAAAGCAATCTCGCCCAAAAGCATCAGTGCTTTCAGGATTATCTGGCTGGTAACGATTATCTGCTGTTAATTCATCACTGAATTCAAGCAATCCAATCAGGGTAATTGCTGTCTGCTCCCCGGCTAGTACCAGCAGTTTCTCTGGGCAAAGATCTCCATGAGGTAACTGCTTTTCATGGAAAGCATGAATGGTGTTGATCAACGTCTCCGCTATTGTGAAACGTTGGGATTGTTCTAACACGTTCTCAGCAATAAACTGTGACCACGGTAGACCATCCACATACTCGCTCACTACATACAAGCCGCCTTGCCCTAATAGCCCACAGGAATGCACCTTAGGAGTTGGCAGATTTATATGTGTAAGCTTATCGATTCGCTGCTTAAAAGCGTGGATACGGCGGTTAACACCAGGTTGCTGAGGATTCAGAATCACGCCATCCCACAACTTTACCTGCAGGGCTTTCCCACCTTGTTCACAGTGGTAACTGATGCTGCCTGTCGTAGCAATGGCAGCAAGCGCAGGGTAAACCATAGACAAATCTTCAGGAAGCGGAGGAAACTCAATTAACACACCAACGCTGTTCATCCCTTCGCGAAAGAATTTGTTTTGCTTTAACTCTTGATAAATCTGGTTTGCTTCATCAAATTCTTGGCTATGTTCCTTAGTAGCCGCATTAAACTCATTGAGCATTATGTCTGCACGTGGAAAGCGTTTACTTGGCTCAAGGTTAAGAGCTTGTTCAAACCAGCTATTTAAAATGCCGCTAAAAGGATCAATTAATGGAGCTCGCCATTCAGGCATCTGTCCAGGAGTCAGTAACGATTCGCCTGCAAAACAAATACGATAAGCAATTACAGCCAACATGAATACATCTAGGCGATAGGGCTCAACTGCTTCTTCAAAAGCATCTTCGGGCAGAGTATATGGAGCACTTTGCAATGTCGGACGTAATGCCTCTAGGCTATTATGTCCCTCCAGCGAGGCTGCGCCAAAACCAGTAACGACAATGCTCTTTTGATCCCCTGCGTACCATAGATTGTGCGGGTCAATATCACAATGGCCTATACCTAGGCTATGTAATTCAGAGAATGGAGCCAATAATGCACGAACGCGATCAATACGATCAGACTTACTCCATCCGTCAGCTTCGCTATCTAGTATCTCATCCAATCGGCTAAAACTGCGGCGTAACTCATACAGCTCACGGGCATCATCAGTTACATCCTCGTCGGATAATTCCCTTACCGCACGCAACATATAATCCTGCATAGTTGCACTGCCATGACGAACCAAGCGACCGACTCGTGTTTCACGCAGAGCTATCTCAGACCATAATGTTTGCATTGCATTTGCTACACCCAGGGCATCAAAGTTCCACTGGCGTAGCAGGCCTCTATGTTGACTATTGTCTTTGTGGCTAGCCCTGAATTCGTGGTAGACCATGTGGGGATGACTAAAGAATGGCTTATCGCTCGCAAGATAACCGCTCTCTTTCAATGGTAAAGGCCTTACTTTTGGGCCTTCAAAGAAAGACTTAATGATCGGTAATGCCTCATCTGAATTTGGACGAGGCTTGCCCCCTTCAAATAGATAAGAAAAATTAGTCTCTTGCACCAGTTTTTCGTATTTTTTAGGATTGCCTATAGTCAAGAATTCATCGCGGGTATGAACATAGCGACTCTCACTTGGCGGCAAATTCTCAGGGCCTGCACTGCCACACAGCACTACATGAGCCTCAACATGTAAAAAATAACCCAACTTACGAGAGAGCTCTTCCTGCAACAAATCCCTTAGCCGCTGTGCATGCTCGCGTTTGATCTGATAGGGACTTTTGCCTCGTGGCTTACCATTTTGCAGCCACTTGCCCCCTTCACATGTGATGCTACCATTCCACTCTTTGAGCTCGACTAATAGCAGCCGGTCAGCAGTAATAATTAATGTATCGATTTCCATCGAGCCTTGGCTATCGGTAACAACCAAGCCAGCATAGCCAAACCAACTATCAGGTAACTGTTTGACCATCATATCAACTGTTTTGGTTTCACTACGGTGCAGGCCTGCACCACCTACTATCTGATACTTCACGTTTTCTCCTGCACCACTACAATGCTGTTGGTGGTAGTCAAGTAAAATGGGATGTAGTTATCTCAGACATTGCATAGATTGCGCCTGCCTGATACTAAAAATGTGATTATGAAAGTGAACGCCAGAAATTTTATACCGTTCGCAAAGTGAACGCATTCCAAAATTTTTCAAATATATATCATCATCTTGAACATATCACTATAACGGCGAATCCATAAGGATTCGCCGTTTTTGTTTTCTTTGTTTCAGGAGATATCATGAATAATCTGGGAGGGTTGCAGTCCTTGCAGGGCTCACTTAAGGGCTTACCTGAATGGGCCTCAGAACGGGTCATGCAGCAAATTCGTCAGCTCACAAACTACGAGCCAGTTATCGGCATTATGGGGAAAACAGGGGCGGGAAAATCGTCGCTGTGCAATGCCCTGTTTGCCGGTGAAGTGTCGCCGGTCAGCGATGTTGCGGCCTGTACACGTGAACCTCTGCGCTTTCGTCTACAAGTCGGTGAGCACTATATGACGCTGGTGGACCTGCCCGGTGTGGGGGAAAGTGGTGCACGCGATACTGAGTATGCTGCGTTGTACCGCGAACATCTACCCCGGCTCGACCTTGTGCTGTGGCTGATTAAAGCTGATGACCGGGCACTGGCGGTGGATGAGCATTTTTACCGTCAGGTGATTGGTGAAGCATACCGGCATAAGGTGCTGTTTGTTATCAGCCAGACAGACAAAGCTGAACCCACCAGCGGAGGAGAACGATTATCCACAGAGCAGAAGCAAAACATCAGCCGCAAAATCTGCCTGTTGCATGAGCTGTTCCAGCCCGTGCATCCGGTATGTGCCGTGTCCATCCGACTACAGTGGGGACTGCGGGTGATGGCCGAGCGGATGATAAAGTTCCTGCCGCGTGAGGCCAGCAGTCCGGTGGTGGTCCAGCTCAGTGCGCCACTTCGTACCGATTTCGTTAATAAAAAAGCCCGTGACGATTTTGGTGAAACAGTCGGCTCGGTACTGGATACAGTAAGCTCCCTGCCCCTGATACCGGCCCCGGTTCGAACAATCATTCAGGCTGTACGCGATACCGTGGTGTCAGTCGCCCGTGCCGTCTGGAATTTCTTCTTCTGAATATTGCCACTTGATCCGTTGTTTCCTGAGCCCTGTCGCCATTTGAGCGACAGGGCTTTTTTGTATTTATTTTTCCATCATGAGGAATCTGCTTATGACCCGTCTGACTTCGCGCTTTAGCGCAGCAAATATTATTCGTCGTGACCGTCCGTTAACCCGTGAAGAGTTGTTTCGGGTAGTACCCAGCGTATTCAGCGAGGACAAACATGAATCGCGTAGTGAACGTTACACATACATCCCCACCATCTCCCTGCTGGAAAGCTTGCAGCGGGAAGGCTTTCAGCCGTTCTTTGCCTGTCAGACACGGGTGCGTGACCCTGGTCGCCGCGAACACACAAAGCACATGTTGCGTCTGCGTCGGGAAGGACAGATTATCGGCAAACAGGTCCCGGAAATCATTCTGCTCAACTCCCATGACGGTACAAGTTCGTACCAGATGCTGCCGGGGTTATTTCGTGCGGTTTGTGCAAACGGACTCGTCTGCGGTGAATCGTTTGGTGAGGTTCGGGTGCCGCACAAAGGCGATGTGGTGAGCCAGGTGATTGAAGGGGCGTATGAAGTACTGGGGATTTTTGACCGCGTGGAAGAGAAGCGTGATGCGATGCAGTCGCTGATGCTGCCGCCACCTGCGCAGCAGGCGCTGGCACACGCTGCACTGACGTATCGTTTTGGGGAAGACCACCAGCCGGTTGCTCCATCACAGGTGCTGTCCCCACGCCGCTGGCAGGATGAAAGCAACGACCTGTGGACCACCTACCAGCGTATTCAGGAGAATCTGATAAAAGGTGGGCTTAGCGGACGCAGTGTAAAAGGCGGCCGAACGCATACCCGTGCCGTGCGCGGAATCGATGGCGACGTGAAGCTTAACCGTGCGTTGTGGGTGATGGCAGAAACGATGCTCAGCGGGTTTCAGACAAACAAATACTAGCTCCGGATTAATGCGGACATCACCTGTCCGTTCATTGCTCAATTTACAGGCGATTTTTCCTCTAACTGGACACGAAGCCGCATTCTGATTGCATTCGGCCAACTGAAAAAATACTGCTTCTGCTGTCCATATCCTGTCCAGCCCTCTCGTTACACTAATCACTTAATTTTCAGTCCATTAACCGAATGGAGAAAGCCTCTCATGTCTCAGACTGAGCGCCGCCATGAGCGCCTTGCGGTCCGCTTGTCGCTGATTATCAGCCGCCTTGTGGCGGGAGAAACGCTGATTATGCAGAAGCTGGCTACCGAGTTCGGCGTGTCAGTACGCACGCTGCGTCGGGATTTTCGTGAGCGGCTGACCTATCTCGACCTGGAGTTCCGTGACGGGCAGTGCAGCCTGCTGTCCGGTAGCCGCCAGCGGGAGCTGGCGGTGCAGACCTTCGTCCGCCACTCCGGCGTGGAGGCGCTCTTTCCGGATATCGACAACCAGCTGGTTACCTCCCTGTTGAGTGCTAGTGAATCCCCCTGCCTTATCTGGCACAGCGCTACCTCCCGGGCACTGGCACGGCCTGAAGTGTTTACGCGACTGGTTCGCGCTATCACTGAACACCGTCGGGTGACGCTGCTGGCAGAAGGCGGTCGTTACTCCGGGCTGGCTCCTTACCGCCTGGTGTGCAGCGATGGCTGCTGGTATCTGACCGGTGAGCTCGGGGGGCATATAACGGTTTTCCCGCTGGGCGATATTCACACGGTAACCTTCCATCCGGCACTGTTCGTGCCGGATGTACGGGTGCGTAACCTGCTGTCACATCCCGGTTTTCTTCGGGTATTACCCCACTTTCAGACTTTCCACTCACTGCTCGTTGTCAGTGACGACGGGTTTTCACCTCAAAAGGAACAGATATGAAATTACTTACTACCACGGCGCTGGCGCTCAGTCTGTGCGCGGGTACCGTTTTGCCAGTAGCCGCTGAAAATGTCGTAGGGACTGTTAAGGCCTGGCAATACATGCAAGCTGACGGCTGGAAATCAGCCGATGGTCTGGACAATAACACCCTCAGCAATGCGCTCTACGGTGCCAGAGTCATTGATAATTACCCCTGGACCCGGCAGTTTCTGCTGCGGATGGGATACAACGGAGGCTATTTTCTCGCGGACAAAAACACCAAAACGGTACGCAAACTTGCACTCAAAACGGCCAGTGGCTCCCCCGCCGATTTGACATCCGTGTATCAGGGAGAGGGTAAGGCGTGTGGGTTCACTCTGATTGATACCCAGGCCTCGCTGCTGGACGAGGCGCAACAGAGATCGGGTGGTACAGATAATCCAACAGAAGCGTTGAATCATGCCCGGTCTACCTACGTACCGAAAGCCCTGCTGGTCGTGCCTGATAATTGCGTCAATCCAAAACAACAGGCCGCGCTGGCGGCTAAGCGTTCTCAAAAAGACCGCGAACTGCAGCAATGGGTGGCAAAGCAGAGCATGGCTGAGCTGTGCCGCCGTACCGGTAACTGCTGAGAGTCTGGTTACAGGCGTTTTAAATCACACCAGATGCCTGGCAAATATATCGGTTGTATTACGACATCCATTAATTCAGGAATAATGCCATGTTAAGAATTATCACCTCAACCATACCCGCTCTCATTCTATCACTCGCCACCTTCAGTACCGGTGCCGCGCAGCTTCCGGCAAGCCTGATGGATAAAGACAATCCCGGCCAGGAATACTGGTGCCAGGGGAACGACATCAACACCTCCATGTGCTCGCTGACCGGCGTCAGTCATGACCGTAAGTTTGCCCTGATTCAGGACCTGCCGGGCCCTGCCTGTGAAGATTTAAGCTTCGGGGTTATCGACCTGGTGCGCCAGACCGGCGTCAACATTCCTTACGATGGTGGTGACTGTAAGGGCGATGTGCAGGCCGGGTTTGTGCGTGGCTCGAAAGATAATGCTCTGTATGTGAAGATTGTCCGGGGCAGCAAAACCCTCAAGCTGTATAAGGTACAAACCGGTTACTGACAATTTCCCCACACCCGCATACTCCCACAGCCCCTGACGCGTCTGCGTCAGGGGCTTTTGCTTTTAAGGTACACCGAATGCCTGAATCTCAATTACTACCGTCGGGTTCATTCACTCGCCAGCAGGCCGAAGCTGTTACCCGCCGGTATCACAACATCGCCATTGAAGACGACCAGGGCAGTCACTTCCGTCTGGTGGTTCGCGACCCCGAAGGCCGGATGGTCTGGCGAGCGTGGAACTTTGAACCGGATGCCGGTACGGCCCTAAACCGATATATCTGGCAGGATGGCATTTGCAGAGCATTATCCATCGACTGACTGCAGTCATTTACCAGCATACATTTCATACCCTGATTACCCCATCCCATACGCCAGCCATCGCCGCTGGTGTTTTTTATTGACGGAGAAACCCTATGACAACACAGACACAGTACGAGTTTGTTCCCGCTAACGAACCGCAGTTCACCCTCAGTGCCACGCTGGTACCCGACGAACAGCGTATCAACTTCTGGCCACAGCACTTCAGCTCCATTCCGCAGTGGATAACGCTGGAACCGCGTATTTTCGCCTGGATGGGCCGCCTCTGTGATGAGTACAGCGGTGGTATCTGGTCCTTTTACACGCTCAGCAATGGCGGAGCGTTTATGGCCCCTGATGCTGACAGTGACGATAAATGGCATCTTTTCAACGGCATGAACGGAAATGGTGTGGAAATGAGCGCGGAAGCCGCAGGCATTGCTGTCTGCCTGATTGAATACAGCCACCATGCCTGCCGTACAGAATGTGACGTGATGACCGCACACTATTACCGCCTGCGGGACTATGCCCTGCAGCATCCTGAAGCTCACGCCATTCTGCGCATCATCGACTGACCGGAGGAGCAACGAATGAAACAGCTTTCCTTTTTACCCGGCGAGATAACGCCACAGGACCGGCGTCTCATCCAGCGTGCCCTCAGAGTTCTGGACAGGCATCTGCATGAGCCCGGGGTGGCCTTCACCTCCACACATGCTGTCCGTGAATGGCTGCGACTGCATATGGCCGCGCTTGAGCGGGAAGAGTTCCGGGTGCTGTATCTGGATAATCAGAACCAGCTTATCGCCCATGAGACGCTCTTTAGTGGCACGATTAACCGCACCGAGGTCCATCCCCGGGAAGTGGTCAAACGTGCTCTGTACTTCAACGCGGCGGCGGTGATACTGGCGCATAACCATCCTTCCGGCGAGACGATGCCCAGCCAGGCTGACAAAGCCCTCACGCAGCGACTGGTTCAGGTACTTCAACTGGTGGATATCCGTGTCCCTGACCATCTGATTGTCGGCGGCAGACAAATCTATTCGTTCGCAGAACACGGTCTGCTGTGAGGTATTACATGAAAATTATCAGTAAACGCCGGGCAATGACGATATACCGCCAGCATCCTGAGTCCCGAATCTTTCGTTACTGCACCGGCAAATACCAGTGGCACGGTAGCGTCTGCCATTACACCGGCAGGGAAGTTCCGGATATCACAGGAGTCCTGGCGGTATACGCCGAACGCCGCCAGGACCGCGAGGGACCGTATGCTTGCCTGATGAGTATTACCCTGAACTGACGATAAAGGAGATTATAAATGAGCAACATCACATGGGGCCTGCAGAGGGATATCACGCCGCGCCTGGGAGCACGTCTGGTGCAGGAGGGCAACCGGCTGCATTATCTGGCTGACCGGGCCAGTATCACAGGTAAATTCAGTGACGCCGAATGCCAGAAGCTGGATGTGGCATTTCCACACTTTATCAGCCAGATGGAATCCATGCTGATTACCGGTGAACTTAATCCCCGACACGCCCACTGCGTCATTCTGTACCATAACGATTTTACCTGCGAAGCCGACACTCTTGGCAGTTGCGGCTACGTATACATCGCCATTTACCCCACTCAGCGCTAATTACCTTCACGAGAGCAAACATGAAACCTCAACCTGCAACAACTTCGCGGGCGGCGAAGCCATGCCTGTCACCTGTGGCTGTCTGGCAAATGCTGCTGACCCGACTGCTCGAAAAACACTATGGCCTGACGCTAAACGACACCCCGTTCAGTGATGAAACCGTGATTCAGGAACACATTGATGCCGCTATCACGCTGGCTGATGCCGTTAATTTTCTGGTGGAGAAATACGAACTGGTACGTATCGATCGCAGGGGATTTTCGTGGCTACAACAGACTCCCTATATTTCCGTAGTAGATATTCTGCGAGCAAGGCGCTCTACCGGATTGCTAAAAGCTAACGTGAAATAAACGCTTAAATACAGACAGACTAAAGGAAAGCAAAATGCTAATCTCACAGACGAAGAGACTTCTACTGTAACCTACCCTCCCCGGCAAAAACCTGACATTTTCTTTTAGGACCAACAATGGGACCAAAATGAAAATTGAACTGAAGGTTAGCAGCTATTAAACAACAAGTTATACAACCAATTCAGACTCCCCCAGCCCATCGGTGATTACCAGAGTCATCCGATGAAGTCCTAAGAGCCCGCACGGCGCAAACCCTGCGGGCTTTTTTGTGCCCTCAATTTGTTCATTACCTTATGAGAAAAGGCGTCTTCCCCCTGAGATAATGCGCAAACGCTTAGATAGATGGCAAAACGTACGCCTAGAACATATCTCCATTCGCGTAAGAACGGTGATAGGCCAAAGAGAGCGCATCTTCGCAGACACTGCATTTATATCAGTAAGTGCTGCCCTCCATGCCAATGCAGTTTATGACCTGCTGCTGAATGCGACAAAAACATGCCCTTCAGCTATCGACAATGTGCTCCTCAATAACAAACCTGAGCTGGGTCAGCCATCTTCCCAACCCTTACATTCACATCGGTCTGGCACAGCCTTCATTTTCACTTCTACCGCCTGTATTATTGGTACGAAAAGCACCTGAAATAGGGTATAAAGCGGCATGAAAATTCCAAACAGAATCCAACCCCTGATCGATGACGGTCTGGTAGACGATGTGCTTCAGCGACTGAAAAGTGGCAAAGAAGCCGACGTTTACACTGTCTTGTGCGGCGATAAAATCCAGTGTGCCAAAGTGTACAAAGAGGCCTCGCAGCGCAGCTTTAAACAGGCAGTGCACTATCAGGAAGGGCGTAAAGTCCGTAACACGCGTAATTCGCGCGCCATGCAAAAAGGCTCAAAGTTCGGACGTAAGCAACAAGAAGAGACCTGGCAAATGGCCGAGGTCGATGCGCTGTTCCGTCTCGCGAACGCAGGGGTGCGCGTCCCGCAGCCCTATATGTGTATCGATGGCGTGTTATTGATGGAGCTGGTGACTGATGCAGAAGGCATGGTAGCACCGCGCCTGAGCGATGTGACGTTAACGGAAGAAAGCGCGATAGCAGATTTCCACACGATGATCCGCAACATCGTTCGCATGTTATGCGTTGGCATCGTACACGGCGACTTATCAGAATTTAACGTGTTACTGGATGCCCAAGGCCCGGTGATTATCGACCTTCCGCAGGCCGTTGACGCCGCCGCGAACAACCACGCAGAATCCATGTTTGAACGTGATGTGGGCAACATCACCGCCTACTACGGCCAGTTCGCCCCGCAGCTATTGCAAACGCGTTATGCAAAAGAGATTTGGGCGTTGTATGAAGATGGGAAGTTAACCCCAGAATCTCCGCTGACCGGTCTCTTCGTCGAAGAGCTTCAGGATGTGGATATGGGTTCCCTGATGGATGAAATCATTGCCGCAGAAGATGAGTACTACGATCGTCAGCGCGCAGCCCAGGAACGTGACGACCAATAACGGTGGAATGAGCGGTGTTGTTGCCTGGCTTAGCTCATGTAAAACAGCACGCAAACCCTCGGTCCACCCCATTAAATTTAACGGCTTATCCACGGGAGCGTTTCACATTAGGATGTTCTGATGACACTGACCTTTATCACTCGCAGGCTACCTCATGAACACTTTTAGCATCATCGCCATCCCCTTTTTTGCCGTGGCGATTGTCATGCTCGCGCTTGCGGCAACGCGTAAAGAACGTGCGTTTTTGATCGTCGGCGGCGTGTTTATGGTCTCATCGGTGGTCAACGCGGTGATCGGCCTGTCGTTATAAAAATTGCTATTACATTCCCCTTGTCTAAAACCCCACTGATCCACTTACAGTTTTTTCCTAGAGCCGTGCCGCTTCGCTCGTGCCATCCTTAACACGCTCATAACATGAATAACGTTAGTTGAGGATATGATGAAAAAGACAATTATTGCATTATCTGCACTTCTGCTGGCGACGCCTGTTTTTGCCGCAACCACACATGCAACCGACGATACCGTTGCCGCCGCGAATGAAAACGCGAACAACGCAAAGCAAAAACTGCATGAAGAGCAGCACAAAGGCGAACAGCTGAAGCTGAAATCTGAACATGCCGCTGAAGGCAAAAGCGAAAGCTTTGGCAGTAAAGTCAGTGAAGATTCGCAGAAAGCCTGGCATAAAACCAAAGAAGGCACCGAGAAAGGGTGGGATGCCACCAAAGAAGGTACTGAGAAAGGCTGGAATAAGACGAAAGAAGGCGCAGCAGAGCTGGAAAAGAAAGTCACTGAATAATCCCTTTTCTCCCCTTCTAAAGGCCGCCTCGCGGCCTTTTTTATTGTCCGCTTAAAAAATTCTCGAATAACTTGTCGACTCCATGCGTTTACACCCTGTCGCTTACTGGAGATCCTTCGATGATTCGCCTTACACTACTTTTGCTTACGCTGATGCTGTGCCCGAGCCTACGCGCCATGCCTGTCAGCTATGCCATCGATACACACAGCACACCTATCACCCTATCCTGGCGTGCATTCGGCGGCATTCTTTCCTGGGCTCATCTCGACGGCGCGACGGGAAATGTGACCTTAGATCCCGAGAATGAGTTTGCCGATCGTATCAACGTGAAAATCCCCGTCTCGACGCTGGTCGCCTCCAACAGCTTGCTGACCTGGCAGCTAAAAAGTGACATGTTTTTCGATGCCGCGCGCTACCCCAATATTGTGTTCAGCAGCACCAGAGTCGTGTCACTTGGGAACGGTCGTTTCAGGGTATTTGGCTCGTTACAAGTTAAGGATGTTCAGCGTCCGGTGATCCTTGAGGCGGTACTGGACGATCGCAAAGTGGCCGATGCGATCTCCCTTCACGCCACGACCGCCATCTCCCGTTCCGCCTGGCACATGGACAAGTTCGCCGTGGTGGTCGACGATCGCATCAATATCAAAATTGATATCCATGCCAAATCATGACAGCGCAGAGTGTAATTCCCGTGCGCTATCCTGTAATTGCGACGCGGGATTTCGTCCGATAAGAACAAATTGATAGCCCCGGCTATTCCACCACGCGACGTTCATGCCGTGCCGCGTTTCACGGGTGATTTCCGTGCGACTCTTCTGCTCCAGCGGAGAAATACAGAGCGCCATCGGGCCGTAATCCGCATGTATCCACGCAATCTGCGCGATAGATGTGCTCTCGTAGCGCAGAATGCGGACCATTTTCAGCTCCGCGCTCTGCAAAGCAAGTTGATCTTCATTAACGTGTAGCCCGATATCCTGGGCCGTGCGCGCCAGCCCTTTTTGCAGTACTGACGGTGAACTGTCCAGATCTAGCAGCGTTTCAGCGCTATAGAGCGACATGTATTGGGCTTCCAGATCGCGAATATGACCATTTTCGTCATGTATCTCTTCGGAGGGGCGCGCCAGATAACCGATTCCCGAACCGATAACCAGGAAACTGAGCGACGCGGCGATCATCGCCCGACGGCTTATTCCGGCACGTTTCGTCGACTGATCGTCCAGATATGCGTCCAGTTTTGCCTGCATTCGCTCGGTCGGCGCATCGTCGAGTAACGGCGCAAAGGCGCCTGGATAATCCTGGTTGCTTTTCATCAGCTCAGCGGTACGTGCGGCGAGTTGTTCATCGCTGTTGAGCTGTTGTTCAAAGGCCTGAGCGTCAGCGCGATCCATTTCGCCGTCAAGCCAGGCGACTATCGTATCATCGTCATAAGGGGGCGCAAAACGTAGCGATTTCAAGATCGTTTCTCCTTTGCCACAGGTCGCACGGCTGCCGATTTAGCAAGCGTTGCCCGTGCCGTTGCCAGTCGGCTCATTATTGTGCCAATCGGCACCGACAGCGTGTCTGCCGCCTCCTGATAGGTAAAGCCCTCGACATACACCAAAAACACCGCATTACGTTGTGCTTCCGGGAGGGCATTCACGCTCTGCATAATTTTTTGGTAGTGCATCCGATCGTCATTCTGCCCATGCGTATCCGGGGCGATAAGCTCGTCGCTGGGCACGAATCCCTGCCCCATTCTGACCTGACGCGCGCGCAGATCGGAAATCCAAATCGAATGGAGAATCGAAAACAACCATCGGTCGATACGCGTGCCCGGCGAGTATTGCGCGCTCCTTTCGAGCGCGCGCACGCAGGTGGACTGAACCAGCTCTTCAGCAAGATCCCGATTACGCGACAGCACCAGGCCGTAGCGCCAGAGGCGCGTCAGATGGGCTGCAAGATGTTGACGAACGTCACTGGTGGTGATTTTTCGTGCTCCTGTAAGAGTCAGGATTCCGGATGCCCGTTAATCGCGTTCTCAAGATCGCGATACTCTTCGCAATGTTGGCCGCAAATTCCGGCGATAACCTGCAGTTGTTCTTTGGCCAGATCCGGGCGGCCTTTTACCATCCAGGCCTCACCCAGATATTCGCGGGCTTTGGCATAATTCGGTTCAAGGGCAAGCGAACGCTGATAATAACCAATTCCCTCGTCCGTGCGCCCCAGCTTACGCGTCGCGTATCCGCGATAATTCCACGCCTCAGCAGTATTGGCATTTTTCAGCGTATCCAGCAAATTCAACGCCGCCTGGTACTCGCCTTTTTTGGCAAGATGCCAGGCATAGTTGGTTTTGTCCTGATCGCTAAGGCGCGTCGATTTCTCGGGCACACATTGTTTTGTCGCGCTGTCGTAAACCTGGCCTTTCGGGCAATCGGGCGTTTTGCTCTCGGTATTATCATCCCCCATCGCCCATGCGTGCGGTGCCTGAAAGCAAAATAAAAGCATTGAGATAGCAAGGAAACGGGCGTTCAAACGTGGCGATTTGGCTTTCATTTTCTACTCCTGGTGAGGTTTGTCAGGTGAACAAGGTGTAAACGCCTGAACCTCCCGTTCTATTCGAAGAAAATGAAATTTTTGTTGATATAAAACTCATGCTGATAGCGTATTCATTACGCCCGCGCGAGGAGTTAAATTAAACAAATAATTAACGACAACTTAATTGCCATTTTCAGTAGCACAGCAGGATTATATTTCCAGTATTATTTTAAACGATGGGTGCAAACATAATATATCTTAAACCTGATTACGCACTGTAACTAAACTCAAACTTTAGCCGCGCTAAATTGACTTTATATTTACATGACCTTCCGAAAAATATATTTATCACCCATCATTCTGTTGAAATTTCAAATCTCATTAGCCCTCTATCGCAGAGTCCTTGACTGGAGCGCGCCGGAGGCCGTTCAAACTGAATCATTGACGTGCGTAAACAGCCGCTTCAGACTGGCTTAACTGCGATATCAACGGCACTTCATTTGCTTAATTCTTTATTTGTAGCTATATCATTTTTAGACCTACCAAAACCATCCCTTTAAAAACACAAGGTTTTAAATAACAGATAAAAAGTAAATAGACATTTTTTCCACAGCACATTCTTTGAATAATCTGATGTAGCCACTTGATATGTTGGCGGGCATCGGCCGCTCTGAAGATAAATGACGGTGAGCACTATTTTGATAAATAGCGACTCCGCCGGGGGCGCTCATTACCCGCAAAAATCTGGCTCCGTCTTACACGCCATAAAAAAAATCTGTCGGGAGTCAGTATATATGAGCCAAATCTCTGTTATTTCAAAACTCACTGGCGTGGAAACCACCACGGAAGGTCATCAAGTCTCTTTGGGTCAGTCCTCAATTGTTAAGCTCCACGTGGGTAGAGCGGATATTTCACACTATACCCGTAACGGAAATGACCTGGTCGTCAGCCTTAACTCCGGCGAAACCATTACGCTTAAAAACTTTTACGTCAGCGATGCGCAAGGCACAAGCATGCTGTTGCTGGAAGAAGGCAACGGTGCATTGTGGTGGATTGAAGACCCAACCGCAGTGGAACATTACGAAGCTATCTCGTCGATTGACGCCCTTATGGCGGCGTCGGGGGGCGAAGCGTCCGGCGGTGCCGCGATTTGGCCATGGGTACTCGGCGGCGCGGCGGTCGCGGGTGGCATTGCCGTGGCGGCGGGTAGCGGAGGAGGAGGTGGTGGTGGAAGTGGCGGCGGGAGTAATAATAACTCTGGCAACCTGGGGAATTCCGAGAACCCTCTCACTTCCGACACAACGCCACCCAACGCGCCGACCAATCTCGCCTTCTCTTCGGACGGTACTACCGTGACCGGTACGGCCGAACCCAACAGCACCATCACGCTCAAAGATGCAAACGGCAATCTGGTTGGCACAGGCCAGGCTGACAGCGACGGGAAATTCACTATCGAATTGGGCACGCCGCTGATTAACGGCCAGCAAATCACCGCAACCGCGACCGACGCTGCAGGAAATATCAGTCAAGATGGCCACGTCACCGCGCCCGATTTGGTGACACCTGATGCCCCGACCCTGATTCTGGTGAACGATGACGTCGGGAGCATCACCGGCCCTCTCACTCAAAACCAAATCACCGATGATGCCCGCCCGACGCTGAGCGGTAGCGGCGAACCCGGCACTCTGATCACGATTTACGACAAAGGCGTGCAAATCGGCACGACCCAAGTCGGCGCTAACGGTAGCTGGTCGTTTACGCCAGGCACAGCCCTGTCTGAGGGTAATCACTCCCTGACCCTCACCGCGACCGATGCCGTGGGCCATGTCAGTGTCCCATCCGATGCCTTTACCTTAATGGTGGATACCCTCGCGCCACCTGCGCCGGTGATGACACTCAATCCTGCGGGCACTGCGGTAACCGGGACCGCAGAGCCGAACAGCACCATCACCATTACCAGCAACAATCAGCCGATCGCGACGGGCAAAGCCGATGGCAACGGCAATTTTGTCATCCCCCTGTCACCCGCTCAGATTGATGGCGAGACCATTCGCGTTGTCGCCACCGATGAGGCGGGGAATACCAGCCTTCCCGCCACAACGACCGCTCCCGATAATATCGCGCCCGCCATGCCAGCAAATCTGGCTGTCGCAGCCGGCGGGAACAGTGTCACAGGCACCACAGAACCTCACTGCACCGTCACGGTAAAAGCCCCTAACGGCGATGTCATTGGTGAAGCAACAGCAGACGGCGACGGTCATTTTACCGTCCCCATTTATCCACCGCACCTCAATGGCGAAGTGCTGCTTGTTCTGGCAACGGACACATCAAGCAATACCAGCCAGCCGGGCCAAGCCGATGCACCAGACACCACCAAACCGTTAGCCCCCGATAACCCTGTCGTTTCGGGTGACGGAACCAAAGTCACCGGGACCGCAGAACCTGGCAGCACCGTGACCATCCGCGAAGATGGCGTAAAAATTGGCGAAGGCAAAGCGGACGATCAGGGCAACTTCAGCGTGACCATCGCCCCGCCAAAACTTAACGGCGAAATCCTCACCGCCGAGGCCGCCGATAAAGCCGGAAACACAGGGCCTACGGCGAACGCCACCGCCCCGGACATTACGCCCGCGCAGACGCCGACGATCATTTCCGTGGAAGACAACGTGGCTAACGTGACCGGGCCTGTCCCGCAAAGCGGGCTCACTAACGACAATACGCCAACAATCACCGGTATCGGCGAGCCAGGTACGCTGGTTTACATCTACAGCGGTGACAACCCAATCGGCACCGCCAACGTGCTCCCCAACGGCAGCTGGTCGTTTACGCCAACTGTCCATTTAGCGGAGGGCGGGCATGTTTTAACCGCCGTCGCCGTGGACGATGCGCTCAACCGCAGTGAAACGTCAAACAGCTGGAGTATCACCGTCGACAGCCTCGCGCCTGCGGCCCCGGTCATAACCCAACTGGTTGATGACGTGCCGGGCCGAACCGGCGCACTCGATATCAACGAAGTCACCAACGATAATCGCCCAACGCTTAACGGCACCGGCGAACCAGGCACAACCATCAGCATTCGCCTTGACGGCGCGCAGATTGGCACGGCGCTGGTCAATGACGGCGGAGCCTGGACTTACACCCCAACGATTGTTATCCCGAACGGGCTACACACCCTGACCGCAGCCGCCATTGATAAAGCAGGCAACGTTAGCGTGGCGTCTGGCGGATTTACCTTCACGGTAGATACGACAGCGCCTCCGCCGCCATCGATTACCACGGTCACGGATAACACCGGTGACGTTAAGGGAACCCTCACCAGTGGTTCCCCGACGGACGAAACCCACCCGGTCATGCAAGGCACGGCGCCCGCGGGCACCACGATTGCCATTTACGACGGTACGACGCTGCTAGGATCTGCCGTGCTCGATGGCAGCGGCGGCTGGAGCTTTACCCCACCGAATACGCTGACGGACGGCACGCACGTTTTAACGGCGGTGGCGACAAATGCCGCAGGAACCTCTACCCCTTCTGGCTCGTTTACGCTGGTAGTAGACACCGCCGCACCCGCCACGCCTGATTCGCCTGACATCACCGTCAACCCGGACAATGCCCCCACCGGTACGCCACTCAATCCGGGCGAAGCGACGCGCGATACCTCGCCAACGCTGAGCGGCACCGGGAATGTGGGTGATACGGTCACGATTTATATTGATGGCGTGAAGCAACCCGATGTGGTCATCGTTGATGATGACGGGAAATGGAGCTGGTCGCCTGTTCCGCCGCTGACCAATGGCTCATATGACATCGAGTTAACCGTCACCAATAAAGACGGCGCGGGCAATGAAAGTGCACCTTCGCAGCCGGTCACCATTGTCATTGATACCGTTGCGCCGACCACGCCAGCTACGCCAGTGGTAACGGATAACGTCACGGAGATAACCGGCCCTGTCGCCAATAATGGCAGCACCAACGATCCGCGTCCGGTGATAAGCGGGACGGGCACGCCGAACGATGTGATCACCATTTACGATAGCGTTGGTGGTGCGCCGAAAAGTGAAGTTGGCCAGGTCACCATCGGTGCTGACGGCAACTGGAGCTGGAGGCCGGATACTCCCCTGACGCAAACGTCACACACCTTCACCACCACCGCGACGGACGAAGCGGGCAACGTCTCGGGAACATCTGGCGCGATCAAAGTGACTATCGATACCGTTGCCCCACTGCCTCCGGCCATCACTGATGCGGGCGGCGTAAGCAATAACGGCGCGACGCAGGATACCACCCCGACCATTTCAGGGACGGGCGTCAGCGGCGATACGATCCTTATTTATAATAACGGCGTGCAGATCGGGACGGCTACGGTTGCAGGCGGCGTCTGGAGCTTTACACCAAACACTGCGCTGAGCGAAGGGCAGCATAAGTTGACGGCGGCAGAAGTCGACGCGGCCGGTAACGTCAGTCCCCTGAGCCCGGTTTACACCGTCACCGTCGATACCATCGCGCCAACCACGCCGCTGATTGACGACATCTCGTCCAGCACGCTCGCTAACGGCGTTCTGTACACCAATGACAATACGCCAACGTTGACCGGTACTGGCGAACCAGGTACGCGGATTACGGTCTCCATCGATGGCGCTGCGTCTACGGTCACCGCCACGGTTCAACCTGACGGGACCTGGAGCTGGACGTCGCCCACGGCGCTTGCTGATACCCCTCATGTCATCACCGTCACGTCCAGCGATGCGGCGGGAAATACCTCTGGCACGTCGACCACTAACGTGACGGTGGATACCGATGCGCCCGCGGCTCCGGTCGTGACAGCGCTGGCGATCGAAGGTACGCCAATCACCGGTACGGCTGAAGCGGGCTCACTGGTGATTATCACCGGTCCCGGCCCGGGCGGTACCACTATTGAGCTGGGTCGCGGTATTGCGGTGGGCGGTAATTTCTCCATCGCCCTTTCGCCTGCACAAACCAACGAAACTACGCTAACGATCAGAGCAACGGATGCGGCGGGCAACCTCAGCGATCCCACCACCTTTAGCGTCGTGGATCGCCCGGATCTGCCGGACGTGCCGGTTATCACCTCGATCATTGATGATAACGGCTCGGGCAATATCGACGTGAAAGGCGCAAGCTCCGACGACACGACGCCGACCATCAGCGGAACCGGTCCAGAAAATAGCACCATCACTCTGTATATGAACGGTGTGGAGATCGCCACGATTGGGCTGGGCGCGGGGCAAACGACCTGGAGTTATACTGTTCCGGGCCTCAATGCGCTGGCAGAAGGCACCTACAATTTCACCGCCACGGCGACGGTCGGCCCAGCAACCAGCGGGCTTTCTGCGGCGGCGACGGTGACGATCGACCTGACAGCACCAAACATCCCTGCGATAGGTGCCGTGACCGATGACGTGGGCCCTGGGACGGGGCCGCTCACCAGCAGTCAAATCACCAACGACAGCCAGCCAACGCTGACCGGCAATGCGACGGCAGGCGATACGATTTCCGTCTACAGCAACGGCACGCTGCTTGGCAGCGTGTTAGTAGGTCCTACGGGTGCGTGGAGCTTTACCCCTCCGGGTGCGCTGGCCGAGGGCAGCAATGCGCTGACCATCAGAGCCACCGATCCGGCCGGGAATCAAAGCGGTGCTTCCGCCCCGTTAACTATTGTGGTCGATACAGTCTCTACCACGCCGGTGATTGTGGGCGCGGAAGATAACGTCGGCACAACAGAAAACATTCCGACGAACGGCGTCACCAACGACACCACGCCGACGCTTTCCGGTACGGCGGAAGCCAACAGCGTCATCGCGATTTTCGAAGGTGCAACGCAGATCGGTACGGCCATCGCCAACGGTAGCGGCGCGTGGACATTCACCCCTGCCGCCGCCCTGAGTGAAGGCTCGCACACCTTCACCGTCAAAGCGACCGATCCGCAGGGTAACGTCAGCATTGCCTCCAATGCATACACGGTCGTCATTGACATCACCCCGCCAGCGGTCCCGGTGCTGAATACGGTTAACGACAACGTCACCGGCGGCGCGTTCGGCAATTTAACAGCGGGACAAGTGACCAACGACGCGACCCCAACGCTGAGCGGAACGGGCGTGACGGGCAGTACGATCCATATTCTCAATAACGGCATTGAAATTGGCACCGCAACCGTGGTGAACGGCGCGTGGAATTTCACGCCGCCCGCTAATTTGCCCGATGGCGCATACAACATCAGGGTTAACGCCAGCGACGCGGCGGGCAACGTGTCCGCAAATTCGCCGGTGTTCTCATTTACCGTTGACACCACCCCACCCGCGGCGCCGATTGTGCTCACGGTGCTGGATGACGTCGGCCCGGTGCTCGGGGAAATCACCAGCGGCGACAGCACCAACGATAATCGACCAACCTTTAACGGCACGGGCGAAATCGGGGCGACGATTACCCTGCTGAATGACGGACAACCGTTCGGCACCGCCGTCGTCAACGCCCAGGGGAACTGGACATTCACCCCGACTGCGCCGCTGAGCGAAGGCACGCACACCATTACCCTTAGCGCGACCGATGTCGCGGGCAATACCAGCACCACCACCACCTCGTTCGAACTGACGGTCGATACCTTCGCACCTTCTGCACCGGTCATTATTAACGCAACCGATAATGTGGGAAGCATCCTGGCTCCGGTGACGAACGGAAAAACCACCGATGACACCACGCCAACGCTGAACGGCACGGCGGCGGCTAACGCAACGGTGATCATTTACGAAAACGGCGCCGCTGTGGGCACGGTTCAGGCCAACGCATCAGGCGACTGGAGTTTTACGCCAGGCAGCGTGTTAAGTAACGGGAGTCATACCTGGACCGCCACCGCGACCGATGCGGCGGGCAACGTCAGCGTAGCCTCGCCTGGCTTCACGGTGATTGTCGATACCATCGCCCCGCTCGCACCGGTGATTACGCAGGCGTTTGATAACATCGGCACTGTCACCGGGCCGCTGAGCAATGGACAAGCCACCGATGACACCGTACCGAGTCTGGTCGGGACCAGCGAACCTAACGCCACCATCAACATTTTTGAAGGGAGTACGCTCGTCGGCACCACCACCGCCGATGCCAGCGGTAATTGGGCCGTTACGCTCAACACCACTCTGGCTGAAGGACTTCACCAGTTTGTCGCGCGGGCGACCGATGCGGCGGGCAACACCGGCGATCCGTCGTCACCGTTCAGCCTGAACATTGACCTCACGCCGCCCGCCATTCCGGTGCTGGTGAGCGTGGTCGATGACGTGGGCACCACGGCCACGATTAACAGCGGACAGATAACCAACGACGCGCAGCCTACGCTCAGCGGGACGGCTGAAGCGGGTTCGACGATTAAAATTTACGATAATGGCGTGCAGATCGGTAGCGTAACCGCCGCGGACGGTACCTGGAGCTTTACGCCAACGCCAGCGTTAGCCGACGGCCAGCATCCGCTGACGATCACCGCGACCGACCCGTCGGGCAATACCAGCGATCCGACAACGCCGTTTGTGTTGAATCTGGACGTCACCCCACCGAATGCGCCAATCATCACGTCCATTGTCGATGACGTCGGCCCGAACCTGGGGACAATCACGGGCGGCACACCAACCAACGATACACGACCAACGCTGAACGGCACGGCGGAAGCCAACGCGGTGGTGCGCATTTACGACGGCGGTACACTGGTCGGCACCGTCACCGCGGATACCAGCGGCAACTGGACGCTGCCGCAAACCACCACCATTTTGACCAACGGTCAGCATAACTTCACGGCAACCGCCACGGATGCGGCGGGCAACACCAGCGCGCCGTCCTCCATCTCGTCGGTCGTGGTGGACACCATCGCCCCTAACCTGCCGACCACGCTCGCGGTCATCACCAACGGGACGCACGTCACTGGTGTTGCCGAAGCGGGCAGCATTGTGACGATAACCACCAGCGGCGGAACCGTGCTGGGCACCGCAACGGCGGATGGCACCGGCAGCTTTAACGTCACTATTTCACCGCCGCAAACCAACGGCGAATCTCTGCTGGCGTTCGCCACCGATAAGGCCGGTAACGTCGGCGGCAACGCAACGGTGGTCGCGCCGTTTACCAACCTGCCCAACGCGCCGGTGATCGTCACGATTGACGATAACGTCGGTACGCTGATCGGCAATTTGACCAACGGGAAAGCGACCGACGATACCACGCCGACGCTGACCGGCACGGCGCAGCCAAACTCCACCGTCACGCTGTATAACAACGGCGTGGCAATGGGCACCGCGACCGCCGACATCAACGGCGACTGGTCGTTTACCACGCCAGTTCTCAGCCAGGGCTCGCATGCCTTTACCGCCACGGCAACCAACGTGGTGGGCGGCGTCGGTCCGGTATCGTCGCCATCCACCATTATTGTCGATACCGTCGCGCCGAACGCGCCAACCGGGACCTTTAACGCCGACGGTAGCGTCCTGACCGGCAGCGCCGAAGCGGGCAGTACGGTGACGATTCGCCTGCCGGATAATTCGACGTTCACTACCGTCGCCAACAGTAGCGGCACGTACAGCTACACCTTCCTGAACAAACAGACGGAAGGCAACACCTTGCAAATCACCGCTACCGATGCCGCCGGGAACACGTCAAATCCCGGATCGGTGCTGTCACCGGTGGTGGCGCTGTCGGCGAGTACCAACGTCGAGGAGCTGGATATCAGCACCACGGCCACGGTCACCAACGCGCAGTACAGCGATTACGGATTCCTGCTGGTCGGCGCGCTCGGCAACGTTTTGACACTGCTGGGCAACGACACGGCGCAGGTTGGATTTGTGGTTTCCGATGGCGGCAATGCGGATATCTCGATCAACGCGAACGCCACGGGCGTGGTGCTCTCGCTGCTCAATACGCTGGAAGTGGTGGTTCAGCGCTGGGACAGCGTCAATAACACCTGGACGACGGTCGTTGATACCGGCCTGCCACAGTTTGCTAACCTGCTCACGCTCGGGGCGAGCGGCGTGACGCTGAACATGACCGGGCTGGAAACCGGCCAGTATCGCGTCTTAAGCTACAACACCAATCTGTTGGCCACCGGGTCGTACACCAGTCTCGACGTGGATGTCACCGAAACCAGCGCCGGGGTCATCACTGGGATCCCAACCCAAAGCGGCAACGTCATTTATGACCTTGACCCGACGACGGGCAGCGATAACGCGCCAGCGGGAACCCGCATCACGGCCGTGACCGACGCGCAAGGTAATACAGTCAACGTGACGGCGGACGGCACCGTTATCCAGGGACAATATGGCACGCTGACCATCAACCTGAACGGGAGTTACACCTACACGCTGACCAACACCAGCGCTGCCGTGCTGGGTCGCACCGAGAGCTTCACCTATACCATTGGGCATAACGGTGCCACCGCCTCGGCAAAACTGGTGATTTCACTCGGCGCAAATACCGTCACCAATAGCGTCACGGCAGTCGACGATACGGCATCGCTGACCTACGACACCAGCGTGCACGCGATCAACAACGGCCCGTCTTCTCAGGGCGGATTCACCGTCGCGGGCGTTAATCTTGGCAGCACGCTGGGGCTGAACCTGCTCGACGACCTGAGCAATCCGATCATCTACAGCGTGCAGGAAGGCACCACCCGCACCATGACCATTCAGGCCTCGGTCGGCGGTGTGGCGCTGGTGTCGGTGTTTGACCTGTATATCTATAAATTTAACGATGCGACCCAGACTTTCGAGCAGATGCGCGTTCAGCCGGGCTGGCTGCGCGCGCCGCTGCTGGGCGGCACCTCGGGCACGCTGACGCTGAACCTGCCTGCAGGCGAGTACCTGTTCCTGCTCAATACCGCAGCGGGGATCACGGTGCTGACGGCGTATACCCTCAACGTGCTGGAGGACCATGTTTATAACGTGGCGAGCGTGGGGGCATCGACGACGGGCGACGTACTGGCGGACGATATCGCGCCACAGGGCACGCTGGTCACCGAGGTCAACGGCGTTACCGTTAATGCCACAGGCGTGACCGTTATTCAGGGTCAATACGGTACGCTGACAATTAACGCTCAGGGGAACTACACCTACACGCTGCGCAGCGACATCGGTGCGGATCACATCAAAACGCCGGATACGTTCATCTACACCATCACCGCGCCAAACGGAGATAAAGACACGGCGTCGCTGAATATCACCCCAACCGCGCGGGCGATGGATGCGGTGAACGACGTCAGCGCCGTGATGGACGTGAGCTCCCTGCACCACACCACTGCGTACTCTGACACCACCGTGGGCACGGCAAGCTGGACCACCGCGCTGTTAGCGCCGACTCAGGGCAGCGGCAGCGGCACGTTTGTGGTGGATGCCAACACGGCGTTGCATAACGTGGCGCTGCACTTCAACGTCGCATCGCTGCTGGCGCTGGGCGGGTTGACGGTGAACTGGTCGATCAGTAATGGTTCGACGGTTATCCGCAGCGGTTCGTTCGGCGGCGGCGCGCTGCTGGGCGGCAAAATCGATATCAACCTCGGCGGAATGGATCTGGACGCCGGAACCTACACGCTGAACTTCACCGGCAGCGTGCCGGGGCTGAGCGTCGGCGGCATCCTCATCACCCCAAGCGTCACCGGTACGGCCTACTCGCTGAGCCAGTTTGATTCCACCAGCGGGCATACGGTTAATGGCAATATCTTTGACGGCAGCGACTCGCAGGGGGCGACGGACCAACTGCATTCCGTGGATACCCGGCTGAGCATTACCGGCTATAACGGCGTCACCACCACGTTGGATCCGTACACCGCAGGCACTGCGATGTCGACCATTCAGGGGCATTACGGCACGCTGTCCATCGGCGCTGACGGGCATTACACCTACACGCTCAACACCGGGGTTTCGCTTTCCAGCATCACCTCGAAAGAGGTCTTCAACTACACCCTGACCGATGCGGCAGGCAAAACGGACAGCGCCTCGCTGACCATCAACATGGCACCGCAGTTCATCAGCTCGGAGCATAACGATCTCATCACCGGGACGGCTTACGCTGACACGCTGATTTACCAGGTGCTGAACAACACCGTGGGGAATGCCACGGCGGGCAACAGCAGCGGCGATCACTGGACCAATTTCTCGATAAGCCAGGGGGACAAAATTGACATCGGCGATCTGCTGGTGGGATGGAATGGACAGTCCTCTACGCTGGGGAATTACGTCCATGTTACACAAAGCGGTAATAACACTGTGATCTCCATCGACCGCGATGGCGCAGGGAGTGCCTACACTAATACAACGCTTGTTACGCTGGACAACGTCCAGGCCACCTACGACGAGTTAGTCAACCAGCATCACAACATCATTACCTGAGAGAAAAAGTCAGAAACGACCCGGGCGTTCAGCGCCCGGGCGCAGGCATTAGGCAGCATTTTTTATTAGGGACAAAGAATGGGAATAAAGATGCCTTACTGGTGGCTTTCGTGCTGCCTGATATCTGTGCCTGTTCTCGCGGCAAATCCGGCGGCGGTGATCAACCCCAGCCTGCTGAGCGAAGAACAGGAATTACCCTCACTGAATGGCCGTATCGCCCCTGCGCCGGGCAAGGCGGCACCGGGTACGCTCAAGCTTGGCGATGCCGTCAATCGCGCGGTTAACTGGCATCCGACCATCAGTGAAGCCGTGGGCAAACTGTATGAACAATCGGACGTCGTCGATATCGCCAAATCCAAATATTATCCGCAAATTAATGCGGGTATGGACAATGGCTTTACCCATAACGGGGACGGCAACAACTTTACCCCGTCGCTGGTTTTATCCCTTTCCCAGATGCTGTACGACTTTGGCAAAGTCGCGAGTCAGGTGCGCGCCGAAACCGCCGGTGTCGCCCAGCAGCAGGCCAACGTGTTGGTGAGTATTGATACCATCGCCCACGATACCGCACTGGCGATGGTGCAGGTGCAAACCTGGCAGCAGATGGTGGACACCGCCAAAGAACAGCTGGATGCGCTGTCCTCAATCGGGTCGCTGACTCGCCAGCGCAACGACGAAGGTGCGACGTCGCTCTCCGATGTGGTTCAGACCGATGCGCGTATCGAAGGCGCACGCGCCCAGCTGATGCAATACACGGCCAGCCTCGACAGTTCCCGCGCCACGCTGATGAGTTTTCTCGGCTGGAATAACCTGAATCAAATCAGTAACGATTTTCCCGATAACCTGAAGCGCAGCTGTGATATCGCCGAACCGGACGATCGTCTGGTGCCTGCGGTGCTCTCCGCGTGGGCGCAGGCCAACGTGGCCCAGGCCAATCTCGATTACGCGAACGCGCAAATGACGCCGACCGTCTCGCTGGAACCGGAAGTGCGTCACTATCTCAACGAACGTTATGCGGGCAACGAAACGCTGGACCGCACGCAGTATTCCGCATGGGTCAAGGTTCAGATGCCGCTGTACCAGGGCGGCGGATTGACCGCGCGGCGTAACGCTGCCGGGCACGCCGTGGACGCTGCACAATCCACTATCCAGCGCACGCGCCTCGACGTGCGGCAAAAACTGCTGGAATCGCGCAGCCAGGTGATGAGCCTGCTGAGCACGCTGCAAATTCAGGGTCGTCAGGAAGCGCTCAGCGCCCGCACCCGCGAACTCTATCAGCAACAGTATCTGGATCTCGGCACTCGCCCGCTGCTGGATGTGCTCAACGCCGAGCAGGAAGTCTATCAGGCACGGTTTACGCAGCAGCAAACCCTCGGGCAACTGCATCAGCTCCAGTTGAGCTGCCTGTATAACACGGGCCGTTTGCGGCATGCGTTCGATCTTGAGAACCGCACGATTCAGACGGTGGAGATCCAGCCATGAAGCCAACCGATATTCCGCAAGGTGAAAGTCTCTCCGAGGAGTCGCTGGAGCACTGGGCGCAGGCGTTCGGCTACGTCGCCAGCCGTTATCGTGTGGCCTGCTCCCCCGGTGCGCTTGTCGCGGGCGCGCCGTGGCTGAGAGGCAAACCGATGGTGCCGGCGCTCACACAGCTGGCGCGTGAAGCGGGACTGTCCTTTCAGCTGTTGACCGCCACGCAGCAGTCCATCAACAGCTGGCGATTGCCGGTAGTGGTGGAACTCAACGAAGGTAAAATCGGTGTGATTGAGCATTTTGACGGCGAAGACACGCTGGATATCTGCTTTATCGACGCCACGGCGCAAAATAACCGCGTGTCGATGACCGCGCTCCTGCCCGCTATTCGCCACGTCGTCGCCTTGCGTCCACTGGCAGCGCTGAAAGACAGCCGCGTTGATGCCTATATCTCGAAATACCGCCCGGACTGGCTTTACCGGCTGGTGATGCGCGATTTGCGTCCGTACACCTGGGTGATGCTGGCGGCGCTGTTTATCAACCTGTTATCGCTCTCCGGGATCCTGTTTTCGATGCAGGTGTATGACCGGGTGATCCCAGCGCAATCCTACCCGACGCTTTACGTGCTCACTATCGGGGTGCTGATCGCCACGCTGTTCGGCTTTGTGCTGCGCATGGCGCGCGGACACATTATGGACTTGCTCGGGAAACGCGCCGATCTGCGCGTGTCGGATCGCGTGTTTGGCCACGCGCTGCGCCTGCGCAATAGCGCGATCCCCCGCTCCACTGGCAGCTTTATTTCGCAGCTGCGCGAGCTGGAGCAGATCCGCGAAATGGTCACCTCGTCGACCATTTCGACGATCGTCGATTTACCGTTCTTTTTCCTGTTCGTGATCGTGCTAGCGATCATCGCCCCGCAGCTGGCGTGGATCGCCCCGGTTGCCGCGGTGCTGATGGTGCTGCCCGGTTTACTGCTGCAGAAGAAACTGGCGGCGCTGGCAAAGCAGTCGGCCCACGAATCGACGCTGCGCAACGCGGTGCTGGTCGAAAGCGTGCAGGGGCTGGAAGACATCAAGCTGATGCAGGCGGAAAACCGCTTTTTGCAGCAGTGGAACAGCTATATCCAGATCACCGCCGAATCGGGGCTTAAAACCCGCGAGCTCACGCAAAACCTGATCAGCTGGGGCATGACCATTCAAAGTCTGGTGTATGCAGGCGTAATCGTGGTCGGCGCGCCGATGGTGATTGAGGGTACGCTCACCACCGGTTCGGTGGTCGCCGCTTCGATGCTGGCTTCGCGAATGATCGCCCCGATGGCCACGCTGTGCGGCGTGCTGGCGCGCTGGCAGCAGGTGAAAGCCGCGAAAGAAGGCCTGGACAGCATTATGCAATTGCCGACGGAAAATCAGCGGGAAGAGACGCCGATCCGCCAGGACGTGTTGCGCGGCCACTATCTGTTCGATCAGGCGCAGTTCCGCTATCACCCGGAAGATCCGCGTATGGCGCTGCGCATTAATCGCCTCGAGATCAAACCCGGCGAAAAAGTGGCGATCCTCGGGCGCAACGGCGCGGGTAAATCGACGCTATTACAGGCTTTGGCGGGCGGAATGGATCTCGCGGGCGGCGAACTGCGCCTCGATAATCTCAGTTTGCCGCACCTGGACGTGGCGGATGTGCGGCGCAACGTTGGCTTTATGACCCAAAACGCGCGCCTGTTTTACGGCACGCTGCGCGAAAACATCACCCTGGGCATGCCCCGCGCCACCGATGAAGAAATTTTCGCCGTACTGGAGATGTGCGGTGCGGCAAGCTTTGTGCAAAAACTGCCAAAGGGGCTGGATTACCCGATTATGGAAAACGGCGTTGGACTGTCGGGCGGGCAGCGCCAGTCGATTTTATTGGCGCGCATGTTCCTGCGCGATCCCAATATCGTGCTGATGGACGAACCCACCGCATCGCTCGACGAGCACACCGAGCGCGAATTTATCCAGCGCCTGAATGACTGGCTCGGCAACCGGACGCTGATTGTCGCGACGCACCGCGTGCCAGTGCTGGAACTGGTGGAACGCGTGGTGGTGCTGAAAGACGGCATGCTGGTGATGGATGCGCCTAAAGCGCAGGCGCTGAGCAACAGCCGGATGCAGCAGCAACAGCAGGCAAATGGGCGGGAGTGGAAAAATGAAAATCAGTCAGCGTGAAGTCGCCGCGATGGACGATCTGGATAACGCGCTCGATTCGGAAAGCGGCTACTCCGGCGCACGCAGGATTGTCATTTTTTCTCTGCTGCTGTTTATCGTCGTCGGCGTCTGGGCGTGGTACGGCATTCTGGATGAAGTGTCGACGGGCACGGGCAAAGTGATCCCCAGCTCGCGCGAGCAGGTATTGCAGTCACTCGACGGAGGCATTCTGGCGGAGCTAACCGTCCACGAAGGCGACCAGGTGCAGGCCGGGCAAGTGCTGGCGCGCCTCGACCCCACGCGGTCGGAATCCAACGTCGGTGAAAGTGCAGCGCGCTACCGGGCATCGCTGGCCTCCAGCGTGCGCCTGACGGCCGAGGTGAACGATTTGCCGCTGGTGTTTCCCGCTTCGCTGCAAAAATGGCCGGATCTGATCGCCACTGAAACGCGGCTGTACACGTCCCGCCGGGCGCAGTTAGAAGACACCCAGCGGGAGCTGAAAGCCGCCCTAAGTCTGGCAAATAAAGAGCTGGATATTACGCAGCGCCTGATCAAAACCGGTGCCGCCAGCCGGGTGGAAGCGCTGCGTCTTCAGCGCCAAAAAAGCGATCTGGAGCTGAAGCTCACGGATGTGCGATCGCAATATTACGTGCAGGCGCGCGAAGCGCTGTCGAAGGCCAATGCGGAAGTGGATATGGTGTCGGCGGTGCTGAAAGGCCGTGAAGACTCGGTGACGCGTCTGACCGTGCGATCCCCGGTGCGCGGGATCGTGAAAAACATCAAAGTCACGACCATTGGCGGCGTGATCCCGCCCAACGGCGAGCTGATGGAGATCGTGCCGGTGGACGATCATCTGCTGATCGAAACGCGCCTGTCGCCACGCGATATCGCCTTTATCCATCCTGCGCAAAAAGCGCTGGTGAAGATAACCGCCTACGATTATGCAATCTACGGCGGTTTGCAGGGCGTGGTCGAAACCATTTCACCGGACACCATCCAGGATGAAGCCAAGCCCGAAGTGTTCTATTACCGCGTGTTTATTCGCACCAACCAGGATTATCTGGTCAACAAAGCGGGCCGGCATTTCTCGATTGTGCCGGGGATGATCGCGACGGTGGATATCAAAACCGGCGAAAAATCGGTGATGGATTATATGATTAAACCCTTTAACCGCGCCAAAGAGGCGATGCGAGAACGCTGAGGGTTTTGCCCGCGCGCTTATTACTATGAGCCCGGCAAATGAAGTCAAAACAACGACACTTTGGCAGACTACGGGCACACCCACTCTGCCCGACGAGTGATTGCAGGATGAGAATTTCAAGACGATGGCTGAAATTCTGGCAAAAAGAAAATCTCAGCAACAGGACATCGCCTGACTTTTCCCTTCACGCAGTGCGATAAAATGCGCCAAACATTTTTAACAGGGAGTTTATATGCGCCAGCGTACTATCGTCTGTCCGATTATCCAGAATAACGGTGCCTATCTGCTGTGCAAAATGGCGTCCGACCGCGGCGTGTTTCCCGGCCAGTGGGCACTTTCAGGTGGCGGTATGGAACCCGGTGAAACCATGGAAGAGGCGTTGCGACGTGAAATTCGCGAGGAGCTGGGCGAGCGGCTTGAGATTACCAACGTCAAACCTTGGGCGTTTCGCGATGACATTCGCGTCAAAACCTACGCAGACGGCACAACAGAACAAATTTACATGATCTATCTGATTTTCGACTGTATCAGTGCCAACCGCGACGTGACGTTCAACGAAGAGTTTCAGGAGATCGCCTGGGTTGCGCCTGAATCACTGAACACGCTGGATTTGAATGAGGCGACGCGCCTCACGTTTAAGCAGAAAGGCTTGCTGTAGCACGCCGATGAGTTGGCTTAAATCACCCCGCCTGCTGCGGCGCACCGGAAAAGTAGACGCTCAGGTAGCGGGTGAACTTGCCTAAAAACACGCCCGCAAACACGCCGCCTGAGATAATAGAGAATGCGCTCATGCCGTGCTGTTGCAGCATCTCGGGGGACATCGCCGTCATTACGCCCAGAACGTATTTCACCAGAAACGCCAGCATCATAAACGGCAGCGCCGAATAGTCGGCCTGACGATGAATGCTGCGGGGCGCTGCTGCGCGCGTGGCCGAAACGTGCTTAATCAGCACAAAGCCCAGCGCTGCGCCAGCCAGAATTCCGGCCATCCACAACGCGAACGTGCTGAGGGTCAACTGCCGATGCACCACCAGATCGTAAATATCCCAGAAAAGGAAAATCGCCGGGATGATGGCGAGTCTTTCCAGCGTCACGGTAGCGGGTTGACGGGCTTTGATGCCGCGGGTGACCAGAAAGACAAATAAAACCCATACCCAGACCGGTGTGTGGGTCAGTATTTGAGAGAGCGTTTCCATCATAGGTTTTACCGTCGTTGCGTCGATACACCCGGTCATTATTACGCATAATGGCATGGTCGCCATCATGCGCAGGCATGGGCATTACAACGAAATTTTCAGGCGTCTCACCGCTTCTTTTAGCTGCTCTTCCGTCGCCGTCACAAACGACATGCGCAGCGTGGAGCGATCAGGTTCGCTGCAATAGAAGAACTCACCAGGAACATACACCACGCCGTTGCTGAGCGTTTTTTCAAGCCAGGCAGTGGTGTTGATTCCGTTATTCATTTTGGCCCACAGGAACATGCCGCCCTTCGGTTTGTGGAACGTCATAATATCGCCCAGCTCAGCTTCCAGCTCCTGAGAGAACGTTTGATATTTCTGACGGTACACTTCGCGGATCATCTTAATCTGCGCAGGCAAGCGGCCGGTTTTGAGATATTCACTGGTCATTAACTGCGACAGCGTGCTGGTGTGCAGATCGGTGGTTTGCTTCAGGTTGACGACAGCTCTTTTCAGCCATTCCGGAACAATCACCCAGCCCACGCGCGTGCCAGGCGACAGAATTTTAGAGAAGGTTGAGGTGTAAACGACGTTTTGCTCGTTACCGATGGCTTTGGCGTGCGCCATCAGTGGGCGGTAAACATCGTCGGTATAATTAATTTCGCTGTACGGGTCGTCTTCGATAATGACGAAATCATAACGCTTAGAAAGCTCTACCAGCTGTTTCCGGCGGCTTTCAGAAAGCGTTACACCACCAGGGTTGCCGAACGTTGGAACGATATAAACTGCTTTGATAGTTTTATTCGCTACCAGCGCTTCAAGTTCGTCGACTTTCATTCCGTCGCCATCGGTTCCGACCGATTCAATATTCGCCTGCGCCAGGCTAAAGACCTGCAACGCGGCCAAATACGTTGGCCGTTCGACCACAACGGTATCACCAGGATTGATTAACGCGCGTGCCAGAATATCCAGAGACTGCTGTGAGCCCGAGGTCACCACCACATCATCGGCCTTGCACTGAATACCGCGGTCGGCAGAAATCTGCTGAATGGCCTCACGTAATTCCGGAAAACCTTCACTCAAACCGTACTGAAATGCTTCGCCAAAATGCTGAGAAAGCACGGCCTCGGACGCCATCGTTAACCCTTCATGATCAAAGAGTTCAGGGTTCGGGATCCCTCCGCCAAGTGAGATGACGCCGGGCATTTTACTGTGCTTTAAGAGTTCACGAATGGCGGAGGATTGCAGAGCCTGGACGCTGGTGGCGAGTTTATGAGTTGTCACGCTATTAATACCTGTATTATCTGTTTTTATGATGGTCACAACTTAGTAACACATGTTTTGCGCTTTGATAATCATTTTTGTGCCTGTCCGCATGAAAGGTATCACGCTGATGGTCCCCTGAGCGTGAGGGTATGAGCGCAAGAAATAGAAGCAAAATCCCTTATTCAATATATTATGTAGCGCATAACTTGCATTTTATTAATAACACTTAATAAGTAGAACGTCTGCATCATTATTAATAGACGCTCGCAGCCCTATTACATCGCATGATAACGCCCATTCCTTAATCAGCCTATAAATAAGGCAAACCTACGACAAAATCTGTATTTTAATTACCACTAAAGCTTTTAAGACTTATCTTACAAGCGGAATAACCCCAGGTATTCTATGCCGCAAAAGATTTTGTAAAAGCGTGTAAAGACCCCCGCCACGCCTGGATTCTTATACAAACCCGAAGCGATGTAGAATAATCACAGCACAATCAGACCAACTTTCCTTGATAAGTATCGACTTATGTATTTCATATTTCCACAACAAGCGAGACGATATATTTTGCGCTCAACAAAAATCAGGCAAATAATTCAAAACCACGCTGTTTGACACATTTAAAATAACGGCTAAGTTTAAGTACTGAACGACAACGGATACGGTTTTATGACGTATCTTCCTGACATAAACGTACCAAGAGGGTTATTATTATGGCAGAGCATCGTGGTGGTTCCGGTAATTTCGCTGAAGACCGTGAGAAAGCATCAGACGCAGGGAAAAAAGGAGGTCAGCAAAGCGGTGGGAACTTTAAGAACGATCCGCAACGTGCCTCCGAAGCCGGTAAGAAAGGCGGTCAGAACAGTCACGGCGGTGGCCGTAAATCTGACAAGTCCTAAGCTTTATACTTTTTAAATTTGTCATGACTTTAAAGAGCACTCTGCGAGTCTGCGGACTCGCAGTATTTTGCTGTGTAAGTGAGGAAACCTTATGAATATGAAAACGCTGGAAGATGTCTTTATTCACCTGCTCTCAGATACGTACAGCGCAGAGAAACAGCTTACGCGTGGTTTGGCTAAATTAGCCCGTGAAGCCTCAAGCGAAAAATTAAGCGCTGCGTTTAAAGCTCACCTTGAAGAGACGCAAGGACAAATTGAACGTCTTGACCAGATCGTTGAGCAGGAACCGAATCTCAAAATTAAACGTATGAAATGTGTGGCGATGGAAGGCTTAATTGAAGAAGCCAACGAAGTCATCGAAAGCACTGAAAAAAATGAAATTCGGGACGCCGCATTAATTGCTGCCGCGCAAAAAGTCGAGCACTACGAAATTGCCAGTTACGGCACGCTAGCTACTCTGGCGGAGCAATTAGGCTATAAAAAAGCCGTGAAACTGTTAACCGAAACGCTGGAAGAAGAAAAATCTACCGACCTGAAATTAACCGATTTAGCCGTTGGCAATATCAATCAAAAAGCCCAGGCATAATTCGACATAACAGAGGACGATAATAATGAATCACGTAGAACACTACCATGACTGGCTACGCGATGCCCATGCAATGGAAAAGCAAGCCGAATCCATGCTGGAATCGATGGTAAGCCGTATCGATAACTATCCTGACGTCCGCGCCCGTATTGAACAACACGTTAGCGAGACAAAACATCAAATCACCGTTCTGGAAGAGATCCTCGACCGAAACGACATTTCCCGTTCGGTGTTAAAAGACTCCATGAGCAAAATGGCCGCGCTGGGGCAGTCTATCGGCGGTATGTTCCCGTCCGATGAGATAGTCAAAGGCTCAATCAGCGGGTACGTTTTTGAGCAGTTCGAAATTGCCTGTTATACCTCGCTGCTGGCCGCCGCTAAAAAAGCGGGAGATACCGCCTCGATCCCGGCGATTGAATCGATTCTTGCCGAAGAACAGGCGATGGCTGACTGGCTGATTCAGCATATTCCAACGACGACAGAACAATTTCTGCTGCGTTCAGACGCGAAAGGCGTCGAAGCTAAAAAATAATTGCGGGAGGCAGAAGCATGTTCAGACACGTCAAACAATTACAGTATACCGTTCGCGTTGCCGAGCCGAATCCAGGCCTGGCTAATCTTCTGCTTGAGCAATTTGGCGGCCCTCAGGGTGAGCTGGCAGCCGCGTGCCGTTACTTTACCCAAGGCTTAGGCGATGATGATCCGGGCCGCAAAGATTTGCTGCTGGATATCGCCACAGAAGAGTTGAGCCACCTGGAAATTATCGGCACTCTGGTGGGTATGCTAAATAAAGGGGCCAAAGGCGAACTGGCAGAAGGGACTGAAACTGAGGCCGAGCTGTATCGTTCGCTGACAGCAAACGGTAACGACAGCCACATTACCTCTCTGCTTTATGGTGGTGGGCCAGCACTCACGAACTCAGCGGGTGTGCCGTGGACCGCAGCTTACGTCGATACCATCGGTGAACCGACGGCGGATTTGCGCTCGAATATTGCGGCGGAAGCCCGCGCTAAAATCATCTACGAGCGCCTGATCAACGTCACTGACGATCCCGGCGTTAAAGATGCATTAGCCTTTTTGATGACCCGCGAAGCGGCGCACCAGATGTCATTTGAGAAGGCATTGCAGTCCATTCGCAACAACTTCCCGCCGGGCAAACTTCCGCCGGTCGAGGAGTACACCAACAAGTACTACAATATGTCGGAAGGCGGTGAAGTACGCGGCAGCTGGAACAGCGATAAGCACTTTGATTACGTTGAAAACCCGCAGCCTGCTGTTGACGGTGGAGACGGAGGGGCAGAAATCGCCCTGTCGTCTAATCAAAAAACACTGCTCAAAGCGATGGCCAAACGGACGCAATCCGATCCTGAAGCCGATCCGCTAACTGGCGCAGAGCTCGGCGCCGGGAAGAAAAAACCGTAACACAACGGGTTTTTCTCGACAGTCCTCCATGCCCCGTCAACGGCGGGGCATGATTTTGTGTTTGTGGGGTGTGGAACATGTTCGAACTCGACGCATTTCATCTGGCCAGGATCCAGTTCGCTTTTACCGTCTCTTTTCATATCATTTTCCCCGCGATAACCATCGGTCTTGCCAGTTACCTTGTGGTGCTGGAAGGGCTGTGGCTGCGAACAAAAAATGACGTCTGGCGATCGCTGTATCATTTCTGGTTGAAAATCTTCGCCGTCAATTTCGGCATGGGGGTGGTTTCAGGCCTGGTCATGGCGTATCAGTTTGGTACTAACTGGAGCGGATTCTCCGAGTTCGCCGGGAGTATCACCGGCCCCCTCCTCACCTATGAAGTGTTAACCGCTTTTTTCCTTGAAGCAGGGTTCCTGGGCGTGATGCTTTTTGGCTGGAATAAAGTCGGGCCAGGATTACATTTTTTTGCCACCTGCATGGTGGCACTGGGCACGTTGATGTCCACGTTCTGGATCCTCGCCTCGAACAGCTGGATGCACACTCCCCAAGGTTTTAGCATCGCCAACGGTCAGGTTATACCCGAAGACTGGTTTGCGGTGATCTTTAACCCCTCTTTCCCATATCGCCTTTTCCACATGTCGATTGCGGCGTTTTTGAGTAGCGCCCTGTTTGTTGGCGCATCGGGCGCGTGGCATTTGCTGCGCGGCAACGATACGCCTGCGGTGCGCAAAATGTTCTCCATGGCACTGTGGATGGCGCTACTGGTCGCGCCGATTCAGGCTTTCGTCGGCGATATGCACGGGCTGAACACGCTCGAACATCAGCCTGCCAAAATTGCCGCTATCGAAGGCCACTGGGAAAATCGTCCTGGCGAAGCCACTCCGCTGCTGCTGTTCGGCATCCCCGATATGGAAGAGGAACGCACCAAATATGGACTGGAAATCCCGGCGCTCGGCAGCCTGATCTTGACCCACAGCCTGGATAAACAGGTTCCCGCGCTGAAAGAGTTCCCGAAAGACGAGCGCCCGAATTCGCTGATTGTCTTCTGGTCATTTCGCGTGATGGTTGGCCTGGGTCTACTCATGATTGCCATGGGCGTGGTGAGCGTGTGGCTCCGCTATCGTCACCGTCTTTATCACTCGCGCCCTTTCCTGTGGTTTGCATTGTGTATGGGGCCTGCGGGGCTGGTTGCGATTCTGGCGGGCTGGGTCACCACCGAAGTGGGCCGCCAGCCGTGGGTTGTTTACGGTTTGCTGCGCACGCGTGACGCGGTGTCATTGCACAGCACGCTGCAGATGAGCATCAGTCTCATCGCCTTTTTCGTGGTGTATTGCTCGGTGTTTGGCGTCGGGTATCTCTATCTGGTCAGGCTTATCAAGAAAGGGCCGCAGCCGGTGGATACCCTCACCTCGAACACCTCAGGTACACCTGCCCGTCCGCTGTCCGCCGCTGAATCCGTTCCGGAACAGGAGAAGCCATAATGGGTGTCGATATCTCAGTTATCTGGTTTGCGATAATCGTCTTTGCCACGCTGATGTACATCATTATGGATGGCTTCGATTTGGGCATCGGTGTGCTATTTAATTTCGTGCGCGATCCCGAAGAGCGCGACGTGATGGTAAACAGCGTCGCGCCCGTCTGGGATGGCAACGAAACCTGGCTGGTGCTCGGTGGTGCCGGGCTGTTTGGCGCTTTCCCGCTGGCGTATGCGGTGATTGTGGATGCGCTCACCATTCCCCTCACCGCCATGCTGATTGGCCTGATCTTCCGCGGTGTGGCGTTCGAATTTCGCTTTAAAGCCACGCCGTCACATCGCAAATTCTGGGACTACTCGTTTGCCGGCGGTTCGCTGCTGGCGACGTTTAGCCAGGGCATTGTGGTCGGTGCGATGATCAATGGCTTTGACGTTGTCGGTCGCCGCTTTGCCGGTTCTCCGCTGGACTGGCTGACGCCGTTCAATCTGTTCTGCGGATTGGGGTTAATCGTCGCGTACACCCTTTTAGGGACGACGTGGCTGATTATGAAAAGTGAGGGCGCGCTGCAAAATCGTATGCGTGAGCTGACGCGTTATTGCCTGCTGGCGTTGATGGGGGTGATTGCGGTGGTCAGCATCTGGACGCCGCTTGGCTGGCAGTACGTCGCCGACCGCTGGTTCTCACTGCCGAACTTCTTTTACTTCCTGCCAGTGCCGCTTCTGGTGCTGGTCTTTAGCCTGTGGATCTGGCGACTCACGCATAACGAGCACAGTCACACCCGCCCGTTCTTGCTGACCCTGGGGCTGATTTTCCTTGGCTTTAGTGGCCTGGGCATCAGCCTGTGGCCGCACATCATTCCGCCACGCATCACGATCTGGGACGCCGCCGCGCCGCCGGCCAGTCAGCTGTTTATGCTGGTCGGCACGCTGCTCATTATCCCGGTGATTCTGGTTTATACCGCATGGAGCTATTACGTCTTCAGGGGCAAAGTCTCAGGGACGGAGGGGTATCATTGAACGAGCCGCTCTGTTTTATGATTTTTTCCAGACGGGCAGTTTCATAATCAGTTCCGCCAGCGCGTAGCGCACGGCTTTTTCGATGACGTCCTGACAGTCGCCAGTAAAGAGCACTCTGTCCGTCGAAATCTCACCGCGATAATTCCACGCAAACCAGACGGTGCCCGCGGGGGTGCCGTCATCGCCGCCATCGGGCCCGGCGTATCCGCTGATAGCAATGCTGATATCCGCTCCTGCCCGCGCGAGCGCCCCCGCCGACATCTCTTTAACGGTCTGTTCACTGACGGCAGTATATTTCTCAAGCGTGCTCGCCTGGACGCCCAGTATTTTTTGCTTCGCCTCATCGCTAAAAGTAATTAACCCAACGTCATAAAAAGCGGCGGTGTTTTCCTCAGCGCACAGCGCTGTGGCAAGATTGCCGCCGGTACAGGATTCCGCAGTGGTTAACATTAATTCTCGCTCGGTGAGGACATTCGCAACCTGCTTTGTCAGCTCGCCCGTTGTTTTCGCTTCGTTATAGGCAGTATTACTCATCAGAACACCCTACTCACTTTCGACAGGAATAATGGAAATATGACCGTTACGTTCAAGAATGGCGTATTTGATTTTACTGAACTCTGTAATTCCGTGATTCTGCCGTGCGGCGACTAAAATATCGTCGCAGGAGACATCCACTTTTTTGAGTTTATCAGACAGAGGCAGGCCATTTTCGAGCAAAATAACGGGTGATCCATCAAGGATAGACTCTGCGCCAGAGATGTACTTCTTCATCATTCCGAAAAGAATATCCACCACCACCAGCGTGACAATCGTCAGCATTGCCCCGGTGACCGAGAAATCGTTGCCCAGCAATGCCTGCTGTGTGGCTTCACTGATAATCAGCAGCAGGATTAAATCAAAGCTGGTCATCTGCAATAAAGCGCGACGTCCGGCTATTTTAAACACCACCAGTAAAATAAGGTAAATGGCGATCGCCCGGAATACCATCTCCATAGTGCTCTCCTAAGGATAAATAAACTGCCAGAACGTGATATCTGGCTGGTCATTGACGCTAACAGAACTCACTGACTTTCCCGGAACAGTGGGGGTGACATACATCCAGACGTTGAAATCACGTTTATTATTTACATTATTATAAACCAGATAGAGTGTATTGCCTCGGCTGTACATGCTGTCGGGTTGAGGCGAGATACTTCCGGGCTGAAAATCCTCATTAAATTTCCCGCCCAGGCTCACGACATACTTATCTGTGTTTTGGGGGCGAACGGTGAAATGAAGTTTGAATTCGGTTTGCAATCGGCCAAAACGTTCGTAATTCACGCTTAGCGTTTGAGATGTAGTGCTTTTTTGCGCTGAACTAAAATAACCATTGGAAAACAATCCCAGCAGTGCCGCCAGAATGATGCACAGTAAAACCGCAAAACCTATCGACTGAAACCCGGACTCGAAATTGAGCGCAAAGCGGCTCTCTTTGACGCCGGGCAATTTGTCATGGTGATCATGTGACGATGTCATTTATCCCCTCAGCCGTTTCGCTTATTACGCTTTTAGCGGGATGATTCTTAACGCAATTACCTTTTAGGACACATCCCGTTTGCCAGATAATGAATCAACAACCAGACTTAATATTAAGCCAGGTTTCACTTTTTTGGAGGTCAATATGAAATTATCCCTTGCGCCACTTTTCTGTTGTTTGCTCATCCCAACGGCATGGGCAGATGACAGTGGTGGGCTTCAAAAAGGCGAAGCGCCACCGCCGCCGCACGCGATTGATGATGGGTATCGTGGGACAGAAAATGCCCGCACCATGACCATTGAGCAGGCCAAAGAGATGCACGACGGCGCGACCATTTCGCTGCGTGGTAATTTAATTGACGGCTCCGGCGGCGATAAATATAAATTCCGCGATAAGACAGGCGAAATTGACACGATTATCCCGAAATCTGTGTTTGATGGCAGAACGGTTGAGCCCGATAATACGATCAGCATTAACGGTAGTCTGGATAAGAAAATGACGCCGCCGGTCGTGCGAGTCGATCATATTCAAAAATAGCTATTGATGTGCCGGCGCAGTGCAAAGTACAGAGAGATATTCACCCACTTTGCACTGTGCGATATTTCCCGCCTTAAGCTAAATCCCACCAAAGCCCACGTTGAATAGCGTAACCCCTACCAATATCTGGGATGCAAATACCAGGATTAATCTGCCCTTTAGGATTATTCCCCATTTCATCACCTGCTAAAAAAACCAACAATTTTAACCGCTTTCTTTGCCATGGAATATCCATGACATCTTTGCCGACATTATTCGGCATTATCAAAAAAACGGCACAAAGGATTACGGAAAATGAAACACATATCTCTGGCGGTATTCGTTGCAGCGAGCCTGGTCAGCGGCGCTGCTCTGGCGGATAATCATACTTTCTCTCTCGGTTATGCGCAGAGCAAAGTTGAAACCTTTAAAAATATTCGCGGCGTGAACGCACAGTACCGTTATGAATGGGATTCCCCGTTGAGCGTGATGGGTTCTTTCACCTATATGAGCGGCGATCAAGATGATAATTATTACATCGATTCTGACTCCGTGAAAAATCACCTTGATGTGAAATATTACTCCCTGATGGCCGGTCCTGCGTACCGTATTAACGAATACGTTTCTCTGTATGCTCTGGGCGGTATTGCGCGTACCAAAGCAGATGGCGACACCAAATGGGTTAACGCGGGCGATGGCTACACTCAGAAAGACAGAATCTCTGAAAAATCGACCTCTTTCGCTTATGGCGCGGGCGTGCAATTTAACCCAACCGCCGATCTGGCGATTAACGTGGGTTACGAAGGCACCAACGCCGATCTGGAGGGTGACAGCTACTCTATCAATGGCTGGAACCTGGGCGTAGGTTACCGCTTCTAGTCTGTTGAATTGACCTCTCCCGGTCAGGGAGAGGTCAGCGTTTGTGCACCCGCTAAAATATGCGCAACAAAATGCGTGAGTTTTGGCAGCGGACGCAAATCCTGACGCCACAATAAATGCACCGGCCTTGGCTCAGGGGTAAAATCCTCCAGCACGCGTACCAATTTGCCCTTCGCCAACTCTTCTGCCACCAGCACTTCGGGCTGCAACAGCAAACCCGCTCCGGCAATCGCCGCCATGCGTAAACCGTAGCCATCGTTACAGCGCAAAATCGCGTCGCGCTTCCAGCGCACCTCCCCTTCGATACCCGGCAATCGCCACTCGTTCCGTGCCGTCCACACCGTATGCGACAGACACAAATGATCGACCAGATCGGCGGGCGTTTGCGGCGTGCCGTGTCGCGCCAGATATTCCGGTGCCGCGCAGATCACCATCCGATAGGGACAGAGATATTTCGCCACCAGATCGTCGTGGTGAATTTCGCCTATGCGGATCGCCAGATCGAGGCCTTCATCAACCAGATCAACCATCCGGTTGGTCAGATCCAGCTCAACCCGTACGTCCGGCCAGTGCTGCAAAAACGTGGCGGTGAGCGGCGCAATGACGCAGCCACCAAATGAGGTCGGCGCGCTGACGCGCAAGGTTCCGGCAGGCGCAGTGCGTAATCGCTCAACGGAACTTTCCGCAATTGAGACCTGCTCCAGCACGCGTTTTGCCTCGTCAAAATACACGCGTCCGGCATCGGTCAGGCTCTGGCGACGGGTATTTCTCTCCAGCAGGCGCGTGCCCAGCTGTGTTTCCAGCAACGCGATGTATTTCCCCACCATCACCGCCGACATCTCCAGCCGTGACGCCGCGCCGGTAAAGCTGCCGCTCTCCACCACCGCGATAAACGTCTCCATTCCGCGAAGCTTATCCATATTACAAACCTTTGGTTAGCAATCATCTAACTTTAGCCCAGTTTATCTCATAATTAATTTATTAAAGAATGGGGGCACACAACATGAGGAGTCTGCGATGAAAATTGTCATTATTGGTGCCAGCGGTACGGTAGGTCGTGCGGTAACGGAAGAGTTGAGCCGTCGCCACGAGGTGATCCGCGTGGGTCGCACTAGCGGTGATGAGCAGGTGGATATCACCTCGCAGGAGAGCGTCCAGGCACTGTTCGAGAAGATCGGCCCGGTGGATGCGATTGTCTCCGCGAGCGGCAGCCTGCATTTTGGCCCGCTGGCGACCATGAAAGACAGCGATTTCAATCAGGGGTTGCAAGACAAATTGCTGGGCCAGGTGCGGCTGGCGCTGACCGGCCAGCACTACCTGAATGAAGGGGGTTCGATCACCTTGATAAGCGGCATTGTGGCACACGAGCCGATTGCCCAGGGCGTTAACGCCACCACGGTCAATGCGGCACTGGAAGGTTTTGTCCGCGCCGCCGCCTGCGAACTGCCACGCGGAATTCGTATCAACCTGATAAGCCCAACGGTGTTGAGCGAATCAGCCGAAGCCTATGACGGATTTTTCCCGGGCTTTGAAAGCGTACCTGCCGCGACCGTTGCGCTTGCCTATCGCCGCAGCGTCGAGGGCGTCCAGAGCGGGCGGGTGTACAAAGTGGGTTACTGAGTTTTTCCAGCCGCGATTAACACCAGCATGGGGCGTTCCGCTTCTTCAGCCAGCGCGGGCCAGGCATCCGTCTGCGCCTGCGTTGGCCCCCATTCGTTAACTTCACGAATCGTTAGCCCTGCGGCGATCAGCGCATTGAGCGTCGTGCCAAGCGTGCGGTGATATTTGATAACACCGTCCGCCAGCCAGTTGCTGACCCGCTCGCCCTCCTGCTGATACTGATTCACGCCCCAAAAGCACACACCGTTATCATCAGTGAGCCAACCCTGACGCGACGCGCAGGTGTAGATCGGGTGTTCCATCGAAAACACCAGGCTGCCACCGGGCTTTAGCGCGCGCTGAATTTTGGCAAACAGGGTGTCGAGTTCCGGCAGATAGTGCAGCGCCAGCGAGCTGTAAACCAGATCGAGACTGTTTTCTGTAAGCGTCAGCGATTCCAGACTGGCGCGTTGATAGTGAATCGCCGCGTCATCAGTCAGCTCCGCAGCGCGCGCGAGCATTTTTTCCGAGATATCAACGCCCGTCACCTGCGTCGCGCCCCTTTCCCGCGCCACGCGGCAGAACCAGCCGTAACCGCAGCCGAGATCGACTACCGATTTCCCGTGCAAATCCGGCAGCATCGTTTTCAGCGCGGGCCACTCCGGCGCACCGTCCAGCCCCTGCACCGAGCGCGGAAGCTGCGCGTAGCCCTCGAAAAACGCCGGATTGTCGTAGATATTCTGTGCCATGTGAGATCCCTCTGTAAGAATGTGCTTAAGAGTATACCTGTCGCTCTGCGCTCTCCCCAAAGGTTGAGAGTTCCCCACAAATTAACAATTTGCACAATGTACTCCCTCTCCTCTTTGGGGAGAGGGCTGGGGTGAGGGGGAGCATGCGGCTCAGGAGGTTATTCCGTTCACTTCCAGTCTCGTGCTTATCTATGATGACGGAACCGGTGAACGTGCCAGGGCGGCTCAGTCGCCGCCGCCCTGGCGACCCGGGCTCCCGGCAAGAAAATCGCCGCTTCGCGGTACCCCTCATCTTATTCCTTACGGCGTCGGGGACGGGCGCTGCAACATCCCTGTAAATGCGCCCTCGCCGCGCATCCATGCGCGTCGCCCCGGCCTTCAGTCAACGACTCGGCGATTTACAGCCGGACCATGTCATCGCTGTAAGTCTGATATTTAGATGGTGTCATTTTTATAGCTGTGGAAACGACAATTACTGGAGATTCCTCTCCCCAAAAAGGAGAAGAAGTCATTTGTGCGCATCACCCCACCGTACCCCATACCAGATTCCCCTTATGGAAGGTGGTGGTTCGCGGTGAAATGCGCGCCACGGCTTCGGCAGAACAAGAGGCATCCACCAGCACGAAGCTGGCATCATCCTGCGCCTTCGGCCATACGCGCTCGCCCTTTTCGTTGAGCGGCAGCACGTCCCCCGTGGCGATCCCAAGTGCACGCGACAGGGTTTGCTCGTTCGGACGGATATACAGCTGCGCGTACAAATTGGCTTTTTCGAGCATATCGCCCAGGCCGTACGGCGACCAGTGGTCGATCACGCTGTCGGTGCCCGTCATCACAAATACGCCTTTGTCGCGCAGCTGTTTGAGCGGCATATGCATCGTGCCAATCGGCACGGTAGACGCGATAGTGATCTGCTGCGCCGCCATGCGGGTTGCCAGCGCGTCCACCTGCTGTTCGTTGAGCATCGCCAGCGCAAAGCCATGGCTAATCGTCAATTTGCCCTTCAGCTCCGGCGTTTTTTCGACGGTATCGACCATGTAATTGACCGCCGCCACGCCCGCTGGGCTGGTTTCGTGCAGGTGAATATCCACGCCTTTGTCGTAATCCAGCGCAATCTGGAACATGGTGTCGAGAGATTTCTCCATCGCGCCGTCAACGTTGGTCGGATCCAGCCCGCCAACGTAGTGCGCACCAGCCTGCATCGCCTCGCGCATCAGCGGCTCTGATTTTGAAAGCAGCAAACCGTGCTGCGGAAACGCCACGATTTCACATTCAAAACCGGCGCTGCGACGCGCCAGCACCGCCTGTAAATTCTCCAGATTTTTCAGGCCGGAAGTGGGTTCGATATTGCAGTGGCTGCGGGCAATGGTGGAGCCCTTCGACTGAATCAGGTCGATGAGTTTTTCCGCGCGTTCCTGAGTGTATGGCTGCAGTTCGGGCAGCAGCTTTTGTTCCAGGCGGATCATATCCTGAATAGTGGTTCCCGCCGGACGATTGAGCGAGCGCCATGGGCCGCCGTAAAACGTTTTATCCAGATGAATATGCATGTCGCGCATCGCCGGGAGCATCAGCTTGCCGCGTGCATCGTAATGCGGCAGCGTGGCGTCGGCGTGGCTTTTGTTGTCACGCAGTGCGACGATTTTACCGTCTTTGATTTCCAGCGTTTTCAGTTCAGTACGCGTACTGACGGCCACGTCGCCTTCGAAGTGAAAGCCCGCCTCCAGCAGCACGTTATCCAGATAATAGTGTTTCGCGGTGATATTCATCGGTTGGCCGGTCTCGCAGGTCTGTTTTGCAGAATCGGCAGCATACGCGACGGAACCGGTCGCACCAAACAGCGCGCAGGCGGTGACCATTTTGCCGCTCTGGCTGATAAACTCCCGGCGGCTTTTATTCTCACTCATCTTATCTTCCTTACTCTTATACGTTCACAATGTGGGTGCCCGTTTCACCGCGCAGCGCCGCAGGCAGGCAGTCTGGTGAGGTGATGATGACCCGTTTACCGCCGTGCTGCAGGAATGCCAGGCTGGCAACGATTTTGGGTAACATGCTGCCCGCCGGGAAATGGCCCTCTTCCTTATAGCGCATCATCTGCGCGACGTTCACCGTGTCCAGCGCCAGCTGGTTTGGCTTGCCAAAGTTGATGCATACTTTCTCAACGCCGGTGGTGATCACCAGCACGTCGGCGTGGATCTCACGCGCCAGCAGCGCGGTGGAGAGATCTTTATCGATGACGGCATCCACGCTTTGATACTCGCCCGTTTCGGCGCGCGTCACCGGGATCCCGCCACCGCCTGCGCCGATCACCACGAAGCCTTTTTGCGTCAAGGTTTTGATCGCGTCGGCTTCCACGATCCGTATGGGTTGTGGAGAGGCCACCACGCGACGATATCCGCGCCCGGAATCCTCAACGAAATGCCAGTCGGGATGTGCGCGCTGTAGCTCATCGCGCTGGGCTTCGGTGAAGAACGCGCCGATCGGTTTGGTGGGATGGGCAAAGCCGGGATCGTTTTTGTCGACTTCAACCTGCGTGACGACCGTGACCGCTTTTTGCTCCCCGCGTGCGGCCAGGCGGTTGTTGAGCGCCTGCTGAATCAGATAGCCGATTCCGCCCTGGGTGTCAGCCACACAGTTGGCGAGCGGGATCAGCGGCAGCCCTTCGCGCTCGTGCGCGATTTCGGCGCGACGCAGATCTAATCCCACCTGCGGGCCGTTGCCGTGCGTCAGGACGATGTCGTAATCGGAGGCCAGCATTTCCAGCACCGAGTCTGCGACTGCTTTGACCGCCTGCGCCTGATGTTCAATCGACTGGCTGGCGTTGTCTTTGATAATGCTGTTGCCGCCGATGGCGACGACCATGAGTTCTTTCATCTTTTTTCCTTTGAAAAAGTGCGGTCTGGTGCCCTCACTCTGTGGGTGAAAGCGAAAAAATTGCTCCGGACCATTCCCTCTCCCCGTGGGAGGACGTAAAGCCACTCCGAACTGTCAGACTGCTCCGGGCAATCCCCTCTCCTCCTAGGCCGCTCCGGACCATTCCCTCTCCCTGTGGGAGAGGGCAGGGGTGAGGACATCAGGCATTATCAGGACTCTGAAATCGGTGCTCCCGCACGCGCTGCTTCACGGCTTTCGAGAACATGTTTCACCACGAACATACCGCTCATCATCAGATAGGCCGTGACGAACGTCAGCGAGCTGCCCTCCGCAAAACCCACGACCGGCGCGTGGATCACACCGAACAGCGCTAACAGCGCACCGACCGCGGCCGCAATCGCACCGCGTAGCGGTTTATTGTTGATGGCGAAAATCGCGATGCAGCCCCACAACATACTGGCGAGCGGTGCCCCGTTGCCAAGATGCATCAGTCCTTCGTAGTAAATCCCTTTGCTGTGCAGCACGTCGATGCCGATTTTCGCCGCGTTGGTTCCCGCCGCCCCCATCACGCTATTCATCATGGTGAGCGCCCAGTTGGCGATCCACGGGAACAGACAGATAAAGATGACGGGCACCTCCACTTTGGGCGTTTCCCTCACCACCTGGTTGGCGGTGACGACGCCGATAAACACCAGAATTGGCACGATGGCGGTCATCGGAATAATGGCGAGCATAAACGCCCCCAGCCCGAACAGCGGCACGATGAACATGGTGACGCCAGACGCCAGCGTATAGCCGATGCTTGCGCCCATCGCTTTCCAGCCCGCGTGACCGACATAAACGGTCACCGGGAACGGGTTCCCCATCAGACAGCCGAGCATCGACGCCAGACCGTTCGCCAGCATCACCTTGCGCGTTGGGTATGGGTCGCCCGCCGCGTGGGCGCTTTCGATGTTCTCCAGGTCAAAGATGTAGTTCGCGAGTCCCAAAGGCACTGCCGAAGCCAGATACGGCAGCGCGTGCGGCAGGCCCTGCATAAAGCTGTCAACATGGACTTCCGGTGGGTTAAAGCCAAACGACGACATCGACGCTTTAATCGCCTCCGGGCTTTGCAGACCGGAGATCCAGGCCAGCGCCGTACCGGCAATCAGCAACAGTAAACCGGTCGGAATGCGGGCAAAGATCGGCTTTTTGCCAAACCAGTTAATGAAGATCAGCAGCAGCACGATGAACGATACGGTCGGCGCTTCGAAGGCCTGCAGCATCGGGTTCATCGCCAGCAGCAGCAGACCCAGACCTGACAGGCACGACAGCAACACGGTACGCGGGATCATCTTGCGGATGGTTTCGCCCAGGAACGAGCCGCCCGCCAGAATCATCGCTTCAACAAAACACCACACCAGACCAATCTGGATGGCAAAGTCAGCATCCCCGGTTTGCTGATAAACTGGCATGAGCACCAGAAACGTGACGGTAAAAATCGACGGCGCGCTGGGCCCAGACGGCAGCGCGGTGACATCGTTACGTCCGGTTTGACGCGCCATTTGCAGGCCAAACCAGGTGTAACACACGCTCGCCACCAGCACCGCCAGCCCGAAGGCCGGCGCGATACGTCCATAAACAATTTCTTTCGGGATGCCGACGACAAAAATGAGCAGCCCCATCATGGTGAGCAAATTGGTCAGGTTGTTGGTCATCAACCCGAAATATGCCGCCCAGTCACCTCTTTTCCACTCCAGTTTGATGCTTTTCATGGATGCTTACCTTATAGGAAGTAGCGATCGCGGAAGGTCAACAGCGCCTTTTCAAAACAGCTAAACGGCGGGTGAACGATGCCCGCCCCTATCATGCCAATGCCGGCGTCTTTGTGGGCGATGGCGGTGTTGATCACCGGCAGAATGCCGCTGCCCGCCACTTTGGTGATATCAATCGCCGTCGGAATGCCCATGAACGAGAGCAGTGGAATGGTGACGTTCGGGTTTTCGCCGAGTGTGATTTCGCGCATCTGCCGCGAGAAGTCGACGGCTTCATCAACCGTACCGCCCACCAGCGCGACGATGGCGGGTGCCGTCGCCATGGCAAAACCGCCGATGCCGTAGGTTTCGGTGATGGCGCTGTCGCCAATGTCCAGACCGGAATCTTCAGGCTTATAGCCCGCAAACATCGGGCCGATCACCTGCTGCGCCGGCCCCGTGAACCATTGCCCCGGCAGACCAGAAATACGCAGGCCGAACTCGTAACCGTTGCGCGCCATGGTGGTGACCACGGTGCTGTATTCAATGCCGTGGGCGGCGTCCATTGCGGCTTTGCACATCGCCATCCACGTCGGGCCGGAGAAGTAGTCGCTGCTGGCGACAAACTCAAACACCTGGCGCTGCTGCTCAACCGGATAGCCCGCCTGAATCAGCCCAGGCGTTAGCGCCTGAATCAGCAGCGTGGTGCCTGCGTTATTGCGGTTATGGCACTCGTCGCCCATGTGCAGCGCCTGCGCCAGCATCAACCGCAGATCGATTTCGCCGATAATCTTCATCGCGTCGCGCAGCATCGGGCCGAGCACATCACGCATCCAGATCAGACGGTCGATCACGCTCTGGTCGTTGGCCCCCATACGCAGAATTTTCGCCATCTGCTCGCTGAGATTGGTGAACGCGCGGTTGCCGTAGGTTTTGTTTTCGACGATATGCATAAACATCGAGGCTGATGTGACGCCCGCCATCGAACCCACACAGTCGTGCTCGTGGCACGGCGAGAAGGTGATCTGCCCGGAGGCCGCCAGCCGTGCCGCGTCATCCAGATCGCGCGCCAGCCCTTCAAACACCAGCGCGCCCGTCACCGCGCCTTTCATCGCGCCGCACATGTTTTCCCACGCCACCGGTGGGCCAGCGTGCAGAATGGTGGTGCGCGTCATGCCCGGCACTACGTTAATGGCCTGATCAAAGCCCACCAGCACCGGATGAGACTGAATAATGCGCTCCAGCGCGATTTTATTGGCGGCAGCGATTTTGTCAGCTAGCGGCAAATTCGCCAGCTGATCCAGGGCTTCCACCACCTGCATATTGCCCTGCCCCGGCGGGGTCCAGTCGAGCTGCGTGACTGGAACGTGCTGCTTTTTCAGGTCGTCGCTGAACAGGGCGATACCGACGTTAATGACGTTCAACGGCTGGTTAAATAAGGTTTTCATCAGGCTTTCGCTCCTTTGCAGACGAATTCACGCGCCAGTAATCCGGTATTGGTACTGCTGCTGGCCCAGATAACGCCCGCATCGGTGAGCAACTGACACTGCTGCGAAAGCGCTGGCGTATCGAGATCGGTGCCCAACACGTAGCCCAGGATTTCCAGCGGGCGGTTGTCTGCCTTCGCAATCGCCTGCGCTTCTTTAATGGCATCGATCATCACGCCGACCGGGTCTTCATGCGAGCCGTAACCGAGCACAAAATCCATCACGATGACACCCACTTCCGGGTCGCGCGCTTCCTGTAACAGGCGGCTGATGCGGTTGGTTGGGTCGATCATCGGGTGCGGCTTACCGTTGGTGAAGTCGTCATCACCAAAATCGAGGAAGGTGTGGGCCCGGCTGACGTTCACATCGGCTAAGCGTTTCGTCGGATCGGGCTGAATGTTGCTGTAGACGTCGTCGAATTTCTCCAGCGCGGCGAACATTGCTTCGTCGCACAGCGTGCCGCCGCAGAACAGGCCGCGAATGTATTTTTGCTGCTGAGTCAGGCGCGCACGGACCTCTTCGATCAGCGGCCAGTTGAGCGGGTGCAAATCCAGCGACTCTTTTTTGATACCGGTCAGCAGGACCGCTTTCAGCGCTGCCTCTTTTGTGCCGCGTGCAAACTGCAAACCGTCTTCATCCGCAGGCGGTGCATGGCGACCGAGGAAACAGACCACCACCGGCTTGCGACATTTCCGTGCACGCGCCAGCACTTTTTCAGCCACCGATGGCGCTGGCGGTTTAGAGATAAGCGTAATGACCTGGGTGGCGTCGTCGGCTTCAAGCATGTCGATAGCATCGAGCATCATCAGACCGCCGATTTTTTCGCTGAGATCGCGCCCGCCCGTGCCAATTAATTGAGAAATCCCGCCGCCAAATTCATGAATGCGCGCGCTCAATTCCTGGCTACCGGTGCCAGACGCGCCCACGATGCCAATCGGACCACGACGAACCGCGTTGCCAAAGCACAGCGCTGCACCGTTAATGATGGCGGTGCCGCAGTCCGGTCCCATCATCAGCAACCCTTTTTCGTGCGCCAGCTGCTTGAGCGCCAGCTCGTCATCCAGACTGACGTTATCGGAAAAGAGCATCACGTTGAGACCGTTTTCCAGCGCCTGACGCGCTTCGCGGGCGGCAAAGAGTCCGTTGACGGAAATGACCGCCAGGTTGCTGTCCGGACGGTGCGTTTTGGCGCTGGCGAGCGTGGCGTAGCGCGATTCGTGCGAACCCGAGCTCTCTTTGCGGGTAAATAACCCCTCGATGGCGGCCAGAGTTTCGTCATCCGCCGCTTCGCCTTTAATTACGATCATCAGGTCGCCATTTTTGGCGTCCTGCAATTCCGGCGTTAACAGTCCGAGGTTTTTTAAGACGCCTTTATTCATTTCGGTCGCCATCGCGATAAATGCCTGGTCAACGCCGGGCAATTTATTGGCTTTGGTCGAGACCGACATCAGCGAGACAGAATCAAAATAAGTATTCTTTTTTATAACGATTTTGGTAGGCATTATTTCCTCCCGAATGCGGGCAAAAGGGGGCCGTCATCATGTTTAAGGCATGATGTGAAAAGTGATATTTTTTAGTGCAGGCAAGCCCGATAAGACTTGCCGAATGAATTACGCGCCGGCGGCTAACAGCAGATCGGCAATCGGGTGATAGCCTTTTTCGCGTGCCAGTTCGAGAGGTGATTTACCGTATTTATCCGTCATATGCGGATTCGCGCCGTGGTCGAGCAGCAGCTTGACGATCTCCTGCTGTTTTGCTCCACCGTCGTTTAATACGATGGCTTCCAGCAGCGGCGTCCAGCCAACAAAATTAGTATGATTAACGTTGATATCCGTGCGGGTCAGCAACTCACGCACGATCTCCACGTGCCCTTTTTCGCTGGCCGGAGTGATGCCCACGCCGCCGAAACGCGTCAAACGGTCAAGATCCGGGTTAGCTGGCAGTACGATGCGCAGCAGAGTGATGTCGTTAGTCAGGCAGCTAATCAGGAATGGGTTAAAACAGGTTTGATCTTGCTTATCGATATCCGCGCCTGCGGAAATAAGCAGTTCAACGCAAGAATAATGTTTATGCAGACTGGCAATAATAACGGCGGTTCTTTTCTGGCGATTTGTAGCGTTGATATCCACGCCTTTATCCAGACAGGCCTGTAGCGCATTGGCATTGCCCTGCTCTGCGGCCAGCAGAAATTCAGTAACGAGTTCATTTGCAGACATATTAAGACTCCGATGTTTTCATTTCTGATGGCCTGAGAATAGCAACAGCGCCTGCATAAAAGAATCCGCTTAAATATCATTCATCGTAAGGCCAGGGATTGTTGAATTAAAATTAACAATGGAGTCAAAACGTGCGTCTGAGCAATGTTTTTCTTATCGTTGGCCCGCTTTTCACCTGCAAAGTGGCAATCTACTTATGGCTCAAAACCCCTTGCCAGCCGTGGGCTGAAACAAAATCGCAGAAGTGTGATTCTGTTCAAATCAGTTGTGACCGCAGTGTTAAATTTTGTTCAAAACTGATTGCCGTTAACGCGGATTACAAATAGATTCAATAATCCCATTTGGCCAATAAGCGGAGCGCGCAGGCGATGAATTCGATTTTTACGGAAGAAAACCTGCTGGCATTCACCACCGCAGCGCGGTTTGGCAGTTTCAGCAAAGCGGCTGAAGAGTTGGGCGTGACCACGTCGGCAATTAGCTACACCATCAAGCGCATGGAGACAGGGCTGGATGTGGTGCTGTTTGTGCGCAATACGCGCAGCATTGAGCTGACCGAATCCGGCTTTTACTTTTATCGCAAAGCGACCGATCTGCTGAATGACTTTCACGCGATTAAGCGCGGGATAGATACCATTTCCCAGGGAATAGAAGCGCGGGTGCGTATTTGTATCAACCAGCTTTTATATACCCCGCGCCATACGGCCAGGCTGCTCCAGGTGCTAAAAAAGCAGTTTCCTACCTGTCAGATTACGGTGACAACCGAGGTGTATAACGGCGTCTGGGATTCCATTATTAACAATCAGGCAAATATTGCGATTGGTGCGCCGGACACGCTGCTGGATGGCGGAGGCATTGACTACACCGAAATTGGGGCCATTCGTTGGGTGTTTGCGATTTCACCCCAGCATCCGCTCGCGTTTGCGCCCGAACCCATCGCCGAAAGCCAGCTCCGGCTTTATCCGAACATCATGGTCGAAGATACGGCGCATACCATCAATAAAAAAGTGGGCTGGTTGTTACACGGGCAGGAGGCGATTCTGGTTCCGGACTTTAACACCAAATGTCAGTGTCAGATCCTGGGCGCTGGAATTGGTTTTTTGCCAGAACATATGGCGCGAGAAGCGATGGAAGATGGGCTGCTGATTACACGTCGGATTAACAATCCGCGTCAGGATTCGCGTATGTTGCTGGCAACGCAGCATGCGGCAACCGGTCAGGTCACCCGCTGGATCAAACAGCAGTTTGCCCCACAGGGAGTGCTGACCGGAATTTATAGCGATTTACTCTGGCGAACGTAAAACCTAATTGCGAGTTTGCACCCAGAAGGCGTGAATCAATCCTGGGATATACCCCAACAGGGTCAGGACGATATTAAGCAGGAATGCCCAACCAAAACCTTTGCCAAGCAGCACGCCAAGCGGCGGTAAAATAATCGTTAAAACAACACGCCAGAAACCCATACATTCTCCATACAAACTAAGCAGGTAATTGTAAAAAAAGAGATTTATCTCTAAGCGTAGCGAGTTTAGCGTGTTCCGCCACCCCGCAGCTGCGCTTTTACCCTCCTTTACCCTCTTTACACTGATAGAGACTGGCGATTAAGGGGTAAACCGGCGTTACCGCTGTACCGGGCCTGACACGTGGGCTAAGGTAAAGGTCACTAAACGAGGAGGATGTTATGTTTTCTGTTGGCGATCTTGTGCAACCGCGTATGGGCGGCCCGAAACTGAAAATCGTTGAAGTGCATGACGATCAAATTATCGCTGTTCAGGCGAGTCAGGAGCAGGGAGAGAAGTACACGTTGAAGGCGGCGGATGTGACGCTGTATAAAGAAGACGGCGATTTCGGCGTTTGCTAATACTCAGGGCGGTGAAAACCGCCCTGCAATACATCACGATTAGATTAAGAAATCTTCCAGTGATTTACCGTTTGCCAGTGCAGTTGCGATCGCTTTCGGTGTACGACCCTGACCTGTCCAGGTTTTTTCTTCGCCATTCACATCCGTAAAACGATATTTCGCTTCACGTGCCTGACGTTTCTGCGACTGGCTTGCGCCTTTTAACACTTCTTTACCCAGTAAGTCTTCTGGGGAAATACCGTCTGCTTTCATCAGCTCCAACAGCGCATTAATTTTCTGCTGCTGTTCAGCCTGCTGCTGTTGCATTTCGTTTTGCTCATTACGTTTTTCTTCCGTAACAATGCGGAATTTCTCCAGCATTTCTTCGAGCACGTCAATTGAGAAGTCACGCGCCATTGCGCGAAGGGTACGGATATTATTAAGATTTTGTAACATTGAAGACATATTACTGAAGACCTTTTATGAGTTGATTCAATGAGCAATAGGACAACATGGTAATCCACTTTACTTTGAATATCCAGTTTCATTCCTTCCTGACAATTATTATGGATATTCAAAAATAGTTATTTAAATATTGTTACTTTTTATTTTTATCATTTAATGCTTCATCATTTTATTCATCACACAATTTTTAAAAATTATAACCCCGCAATTTTGAACAGCCGAACTACCTCCCCACCCTGACAATTGACTAATCAGTCACCTTATCCGCATAGAACATCCACAGAGATTGCAGAGTTTTTGACTGCTTTTACTGTACAAAAAGAACATTAATCATAAATGGCGTGTTTTTTAAACGGTGGAAAGAACAGCCTGCTGAATGAACATTTAAGCTTTTATCACCCCTAACAAAAATAAACATAACCAATTGATAATTATCACTATTATTAACATCAAAACAGAAATCACCAGCGCGATGAAAAAGAAGACTTTTTTAGAGAATTTTATGGGAAAAACGTCGTTTAATAAAAATTAATCACTCATTGTGCGTTAACAAGCAGAGATATACCCTATACACATCAAACAAAACAACCTAAAGCACCATACGCCGCGGGTATTATCTCTGTACTGTGTTCTTCTCAAGGAGTTTGGACATGTTCTCACCGCAGTCTCGCCTGCGCCATGCAGTTGCAGACACTTTCGCGATGGTTGTCTACTGTTCCATAGTGAACATGATGATCGAGATATTCCTCTCCGGAATGTCTTTTGAGCAGTCGCTTTCTTCCAGGCTCGTCGCCATCCCAGTCAATATCCTTATTGCATGGCCGTATGGTTTTTACCGTGATGCGATCATGCGTATCGCGCGCAGAACCAGTCCATCAGGCTGGATGAAAAACCTGGCAGACGTGCTGGCGTATGTGACATTTCAGTCACCGGTTTATGTCGCGATTTTGCTTACGGTAGGCGCTGACTGGCATCAGATTGTCGCTGCCGTCAGTTCGAATATTGTGGTGTCAATGATGATGGGCGCGGCCTACGGTTACTTCCTTGACTATTGTCGTCGGCTATTCAAGGTCAGTCAGTACACAACGTCTAAAGCGTGATCAACTGCGACTGGCTATTGCCAGTCGCGTGCTTATTGCGCTTCGCCAAACAATCCTTGCAGAAATCGCTCTAGCGCCATGCGGGAGCTAAAACCGTGCGGAATACCATAATGCTCATGTCTTTCACCCGCTAAATACAGGGGGAATTCCTGATAATGATCGCAGGTTTTGATATCCGAGGCTGGCTCAGCAAATGACAAACTTCTGTCTTTCAAGGTCGGGTGAATAATCAGCGCCATGCGACCCATTCGAGCCTCGCGATTAACATAGACATAATTATCGCCACGGCGATAACCGTATGTTTTTTGTGTGACTGCATCCATGATGAAACCCGCTTTTTCAAGAACGCGCGCCACCTCATCGGGTCGTAAATACATATTTTATCCTCGTTATCTTTTACTGCCGGGCAACCTTACATTAATCCGCATTCGTAGTGCTTTCAGATAAATCCATAAACGGCGAGATTCGTCACGACTCGCTTCAGATATTAAAATCATGGGCTAAACTGAATGTGAACGCAAAATTATGGAGGATCGTATGTTTAACAGACCGAACCGAAACGATATTAATGACGACGCTCAGGATATTCGTAATGATGTCAGCCAATTAGCCGACACACTGGAAGATGTTTTAAAATCCTGGGGCTCAGATGCAAAGGACGAGGCGGATGTCGCCAGACGTAAGGCTCAGTCTTTGCTACGTGAAACCCGTGCGCGCATGAATGGCCGCTCTCGTACTTCGCAAGCGGCGTGCGATGCCATCGGATGTGCAAGTACGTTCGTTCGAGAAAAACCGGTGTGTGCGATTGGTACTGTCGCCGCCGTTGGGATTTTTATCGGCGCGCTACTGACGCTACGTAAATAATTCCGCGCTGATATTATTAATGAACCCTCGTTCGCCCTCGCGAGCGGGGGTTTTTATTTTTATGCCGACAAAATCGCTACAACGCCCATGTCATCTGCCCTGCACCGATGTGCTCATCATTGACGCTCAACCAATTCAAATTTCCCATATCTTGTGTGGTTGAAACTTACACCAACTACATCTAGTATCCCCATTAACAAGACACACACAACCTGACGCGTTCAATCGCGCCGTTCTCTCATTCTTGATGGAAATACGAATCATGAGCATTACTATTTACACTCGTAACGACTGTGTTCAGTGCCATGCAACTAAGCGGGCGATGGAAAGCCGCGGCGTTGAGTTTGAGATGGTGAATGTGGATTTAGTCCCCGAGGCCGCCGACACGCTTCGCGCACAAGGTTTTCGCCAACTGCCGGTGGTGATCGCCGGCGAAACCAGCTGGTCAGGCTTTCGCCCGGACATGATTAACCGCCTGCAAACCCAAGCCGCCAGCGCATGAGTGTGCTCGTCTACTTCTCCAGCAGTTCGGAAAACACGCTCCGCTTTATCGAGCGTGTCGGGCTGCCCGCCGTGCGCATTCCGCTTAACGAACGCGAACGCATTCAGGTAGACGAACCTTATATTCTGGTAGTCCCCAGCTATGGCGGTGGCGGAACGGCGGGCGCGGTGCCGCGTCAGGTCATCCGCTTTCTCAACGATCCCCATAACCGGGCGCTGATTCGCGGCGTTATCGCGGCAGGCAATCGCAACTTCGGCGACGCCTTCTGCCGTGCCGGGGACCTGATTTCTAAAAAATGCGGCGTGCCGTATCTCTATCGTTTTGAACTGATGGGGACACAGCAGGACGTCGAAAACGTGCGTAAAGGAGTGAACGAATTTTGGCAACGACAACCGCAGAACGCGTAATGCAGGGATCAACGGATTACCACGCCCTGAATGCGATGCTTAACCTCTACGATCGTGAGGGGCACATTCAATTCGGGAAAGATGCCGAGGCGGTGGACGCTTTTTTTGCCGCCCACGTCCGTCCCAACAGCGTACCGTTTGCCAGCCAGGACGCGCGTCTCGATTATCTGGTGAGCGAAGGGTATTACGAAGAGCGCGTACTCACTCGCTACGATCGGCCCTTTGTACTGAATCTGTTTGAACGCGCTCATGCCAGCGGTTTTCGTTTCCAGACGTTCCTGGGTGCGTGGAAGTATTACACCAGCTACACGCTCAAAACCTTCGACGGTAAGCGCTATCTCGAAAGCTTTGAAGACCGCGTGTGCATGGTGGCGCTGACGCTGGCACAAGGGGATGAAAATCTGGCGCAGCAGCTGATGGACGAAATGCTTTCCGCGCGTTTTCAGCCCGCCACGCCCACGTTCCTGAACTGCGGCAAAGCGCAGCGCGGCGAGCTGGTGTCCTGTTTCCTGTTGCGAATCGAAGACAATATGGAGTCGATTGGCCGCGCGGTGAACTCTGCCCTGCAATTATCAAAACGCGGTGGCGGCGTTGCGTTTCTGCTTTCCAATTTGCGCGAATCCGGTGCGCCGATTAAGCGCATCGAGAATCAGTCGTCGGGCGTTATCCCGGTGATGAAAATGCTGGAAGACGCATTTTCCTATGCCAATCAGTTGGGAGCACGTCAGGGCGCAGGCGCGGTTTATCTGCATGCGCACCACCCGGATATTCTGCGTTTCCTGGATACCAAACGTGAAAATGCCGATGAAAAAATTCGTATCAAAACCCTTTCCCTGGGCGTGGTGATCCCGGATATCACCTTCCAGTTAGCGAAAGAAAACGCCGAAATGGCGTTATTTTCGCCCTACGATATCGAACGCATTTACGGCAAACCCTTTGGCGATGTGGCAATCAGTGAGCTGTACGACGAACTGGTGGCCGACGATCGCGTGCGCAAAAAATTTATCAATGCCCGTGATTTCTTCCAGACCCTTGCCGAGATCCAGTTTGAGTCTGGCTATCCATACATCATGTATGAAGACACGGTGAATCGCGCCAACCCAATCGCCGGGCGCATCAATATGAGCAATCTTTGCTCCGAGATTTTGCAGGTCAATAGCGCGTCGACCTACGACGAGAATCTGGATTACGCAGACACCGGCAAAGATATCTCCTGCAATCTGGGCTCGCTGAATATTGCCCACACCATGGATTCACCCGATTTTGGCCGCACCGTCGAAACCGCAATCCGCGGGCTGACGGCGGTATCGGACATGAGCCATATCCGCAGCGTGCCGTCGATTGAAACGGGAAATGCCGCTTCGCACGCCATTGGGCTTGGACAGATGAATTTGCATGGCTATCTGGCCCGCGAAGGGATCGCCTACGGAAGCCCGGAGGGGCTGGATTTCACCAATTTCTATTTCTACACCATCACCTGGCATGCGCTGAATACCTCGATGATGCTGGCTCGCGAGCGCAACCAGCGCTTCGCCGGGTTTGAAAAATCCCGTTACGCCAGCGGTGAGTACTTTAATCAGTATCTGGAAAATAGCTGGCAGCCGAAAACCGAGAAAGTGCGTGCGCTGTTTGCACGCGCAGGCGTCACATTACCCACGCGTGAAATGTGGCAGCAACTGCGTGACGACGTGATGACGTTCGGCATCTATAACCAGAATCTGCAGGCGGTTCCGCCGACCGGATCGATCTCGTATATCAACCATGCGACGTCGAGTATTCACCCGATTGTCTCGAAAATTGAAATCCGTAAAGAAGGCAAAACCGGTCGCGTATATTACCCCGCTCCGTTTATGACCAACGAAAACCTGGCGCTGTATCAGGATGCCTACGAGATCGGGCCGGAAAAGATTATTGATACCTACGCCGAGGCCACGAAGCATGTCGATCAGGGGCTGTCGTTAACCCTCTTTTTCCCCGATACCGCCACCACGCGCGACATCAACAAGGCGCAGATTTATGCCTGGAAAAAGGGCATTAAGACGTTGTACTACATTCGCCTGCGTCAGCTTGCGCTGGAAGGTACCGAAATCGAAGGCTGCGTGTCCTGCGCGCTATAAGGAGAAAGGATGAAACTGTCACGCGTAAGTGCCATTAACTGGAACAAGATTCAGGACGATAAAGACCTTGAGGTCTGGAACCGTCTGACCAGCAACTTCTGGCTACCGGAAAAAGTGCCGCTGTCGAACGATATCCCGGCCTGGCAAACGCTGAGCCATGCCGAGCAACAGCTGACGATCCGCGTGTTCACGGGCCTGACGCTGCTGGACACCATTCAAAATAGCGTAGGCGCGCCCGCGCTGATGGGCGATTCGCTCACGCCACATGAAGAAGCGGTGATGTCGAATATCAGCTTTATGGAAGCGGTGCATGCCCGGTCGTACAGCTCGATTTTCTCGACGCTGTGCCAGACCAAAGACGTCGATGCCGCCTATTCCTGGAGCGAAGCGTCAACCTCGCTGCAAAGAAAAGCCCAGCTGGTGCTGGAGTATTATCACGCCGATGATCCCTTAAAGAAGAAAATCGCTAGCGTGTTCCTGGAATCTTTCCTCTTCTATTCAGGTTTTTGGCTGCCGATGTACTGGTCAAGCCGCGGCAAGCTGACCAACACCGCCGATCTGATTCGCCTGATCATTCGGGATGAAGCGGTACATGGCTATTACATTGGCTATAAGTATCAGAAAGGGCTGGAGAAAATCAGTGAAGCAAAACGGGAAGAATTGAAAGGATTTGCGCTCGATTTGCTGATGGATTTGTACGATAACGAGCTGAGTTATACCGAAGAGTTGTACGCCGGAACAGGCTGGGAGACGGATGTGAAAGCCTTCCTGTGCTACAACGCCAACAAAGCGCTGATGAACCTCGGCTATGAAGCGCTGTTCCCACCAGAAATGGCCGACGTGAACCCGGCGATTCTGGCTGCCCTTTCTCCAAACGCCGACGAAAATCATGATTTCTTCTCCGGCTCAGGTTCGTCTTATGTGATGGGAAAAGCGGTTGAAACCGAAGATGCAGATTGGGATTTTTGAGACAAAATATAGCGCTCATTAATTTAATATAAATCCTAAAATCTCCAACTAATATTTCCCCATCATCTACACTGTCATCCTGACTTCATATTCACCTGAATCATTCCGATTCAGGTGGAATTCTCCTGTGGATTGACAAAAATATCAGAAAAATTCGACCGGCGCTCAGCCCTTATCTCATGGGAAATTCAGCCGTTTCGCTTGCTGAAAAATTCAGAACTCAAGCCTGGCAAGGGTTGTCTCAGATTCTGAGTATGTTAGGGTAATGCCGGTTAATTATTTCCACTGGTAATGATATCGACATAGATAAATAACAGGACTGACTCTATTGCATGGCAATTAAATTAGAAGTTAAAAATCTGTATAAAGTATTTGGCGATAATCCGCAGCGAGCCTTCAAATATATTGAAAAAGGACTTTCAAAAGAATTAATCCTGGAGAAAACAGGGCTTTCGCTTGGCGTTAAAGACGCCAGTCTGGCCATTGAAGAAGGCGAGATTTTCGTCATCATGGGATTATCCGGATCGGGTAAATCCACCATGGTACGCCTTCTCAATCGCCTGATTGAACCCACTCGTGGACAGGTGCTGATTGACGGCGTGGATATCGCAAAAATATCCGATGCTGAACTGCGCGAAGTGCGCAGGAAAAAGATTGCAATGGTCTTCCAGTCATTCGCGCTAATGCCACATATGACGGTATTGGATAATACCGCCTTCGGTATGGAATTAGCGGGAATCCCTGCGGCTGAGCGCCAGGAAAAAGCGCTGGATGCATTGCGTCAGGTTGGGCTTGAAAATTACGCTCACGGCTACCCGGATGAACTCTCGGGCGGTATGCGCCAGCGTGTGGGTTTGGCCCGCGCATTAGCGATTAACCCGGATATCTTATTAATGGATGAAGCCTTCTCGGCGCTCGATCCCTTAATTCGTACTGAGATGCAGGATGAGCTGGTAAAACTTCAGGCAAAACATCAGCGCACCGTGGTATTTATTTCCCACGATCTGGATGAAGCCATGCGAATTGGCGACCGGATTGCCATTATGCAAAATGGCGAAGTCGTTCAGGTCGGCACACCGGACGAAATTCTGAATAATCCGGCAAATGATTATGTGCGGACCTTCTTCCGTGGCGTGGATATTAGCCAGGTCTTTAGCGCCAAAGATATTGCCCGTCGCGCGCTGAACGGCATTATTCGTCGTACGCCAGGTTTTGGCCCGCGATCGGCGCTGAAGCTGCTGCAGGATGAAGACCGTGAATACGGCTATGTGATTGAACGCGGTAATAAATATGTTGGCATTGTCTCCATCGATTCACTGAAAAGCGCGTTAAGCGAAAATCTGGGAATCGATGCGGCGTTAATTGACGCTCCGCTTGCCGTGGACGCCGAAACGCCGCTCAGCGAGTTGCTCTCTCATGTGGGTCAGGCACCGTGCGCCGTCCCGGTTATTGGAGAAGAACAACAATACGTCGGCATCATCTCAAAACGGATGTTGCTGCAGGCTTTAGATCGCGAGGGGGCAAACAATGGCTGATCAATCAAACCCGTGGGGAACCACAGAAGCAACGGATAACGCAGCACAATCGGCAGATGCGTGGGGTTCTTCGACGCCCGCCCCTACCGATGGCGGCGGTGCAGCAGACTGGCTGAACAGCGCACCAGCGCCTGCGCCGGAACATTTCAATATTATGGACCCGTTCCATAAAACGCTGATCCCGCTGGACAGCTGGGTGACGGAAGGGATCGACTGGGTGGTGACGCATTTCCGTCCTGTATTCCAGGGCATTCGCGTGCCAGTGGATTACATCCTGAACGGCTTTCAGCAGATGTTGCTGGGCATGCCTGCGCCAGTGGCAATCATGCTGTTCGCCCTGATTGCCTGGCAGTTCGGCAGCGCAGGAATGGGAATTGCCACGCTGATTTCACTGGTTGCGATTGGCGCTATCGGCGCATGGTCGCAGGCCATGGTCACGCTGGCGCTGGTGCTTACTGCCCTGTTCTTCTGCATTATCATCGGCTTACCGATGGGGATTTGGCTAGCACGCAGTCCGAGGGCCGCCAAAATCATCCGGCCACTGCTTGATGCGATGCAGACCACCCCAGCGTTTGTCTATCTGGTGCCGATTGTCATGCTGTTCGGTATCGGTAACGTGCCGGGGGTCGTGGTGACCATTATCTTCGCCCTGCCGCCGATTATCCGCCTGACGATTCTGGGTATTAACCAGGTGCCCGCCGATTTGATTGAAGCTTCACGTTCGTTCGGCGCAAGCCCGCGACAGATGCTGTTCAAAGTCCAGCTACCGCTGGCCATGCCCACCATTATGGCGGGAGTTAATCAGACGCTGATGCTCGCCCTCTCCATGGTAGTGATCGCCTCGATGATCGCCGTTGGTGGGCTTGGCCAGATGGTACTGCGCGGTATTGGCCGTCTCGACATGGGTCTGGCGACCGTGGGCGGCGTGGGGATCGTGATCCTCGCCATCATTCTTGACCGCCTCACCCAGGCTGTCGGTCGCGATTCACGCAGTCGCGGTAACCGTCGCTGGTATCAAACCGGTCCTGTCGGTCTGCTGAGCCGTCCATTCACGAAGTAATCCTGTCAGCACCCGATGACACTGTGCCATCGGGTCTTCAACTCATGAACTTTACACAAAATTATTCAGGCTGCATCGCGGCGGCAAACGAATGAATCCCCAGGAGCGTACAGGTCGTACGTGACTGGGGTGAATGAGTGCAGCCAACAAAGAGGCGGCCTGAATAATGAAGTGTAATAAGGAACAACGATGCGACATAACGTACTTTTTGCCACAGCGTTTGCCACCCTTGTCTCGACCAGCACGTTTGCGGCTGATCTCCCGGGCAAAGGCATTACCGTTCAACCGGTTCAGAGCACCATTTCCGAAGAGACGTTCCAGACCATGATCGTCAGCCGCGCGCTGGAAAAACTGGGCTATACGGTCAATAAGCCAAGTGAAGTGGATTACAACGTGGGTTATACCTCGATCGCCTCTGGCGACGCCACGTTTACCGCCGTTAACTGGAAACCGCTGCATGATGATATGTACGCCGCTGCGGGTGGCAGTAAAAAGTTCTATCGCGAAGGGACATTTGTGACCGGTGCGGCGCAGGGCTATTTGATCGACAAGAAAACCGCCGAGAAATACCACATCACCAATATCGAGCAGTTAAAAGATCCTAAGATCGCCAAACTGTTCGACACCAACGGTGACGGCAAAGCCGACATGATGGGCTGCTCCCCGGGCTGGGGCTGCGAAGCGGTAATTAACCATCAGAACAAAGCGTTCGATCTCGAGAAGACCGTTGACGTGAGCCACGGGAACTACTCGGCGATGATGGCGGATACCATCGCGCGCTTTAAAGAAGGCAAACCGGTTATCTATTACACCTGGACCCCGTACTGGGTGAGCGATGTGCTGAAGCCGGGTAAAGATGTGGTGTGGCTGCAAGTGCCGTTCTCCTCTCTGCCAGGCGAGCAAAAAGATATCGACACCAAGCTGCCGAACGGCATGAACTATGGTTTCCCGGTGAATACAATGCACATCGTGGCGAACAAAGCCTGGGCAGAGAAAAACCCGGCGGCGGCGAAACTGTTCTCCGTGATGAAACTGCCACTGGCGGATATCAACGCACAGAACGCGATGATGCACGAAGGCAAATCGTCCGAAGCGAATATTCAGGGTCACGTTGACGGCTGGATCAAGGCCCACCAGCAGCAGTTTGATAGCTGGGTGAAAGAGGCGCTGGCCGCGCAGAAATAGTCTTTTCCAGGGGTTAAATCAAAGCCCTTTGGCATTTTATTGCTTAAAGCAATGAAATACCCCGAAAGGAATGGCTCGCTACAGCGATGCCTTGGTCCGGCTGTAAATCGCTGAGTCGTTGACCAAAGGCCGGGGCGACGCGCAGGGAAGCGCGGAGAGGGCGTGACCTGCATGGATGCAGGATCGCGCCCGACCCGAAGCCGGAGGGAATAAGACGAAGACAAAATTGCCGGGAGCAATTTTGAACAGCGCTCGCGCTGGCCCCGAAGGGGCGAGCCCCATGGATGGGGCGAGTAATCCGCGAAGCGGCGATTTTCTTGCCGGGAGCCGGGATTGTTAAGGGGGCGGCGATAGCCCCCTTAACACGTTCACTGGTTCAGGTATGACAATGGAACTGAGTTCGTATGGTGAACGGAACAAACCTCCGAACCACCTGTTCCCCCTCACCCCAACCCTCTCCCTGAATGGAGAGGGAGTACATTGTGCACACCTTCGCTCTCTGAGGTTCCCTTAGCCCTCGCAGGGTGAAGGGAACACTCCCCACTCAGCCAAAACCGCACAATCCACCACGCAACAATTCCCCAACATTCATCAGCATCCGTTATGATTGGTTTCTGGAAAAATAATCACTTAACTCACGATTCCTGAATCTAATGACAAAAACAACTCAAGGGCTTAGCCCGGCACTCATCCTTTTAATGTCTGTGGCAACAGGCCTGGCGGTCGCCAGTAACTATTACGCGCAGCCTCTGCTTGACACCATCGCCCGCGCCTTTTCCATCTCAGCCAGCTCCGCGGGATTTATTGTGACCGCCGCACAACTGGGCTACGCCGCCGGTTTGCTGTTCCTGGTGCCGTTAGGCGATATGTTTGAACGCCGCAGGCTGATTGTCTCCATGACGCTGCTGGCTGCGGGCGGCATGCTGATCACCGCATCCAGCCAGTCGCTGACGATGATGATTATCGGCACCGCACTCACGGGGTTGTTCTCAGTTGTCGCGCAAATTCTGGTCCCTCTGGCAGCAACGCTGGCAGCGCCTGATAAACGCGGCAAAGTGGTCGGGACCATCATGAGCGGTTTATTGCTTGGGATTTTGCTGGCGCGAACGGTGGCGGGATTGCTGGCAAGCCTTGGCGGCTGGCGCACCGTTTACTGGGTGGCGTCGGTGCTCATGGTGATCATGGCCCTGGCACTGTGGCGCGGATTACCAAAAGTGAAGCAGGAGAATCACCTGAATTATCCCCAGCTGCTTGGGTCCGTGTTCAGTTTGTTCACACAAGATAAACTGCTGCGGACCCGCGCGTTGCTTGGTTGTTTCACCTTCGCCAACTTCAGCATTTTGTGGACGTCGATGGCGTTCTTGCTGGCCTCGCCGCCGTTTAACTATTCCGAAGGCATGATTGGCCTGTTTGGTCTGGCGGGCGCGGCGGGCGCGTTAGGCGCACGTCCTGCCGGTGGGCTGGCGGATAAAGGCAAATCGCACCTGACCACCACCGCAGGGCTGATTCTGCTGCTGCTCTCGTGGGCGGCTATCTGGTACGGGCATTTTTCAGTGATGGCGCTGATCGTTGGGATTCTGGTGCTCGACCTGACGGTTCAGGGCGTGCATATCACCAACCAGACGGTTATCTATCGCCTGCAACCCGAGGCGCGTAACCGCCTGACGGCAGGTTACATGACCAGCTACTTCATCGGTGGCGCAGCGGGGTCTCTGATTTCCGCATCGGCGTGGCAACACGCTGGCTGGACGGGTGTGTGTCTGGCCGGAACACTCGTCGCTGTCATCAACTTAATCATCTGGTGGCGCGGATATCACCTCCAGGAAGCAATTAACTAAGCTTTACATCGGTTTGGGCTTCTTAGGGTGTTAAGGAGCCCTGCAGTCTGTTAAGGTTAACGTAATCATTTATCCCAGAAATTTTAATGTGGGTGACATATTAGATTACCGCATGAACAGTTCAGACCTACAGGCTGCTCCCAGCTACTCCAGGTTGATATTACATCCTATCCGTTTGAAACCTCATGCTGTTTCTCATCGCCCGACCCCGTCTTTCGTGGGCGTTTGCCCTTCCGTTTCTGTGCTCACCGGGTCACGGATTCACCCGGCACTTGCTGACAGTGATATAAGTTTGGCGGATATAACCGCACAAATAATTCATTTACATTATTTGTCACTGTCGTTACTATATCGACTGTAATTAATGAGGTCATGCCCAAATGGATAGTTCGTTTACCCCTATTGAACAAATGCTTAAATTTCGCGCCAGTCGTCATGAGGACTTCCCGTATCAGGAAATCCTGCTGACCCGCCTGTGCATGCACATGCAAGGCAAACTGCTGGAAAACCGCAATAAGATGCTGAAAGCTCAAGGGATTAACGAGACGTTATTTATGGCGTTGATTACCCTGGAGTCTCAGGAAGATCACAGCATTCAGCCGTCCGAACTGAGCTGTGCGCTGGGTTCATCGCGCACCAATGCCACTCGCATCGCCGATGAGCTGGAAAAACGCGGCTGGATTGAGCGCCGTGAAAGCGACAACGACCGCCGTTGTTTGCATCTACAATTGACCGATAAAGGTCACGAATTCCTGCGCGGTGTGCTGCCACCTCAGCACAACTGCCTGCACCAACTCTGGTCGGCGCTGAGCACCACCGAGCGCGATCAGCTAGAGCAAATCACCCGTAAGCTCCTCACCCGTCTGGATCAGATGGATGAAGATGGCGTCATTCTTGAGGCGCTGAGCTAACACGACGACACGCTCAAACATCCAGGTTTAACAATAACTGACAGGCCAGCACATCAAACTGCTGGCCTTTCTGACAACAGGTCGGCTCAGCCGATGTGAAAATAAGAAGATCGTGGAGAACAACAATGAGCGCAAATGCGGAGAATATTCCCCCGCAGCAACCAGCTAACAAGAAAGGCAAACGTAAGAGTGCCCTTCTGCTGCTGACCTTGCTCTTTATTATTATTGCTGTGGCATATGGTATCTATTGGTTTTTAGTTCTGCGTCATATTCAGGAAACGGATGATGCATACGTGGCAGGGAACCAGGTTCAGATTATGGCTCAGGTGTCGGGCAGCGTGACGAAAGTCTGGGCTGACAATACCGACTTTGTACAAAAGGGCGATGTGCTGGTGACGCTCGATCCGACCGATGCACAACAGGCGTTTGAAAAGGCGCAGACCGAGCTGGCCTCCAGCGTGCGTCAAACACGCCAGTCGATGATTAACAGCAAGCAATTGCAGGCCAGCATCGACGTACAGAAAACCGCACTGGCGCAGGCGCAAAGCGATCTAAATCGTCGCGTACCGCTTGGCACGGCGAACCTGATTGGTCGCGAAGAGCTGCAGCACGCGCGTGACGCCGTGGCCAGTGCACAGGCACAGCTTGACGTGGCAATCCAACAGTACAATGCGAATCAGGCGATGATTCTGGGCACCAACCTGGAAGACCAACCTGCGGTGAAACAGGCTGCGACAGAAGTGCGCAACGCCTGGCTTGCCCTGCAACGTACCAAAATCGTCAGCCCGATGACCGGCTACGTCTCACGCCGTTCCGTGCAGCCTGGCGCGCAGATTAGCCCGACCACGCCGCTGATGGCGGTGGTTCCGGCCAATAATCTGTGGGTTGATGCAAACTTTAAAGAGACGCAGCTTGCGCATATGCGTATCGGCCAAACGGCGACTATCGTCAGTGATATTTACGGCGATGACGTGAAATACACCGGGAAAGTGGTTGGTCTGGATATGGGCACCGGGAGCGCGTTCTCTCTGCTGCCTGCGCAAAATGCGACCGGCAACTGGATCAAAGTGGTCCAGCGTTTACCGGTGCGAATCGAGCTGGATCAAAAACAGCTGACGGATCATCCGCTGCGTATCGGGTTGTCCACGCTGGTGACGGTTGATACCACCAATCGCGACGGCCAAATGCTGGCGAACCAGGTGCGTACTAATCCGGCTTACGAAAGTAATGCCCGTGAAATCAGCCTTGATCCCGTCAATAAGCTGATCGATGACATCGTGAAAGCGAACGCCGGTTAATCCGAAGGTGAGCGTTATGCAACAGCAAAAACCGCAAAAACCGTTGGAAGGCGCGCCACTGGTCATTATGACCATCGCGCTGTCGCTGGCGACGTTCATGCAGGTGCTGGACTCCACCATCGCAAACGTGGCGATCCCAACCATCGCCGGTAACCTTGGCTCCTCACTGAGCCAGGGGACCTGGGTGATCACCTCCTTCGGGGTCGCGAATGCGATCTCGATTCCGATCACCGGCTGGCTGGCAAAACGCGTCGGCGAAGTCAGATTGTTCATGTGGTCGACGGTGCTGTTCGTTCTCGCCTCATGGGCGTGTGGGATGTCCAATAGCCTGACGATGCTGATCTTCTTCCGCGTCATTCAAGGGATTGTGGCGGGGCCGTTGATTCCGCTGTCGCAAAGTTTGCTGCTGAACAACTATCCGCCCGCCAAACGCTCTATCGCGCTGGCGCTGTGGTCGATGACCGTTATCGTCGCGCCTATTTGCGGACCGATTCTCGGCGGATTTATCAGTGATAACTATCACTGGGGCTGGATCTTCTTTATCAACGTACCGATTGGTGCAGTTGTCGTGTTGCTCACGCTGCAAACGCTGCGCGGTCGCGAGACGAAGACCGAGCAACGACGCATTGACGGGGTGGGCCTGGCACTGCTGGTGCTGGGCATCGGTAGCCTGCAGATCATGCTGGACCGTGGTAAAGAGCTGGACTGGTTTGCCTCGCAAGAGATTATCGTGTTGACCGTCGTGGCGGTGGTCGCGATAAGCTTCCTGATTGTCTGGGAGCTGACGGACGATAACCCGATAGTCGATTTGTCGTTGTTTAAGTCGCGAAACTTTACCATCGGCTGCCTGTGTATCAGTCTCGCCTATATGCTCTACTTCGGCGCGATTGTGCTGCTTCCGCAGCTGTTGCAGGAGGTATACGGCTATACGGCAACCTGGGCGGGTCTGGCGTCTGCGCCGGTGGGGTTGATTCCGGTCCTGCTGTCGCCGATTATTGGTCGTTTCGCGCATAAACTCGACATGCGCAGGCTGGTGACGTTCAGCTTTATTATGTATGCCGTCTGTTTCTACTGGCGTGCCTACACGTTCGAACCGGGGATGGACTTTGGCGCGTCCGCGTGGCCGCAGTTTATTCAGGGCTTTGCCGTGGCGTGCTTCTTTATGCCACTGACCACCATCACGCTGTCCGGCTTGCCGCCTGAGCGTATGGCGGCGGCCTCGAGTTTGTCGAACTTTACCCGAACGCTGGCAGGCTCAATCGGGACGTCGATTACCACGACCTTGTGGACCAGCCGGGAATCATTGCACCACGCCCAGTTGACGGAATCGGTTAACGTCTACAATCCGAACGCGCAGCAGATGTACAGCCAGCTCGAAGGGATGGGCATGACGCAGCAGCAGGCGTCCGGCTGGATCGCCCAGCAGATCACCAATCAGGGTCTGATTATCTCCGCAAACGAGATTTTCTGGATTTCGGCGGGGATATTTATCCTGCTCCTGAGCCTGATATGGTTTGCCAAACCGCCATTCGGCGCGGGTGGCGGTGGAAGCGGTGCGCACTGACCGGTTCCATCGACGAGAAAGTTGTCCGTTTCTCTATAGCTTCTGTCAGTTCTGATAAAGCAGCGCTCCTGAAATCGTTTCACGATAGTGAAAAGACAACAGGAGCGCATCATGCTGAAACAACCCGCACAAAAATATCAGCCTTTCCCCGCCATCTCCCTGCCCGACCGTCGCTGGCCTGAGCAACGTATCACCCATGCCCCGCGCTGGCTTTCCACCGATTTGCGCGATGGCAATCAGGCGCTCGCCGAACCGATGGACAGCGCACGTAAACTGCAATTCTGGGATTTACTCCTCGGCTGTGGTTTTAAAGAAATTGAAGTCGCATTCCCATCCGCATCGCAAACTGACTTTCAGTTTGTTCGCCAGCTGATCGATGAAAATCGTATTCCCGATGACGTCACGATTCAGGTCTTAACCCAGGCGCGGGAGGAGTTAATTCTTCGCACCTTTGAAGCGCTGCGCGGTGCGAAACAGGCCACCGTTCATCTCTATAACGCCACCGCCCCGCTGTTTCGCCGCCTGGTTTTTGGCATGGACAAGGCGCAAATCATTGCGCTGGCAACCCGTTCCACGCGCCTGATCCGACAGCTCTGCGAAGAGAATCCACAAACGCGCTGGCAGTACGAGTATTCCCCGGAAACGTTCTGCTTTACCGAGCCAGAGTTTGCGCTGGAAATTTGTGAGGCCGTGGCCGACGTCTGGCAGCCGTGTGCCGAGCGCCCGATGATTGTCAACCTGCCCGCGACCGTTGAAGTTAACACGCCGAATGTGTACGCCGATCAGATTGAATATTTCTGCCGCCACTTTAGCCGCCGCAGCGAGGTGTGTATTAGCGTTCATCCGCATAACGATCGCGGTACGGGCGTAGCCTGTGCTGAACTGGCGGTGATGGCCGGTGCGGATCGCGTGGAGGGCTGCCTGTTTGGCAACGGCGAGCGCACGGGCAATGTCTGTCTGGTGACGCTGGCGATGAATTTGTACTCCCAGGGCGTCAGTCCGGATCTGGATTTCAGTGATATGAATCAGGTCGTGGAGGTGGTGGAAAGCTGTAATCAGCTCCCGGTGCATCCACGTCATCCGTGGGCCGGGCGTTTGGCTTATACGGCATTTTCAGGTTCGCATCAGGATGCGATTAAAAAAGGCTTTGATGCGCGTCAGCCAGACGATCGCTGGGAGATGCCCTATCTGCCGGTCGATCCGCAGGATATTGGCTGTTCCTACGAGGCGGTGATCCGCGTGAACAGCCAGTCAGGGAAAAGCGGGAGCGCATGGCTGATTGAGCAGAATCACGGCCTGAAATTGCCGCGTGCGCTGCAGCAAGATTTTAGCCAGCATGTGCAGCAGGAGGCCGACAGCCAGGGGAAAGAGATGACCCAAAACGCGCTCTGGCAGCTTTTCCGCAGCCGTTACGGACTGGTGCCTTCTGGGCACTTTATCCTGCAAACGTATCGCAGTGAGAGTCAGCAGGATGGACAGTTGCGCCTGGCCGCGACGGTGGTCACCGGGGGTGGGACACGGCAGCTTGAGGGCCACGGAAATGGCTTGCTGTCGGCCGCCGCCAATGGCATCAGCCGCTGGCTGGATAAGCCGTTTGTGATTAAGGATTATCACGAGCATTCACTGGGGGAGCGCAGCGACAGCCGCTCGGTGACGTACATCCGCTGTCTGTTCCAGGATGGTACCAGTCGATGGGGCGTGGGGATTGATAGCGACGTGGCGCGCGCGTCAATTCAGGCGCTGTTTAACGCCGTCGGTTAGACGTCTTTGAAATAATCGCTGGGTGAAATGCCCATCACCCGGCGAAACATTGCCGTGAAAGCGCTGTGGCTGCCGTAACCCAGGTCCAGCGCAACGCGTAATACTGGCTGGCCTTGCGCCAGGCGCAGCAGGGCTTCAACCAGACGCGATCTTCTCGTCCACTCCCCGTAGCTTAACCCGGTTTGTTGCTGAAAATGGCGGTTAAGGGTGCGTTCACTCATGCTCGTCAGACTCGCGGCCTGCGCGCTACTCCAGGCTAATCCGGGGTCCTGTCGGATCTGCTGACAGAGCAGGCGAAGTGGTTCACTTTGCGGTTCCGGGAGATGAAACGGCAGGACAGGCATGGTGCGGATTTCATCCAGAATCAGTTCGTAGACGCGTTCATCGCGGCTGCCAGGTGAATAAGATTCGGGGAGATCGAGCGAGGCGACAATCAGCTCGCGCAGTAACGGTGAGATCTGCACGATCTGGCAGGACGCTGGCAGATCGGCGCGGGCAAGCGGATCGATAAACAGCGTGCGCGCCGCCACGTTACCGGTAATGCGAATCGCATGCTGCGTGCCCGCAGGCAACCAGACGCCACGGCCAGGCGGAACAACCCAACATCCTGCAAGCGTATCAACGCGAACAACCCCACTCAGGCTATGCAGTAGCTGGGCGCAATCATGCTGATGGTACGGCTCGCTATCACCATGACGATAATCATGAGCGTAAGGAACCAAAGGGCGTTGGGTAAAAGAGAAGATTGTAGTGGTGGTCATGGGTTAGGCTTCCCTCTCCCTGAGGAGAGGGGAATGGCGCACTAAATGTGCAGCTCTTTCAGCGTTTCTTTCGGCAGCGCCAGCTCTTCGTTACTGTTCACGCGAACATCACGATCAAGAATATGACGAGCGATCTCCTGCGCTTCTTCCAGCGAGTGCATGTGATACGTACCGCACTGGTAGACGTTCAGCTCTGGGATCTGGTTCTGCTCTTTGACTTTCAGTACATCGGCCATCGCCGCTTTCCAGGCATCCGCCACGCGCGTTTCTTCAGGGGTGCCAATCAGGCTCATATAGAAACCGGTACGGCAGCCCATCGGTGAAATGTCGATGATTTCAACACCGTTACCGTTCAGGTGATCGCGCATGAAGCCTGCGAACAGGTGCTCCAGCGTGTGAATGCCTTTTTCTGGCATCACTTCTTTATTTGGCACGCAGAAACGCAGGTCAAACACGGTGATCGCGTCGCCGCTTGGGGTATGCATGGTTTTTGCCACACGTACAGCAGGTGCTTCCATACGGGTATGGTCGACTGTGAAGCTATCTAATAACGGCATACGTCACCTCCGATAGTGATTATTTTTAAAATAAAATGAACTCTTTGTTCAGCCGCACGTCTGAGTATATGAAAGACGCGCATTTGTTATCATCATCCCTGATTTCAGAGATGTTATTTTGGCCACAGCGATGTGGCCATTTTCTTTTCTGTCAGGCGTGTTTCGCCAAAAACGCATCGAACGATTCAGTGTCCGCCGCTTCAACTTCACGCTGGCGTGCAATAGATGCCTCGCGTTCTGCAATGAAATCTTCTTCGCTCAACACTTCCAGCGGCTCTTGCTGCAACATGTCACGGTACTGCGCAGCGAGCGTACGTCCTGTGCCGCCAATGCCTTGATCAATCATAGAACGCAGAATGCGTGCCGAGAACGTCAGCTCAGGGTTATCAAAGCTCTCGACCAGTTGGTCGCACACTTTTTGATATTCCTCACCACCGTAAAGGCTGTCCATCGTCTGCGCGACGCGTTTGAGATCGCGGAACAAATCTTTACCCACTTTTGCCAGCGGGAACTGTGCCGTTTCACAGCCAATGCCTAATGTCAGGCCAGGTTTGCGCCCTTCCAGTATCACGCGATTCCAGTTGGTACGCGTGCACAATAATTCATCAGAACTCATTTCCGGCGCATCCGCCAGGACACACCAGACCATAAACAGATCGAGGAAACGGATCTGCTGCTCGTCGACGCCAATTGGCGAGAACGGGTTGATGTCCAGAGAACGGACTTCGATATACTCGATGCCGCCGCGCTCCAGCGCATCTGAAGGTGCTTCGCCGCTGCGCGTGACGCGTTTCGGGCGAATTGGCGCGTACAGCTCGTTTTCAATCTGCAAAACGTTACTGTTAATTTGCAGGCGTTTACCGTCTTTTTCGAGCCCGATAGTTTCGTACTCTTCCGACGGCGTTTTGATCGCCCGCTTCAATCCTGCCACATACTCGTGCAAATCGTTAAACGTAATACCGAGATTGCTTTGCGACTTATTGGTATAACCCAGATCGCTGAGGCGTAATGAGGTGGCGTAAGGCAGATAATACATGCCACAGTCGGTTTTTTCGAACGGCAGCGTGGTCGGTTTGCCCTGCAGGAAGGAGGAACAAATCGCCGGTGATGCACCGAACAGATACGGGATCACCCAGCCGAAACGGTAGTAGTTACGAATCAGGCGGAAATAACCCGCTGAGATCGCTTCTTTATCCGTTTCACCGCATTTTGCCTGCCAGAACGCCATAGGCAGCGAGAAGTTGTAATGCACCCCGGAGATGGTTTGCATCAACGCGCCATAGCGGTTTTTTAAGCCTTCACGGTACAGCGTTTTCAGTCGACCAATATTCGATGTGCCGTATTGCGCCAGCTCAATATCCTGACCCTGCTCAATGTAGCAAGGCATGCTGAGTGGCCACATGCGCTCATCACCCAGTTGACGGGCGGTATAGCGGTGGACATCACGCATTAGCGTCAGCATATGATCGATATCGCCATCAACCGGAGTGATGAATTCCAGCAGCGCTTCGGCAAAATCGGTCGTGATCCATTTATGTGTCAACGCAGAGCCTAGCGACTCGGGATGACCGGTTGTTGCCAAACTGCCATCCGCGTTTACGCGCAGTGTTTCGCGCTCAAGCCCGCGCTGTATACCCTTCAGGGCCTGAGGGTGCTTTTCCAGCCAGGCTAGCGCCTGTGATACGTCCGGGATCAAATTGACCTCCCGCCTGTCAATAATAGTTATCCAGCATAATTGTAATGGTTGACGATTGAAGGTCGTTTATTCATTCCACCAATTAGTGCCACCACGTCATACCCTGGAGTGTTGCCAGTGCCACAAGGACATAGCGCAACGCCTTACCAAGGCATAAAAAAAAGAGCACTGGTCCCCATGAGATGCGCATCCACCCTGCCAGCAGACACAGCAAATCCCCTATTACAGGCATCCAGCTTAATAAAAGCGTGGCAGCACCATAGCGTTTAAGCCAGCCTGCTGCCTTTTCCTGCCAGCGTGATTTTTCACGTAGCGGAAAGAAACGACCAAGAATAACGTTAGTCAGCCCTCCAAGGCTATTACCCATTGTTGCTATTAAGACCAACAACCAGGGCTGACTTACGCCTGACAACAGCATCGCGACCAGCACAACCTCGGAGTTACCCGGTAAAAGTGTGGCACTTAAAAAACTGCTGGCAAATAACGAAGCAAGTGACAGTAAGTCACTCACAGTAAGCGAACATCGACAGCATCCATTCCGGCGGCACGCGCAGCCTGAATACCAAAGTCCGCATCCTCAAAAACCACACACCGAGACGCGGCAACACCCATTAACTCTGCACACAGCAGAAAGGTGTCCGGCGCAGGTTTGTGATTTTTGACATGATCGGCAGCGACCACTACCGAAAAATAGTGACGCAGCCCAAGATGATTGAGCAGTGCTTCGGCAACCGCGCTTTCACTGCCCGTCCCCACTGACATCGGGCGACGGCCATGCCACTCTTTGACAACGTCAATCAGCGGAAGCGGACGAACTGTGTCCAAAAGCATCGCTTTGACGGCGTCGGTTTTTTCGCGAGCAAGCAGATATGGGTCCAGATCGGCGTGATTAAGTTCAATCACTGCCTGAGCGATACGCCAGGTTGGCGAGCCATTAAGCGCTACCATTGCCTGTAAATCGAAACGCATTCCGTAACGACTCAGAACATCATCCCACGCTTTACGATGAGTGGGTTCGGTGTCCAGAATAGTGCCATCCATATCGAAGATCAGACCGTCATACTGTGCGTACATCGTGCTCTCGCCCAACGATTAACAAAGCGTTACTTTAACGTAAACAAGGATTTTTGTCGCTGACAGTGAGAGTGATAGCTGATGAAATAATTTAGGAGGGTGAACATTAGAGGGTGCATCCGGGAGGATGACTCGGCATTGCCTCGCCCTTCGGCCATTGCTAAAGCAACGTTATCTTTTCTGGCGCTCGCGATACACTCGCAGGCCATGAACGAAGAGACTTGCTGAGAATTTGGAAAAGATGGTGCATCCGGGAGGATTCGAACCTCCGACCGCTCGGTTCGTAGCCGAGTACTCTATCCAGCTGAGCTACGGATGCATCAGGGTGCTGCGTTCAGAAATGATAAAAGTGCATCCGGGAGGATGACTCGGTAGTGCCTCGCCCTTCGGCGCCGTTGCTAAAGCAACGTTATTCTTCGTGGTGCTCGCGATAAACTCGCAGACCATGAACTAACAGACTGGCTGTCAATTTAGAGAAGATGGTGCATCCGGGAGGATTCGAACCTCCGACCGCTCGGTTCGTAGCCGAGTACTCTATCCAGCTGAGCTACGGATGCATCTGGGTACTGCGTTAAGATATAGTAAATGGTGCATCCGGGAGGATTCGAACCTCCGACCGCTCGGTTCGTAGCCGAGTACTCTATCCAGCTGAGCTACGGATGCATTGGGATTTACTATGGTACTGCTTGATACGTCATATCACTTCGAAAGCAATATGAAGTAATAGATGGTGCATCCGGGAGGATTACTCGGCTGCGCCTCACCCTTTTGGCCGTTGCTGCCGCAACGTTATCTTCCCTGGTGCTCGCGATAATTTCGCGGACCGTGAAATAACAGTGCCGCTGTTATCTCGAAGAAGATGGTGCATCCGGGAGGATTCGAACCTCCGACCGCTCGGTTCGTAGCCGAGTACTCTATCCAGCTGAGCTACGGATGCAAAATGGCGGTGAGGCGGGGATTCGAACCCCGGATGCAGCTTTTGACCGCATACTCCCTTAGCAGGGGAGCGCCTTCAGCCTCTCGGCCACCTCACCACACAACGCCTCTTGCGAGTGCTTCGGAGAACTTGTTAAGAGCTCTTCGTCGCTGCGTGGCGCATATATTACTTTCTGGGACTTATAAGTCAAACAATTTTCCACAGACATTTATCGTTTGCACAAATCACAGGCAATTCGCATGCAAAAACCACAAAGAGGGTGTTTTATAAGCGGATTTTACACACGATAAAGCAGCTTTCTGCAGTGGAAGGGACAGATTTTGGATGAGGTAAGGTTCTGGAGAGCGTGAAAAGTTGAGCGAGTGAAATAGAACGGTAACTTTATGCAGGAACAATGGCGAGAGGGTTGCGTCTCGCCGGAAAGCGAGACGCGATAATATCAGTAACTGGACTGCTGGGATTTTTCAGCCTGGATACGCTGGTAGATCTCTTCACGATGGACAGAGACTTCTTTAGGGGCATTCACACCAATACGAACCTGGTTACCCTTTACCCCTAGAACTGTCACGGTGACCTCATCCCCAATCATGAGGGTCTCACCAACTCGACGAGTCAGAATCAGCATTCTTTGCTCCTTGAAAGATTAAAAGAGTCGGGTCTCTTGTATCCCGGCATTATCCATCATATAACGCCAAAAAGTAAGCGATGACAAACACGTAAAGTGTAAGCAGTCACGGCATCACATTCTGTTAAACGTAAGTTTAGCCGATATACACAAACTCAACCTGACTTTATCATTGTCGATAGCGTAGTAACCAATACGCCATGACCGCGAGGTCATGGCGTCTGTTTACGCTTTGTAATTATTACAGTTTAGCGCTTACCCAGCTTTCAACGCTGGCCAATGCCGCTGGAAGTGCCGCTGCATCCGTACCACCAGCCTGCGCCATGTCCGGACGACCGCCACCTTTGCCACCCACCTGCTGAGCGACCATACCAATCAATTCCCCTGCTTTCACACGGTCGGTCACATCCTTAGAGACGCCCGCAATCAGAGAAACCTTACCGTCGACCGCTGTCGCAAGAACGATAATTGTCGAACCGAGCTGGTTCTTCAGATCATCAACCATGGTACGAAGCATCTTAGGTTCAACGCCTGCCAGTTCACTGACCAGCAGTTTAACACCTTTAATATCAACCGCTTTGCTGGAGAGATTCGCACTTTCCTGAACAGCTGCTTGCTCTTTGAGCTGCTGCAGTTCTTTTTCGAGCTGGCGACTGCGTTCCAGCGCGCTACGCACTTTCTCACCCAGGTTGTGGCTGTCACCTTTCAACAGTTGAGCAATATCGTGCAACTGATCGCTTTCAGCGTGCAGGCTGGCGATCGCGCCTTCACCTGTTACCGCTTCGATACGACGCACACCCGCCGCTGTACCCGATTCGGATAGGATACGGAACAGGCCGATATCACCGGTACGGGAAGCGTGAGTTCCGCCGCAGAGTTCGGTAGAGAAATCACCCATGCTCAGCACGCGAACGCGCTCATCATATTTCTCGCCAAAAAGCGCCATCGCACCTTTGGCTCTGGCCGCCTCGAGATCCATGATGTTGGTTTCGATAGGCAGGTTACGACGGATCTGCGCGTTGACCATATCTTCAACCGCGCGAATTTCAGACGGTTTCATCGCTTCAAAATGAGAGAAGTCGAAACGCAGGATTTTGTCGTTAACCAGAGAACCTTTCTGCGCAACATGCGTTCCCAGAACGTCACGCAGTGCAGCGTGCATCAGGTGCGTTGCAGAGTGATTCAGACGAATACGTTCGCGACGTGCTTCGTCGACTTCGGCCTGAACGCCCTCACCGACTTTCAGAGAACCGGAAGCCAGTTTGCCGATATGACCAATTGCCTGACCATATTTCTGGGTATCGCTGACAGAGAAGCTAAAGCCGTTCCCTTTCAGTTCGCCTTTATCGCCGACCTGACCACCGGATTCCGCATAGAATGGGGTTTTGTCGAGAACGACAACGGCATCATGGCCTGCGCTAATGCTGTCTACGGCTTTGCCGTCGACAAACAGGGCGGTGACTTTCGCGTTCAATTCCAGGCGATCGTAACCCTGGAATTCAGATGCGCTGTCCACACGGATCATCGCATTGTAATCCGCACCAAAACCGCTGGATTCACGCGCACGACGTCGCTGTTCTTCCATGGCGGCCTCAAAGCCCGCTTCGTCCACCTTGATGTTGCGCTCGCGGCAAACATCTGCCGTCAGGTCAACTGGGAAGCCGTAGGTGTCGTACAGACGGAAGGCGGTTTCTCCATCCAGCGTATCGCCCGTCAACTGAGACAGTTCTTCGTCCAGCAACGCCAGACCGCGCTCCAGAGTACGAGCAAACTGTTCTTCTTCTGTTTTCAGGACTTGCTCAACCTGCGATTGCTGACGTTTCAGCTCTTCGCCTGCATCGCCCATGACGCCAACCAGTGGCCCCACCAGTTTGTAGAAGAAAGTGTCTTTCGCGCCCAGCATGTTGCCATGACGAACAGCGCGACGAATGATACGACGCAGCACGTAGCCACGGTTTTCATTCGACGGAATCACGCCATCAGCAATCAGGAACGCGCAAGAACGAATGTGGTCTGCGATAACGCGCAGAGATTTATTGCTCAGATCGGTGGCACCAGTCACTTCAGCAACAGACTTAATCAGCGTGCTGAACAGATCGATATCGTAGTTGGAGTTAACGTGTTGCAGAACAGCGGCAATACGTTCCAACCCCATACCCGTATCAACAGACGGTTTTGGCAGTGGCTCCATGGTGCCGTCAATCTGACGGTTGAACTGCATGAAGACGATATTCCAGATCTCAATGTAACGATCGCCGTCTTCTTCTGCCGTTCCCGGAGGCCCGCCCCAGATGTGGTCGCCGTGATCGTAGAAGATCTCGGTGCACGGACCACAAGGACCGGTATCGCCCATCTGCCAGAAGTTGTCAGACGCATAGGGAGCGCCTTTGTTATCACCGATACGAATAATACGCTCACGTGGGATGCCGACTTCTTTCTCCCAGATTTCGTAAGCTTCGTCGTCGGTTTCGTAAACAGTAACCCACAGACGCTCTTTAGGCAGGTTGAACCAGTTTTCACCGGTCAGCAATTCCCATGCATACTGGATAGCATCGTGTTTGAAATAGTCGCCGAAGCTGAAGTTACCCAGCATCTCGAAGAAAGTGTGGTGACGTGCGGTGTAGCCGACGTTTTCCAGATCGTTATGTTTACCGCCCGCACGTACGCAACGCTGTGAGGTTGTCGCACGGGAATAATTACGCTTATCGAGACCAAGGAACACATCCTTGAACTGGTTCATCCCGGCGTTGGTAAACAGCAGAGTCGGGTCATTGTTCGGTACCAGGGAGCTGCTGGCAACTACCTGGTGTCCCTTACTATGGAAAAAATCGAGAAACGCCTGACGGATCTCAGCGGTGCTCTTGCTCATAATTATCCTGAAATCAAGCTAACGAAATGTCGCAGCCAGCCTGTTCCTGTTGATGATTGGATGGGCCAGCTACTGGAAAAAGTGGGAATAAGATAAGTTTTCTTTAGAGGGAAGTAAAATGCAGCATGCGTTCAATCAGTAAAATTACGCCATATCGCCTGAATATCTTCCATCAGGTAGCCACGATAGAGTAAGAAACGCTGGATTTTTACTTTTTCTGAAAATTCACTCGGCAGGGGCTCACCATACTTACGAACGGCCTGATCCCGCGCCAGTTCACCCCAGTCTATATCGCATTCTCGCATCGCCTGTTCTGTTGCTTCGCGAGCGATCCCTTTCTGATTAAGTTCCTGGCGGATTCGTGCGGGACCATAACCTTTACGGCTTCGGCTGGCGATAAAGCGCGTCACAAAACGCGTGTCATCAAGGTAGCTGTGCTCGTAGCACCAGGCGATCACGCGGTCATAGTCTTCCTCAGTCGCATCGATTGCTTCCGGCCCATTTTTACCGATCACGGGGGCTGCTAATTTGCGCCGCAGTTCTTGTTCACTGTGGTCGCGTACACCCAGAATCCTTACGGCGCGATCCAGTAATCGGGCGTAGGCGGGACGACGGGGTTTTGATTCACTCATAAAAACCTGCTGTATGACAAATGCAAAAAGGGCCGCAATCGCAGCCCTTGTTTTTACACCAGATGATTAGAAATCTGGGTTGGTTTCTTCAGCATCTGCTGCATCAACAACGAAGTCAGGTTTAGAATCCTGGTTACTGAGGAGAAGTTCGCGCACTTTCTTCTCAATTTCTTTCGCTGCTGCTGGGTTCTCTTTCAGCCAGGAGATAGCATTCGCTTTACCCTGACCAATCTTGTCGCCGTTGTAGCTGTACCAGGCACCTGCTTTTTCAATCAGCTTCTCTTTCACGCCGAGATCAACCAGCTCGCCAAAGAAGTTGATACCTTCACCATAAAGGATCTGGAATTCAGCCTGCTTGAAAGGTGCGGCGATTTTATTCTTCACAACCTTCACGCGGGTTTCGCTGCCGATCACGTTATCGCCATCTTTCACTGCGCCGATACGACGGATATCCAGACGAACGGACGCATAGAATTTCAGTGCGTTACCACCGGTAGTAGTTTCCGGGTTACCAAACATCACACCAATTTTCATACGGATCTGGTTGATGAAGATCAGTAGCGTATTAGACTGCTTAAGGTTACCAGCCAGTTTACGCATTGCCTGGCTCATCATACGTGCCGCGAGGCCCATGTGAGAGTCACCGATTTCGCCTTCGATTTCCGCTTTCGGTGTCAGTGCCGCAACGGAGTCGACAACGATAACGTCAACTGCACCAGAGCGTGCCAGCGCATCACAGATTTCCAATGCCTGCTCACCGGTATCTGGCTGAGAACACAGCAGATTATCGATATCTACGCCGAGTTTACGGGCATACACGGGATCCAGTGCGTGTTCTGCATCGATAAACGCACAGGTTTTGCCTTCGCGTTGTGCTGAAGCAATAACCTGTAAGGTCAGCGTGGTTTTACCAGACGATTCCGGTCCGTAGATTTCTACGACACGACCCATTGGCAGGCCACCCGCACCCAGTGCGATGTCCAGAGAAAGCGAACCGGTGGAGATCGTTTCCACATCCATGGAACGGTCTTCACCCAGGCGCATGATGGAGCCTTTACCGAATTGCTTTTCGATCTGGCCCAGCGCTGCCGCCAACGCTTTCTGTTTGTTTTCGTCGATAGCCATTATTACTCCTGTCATGCCGGAAATCCGCTTACGTATTCCCGGGAGGTGAAAACTGTTCTGTTGAAGCAATTATACTGTATGGTCATACAGTATCAAGTGTTTTGTAGAAATTGTTGCCAGAGCGTTTTTAACGCGTATTCCGTTGCCTGACGGCGCACACTTTCGCGATCGCCGCTGAAGCACTCCCGGCGGGTGATTCCCTGACCTTGTGCCGTAGCGAAACCAAACCAGACGGTGCCAACGGGTTTCACATCGCTACCGCCATCGGGTCCGGCAATACCGCTGACAGAAATCGCAAAATCCGCCTGCGCGGCTTTAAGCGCCCCGATTGCCATTTCAACCACCACCGGCTCGCTCACTGCACCGTGTTGTTCAAGCGTCGGCTCACGCACCCCAATCATCTGGGCTTTGGCTTCGTTGCTGTAGGTCACAAAGCCGCGTTCGAACCACGCGGAGCTGCCCGCGATATCCGTAATCACTTTTGCCACCCATCCGCCAGTACAGGATTCCGCCGTTGTCAGCGTAGCGCCACGCTGCTTCAACGCCAGCCCTACCACTTCGCTCAACTGCATCAATTCATGGTCAGTCATCATCGCTTTCGGCTCCTGAAAAACATGCAGCACAATGTAGCACTTTCTCGTGAGATAGGGAGATGAGGTTCAGGTTTTACGAGGAGGCTTCAGAAAAAGCCGATGCGACGACATCGCCTAAAAAAGACTTACTTCATGCTTTCCGCAATCGTTTTGACGTTGTGACGAAAGGCTTTGACGTAGGTATCCGCCACACCACCTTTGGCCGACAGCGCCTCAGGGTAAAGTTCCCCGCCAGGCTGCGCGCCCGTTGCAGTGGCAATTTGTTTCACCAGACGCGGATCGAGCTGGTTTTCCATAAACCAGGTCTTCACGCCGTCTGCCTTAATCTGATCGATGATTGCCGCCACCTGTGTAGCGTTCGCTTCGCTCTCGGAAGAAAGCCCCTGCGGAGCAATAAAGTTCACTCCGTAAGCACGACTAAAATAGCCGAACGCATCATGGCTGGTCAGCACTTTGCGTTTTTGCTGGGGAATCTGGCTAAACTGCGTTTTTGCCCAGCTATCCAGCTGCGTGAGCTGAGCGATATACGCCTGACCAGAAGCCTCCAACGCCGCTTTATCTTGCGGATCGGCTTGCACCAAACCTGCCAGGATATTTTGTGCATACAACGCACCGTTAGCCGCGCTGTTCCAGGCGTGAGGATCGGTGACACTTTTGCCCTCCTCTTCTAAGGTGTGGGTTTTGACTCCAGAAGAAGCCACCACCAGCGTCCCTTTAAAGCCTGACGCTTTGACCAGCCGGTCGAGCCAACCTTCCAGCCCCAAACCGTTCACTACTACCACATCTGCTTTACTCAGCGCCGCACTGTCTTTTGGCGAGGGTTCGAAGGTATGCGGATCGCCATCCGGGCCAACCAGCGTCGTTACGCTCACATGCTTGCCGCCCACTTCCTGAGTGATGTCGCCGAGAATGGAAAAACTCGTCACCACATTCAGTGTCTTAGCCAGTGCGCTCTGCGTTATGAACCCCAGCAATAGCGCAATCATTACCCTTGTACGTTTCATCTTCACTTCCCCTTGCGTTGAAAAAGCGCACGCAGATTGCTGCGCGAGCCAAATAAAACGGAAAAAATAAATAACGCGCTGGCGGTCAATACGATAGACGGGCCGGCAGGCAAACTGACCGCCCACGACAGGCTCAGCCCTAGCCAGGCGCAAAAAATCCCGCTGATACCCGCCATGAGCAACAGCCCCGGCAACGTTCGCATCCAGCAGCGTGCAGCAACGGCGGGCAGCATCATCAACCCCACCGCCATCAGCGTGCCCAGCACCTGAAATCCGGCGACAAGGTTAAGCACCAGCAAGGCAAGAAACAGCCCATGTAACAGCCCTGGCAACACGCGAGAATTAACCTGCAACCAGGCGGTATCGAATGCTTCGGTAACCAGCCCGCGATAGAAAATCGCCAGCATCAATAAGGTGAAAATGCAGACGCCCGCCACAAACAGTGCCGCGTCGTTATCGACCGCCAGAATGGAACCAAACAGCAGGTGCAAAAGATCGACATTAGAACCGCGAAGCGAAACCAGCGTGACGCCCAGCGCCAGCGAGCCAAGGTATAGTCCCGCAAAACTGGCATCTTCTTTTAGCGGCGTGCGACGACTGACCAAACCGGCAATCAGCGCAACGATAATTCCGGCAATAAACCCGCCCGCGCTCATCGCCAGCAATGACATCCCGCTGAGCAAATACCCCACCGCGACACCGGGTAAAATGGCGTGCGACAGGGCGTCGCCCATCAGACTCATACGACGGAGCAGTAAAAAAACGCCCAGCATCGTGGTACTCACAGAAAGTGCCAGACACACCACCAGCGCACGACGCATAAACCCGTATTCAATAAATGGCTGGAAAAAGAGATGCCAGATCATGCCACCCTCGCGCGCACGGTTGCCCAACAAGGCGTGCCGGTATCAAGTCGCAGCGTCTGAGGGAAATGGCGTGCCACGCGCTCGCTGTCATGCAACACCGCCAGGATGGTTTGCCCTTGCAAATACATATCCAGTATCAATTCCATCAGCACGTTACAGGTGGCTTCATCTACGCCAGTGAAAGGCTCATCAAGCATCACCAGCGGCGCATTCTGCACCAGCACTCGGGCAAAGAGCATGCGCTGGAACTGACCACCGGAGAGTTCATCAATCGTCGACGCAGCCAGCGCCTGCAGCCCCACCCGCTCGAGCGCGCTGGCAATACGCAAACGCGTTTTACGTTGCAGTCCCGACAATAAAGAGATGCCGGGCCAGCAGCCCATACTCACCACATCCTGAACGGTCAGGGGAAATTGCGCTTCCAGCGAGTGGCGCTGCGCCAGCCAGCCGATAACCGGACGTTTTTCCTGCCAGCGAAAAGCGCCGCTCACCGGAGGAATAAACCCGGCGAGCGTTTTCAGCAGCGTCGACTTACCGCAGCCATTCGCGCCGATAATCGCTGTCATACTGCCGCGCTCAATGACGCCATTCAGCGCCTGAGTGACCGGCTGGCCGTCATATCCGGCCACCAGATTTTGTAGCGCAATCATGGGAGGATCACCGCCCAGCGCACCGCCAAAGCGATAATCGCTATCAACCCGAACGCCATAAGGAGTCGCACCAGCGCGGAAAGAGAGAGAAGTGAGATAGACATATTGACACCGAAATAATGTTATAACATAACACTAATAAATTGCGGCGCAGATGTAAATGCAGAAGATGATGATGGAGTGTGGCGAAATGTTACCGCAGCCCTTCTGACCGGTGGCGGTAAAGATGAAACGCTAAGTATTAACAGGTGACCTGATGATTTGCCGGAGGTAAAACCCTGCTCCGGCAAATCATGCAGCGTGGGGAAACTTACTGACTAAACGGCGACGCCGCAGGCACTCGTGCCAACGCAACCGCCTGACCCAGCTGCCACACCGCCATCGCGTAGTGAGTGCTGTGGTTGTAGCGGGTAATCGCGTAGAAATTCGGCAGTCCGTACCAGTATTGATAACCCGTACCAATATCGAGACGCAACAAACTCACCTGCTGATTATTATTCAGCGGCTGCATCGGCGTTAACCCGGCTGACGCCAGTTGTGCCACGCTGTATTTGGTTTTGAAACCATTTTCCAGCCCTGGCGCCTGACCATTGGCCTGCACGGCAACCGGCTCGCCTTTCACCCAGCCGTGCGCTTTGAAGTAATTCGCCACGCTACCGATGGCATCCACCGGATCCCACAGATTGATATGCCCGTCACCATTAAAGTCCACGGCGTATTCTTTATAGGACGACGGCATAAACTGCCCGTAACCCATTGCGCCCGCGAATGAGCCTTTCAGATCCAGCGGATCGTCCTGCTCGTTGCGCGCCATCAGCAGGAAGGTTTCCAGTTCGGACGAGAAATATTCCGCGCGGCGCGGATAGTTAAAGGAGAGCGTCGCCAGCGCATCAAGAATGCGGGTTTTGCCCATCACGCGGCCCCAGCGGGTTTCCACGCCAATAATGCCGACGATGATTTCAGGCGGAACGCCGTAAACCTGCCATGCGCGGTTCAGCGCATCTTCATATTGATTCCAGAATGCCACGCCGTTTTGCACGTTGTCCGGCGTGATGAACTGTTTACGATAGCGCAGCCACGCACCGTTCGGCCCCGTCGGCGCCTGCGCGGTTGGCGCTTGTCTGTCCATCAGGCGCAGCACGTAGTCCAGACGTTTGGCCTGGGACAAAATCTCGTGCAGCTGTTGTCGGTTAAAACCGTGCTTGCTCACCATCTTATCGATGAACTGTTCGGCCGCAGGGTTGTTGGCAAAATCGCCGCCCATCTGCATGACATTGTGCTGCGGCTCCAGCAGAAAACCGCCGGAGGGTGCGCCAGCCGTCTGTTGAACTTCCTCTGTTTTCGGTTTGCTGCTACAGGCAGCAAGCATAATCAGCGCGGGAATGAGCGCTGCGTAACGACGCTTGACCATGAGACATCCATTGAAAGAATTCGATAAGTGGCAAGTATGGTAAAGCATCCGCGACACCTCAAGGAAGGAGTTCTGTGGCGCGAAGCAAAAACTTTCGGTATTGGGCAGGATCCCCACCAGGAGAATGCACTATCATGGGCGCAGCCACGTTTCTGTCGTTCTGCCAGGGCACGAAGCGCAAGGGATTATAATCGGAGATAAAAATGAGTGATTTTCTGCTAAACACAGGCCGTCAGACATTAATGCTGGAGCTACAGGAAGCCAGCCGCCTGCCAGAAAGGCTGGGCGATGATTTTGTCCGTGCAGCCAACACCATTATTCAATGTGATGGCAAAGTGATCGTCGCAGGCATTGGTAAATCCGGGCATATCGGTAAGAAAATTGCCGCGACGCTCGCCAGCACCGGTACACCGGCCTTTTTTGTCCATCCGGCAGAAGCCCTGCATGGCGACCTGGGGATGATTGAAAGCCGTGACGTGATGCTGTTTATCTCCTATTCCGGCTCGGCAAAAGAGCTGGATTTGATCATTCCGCGTTTGCAGGAAAAATCCGTTGCGCTGCTGGCGATGACCGGAAAGTCCCGCTCACCGCTGGCGCTGGCCGCAAAAGCGACGCTGGATATTTCCGTTGAACGCGAAGCCTGCCCGATGCACCTCGCCCCCACGTCCAGCACCGTAAACACCCTGATGATGGGTGACGCGCTGGCGATGGCCGTCATGCAGGCGCGCGGTTTTAATGAAGAAGATTTTGCACGCTCTCACCCAGCGGGTGCGCTGGGCGCGCGTCTGCTCAATAAAGTGCACCATTTGATGCGCACTGAAGAGGCAGTTCCGCAGGTCAAACTCAGCACCAGCGTCATGGATGCAATGCTGGAACTGAGCCGCACCGGGCTGGGACTGGTCGCGGTCTGCGACGAAGAAGGTCTGGTTAAGGGTGTCTTCACCGATGGCGACCTTCGCCGCTGGCTGGTCGGTGGCGGCAGTCTGGACGCCATCGTGAGTGAGGCAATGACCGCTGGCGGGCTGACGTTAAACGCTGAAAGCCGCGCCATCGAAGCCAAAGAGATCTTGATGAAACGTAAAATCACCGCGGCACCCGTCGTTGACGACAGCGGCAAGCTTTGCGGCGCCATCAACCTGCAAGATTTCTATCAAGCCGGGATTATTTAGCCCTTTAACCCCAGACGTTTCGCCAGCCGATGCAGGTTGGCGACATCCATCTCAAGCGCTCGCGCGCAAGCCGCCCAGCGACGTCCATTTTGATCCAGCGCGCGGGTAATCATCTGGCGTTGAAACACTTCCGTCGCCTCACGCAGATTTTCATGGGCGTTGGCAGGCGTTTCCTGCGCCACGACAGGTGCTGCCTCATCATGCAAAGCAAAATGTCGCGCGTCGATCACCACGTCGTCGCCCAAACGTGCGGCCCGTGCCAGGACCACTGCACGATGAATGGCATGTTCCAGCTCACGCACGTTCCCTGGCCAGCCGTAACTTAACAAATGGCTGCGCGCCCCGGGGTTTAACACCACGCGTGATAATCCCATTTTTAACCGGCACTGCTCGCAGAAAAAGCCCGCCAAAAGCACTACGTCTTCGCCACGCTCGCGCAGCGGCGGGACTGACAGCGGAAACACGCTTAAACGATGGAACAGATCGGCACGAAAGTTCCCGGCCAGCACCTCTTCGCGCAGGTCGCGGTTGGTCGCCGCCAACACGCGCACGTCGACGCGCAAACTACGATCGTCGCCGACGCGCTGAATATCACCGTACTGCAACACGCGTAGCAGTTTGGCCTGGAGCGCCAGCGACAGCTCACCGATTTCATCGAGGAACAGCGTACCGTTATCGGCCATTTCAAACTTGCCGCTGCGGTTGCTGATTGCGCCGGTAAACGCCCCTTTGACGTGCCCGAACAGCTCACTTTCCGCCACGCTTTCGGGCAGCGCGGCGCAGTTCAGGTACACCAGCGGATTGACCGCTCGCGGCGAAGCTTCATGAATCGATTTCGCCACCAGCTCTTTCCCGGTGCCCGTTTCACCGCCGATCAGCACGTTGAGATCGGACGCCGCAACAATCTCGATCTCCTTTTTCAGCTGCATCATCCCCGGCGACAGGCCGATCATTTCCGTATGCGCAACGTGCTCGAACGCGGCCGGACTGCCCGGCATAATGTTCTGACTTTCCAGTTGTTCGATCAGCAGCGCATTATTGAGCGCTCCAGAGGCCAGCGCAGCAATCAGGCGCAGCTCTTCATCGCTGAACGTATCGAACTGATCCGGCTCAAGGCCATCGAGCGTTAACGCACCAATCAGATTCTGTCCGGCAAACAGCGGCAAGCCGATACAGGCGTGGACCTTCAGGCTCTCTTGCCCTGGGATTAACCCGTCGTAGGGATCGGGTAGATCGCTGTCCGCCGGGAATCGCACCACGTCGCCCGCGCGGGCAATCGTCTCCAGGCGCGGGTGCCCTTCCAGCGTAAAACGACGCCCCAGCACGTCGTGCGCCAGCCCGTCGATCGCCAGTGGAATAAACTGTCGTCCTTCGTAGCGCAGCAGCGCTGACGCATCACAATCCAGCACGTGGCGCAGCGTGGAGATCAGCCGCTGAAAGCGATCCTGATGACCAACACCGGCTTGCAGTTCAATGGCGATTTTCGCCAGCACCTCTACAGAAAAACTCATTTTCGCCTCGCTGTCATTTTGACAATGCATGTTGTCATATTGACAGCAAACAAGATAGTCACTTTGACTACCCATTATGAGTCATTATTTTAATATCCATTTAATTCAATAAGATAAATAGTTGGCACGCAACTTGATATAAGCAAATCATCTTAGTTAAAAACACCGTATTAATTTGAGGTTGCTATGTCTATTCTGGTTAAAAATAACATTCATTGGGTCGGCCAACGTGACTGGGAAGTGCGTGATTTTCACGGTACCGAATATAAAACCCTGCGCGGCAGCAGCTACAACAGCTATTTGATTCGTGAAGGTAAAAACGTCCTGATCGATACCGTCGATCACAAATTCAGCCGCGAGTTTGTGCAGAACCTGCGTAGCGAAATCGATCTGGACGCCATCGACTACATCATCATTAATCATGCGGAAGAAGACCATGCCGGTGCGCTGACCGAGCTGATGTCCTACATCCCGAACACCCCGATTTACTGCACCACCAACGCCATCGACTCTATCAACGGCCATCACCACCATCCGGAGTGGAACTTCCACACGGTCAAAACCGGTGACTCGCTGGATATTGGCAACGGCAAACAACTCATCTTCGTTGAAACGCCGATGCTGCACTGGCCGGACAGCATGATGACCTACATGACAGGCGACGCGGTGTTGTTCAGCAATGACGCTTTTGGTCAGCACTACTGCGACGAGCGCCTGTTCAACGACGAAGTGGATCAGAGCGAACTGTTCGAACAGTGCCAGCGCTACTACGCCAACATCCTGACGCCTTTCAGCCGCCTGGTGACGCCAAAAATCACTGAAATTCTCGGCTTCAATTTACCAGTGGATATGATTGCCACCTCCCACGGTGTGGTGTGGCGCGAAAACCCAACGCAAATCGTGGAGCTGTATCTGAAATGGGCGGCAGATTATCAGGAAGATCGCATCACCCTGTTCTACGACACCATGTCCAATAACACCCGCATGATGGCGGACGCGATTGCTCAGGGCATTAATGAAGTTGACCCGAACGTGGCGGTGAAAATCTTCAATGTGGCGCGCAGCGATAAAAACGAAATCCTGACCAACGTTTTCCGTTCCAAAGGCGTGCTGGTGGGAACCTCCACCATGAACAACGTGATGATGCCGAAGATTGCCGGTCTGGTCGAAGAGATGACGGGCCTGCGTTTTCGTAACAAGCGGGCCAGTGCCTTTGGCTCCCATGGCTGGAGCGGCGGCGCGGTTGATCGCCTGTCCACGCGCTTGCAAGATGCCGGTTTCGAAATGTCGATGAGCCTGAAAGCGAAATGGCGTCCGGACGTCGATGCGCTGGAAATTTGCCGCCAGCATGGCCGTGAGATTGCACGTCAGTGGGCGCTCGCTCCATTGCCGGAAGCTTCAGTAAAACCGGCAGAACAGCAGGAAAATTGCGCCTGCGCCGCCGCTGCGGCAGCGGAACTTGGTCCTTGCATGCAATGTAGCGTTTGCCAGTGGGTTTACGATCCTGCACTGGGCGAACCGCTTCAGGACGTTGCGCCAGGCACGCCGTGGAGTGACGTACCGGATAATTTCCTTTGCCCGGAATGTTCACTCGGTAAAGACGTTTTTGACGTCCTGGCAACGGAGGCAAAATGAGCCACGGAATCGTGATCATCGGCTCGGGCTTTGCCGCCCGTCAGCTGGTGAAAAATATCCGCAAACAAGACGCGAATGTACCGCTGACGCTTATCGCCGCTGACAGTATGGACGAGTACAACAAGCCGGATCTCAGCCACGTCATCAGCCAGAGCCAGCGCGCCGACGACCTCACCCGCCAGACGGCGGGGGAATTTGCCGAACAGTTCAACCTGCGTCTTTTCCCCTATACCTGGGTAACCGATATCGACGCCGCCGCCCACTGCGTGAAAGCCAAAGAGAAACAATGGCATTTCGACAAACTGGTACTGGCAACGGGTGCGTCGGCTTTTGTGCCGCCAGTTGCAGGCCACGAGCTGATGCTGACGCTAAACAGTCAGCAGGAGTATCAGGCTTGCGAAACCACGCTTCGCGACGCCCAGCGGGTGATGATTGTTGGCGGGGGTCTGATAGGCACCGAGCTGGCAATGGATTTTTGCCGGGCGGGTAAATCCGTGACGCTGGTTGATCATGCGGCCAGTATTTTATCAGCCCTGATGCCCGCAGAAGTCAGCAGTCGCTTACAGCATCGCCTGACGGATATGGGCGTGCATCTGTTGCTGAAATCGCAGTTGCAGAGCCTGACAAAAACCCACTCTGGTATTCGCGCGACGCTCGACCGGAACCGCAGCGTGGAAGTGGACGTAGTCATTGCCGCAACCGGTTTGCGTCCCGAAACCGCGCTAGCCCGCCGCGCGGGTGCAGAAACGCATCGCGGCGTGATGGTCGATAGCTATCTGCAAACCACGCAGCCCGATATTTATGCTCTGGGAGATTGCGCAGAAATAAACGGTCAGGTGCTGCCGTTCCTGCAACCCATTCAGATCAGTGCGATGTATTTAGCGAAAAATCTGCTTGGCACGAGCACACCGCTGAAATTACCCGCCATGCTGGTGAAAGTGAAAACACCTGAATTGCCGCTGCATCTCGCAGGCGAAACGCAGCGTCAGGATCTGAACTGGCACATTACGCTTGAAACGCAAGGGATGGTGGCGCGCGGAATGGATAATGATGGCCAGCTCTATGCCTTTGTGGTCAGTGAAGATCGAATGAAGGAGGCTTTCGCGCTGCTGAAATCATTACCCGTTTAACCCTCAGTCTCTTGTCCCTCTTACTTAACGTTAGGATTTTATTATCCGCAGCCCCGATGTCCCGGGGCTTTTTTTATTCTCACTTTTAGCATTCGAGCGCATCGTAACCGCGCCAGCGGTAGTTCAGCATGGAGATTAACCAGCAGGCGATAAACAAACCGACCACGATAAATCCGGCGTTACCCAGGTTATCGTTAACCATCGCCACACCATTCCAGATGCCGCCGCTAAGCCGGAACTTATCCATCAGCAGGCCCAATGCTTCCAGCCCGCCGATAAATAGCGCCACCACGACCGAGGTGCCGGTGATGGTCATGTTGTAATAGAGCTTGCGCTGCGGTTTATTGAACGCCCAACCGTACGCCCCGACCATCAGTAAATTATCAACCGTATCAATCAGCGCCATCCCGCTGGCAAACAGCGCCGGGAAAATCATAATCGACCAGATCGACATGCCGTGTGATGCGCTGGCAGCAGAGATCCCCAGCACGCCAATTTCGGTGGCGGTGTCAAACCCCAGACCAAACAGAAAACCGACCAGATACATCTGCCAGCTTTTGTTCACCAGGCGGAACGTCGCACTAAATAACCCGCTCATCACGCCGCCCGTCGCCAGGAGCTCCCCATCAACCCGTGTCACGCGCCCTTTTTTCAGCGCCTGAAAACTGCGCCAGACGCCACGTAAAATCACCATATTGACCAGCGCCATCGCCAGCAGGAACGTCGCAGAGACAGCGGTACCAATCACGCTGCCCGTTTCGTGAAACCAGGTCATGTTCTTTTGAAATGCTGTCGCCGTGGCGGCAATGGCTACCGTCGCCAGCACCACAATCGTAGAGTGTCCCAAAGAGAACCACGCCCCGATCCCCGAAGGTCGTTTGCCTTGCTGCATCATTTTGCGCGTGACGGTATCAATGGCGGCAATATGATCGGCATCAACCGCGTGCCTAAGTCCGTAACACCATGCCAGCAGGCTTGCTGCCATTAGCGCCGTACTGCCGCTAAACGTATGCCACGCCCAGCCCCAGGCAAGCAGATTCGCCATTGCCAGAATCGACAGCAAAAGCACCGCGCGGGGTTCGCTACGGATGAGTCGTAACATGTGAGTTCCTTTGTGAGCAGATACGGGCGGCGGCGACTACCGCTTGCCCGAAAGAGATCGCCCCATCGCCCGCAGGCAATTTTGAGGGAAAAAGCAGTTGGAAGTCCGCGAGGTAAAACCGCAGACGCGCCCGCAGCAATCGGTTATGCAGCACGCCACCGCTAAAGCAGATCGTGGAAAGAGACAGCCGTTCGGCGTGACAGCGGATCAAATCTGCCAGCCCTTTCGCCAGCGCGTCATGAAATACCCATGCGCGTTTATCGGGTTCCGCCTGCCAGCCGAGCCACTGACGCCAGAATGTGGCTAAGTCAGGCGCAGTATTTTTAAGCGGCAGCGTGACCGGATGATCAACGCCAGCGCACCGCGTCGCCAGAGCTTCCAGTTTGCAGGCCGCTTCCCCTTCATAGCTTTGCATCTCTGGCGCAATAGCGAGCGCACAGGCCGCGGCATCAAATAACCGTCCGCAGGAAGACGCCAGCGGCGCGTTGATACCCCTGGCGATTGCGGTCGCCAGCAGCGGCCAGTTTTGCTTTTGCACTGGGCGCGTTTCAGGCCGCGATAGCCAGTCAGGAACAAATGCCTGGCAGTGGGCGAGTAGATTTCGCCACGGCTGACTCGCCGCCAGATCGCCGCCGGGCAGCGCCACAGCAGGCAATCCACCCAAGTGTTCGCAGGTCAGATAGTTCACCCGCAGGCACTCACCGCCCCACAGCGCGCCGTTTTCGCCCATACCGATACCGTCGAGCGTCATCGCGATAACATCACTCCCTTCCAGCGGCCAGCCATTTTCAGCCAGACACGCCGCCGCATGGGCATGGTGATGCAAAACCATCTGTTTTGGCAGCACCATTTTAGTCGCCCATTGTGCGCTGCGATAGCCCGGGTGCGCGTCACACACAATGTGCTCAGGGTGGAAATCATACATCTGCTGGATCACCGCAAGCGCGCCGCGCCATTGGCTCTCTACGCCCTCATCGCCCAGATCGCCAAAATGCTGACTCAACACCGCCTGCCCGCCGCGTACCAGACAAAACGTATTTTTCATGTCTGCGCCCAGCGCCAGCATTGGCGGAATATCCGTAAACCCATCAGGCAACGCTATCGCATCCGGCACGTAGCCCCGCGCACGGCGCAGCATCGCGCCTTCGGCGTCCACAACGGAATCATCCATTCGCTGCAAAATGTCGCGGTTGTGCAGCAAATATCCGTCAGCGAGAGTCCCCAGGTCATCCAGCGCTTGCTGGTTGGTCATCGCAGGGGGTTTACCGCTGCGGTTTCCGGACGTCATTACCAGCGGACAGGCCATGTCATCCATCAGCAGATGCTGTAGCGGATTCGAAGGGAGCATCACGCCAATCGTGTCCAGACCTGGCGCAATTTCATGCGGCAGGTCGGGGAGAAATGTTTTTGATATCAGAACAATGGGCGCAGCAGGTGATCGCAATAATTTCTGAAGGGAGGCGGGTAAATTCGCGACATTCGCCACCATCACCGCCAGCGGTTTAGCCGGGCGATGTTTACGCTCCCGCAACCGCGAGATCGCCTGAATATTGTGTGCATCGCAGACCAGATGAAACCCGCCGAGGCTTTTGATGGCGACAATGCCACCGGCTTTGAGCAATTTGACCGCCTCTCCCAATGCTTTTTCACCTGAAAAGCGCTCGTCGCCCGAGCGCCATTCCAGCGCCGGTCCGCAGTCCGGGCAAGCGACAGGCTGGGCATGGAAGCGGCGATCGGCGGGATTACGGTATTCTTCTGCACACGGGGCGCAAAGCGGGAAATTCGCCATCGACGTTTCCGGACGGTCGTAGGGCATGGCGCGAATAATGGTAAAACGCGGGCCGCAGTGGGTACAGTTGATAAACGGATAGCGAAAACGGCGCTCGCGCGGGTCGCGCATTTCCGCAAGGCATGCCGGGCATGTGGCAGCATCCGGCACGATTTGGGTTGCCATTGACCCACCCGCACTGTGTCGGATAGTGAAATCCGCAGGCGGGCGCGGCCAGTGGAAGGGCTGTGTCTCCACTTCGTCAATGCGTGCCAGCGGCGGACACTGCTGTAACAGCTGTTCGGTAAACGCCACCGCATCGCCCGACAAGCGCACCAGTACGCCTTCGCCATCGTTGCAGACATCGCCGCGCAAATGCAGCTGATTTGCCAGTTGCCAGACGAACGGGCGAAAGCCCACGCCCTGCACTTTGCCGCGCACCCGCAGCTGTACGCCGCCATCACTCATAGTCAGAACAGCATGGCAGCCGAGGTATCAAACGCCGCACGACGGCGTTTTTCGGCGCTCATCTGTTCGAGTTTGTTGCGATCGACACAAACCAGCGCGTGAGTCGGACAGGCTTCCATACACGCCGGTCCGGTTTCACGGTGATGACACAAATCGCATTTGTTGGCTTCGGCTTTGTCCGCACGCACGTTCAGACCCGCGCCACTGTTACGCACAACCGGGCGCACCACCACTTCCATCGCGCCATACGGGCACGCCACCACGCAGGTTTTGCAGCCAATACAGCGCTCCTGCATCACCTGCACAAAACCATTTTCACGATTGATGGCGCCGTTAGGGCAGACGTTGGCGCACGGTGCATCTTCGCACTGACGACAGATCGCAGCCGTCGAAATATTCACGCCCTTAATGACATGAATACGCGGCAGAAAAGATTCCGGGGTAAGGGCCGCACAATCCTGCTGCGCCTGATGTGATACCACACACGCCACTTCGCAGGTGCGGCAGCCAATACATTTACTCGCATCAGCCATAATAAAACGGTTCATTTGCTTCTCCAGCATGACATTCATGCGGCAAAACATACATAAACCGTGCCATGTTTTAGTGGCCTGATTTCACGGGATTTATCGAGAGCAGAGGTCTGTCATCGACACAAGTGACGATGACATCTGTCGACGTTAGACATGTGGTCCAGGCATCACCGAGTCACGCAGAATCAGTTCACCCGAGAAGGTTTGTTGCAAGGTAAAGTCGCCGCCGTCGAGCATAAAAATCAGGCGGCTGATGGTCTCTTTGATCATCTCCGTCACCGGGATCCGCACGCTGGACAGCGACGGAATGATATACGGCGCGATAGCTACATCATCGAAACCAATAACAGAAACCTGGCCCGGCGTGGCAATTCCGCTGTCGTGCAACTGTTTCACTGCGCCAATCGCCATGTCGTCATTGCTGGCCACCAGCGCGGTAAAGGTCTCACCGCGCGACAGCAAAGTTGAAACGCCTGCCGCTCCGCTTTCTGGATTCCATTTCCCTTCCACGATCAAAGCGTCGTTCAAGGGAATGTGATGCTGAGCCAGCGCGTCTTTGTACCCGGAAAGGCGCTCGATCCCGGTAGGAGAATCCAGCGATCCGGTGATAAACGCGATGTCCCGGTGCCCCATGTCGATCAGCTGCGACACCGCCGCCTGACACGAGGCTTTATGATCTGACCAGACGCAATGGCTGCTGTTTTTACGCAGGCGGCGGTTAAGCACCATAATCGGCTGCTCGTGTTTCTGGATAATGTCATCCATCTCCTCCACGCTCAGAAAACGCGGATAGATGATGATCGCATCGCAGCGCATATCCAGCAGATACTGAATCGCTTCGCGCTCTTCATCGGCGCTGTGCTTGCCATCGGCCAGTATCAGCTGCCGCCCTTTCTCTTCAGTCATTCGCGCGGCGTGGAACAACAGTTCGCTAAAATAGACGCCGTGATACAAGGTGTTGGTCACCACCAGCCCGAGGGTTTGCGTCCGTTTTGTCGCCAGATTTCGCGCCAGCAAATTGGGCCGGTAGCCGCTCTCTTCGATCGCCTGAAAAACGCGATCTTTGGTCTCCTGGCTCACATAGCCATTGCCCGACAGCACCCGTGAAACCGTTGCTTTCGACACCCCTGCCCGCTTCGCCACTTCCAGCATCGTGGTCATTTTATTTTCCTCAAAACCTGATGTGCCGCAGTGTACTGCACTGCGTAAACATTGTCGCAGCGCGAATATCACGCTTTCGATACGTCGAAGTGATCGTTATCACGAATATAAAAAATGTACATATTTGCATCTTGTTTCATACAAGAAAACTATTCATGATTTTGTGAAACCGGTTTCCTATCCATTCTCAAAACGACAACAGGATCTCACCCGATGGCCAAAAATTATGCTGCACTGGCGAACGATGTCGTCAGCGCGCTCGGCGGTAAAGACAACGTCGCTGCCGTCACCCACTGTATGACGCGCCTGCGTTTCGTTCTGCACGACGAAAGTAAAGTGGACAGCGCGACGCTGAAAAGCATCAGCGGCGTGCTCGGCGTGGTGCGCAATGACAATCAGTGCCAGGTGATTATTGGCAACACCGTTTCACACGCGTACCGCGAAGTGGTGAGCCTGCTACCGGCGGGAATGCAGCCCGCTCAACCCCAGGGGCCGCAAAAACTCACGCTGCGCCGCATCGGGGCCGGAATATTGGACGCGTTGATCGGCACGATGTCTCCGCTGATCCCGGCGATCATTGGCGGCTCCATGGTGAAGCTGCTGGCAATGATTCTGGAAATGACCGGAGTGCTGCCAAAAGGCGCGCCGACCCTGACTATTCTGACGGTTATCGGCGACGGCGCGTTCTTCTTCCTGCCGCTGATGGTGGCCGCGTCCGCCGCGATTAAATTCAAAACCAACGTGTCGTTGGCCATTGCCATCGCTGGCGTGCTGGTGCATCCGAGCTTTATTGAGCTGATGGCGAAAGCCGCGCAGGGGGAGCACGTTGAGTTCGCCTTTATTCCGGTAACGGCCGTGAAATACACCTACACCGTGATCCCAGCGCTGGTGATGACCTGGTGCCTGTCGTACATCGAAGTATGGGTAGACAAAATTACCCCTGCGGTGACCAAAAACTTCCTCAAACCGATGCTGATCGTGCTGATTGCGGCGCCGCTCGCCATCGTCTTAATTGGCCCGCTTGGGATCTGGATCGGTAGCGCCATCTCCGCGCTGGTTTACACTGTTCACGGCTATCTGGGCTGGCTGTCGGTCGCGATTATGGGCGCATTGTGGCCGCTGCTGGTGATGACCGGGATGCACCGCGTGTTTACCCCGACAATTATCCAGACCATTGCCGAAACGGGCAAAGAAGGGATGGTAATGCCATCTGAGATTGGCGCAAACCTGTCGCTCGGCGGCTCTTCTCTGGCGGTCGCCTGGAAAACCAAAAACCCGGAACTGCGCCAGACGGCGTTAGCAGCGGCAGCGTCTGCCATCATGGCGGGTATTTCTGAACCGGCGCTGTACGGCGTGGCAATCCGTCTGAAACGTCCGCTGATTGCGAGCTTAATCAGCGGCTTCATCTGCGGTGCCGTCGCCGGAATTGCCGGTCTTGCCAGCCATTCGATGGCGGCGCCAGGGCTGTTTACCAGCGTACAGTTCTTTGATCCGGCCAACCCGATGACAATTGTATGGGTGTTTGGCGTGATGGCGCTGGCAGTGGTGTTATCGTTTGTTCTGACCCTGATCCTCGGCTTTGAGGATATCCCGGTCGAAGACGATGCAGAAAAAGCACGCGCCCTGCAAACCGCGCCGGTTCAGGCACAGGAAGCACGAGCATAAAATGAATAGCGAGGTAAAAATGTCTGTTTTTCCACAAGGATTTCTATGGGGCGGCGCACTGGCCGCCAACCAGAGTGAAGGCGCGTACCGCGAGGGCGGTAAAGGGCTGACCACGGTCGATATGATCCCCCATGGCGCCAATCGCCTGGCGGTGAAGGTCGGTAAGGAAAAACGTTTTGCGCTGCGCGAGGATGAATTTTATCCGAGCCACGAGGCGATTGATTTTTACCATCGCTACAAAGAAGACATCGCCCTGATGGCGGAGATGGGTTTTACGGTTTTCCGCACTTCGATTGCCTGGAGCCGTCTCTATCCGAACGGCGACGAGCCGCTGCCCAATCAGGAAGGCATCGCCTTTTATCGCGCGGTGTTTGAAGAGTGCAGAAAGTACAACATCGAACCGCTGGTGACCCTGTGCCACTTTGACGTGCCGATGCATCTGGTCACGGAATACGGTTCATGGCGTAACCGCAAAATGGTCGATTTCTTCGCCCGTTATGCCCGCACCTGTTTTGAAGAGTTTAACGGTCTGGTGAAGTACTGGCTGACCTTCAACGAAATCAACATCATGCTCCACAGTCCGTTCTCCGGTGCCGGACTGGTGTTTGAAGAAGGCGAAAACGAAGATCAGGTGAAATATCAGGCCGCACACCACGAGCTGGTCGCCAGCGCCCTGGCGACCAAAATCGCCCATGAAGTGAACCCGGAAAACCAGGTCGGCTGCATGCTGGCGGGCGGTAATTTCTATCCTTACTCCTGCAAACCGGAAGACGTGTGGATGGCGCTGGAGAAAGACCGCGAAAACCTGTTCTTTATCGACGTGCAGGCACGTGGCAGCTATCCGGCCTACTCTGCCCGCGTATTTCGCGAAAAAGGGGTGACCATTGTTAAAGACCCTGGCGATGACGAACTGCTGAAAAACACCGTCGATTTTGTGTCGTTCAGCTATTACGCCTCTCGCTGTGCCTCGGCGGACATGAACGCCAGCAACACCAGCGCGGCAAACATCGTCAAATCCCTGCGTAATCCACACATCGAAGTGAGCGCATGGGGCTGGGGCATCGACCCGCTGGGCCTGCGCATCACCATGAATATGATGTACGACCGTTATCAGAAACCGCTGTTCCTCGTCGAAAACGGCCTGGGTGCCAAAGACGAATTTGACGCCAACGGCGAGATCAGCGACGACTACCGAATCAGCTACCTGCGTGAACACATTCGCGCAATGGGCGATGCGATCGAGGATGGCGTGCCGCTTATCGGTTACACGTCCTGGGGTTGTATCGATTTGGTGGCGGCATCGACGGGCGAAATGAGCAAGCGCTACGGGTTTGTTTACGTGGATCGTGACGATGCAGGCAACGGTTCATTGGATCGCATTCGTAAGAAATCGTTCTGGTGGTACAAAAAGGTGATTGCGAGTAACGGCGCGGATCTGGAGTAGCCTGATGCCCTCACCCCGCCCTCTCCCACAGGGAGAGGGCGAAAAACTGCTGTCCCATAGCGTGAGAGAAAAATTCCCTCTCCCTGTGGGAGAGGGTTAGGGTGAGGGCAACAACTCACAGCTGATCGAATCCCCCATCCCCTGTCCACTGCGCAAGACGCGAATAAACCACGTCTACCGCCGCTTTGATCGGTGGCGTCATCGGATAATAAAAACCGACAATATCCGGCTGAATGCCTAAAAACAGCACCTCACCCACATCGTCTTTAATCTGATCGACCAGATAATTGAGCGGCATATTGTGGGTCGTCATCATAAACATCTCGGCGATATCGTCCGGATCAACCAGGCGGATTTCGCCGGGATTCAGCCCCATATCGGTGGCATCCACAATCAGCACCCGGTCCGGGCGCAATTCACGAATGGCGACGACGTCGTTTTCCGGCGCACTGCCGCCATCAATCACAATCCAGTTTCCTTGCGGATGTGCGGCGCACATTTCCGCCAGCAGCGGACCCGCGCCGTCATCGCCCATCAGGCTATTGCCGACACACAGTAAAACGTCAGTCACGTATTCTCCTCACCATCAGGTAAATGGCACTCTCCTGATGAATATCGTGCAGCATGCTGAGCAGAGTTTTGCTCCACGCCTGCTGCTCGGGGGATTGCACAGCGAGTGCCGCATCAAACGCGTTTGCCAGCATAGCGATATGGTTACTGTCGATAACGATTTCGCCATATTTCGGCACGCCTTCCATCTTGCGCCGCGCGGTGCTCCCCGCCTCCAGCGTGCCGATCCACGCCAGGTATTCTTGCCACGGACAACTTAACGCCGCTTCGAGGCAGTCGATCACCCCGAGGTGGTGACCAATCGCCAGGCTGTAATAAACCACCTGCTGCGCCGCATCCGGCGTGGCATCGTTTTCGTCGATAAACTTACGGCTCAGTTGACTGAACACCACCCTTTCACTCATCGGATACGCGCCTCATCAACGACCTGATTCAGGTTGGCAACGATCTCATTCAGACGCGGATCGTTTTCTGCCTCCAGCCAGCGTGTCACCTGATGTTCGCCCTGGCTCAGCAGACGCAGATAGTCGTCGGCAATCTGGCGACCATAGCGATATCCCGCCAGCCTGCGCGCAGTGCGATCGACTTTGACGCGCAGCGGCTGCACCATGTCCGGCTGGAGGATCGTCGCGGGTTGATTGTCGATTTCACCCGGTTCGCGAGCGTGGATTTTCTGCTCCAGCAGACCCAGCGCCATGGCAAAACCGTACAGCGTGGCCGCAGGCGTCGGCGGACAGCCAGGAATATAGACATCGACCGGCACGATTTTGTCGGTGCCGCCCCACACGCAGTACAAGTCGTGGAAAATCCCGCCGCTGTTACCGCAGGCACCGTAAGAAATACAAATTTTTGGATCAGGCGCAGACTGCCAGGCGCGCAGCGCAGGTGAGCGCATCGCGCGGGTCATCGCGCCGGTAAACAGCAAAATATCGGCGTGACGCGGCGACGGCACCACTTTGATGCCAAAACGCTCGGCGTCGAACAGCGGCGACAGGGTGGCGAAGATTTCAATTTCGCAGCCGTTGCAGCCGCCGCAGTCCACGCGGTAGACGTAGGCCGAGCGTTTGATTTTTTTCAGCAGCGACGCTTTCATATTGGCGATGGATTCGTCCACCGTCATGGGTACCGGAATACCGTTATCGTCGCGCGGGCCGAGTAAATGGCTCATCAGCTGGCCTCTTTCATGTGACGTGTTAAATCAATGCGGTCGGATGGCAGCAGGCATTTCTGACGCTTGCAGTCCGGGCAGGTTTCAAAGCTTTCGCGGTGATGTTCTGCGCGGACGTCACCGTTGTGTTTCAGCAGCGCGATGGCATAGTCGATCTCTTTTTGCACGGCGAAAGGACGCTGGCAAACGCGGCAATGACAGAGCGCAAAGCGCGACTGTTGCAGGAAATCTTCTTTCTTCCACACGGCCAGTTCGTATTCCTGCGACAGCTTAATCGCCGCCGTCGGGCAGACCTCTTCGCAGCGGCCGCAAAAGATGCAGCGCCCCAGGTTGAACTGCCAGGCAAGTTCGTTGGTCGCCAGACAGGTTTCTACCGTCAGGGCGTTCGACGGGCAGGCGTTGACGCAGGCCGCACAGCCGATGCACTGCTGCGGGTTATGTTCCGGCTTGCCGCGAAAGTTTTTATCGACCGGAATCGGCTCCAGCGGATAACTGCTGGTAACCGTGCCGGTTTTGACCACTTTTTTGATAAAGGTAAACATCACGCGTCCTTATTTCAGCGGCGAGTTTTTGCGCTCGATGCTGTAGCGTTCAAGCTCTTTGTACGCCACCACTTTGCTTTTCTTTTTACGCACATCAACCACCGTCATACGGTCGGTGCAGGAGTAGCACGGATCCAGGCTACCGATGATCAGCGGCGCATCAGAGACGGTGTTTCCGCGCAGCATATAGCGCAGCGTCGGCCAGTTGGCGTAAGTCGCCGCACGACAGCGCCAGCGGTACAGCTTCTGGTTGTCGCCGGTCATGCTCCAGTGGATGTCATCTCCACGCGGCGCTTCGGCAAAACCAAGCGCAAAGCGGTTAGGGATATAGGTAAAGCCTTCGACCATCAGCGGGCCGCCCGGCAGGTTATCCAGACCAAAATCGATCATATTCAGCGCCGTAAATACTTCATTGATACGGACTTTCAGGCGCGAAATGACATCGCAACCCTGTTCGGTGTGAATCGTCATGGGGAGCAGGCCATAACCGACGAACGGGTGATCGGTACGGGTGTCGCGGGCGTGACCGCTGGCGCGAACCATCGGGCCGACGTTGCTAAAATCGCGGGCAATTTGCGGATCAAGACGACCAATGCCCACGGTACGCTGTTCGATGTTTGGCGTGCTGAGCAGCATATCGACCAGCTCCTGCACGTCGCGGCGCATCTGCTGCGCCAGCAGGCGGGTCTGGATCATGTCGTCTTTCAGCAGATCGCGACGAATCCCGCCGATCAGATTCAGACCGTAGGTTTTACGCGCGCCGGTGAGGATCTCGGCCATTTTCATGGAGGCTTCGCGCACGCGGAAAAACTGCATAAATCCGGAATCAAAGCCGACAAAGTGGCAGGCCAGTCCCAGGTTGAGCAGGTGCGAATGCAGACGTTCCACCTCCAGCAAAATAGCGCGGATCATCTGCGCACGTTCCGGCACCACAATGCCCATGCCGTTTTCGACCGAGGTGGTGTAGGCAGTGCTGTGGGCAAAGCCGCAGATGCCGCATACGCGGTCAGACAGGAAGGTGACTTCGTTGTAACCCATGCGGGTTTCCGCCAGTTTTTCCATGCCGCGGTGGACATAGAACAGGCGGTAATCGGCGTCGATAATATTTTCACCGTCGACGAACAAACGGAAATGGCCCGGTTCATCGGAGGTGACGTGCAGCGGGCCAATCGGCACCACGTTGTTCTTTTTGCTGCCCAGCTCGTTGATGAATTCGTAGGTTTCGCTGTCGGTCGTCGGCGCAGGGCGCTGACGATAATCCATGCTGTCTTTACGCAGCGGATAGAGTTCGTCCGGCCAGTCGTCCGGCAATACCAGACGACGCTCATCTGGCAGGCCAACTGGCACCAGACCGTACATGTCGCGCACTTCACGCTCGCCCCAAACGGCCGCGGGCACGCGCGGCGTGACGGATGGATATTCCGGTTTATTCGGATCCACTTCGACGCGTACGGTGAGCCAGCACTTCACACCCTGCTCCATCGACATCACGTAGTAGACCGCGTAATTGCCGCACAGCTGACGCTCATCGTTACCGAACAGCACCGACAGCCAGCCGCCCTGCTGGTAATAAAGAAACTCCACCACTTCTGGCAGATAGTTCACCTTGATGGTGACGGTTATCTGATCTTTGGTCTGCCAGGACTCTTCCAGCACCACGCCGGGGAAAGCCTGATGCAACGCGGCGAGATAGTTTTGACCTGTTTTTTCTTCTGACATGCTCTGACTCTCTGTAATCACGCCACCAGCAAGGAGACGAATGCTAAAAATGCAAAACCAAAACCAGCCCAGGTAATGCGTGAGGTGGCAACAAACCGCAGCCGCGCCATGCTGTTTTCAAACAGGGCGATAATGAGGACGCCAGCCATCAGCTTGAGCGCGGCAATCACCACGGCCAGCAGCAGACCGCCAACGGAAAAGTGGGTCATTTGACCCCACGGGAAAAAGACGCCGACAAACATCTGCAATACCACCAGTTGTTTGAGGCTGATGCCCCACTTCAGTACCGCAAAGCCGTAGCCGCTGTATTCGGTGAGCGGGCCTTCCTGCAGCTCTTGCTCCGCTTCCGCAAGGTCGAACGGCAGTTTGCCCATCTCGATAAAAGTGGCAAACGCGCAGGCGCAGAGTGCCAGAATCAGCGGAATACTGCGCGCAACGGGCCAGTGATAGACGGTATCGGTGATAAAGCTGATATGGGTAGATCCCGCGACCTGCGCGGCGACCCACAATCCCAGCAGCAGGATCGGCTCAACCAGCACGCCCAGCATTGCCTCGCGGCTGGCCCCGATGCCGGTGAACGGACTGCCGGTATCCAGCCCCGCAATCGCAAAGAAAAAGCGCGCGATAGCAAAGAGGTAAATCAGGGTGATCAGATCGCCCAAAACAGGCAGCGGTGACCAAACCGTCACCACCGGCAGTGCGGTGGCAATGGTCAGCATCACGCCGACCATCACAAACGGCGTCAGACGAAACACCCAGCCCGCCGCATCGGGCGCAATGCTTTGACGCCCCATCAGCTTGAACAGGTCACGATATTCCTGCAGCACGCCAGGACCACGACGGTTATGCATCCGCGCACGCGCCACGCGGGTCACGCCGGAGAGCAGTGGCGCGACAGCAAACAACACCAGCGCCTGAAGTAATGCCAGTAACAAACTCATGTCAGGCTCCTCGAGAAATCACAATCACCACCAGCACCGCCAGTTCAATCACGGCGAGACGACGGAATAAGCCGGGCGCAGCAGCGCTCTGCCAGCCGGGGATCCAGCCCACCGGATTGAGCTTTTCTCGCAGTTTCAGCACGGCAGAGAAGTTTTCTTTTACCGGCATCGCAAAGCCGTGGGCGGTGATCACCATCGATTCTTCGTGTTCATATCCGCAAGCCCACGCAGCGCCGCGCGCACGGGCAGGCAGCCGATCGCGTTTGAAGAACAGCATCAGCACGAACGGCAGCAGTGGCGCGGCAATGAGCAGCAGCGCAATCATCGGTTGTGAAACAGTGGTGTGCGCCGTTGTCAGCGGCAGCGGAACAGCCGTTCCCAACAGCGGCAGCAGCCACGGTGCGGCGACGCCGCCCGCGATACAGCACATCGCCAGCAGAACCACACTCGCCGTCATCAGGAAAGGTGCACTACACGCCTGTCTGGCTTCACGGGTACGCGGCGCGCCCAGGAACGTTACGCCATACACTTTCGCCATACACATCACCGCCAGCGCCCCGGTAATGGCTAAACCCACCGCCAATAGCGGGCCAAGAAGGCGTGCAATAAACACGTCGCTCTGGCCGAGCGCAAAGAACGACTGGTAGATAACCCATTCGCCCGCAAAACCGTTCAGCGGCGGCAGCGCGGCCATCGCCATCAGCCCGACCAGCATGGCAAGCGAGATAAGCGGCATTTTTTTGCCGATCCCGCCGAGCTTTTCGATGTCGCGATGACCGGTGCGGAACCAGACGCTGCCCGCCCCCAGAAACAGGGTGCTTTTAAACAGGCTGTGGTTGATGAGGTGATATAACCCGCCGATAAATCCGGCCGCAATCAGGGTCGGTTGGTTCAGGGCAAGTCCGGTAACGCTTGCACCAAAGCCGAGTAAAATGATGCCGATGTTCTCGAGCGTGTGGTACGCCAGCAAGCGCTGGATATTGTGCTCCATCAGAGCGTACAGTCCGCCTACAAAAGCGGTGAGCATCCCGACCAGCAACAGCACCACGCCCCACCATAGCGGGGGTTGCCCACCGACCAGCGTCAGCGTCAACATGCCGAACAGGCCAACTTTCATCACCACGGTTGAAAACAGCGTCGCGGCAGGTGCAGAAGCGTTCGCATGCGCCTGCGGTGCCCAGCCGTGCAGCGGAATAATCCCCGCCAGCAAACCAAAGCCAGCCATCCCCAGCAGCCAGATGTCAGCGCCCAGGGGCAACATCTGCGTACGTTCATTGATCAACACCAGATCCAGCGTGCCGTAGCGTTGCCACGTCAGCCAACACGCCAGCGCGAGCAGTAGCGTTCCGAGGCGTCCCAGCGCAAACCATAGCTTGCCCGACTGCATGCATCCTGTAAGAAACACCCCGCAAAGCGCCATGATTTCGGCCATCACCACCAGCGCTGCGAGATTACTGGCAATCACGGCACAAACAGCGGTCGCCAGCAGCAAATTGACCAACAATCCGTTCGGTTTGGTCTGCGAATGACGATGCCAGTCGATGTTAAACAGGCTGATAAACAGCCCGCACAAACCAAAAGTCACCAGCCAGATGGCGTTGAGCGGCGTAAGGGCAATACTGTGATGGATAACAGGAATCACCGCCGTGGCACTCAGCCCGCGCGTCAACACGACAACGCCCGCAGTAAGCGTCATCACGCTGCCCACTGCGCCGCCAAGCCCGGCAATCCAGCCGCTCAGCGGCTTATAAAATGAGAAGAGAAGTGACAGAAAAGCCGTCACCGTCAGGCACGCTACGGCGCTGATAATCACATCGACAGCGTTCATTTCGCCCCCTCATTTTGCGTCTGAAACAGCGACAGATCGCCGAAATCCGTATTCACGGTCAGCTCGCGTTTGCGTTTGCTGCTGCGCGCAATATCACGAATATTCACTAAAATCAGCGCCTTTGTCGGACAGGTGCGAACACAGGCTGGGCCTTGCTCGTCAAAGCTGCACAAATCGCATTTCACCGCCACGGCACGCACGCCAGGCACCCAATCCAGCAGCGTACTGACGCGTGCCGGAGCCGGTGGCGCAGGGGGCGCTTTTGGCGAATTAGCATTGGCAGGAATGTGCAGCGGACGGCTGCCGGAAAATTCAATGGCACCAAAGGGACAGGCGATGCCGCACAGTTTGCAGCTCACGCACAGACTTTCATTTAACTGCACAGCCCCTTCAACGCGGGTGATGGCGTTGACAGGACAGACACCCGCGCAGGGGGCGTCCTCACAATGATGGCAGAGCTGCGGCGCAGACTCTTTCTCATTGCGCATGACTTTCAAACGTGGCATTGACTGCAACCCGTGCAGGCGGTGTGTTTCTGAACACGCCGCTTCACAGGTATGACAGCCAATGCAGACCGTCGAGTCAGCTATTACAAAACGGTTCACCGGGGAGTCCTCAGGACATAGTCATTTTTGACGAAAAAGTGCCATATCGACACGTCTCGACACGTAAACATCAGACGGTGCGCGGCTCGCTCACCAGCGCTTTTAAATCCACCGGTAAATCGTGCTCAACCGCGGAATAGAGGTTGTTGTAAACAGGTGCGATTTTTTCCAGATAGTGTTCAAGCACCTGCTGGCGATCGCGGTTGCTGACGTGACCGTCAACCATGCCGTCAGCCATCAATTGCGCCTGCGCAATCAGCTCTCTTTCGCCCTCTTTGGTCTCGACGAAATACTGAATGGTGTGGCTGTTAAAGGTGTCCGCCAGGGTGACGTAAATCATGAAGTGGCCGAACAGCACAAAGCACAAATCCTCTTGTGCCGCACAGCTCATGGCGTGATGCAGACGCGCTTTTGACAGGGTGATCCCCTGGACCAGCGAATTACAGTAATGCTGCCATTGTTCCTGCAGTGATTGATGGCGTTGCGCGATGTAATCCGCCTTTTCGCTAATTTCCCAAATAGTCATCTCAGGTATCCGGTTAATGGAGATACGGCTGTTAAGCAGATTTTGTGCCAATTTTTATCATATTGAAATTTATAGAATTTAAGACAACCCACACTGTCAACGACAGCCTGTCGACGTGTCATTTCGTCAGCAGTGTCATCGTCACGCCCTAATCAAAATTAAGCTGGCATCGTTATTGCATTAATGGGGCAAATCATTGAGGAGGCGTCATGCACGAAATCACCCTCTGCCAGCGAGCGCTGGAGTTAATCGAACAGCAGGCAAAAGCGCACAACGCGAAACGCGTAACAGGCGTGTGGCTGAAAGTGGGAGCGTTTTCCTGCGTCGAAACCAGCGCTCTCACCTTTTGCTTTGAGCTGGTGTGCCGCGACACGCTGGCAGAAGGCTGTCAGCTGCATATAGAAGAACAGCAGGCCGAATGCTGGTGTGAACACTGCCAGCAATACGTCACGCTGCTCTCCTCTAAAGTGCGCCTCTGTCCGCAGTGTCAGAACGTCGGGCTGCGCATCGTGGCGGACGACGGTTTGCAGATCCAGCGCCTCGAAATAGACCAGGAGTAAATCATGTGTAGTACCTGCGGTTGCGCCGAAGGCAACCTGTATATCGAAGGCGATGAGCATCGCCCCCATTCCGCGTTTCGCTCCGCACCTTTCTCTCCTGCACCGCGCGTCACGGCGGCGTTAACCGGTATTCGGTTCGCACCGAAGCAGTCGGATGCGGGCGATCTGCATTACGGCCACGGCGAAGCGGGGACACATGCGCCAGGCATGAGCCAGCGCAAAATGTTGGAAGTCGAAATCAACGTGCTGGACAAAAATAATCAGCTGGCGGCGCGCAATCGCGCACGCTTTGCCGTACGTCAACAGCTGGTGCTGAACCTGGTTTCCAGCCCCGGCTCGGGCAAAACCACTCTGCTCACCGAAACGCTCAAACGCCTGAACGGCAGCGTCTCGTGCGCGGTTATCGAAGGCGATCAGCAAACTGTGAATGATGCCGCACGCATCCGCGAAACCGGCACCCCGGCTATTCAGGTGAATACGGGTAAGGGCTGCCATCTGGATGCGCAAATGATTGCCGACGCCGCGCCGCGCCTGCCGCTGGCCGACAACGGCATTCTGTTTATTGAAAACGTCGGCAATCTGGTCTGTCCGGCGAGCTTTGATCTGGGCGAGCGTCATAAAGTTGCGGTGTTATCCGTCACCGAAGGGGAAGACAAGCCGCTGAAATATCCCCATATGTTTGCCGCTGCCTCGCTAATGCTACTCAATAAAATCGACCTGCTGCCGTATCTGAATTTTGATGTCGATAAATGCCTGGCGTACGCGCGCGAAGTGAACCCGGATATTCAGATCCTGCTGGTATCCGCCACGCGCGGTGACGGCATGGAAAGCTGGCTCGCGTGGCTGGAGAACGAACGATGTGCATAGGCGTTCCGGGACAAATTCATTCCATCGAGGGAAACCAGGCAAAAGTAGAAGTCTGCGGCGTGCTGCGCGACGTTGATCTCACCCTGGTCGGGTGCGTGGACGAAACCGGCGCATCGCGTCTTGGTCAGTGGGTGCTGGTGCATGTGGGCTTTGCGATGAGCATGATTGACGAGGACGAAGCCAGCGACACGCTGGCGGCGCTGCAAAATATGTTCGAGGTCGAGCCGGACGTCGGCGCGCTGCTGTATGGTGAGGAGCGATAGCGATGCGCTACGTTGATGAATATCGCGCGCCGGAACAGGTGATGCGGCTTATCGCTCACCTTAAAACCCGGGCGACATTACTCGATTACACCGCACAGCGTCCGCTGCGGATTATGGAAGTGTGCGGCGGGCACACGCATGCCATCTTCAAATTTGGCCTTGATCAACTGCTGCCGGAGAACATCGAGTTTATCCACGGTCCCGGCTGTCCGGTGTGCGTGCTGCCGATGGGCCGCATCGATAATTGCATCGAAATCGCCAGCCAGCCTGAGGTGATTTTCTGCACTTTTGGCGATGCGATGCGCGTGCCGGGCAAAAACGGCTCACTGTTGCAGGCCAGAGCGCGCGGCGCAGATGTGCGAATTGTCTATTCGCCTGTGGATGCGCTGAATCTGGCGGCTGAAAATCCAACGCGCAAAGTGGTGTTTTTCGGCCTGGGGTTTGAAACCACCATGCCTGCCACAGCCATTACCCTGCAGCAGGCGAAAGCAAAAGGTCTCGATAACTTCTTCTTTTTTTGCCAGCACATCACGCTGATTCCTACGTTGCGCAGTCTGCTGGAAGAACGCGATAACGGCATTGATGCTTTTTTAGCACCCGGTCACGTCAGTATGGTGATTGGCACAGAGTCTTACGGTTTTATTGCAGCGGACTATCATCGGCCATTAGTGGTCGCTGGTTTCGAACCACTTGATCTACTGCAAGGCGTCAGCATGCTGGTTGAGCAGAAAATAGCAGCCCTGAGCGTGGTCGAAAATCAGTATCGCCGCGTCGTGCCGGATGCGGGAAATCCGCTGGCGCAAAACGCCATCGCTGAGGTTTTTGCCGTAGAAGGTGACAGCGAATGGCGCGGCCTGGGATTGATTGCTGAATCTGGCGTGCATCTAACCCCCGCGTATCGCGCGTTCGACGCCGAAGCACATTTTCGCCCGCAGCCACAGCAGGTTTGTGATGACCCGCGAGCCTGCTGCGGAGCGGTCCTGACCGGTAAATGCAAACCGCATCAGTGCCCTTTATTTGGCAACACCTGCAATCCGCAAACCGCATTTGGCGCGCTGATGGTCTCTTCCGAAGGCGCCTGCGCCGCATGGTATCAGTATCGCAATCAGGAGTGTGAAGCATGAACACGGTTGAAATGGCGCACGGCAGCGGCGGCCAGGCGATGCAGCAGCTCATCAGCCAACTGTTTCTGGAAGCGTTTGCCAATCCGTGGCTGGCGGAGCAGGAAGATCAGGCGCGCATTGCCCTGTCGACACTGACCGCGCAGGGCGACAGGCTGGCGTTCTCCACCGACAGTTACGTGATTGATCCGCTGTTCTTTCCGGGTGGTGACATCGGCAAGCTCGCGGTGTGCGGTACGGCGAATGACGTGGCCGTCAGCGGCGCAATCCCCCGCTATCTTTCGTGCGGTTTTATCCTGGAAGAAGGGCTGGCGATGGACACGCTAAAATCTGTCGTCCAAAGCATGGCAAACACCGCACGTGAAGCGGGTATCGCTATCGTCACCGGTGATACTAAAGTCGTGCAGCGCGGTGCGGCGGATAAAGTGTTTATTAATACTGCCGGACTGGGCGCCATCCCCACGGATGTTCACTGGGGCGCACAACGGCTGGCGGTGGGTGATGTGCTGATCGTGAGCGGCTCGTTGGGCTGTCATGGCGCGACGATTTTAAACCTGCGAGAAGGTCTGGGCCTGGACGGCGAACTGCGCAGCGACTGCGCCGTGTTGACGCCGCTTATCCAGACGCTCCGTCAAATTCCGGGCGTCAAAGCCCTGCGCGATGCGACGCGCGGGGGAGTGAATGCGGTTGCCCACGAATTTGCCGCCAGCAGCGGCTGCGGCATTGAGCTGACAGAGCAACATCTGCCGGTCAAACCTGCTGTGCGTGGCCTGTGCGAACTTCTTGGCCTTGATCCGCTAAACTTTGCCAACGAAGGCAAACTGTTAATCGGCGTCGAGCGTTCTGCAGCAGAAGCCGTACTGACGCAGCTGCGCGCGCATCCACTTGGACAAGACGCCGCCGTGATTGGTGAAGTGGTTGAGCGCAAAGGGGTGCGCCTGACCGGGCTTTACGGCATTAAACGCACGCTGGATTTACCGCACGCGGAACCGTTACCCCGAATTTGCTAGAACCGCGCTAAACGTGGTCAGCACTCTTATTTTTTTGCCCGTTTCTTTGGAAGCAATATGTCGTATACACCGATGAGCGATCTTGGACAGCAAGGGCTGTTCGATATTACGCGCACACTGTTACAGCAGCCCGATCTGGGGTCGCTCAGCGAAGCCCTGACGCGTCTGGTGCGCCAGTCTGCGCTGGCAGACAGTGCCGCTATCGTGCTGTGGCACAGCGCAAGCCGTCGTGCCAGCTACTTTGCGACGCGCGATAACGGTAAGTCCGTCGAATATGAAGACGAAACCGCGCTAGCGAATGGTCCGGTGCGCCGTATTTTGTCGCGCCCGGACGCCCTGCACTGCAACTTCGACGAATTCCAGCAGGCCTGGCCGCTGCTTGCGAAGAGTAATTTGTATTCGCCTTTTGGCCATTATTGCCTGCTGCCGCTCACTGTGGAAGGGCGGATTTTTGGTGGCTGCGAATTTATTCGCAATACGGATCAGCCATGGAGCGAGGCGGAATATGAGCGCCTGCAAACCTTCACGCAGATTGTCAGCGTAGTAGCCGAGCAGATCCACAGCCGCGTCACCGATAACGTCGATTACGATCTGTTAAGCCGCGAGCGCGATAACTTCCGCATTCTCGTCGCCATCACCAATGCGGTACTGTCCAGGCTGGACATGGACGAGCTGGTAAGTGAAGTCGCCAAAGAGATCCACCACTATTTTAAAATCGACGCGATAAGCATCGTGTTGCGCGGCCATCGCAAGGGCAAGCTGACGATCCACTCCACTCACTATCTTGATGAAACCCATCCCGCGCACGAACAAAGCGAAGTGGATGAAGCGGGAACGCTTTCCGAACGGGTGTTTAAAAGCAAAGAGATGCTGCTGCTGAATCTGAGTGAACGCGACGAGCTGGCACCTTACGAGCGGATGCTTTTCCAGTGCTGGGGCAACCAGATTCAGACGCTGTGCCTGCTGCCGCTGATGTCCGGCAATACCATGCTCGGCGTGTTAAAACTGGCGCAGTGCGAAGAACAAGCCTTTACCACGACCAACCTTAAGCTGCTGCGCCAAATCGCGGAGCGCATTGCGATTGCGCTCGACAACGCGCTGGCGTACCAGGAAATTCATCGCCTGAAAGAGCGGCTGGTGGACGAAAACCTGGCGCTGACCGAGCAGCTTAATAATGTCGACAGCGAATTCGGCGAAATCATTGGCCGCAGTGATGCCATGTACAGCGTTCTGAAACAAGTTGAGATGGTGGCGCAAAGCGACAGCACAGTGTTAATCCTCGGCGAAACGGGCACCGGGAAAGAGCTGATCGCCCGCGCGATTCATAATCTCAGCAATCGAAACAGCCGCAGGATGATGAAGATGAACTGCGCGGCAATGCCCGCAGGCTTGCTCGAAAGCGATCTGTTTGGTCACGAACGCGGCGCGTTTACCGGCGCCAGCACCCAGCGTATTGGCCGCTTTGAACTGGCGGATAAAAGCTCGCTGTTCCTGGATGAAGTAGGTGATATGCCGCTGGAATTGCAGCCAAAACTGTTGCGGGTGTTACAGGAACAAGAGTTTGAACGTCTGGGAAGTAACAAACTCATTCAGACCAATGTCCGGTTGATTGCCGCGACCAATCGCGATCTGAAAAAAATGGTCGCCGATCGCGAATTTCGTAACGACCTTTATTACCGTCTGAACGTGTTCCCAATTTGCTTACCACCGCTGCGCGAGCGCCCGGACGATATCCCCCTGCTGGTGAAAGCCTTTACCGCTAAAATTGCTCGTCGGATGGGACGTAATATCGACAGTATTCCGGCGGAAACGCTGCGCACTCTTTCCGCGATGGAGTGGCCGGGCAACGTTCGTGAACTGGAAAATGTGATTGAGCGCGCCGTGCTGTTGACGCGTGGCAGTGTGCTGCAGCTGTCGCTACCGGAGGTGATGATCTCAGAACAACCGATGCCCGCACGGGAAATTGCTCAGGACGGTGAGGACGAGTACCAGCTGATTGTCCGTATTTTGAGAGAAACCAACGGCGTCGTCGCCGGGCCAAAAGGCGCAGCACAACGTCTCGGAGTGAAGCGCACAACATTGCTCTCGCGAATGAAACGTTTAGGCATCGAAAAAGATATGTTGCTCTGATTCAACGCTCAATGCCGTGTTATGCACGGCATTCATTTCTCCTGCCATCATAATTCCTAATTAATAACAACACGTTATTATCAGTGATTGACACGATATATTTTAAATTGTATAAATCCCACCCGTTAAAATGAGTTTCATTATCATTAAAATCCCCTGACCTGCTAATAAACAATCAATTGATGAAGGATAGCGTTTTATGAAAAAGGTCCTCAGCGCCTTAGGCCTGGTATTCGCTTCGGTTAGCTGCGCATATGCAACCACTTATCCTCTGACTATTGAGAATTGCGGGTACACGCAAACCTTCACCAAAGCCCCTGAGCGCGTTGTCGCGCTGGGTCAAAATACCGTCGAAATTTTGCTGCTGTTGGGCCTGCAGGATAAGATCGCTGCCAGCGCTTTTTGGCCAACCAAAGTGCTGCCGGAACTGGCTGAGAAAAATGCCAAAATCAAACTGCTGACGGTCGAAATCCCGACACTTGAATCTGTTCTCGCCCAGAATCCTGATTTTGTTCCGGCACAGTTGCCGTTATTGCTGGGCCCGGAAAGCAAAGTGGCGAAACGAGAAGATCTCGCGACTGTCGGCGTTAACAGCTATGTTTCACCCGGCATGTGCGCCACCAAAAAGGGTGTGGGTGACATGTACGGTAGCCGTCAAAAACTCTGGGACATGACGTTCCTGTACCAAGAAATTGCAGATTTCGCTAAAATTTTTAATGTTGAAGCGCGCGGTCAGGCGGTGATTGCCGATTTCAAAAAACGCGAAGCCGATCTGCGTGCCGAATTTGGTAAAAACAAAAAAGACCTTTCATTTGTGTTCTGGTTCTCCAGCGCGTCACCTTCTGCAGACGCTTACGTGGGCGGCAAAAATGGCGCATCCGGCTTTATCGCGAATGTGCTGGGTGGACACAACGCCATTACCTCTGAAACCGAATGGCCAACCGTGGGCTGGGAAAGCATCATCGCAGCAAACCCTGACGTCATCGTCGTCTCAAGCCTCGATCGTAACCGTTGGGTTCTGGATAACTCGGAAGAAAAAATCAAATTCCTGAAAAGCGATCCGGCTGTCAGTCAACTTGATGCCGTCAAAAAAGGCCATATCGTGGTGATGGACGGTCAGGCTATGAACCCCACTATTCGTACCATTTACGGCGCAGAACAGGTTGGCGAACAGCTTAGAAAGATGGGGCTGAACTAATGAGTTCAGCCGTTCAACAGGCACGGCAGGGGGTATTTCTCGGCACATCCTGCATCCTTTCTATTGCCTTGCTTATTCTGGTGATCGCCATTGGCGTCAGCGTGGGAGAGCTATCGATCCCGCTGCAAACCGTGTTTTACGCGATCGGCAATAAAATGGGATTCACCAATGTGCCGCTGAGTCGCATTTTTGAAAGTGTGATTTGGGACTTCCGCCTGAGCCGTGCGCTGGTTGCGGCCTGCTGCGGCGCTGGGTTGGCCATTTGCGGAGCGGTTCTCCAGAGCCTGTTGAAAAATGCCCTCGCAGAACCCTACGTTCTTGGGGTCTCCGCAGGGGCTTCCACAGGCGCAGTGTCTGTTGTGGTATTAGGTATCGGAACAGGTGCAGTTTCGCTCTCCGCGGGCGCGTTTGCCGGTGCCTTTGCTGCCTTCGTGTTTGTCGCGTTCCTGACAAATGGCGCGCGTGGCGGTAACGAGCGCACTATCCTGGCGGGTGTTGCCGCCTCGCAGCTGTTTAATGCCATCACAGCTTATACGATCAGCACTTCTGCCAGCGCTCAGCAGGCCCGTGATGTGATGTTCTGGCTGCTGGGCAGTTTTAGTGGCGTCAGATGGCCTGAGCTCCAGTTGGTGCTGATTGTGGTGCTGACCGGCCTGGCTATCTGCCTGTATTATTCTCGTGCGCTGGATGCTTTTACCTTTGGCGATGATGCTGCGGCGTCGCTTGGGATCGCCGTCCCTTGGGTGCGTTTGATTCTGTTCACCGTGACTGCATTGATTACCGCAACCATTGTGAGCATGGCGGGCTCTATCGGATTTGTCGGCCTGGTCGTTCCGCATGTGATGCGCTATTTCTTTGGCCCACTGCATCGCACGTTACTCATCGCCAGCGCCCTGGCGGGTGCCATCCTGATGGTGCTTGCCGATATTGCGTCTCGTCTGCTGATTGCACCGCAAAGCCTGCCGGTCGGCGTGGTCACTGCCCTGGTTGGCGTGCCGTTCTTTGCCCTTATTATCTATCGTTCAAGGAATAAGTGATGAGCATCACTGCCGAAAATATTACCTGGAAGGTGGGTAAAAAAGTTATCGTCAACAATGTCTCACTGAAGGTTTCTCGTGGGCAAACGGTAGGGCTACTTGGCCCAAACGGTTCAGGTAAATCCTCTTTGCTGCGCGTTCTGGCGGGCTTGCGTCGGCCCCATTCAGGCTGCGTCACGCTGGATGATAAAAACATCAACCAGATCGCTAAAAAACAGCTGGCACGTCGGGTGGCTTTTGTTGAACAGCACGGCATGACAGAAGCGAATATGCGCGTTCGCGACGTGGTGAAACTCGGTCGTATCCCCCATCATTCACCTTTTTCGAACTGGGGGGCGCAGGACGACGAAACCGTCACTGCTGCGCTGGAACGCGTGGATATGCTCAAAAAGAGCGAGCAAGGCTGGCAAAGTTTGTCCGGCGGTGAACGCCAGCGCGTGCACATTGCCCGCGCACTTGCGCAGACGCCAAGCGAGATCCTGCTTGATGAACCCACGAACCATCTGGATATTCATCATCAAATACAGCTGATGAAACTCATCAGCGAATTACCCGTCACCAGCATTGTGGCCATCCACGATCTCAATCATGCGTCGATGTTCTGTGACGCACTGATCGTGATGCAAAATGGGGAAATTGTTGCCTCGGGAACACCCGATGAGATCCTGACCGAAACGCTGTTGTGGGATGTCTTCCGGGTCGAAACGAAAATTGAAATTTCACCGTTTCATGGCAAAAAACACATCCACTACATCGCTTAACGCCGGGTAATCCGCATGTCTTTGCCTCTCTTTCGGCCAGCTTCGCAAGTCTGGCCGCCTGTGTTACTGGGCAGCCAGTTTGTTTTCAACATCGGTTTTTATGCCGTCGTTCCCTTTCTTGCGATCTTCTTGCGCGAAGACATGATGCTATCTGGCGGGCTAATTGGATTGATCCTTGGGCTGCGGACCTTTTCCCAGCAAGGGATGTTTATCGTCGGCGGTGCCCTTTCAGATCGATTTGGCGCGCGTATCGTGATCCTGACTGGCTGTCTTATTCGCGTGTCGGGTTATTTGCTGCTGGCGTTTGGGCAATCGCTTTGGCCAATTATTTTGGGAGCCTGTCTGACCGGAATTGGCGGAGCGCTTTTTTCACCTTCTATTGAAGCATTGCTGGCGAAAGCCGGAACACAAAGCGAGGCGCGGGGCAAACGCAGTCGCGCGGAGTGGTTTGCCCTCTTTGCCGTCTGCGGTGAACTGGGGGCCGTGCTTGGGCCGGTTGCCGGGGCCCTCATGACAGGGCTTGGTTTTCGCCAGGTCGCACTGGCCGGCGCGGGGGTTTTTGTCGTGGCGTTGATCGTCCTGTTTTTCGCGCTGCCTTCTGCCCCTGCAAAAAAACAGACGCTTGAAATGACACCCTGGTGGACCACCTTTCGTCAGCCGCGATTTGTCGCTTTCATTATCGCCTACAGCTCATGGTTACTGAGTTACAACCAACTTTATCTGGCGCTGCCCGTTGAAATTCAACGTGCGGGCGGTAGCGAAAAAGATCTAGGACCGCTGTTTATGCTGGCCTCGATATTGATTATTGCTTTTCAACTGCCGCTGGCACGTTTTGCACGTCGTATGGGCCCCACCAGGATCCTTCCGTTTGGGTTCATTTTCGTCTCCACCTCCTTTGTCAGCGTTGCCCTTTTCGCGGCAACAGCCCCGCCTGAGGGATGGCTCCGACTCGTACCGTCCGCCTGTTTTGTCACGCTATTAACACTAGGACAAATGCTGTTGGTGCCCGCCGCCAAAGATCTGATCCCCTGGTTTGCTGATGAGACAACGCTTGGCGCACACTATGGCGCACTCGCCACGGCCGGGGGTTGCGCTGTGCTGGCGGGGAATTTCCTTTTCGGCGGTCAACTCGATCACGCTTTAGTGCCCTCGACAGAAGCGATTTATCCGTGGTTGCAGTTAGCCTTTTTCCCGCTGTGCAGCGCGATAGCGATGGTGATCATTTGTCGCCCGATGCAAGGCGTGCGCGCTCGTAAAGCCTAAGTCTTATTTTTGGGTCGGCATTTCTCGGGCAGTTCCGGCACCGGGCGGCGGTCGTCAATCAAATGACGGACAGTGAGGATCGGGTGACGCCACAACATGCGCGGCCCGGCCCAGCGCATAACCTGTTTCATCTCTTCACGTTTTGCAGGTTGGTAGCAGTGGACAGGACACTGCTTACAGGCTGGTTTCTCATCTCCGAATACGCATTTATCCAGTCGCTTATCCGCATACGCGTTCAAAGCCTGATAATGCCCAGGCTCGCGAGATGCCTGAGGGCACTGTGTTTCGTAGAGCGCGATCATTTTGTTGATCGTCTCTTTCTCACGAGAGATACGTTTTCCTGACATGACAGATTTCCCGTTAATAATGTGCATAAATAATACATCTTTGAACTCGCCTTTTCAGCCTGATTTCATTTGTTGCATTTCATTTTCTGAAGGCGGCTTCCAGTTATAGATTTGTGCCCTCACAAAATTACTGGCATTTTATACAGGTGTTTTCTTTCCCTTTTCGCCTGCTGTTAATGGAGCCTGTATGTCTGATATCCCGATCACCCCGTCTCAACGCCATCTCAAAGTGGGCTACTTCAGAAAGCGCCATGAAGACCGTAATACCAAAATTCCAAAACGCTACTGCGTTCACGCGGCACTGAGCCTAAAAGGCGACTGGCTCGAAAAGGCAGGGTTTAAAACAAATTCACAGGTCAGAGTGAGAGTCGAGCACGGAAAATTGCTCATTGAGTTAATGGAAGAAGACACAGCATAAAGTCTCGACATTTTGCTGCCCCCTGTCATTTGTTCATGCGACAATAGAGGTAACTAACGGCCAGCAGGTCGCGCAAAACGCAATAATTTCAATGAAATGGATATCTTAACTCCATGAGCACAATCGAAAATTTAACCGCCCATACGCCCATGATGCAGCAGTACCTGAAACTCAAAGCTCAGCATCCTGAAATTCTGCTTTTTTATCGTATGGGGGATTTTTACGAGCTTTTCTATGACGATGCAAAACGCGCGTCGCAGCTCCTCGATATCTCGCTGACTAAGCGTGGCGCATCGGCGGGCGAACCCATTCCGATGGCGGGGATTCCGCATCATGCTGTAGAAAACTACCTGGCGAAGCTCGTCAATCAGGGCGAGTCCGTCGCGATTTGCGAACAAATTGGCGATCCGGCCACGTCAAAAGGTCCGGTGGAACGCAAAGTGGTTCGCATCGTCACACCCGGCACTATCAGTGACGAAGCGCTGTTGCAGGAGCGTCAGGATAATCTGCTGGCAGCGATCTGGCAGGACAGCAAAGGTTACGGTTATGCGACGCTGGATATTAGCTCTGGTCGTTTTCGCTTGAGTGAACCCGCCGATCGCGAAACGATGGCGGCGGAATTACAACGCACCAATCCGGCAGAATTGCTGTACGCCGAAGATTTTGCGGAAATGGCACTGATTGATGGCCGTCGAGGTCTGCGTCGCCGTCCATTATGGGAATTTGAAATTGATACCGCGCGTCAGCAGTTAAACCTGCAGTTTGGCACGCGGGATCTGATTGGCTTTGGCGTTGAGAATGCGCCGCGTGGTCTGTGCGCCGCAGGCTGTCTGTTGCAGTACGTAAAAGATACTCAACGCACCACCCTGCCCCATATCCGATCGATTACGATGGAACGCCAGCAGGACAGCATCATCATGGATGCGGCCACACGTCGTAATCTTGAAATCACGCAGAATTTGGCCGGTGGCGTGGAAAATACCCTTGCCGCCGTGCTCGACAGCACCGTCACACCAATGGGCAGCCGGATGCTCAAGCGCTGGCTGCATATGCCCGTGCGTGACACGAATGTGCTGGTCAGTCGTCAGCAAACCATCGGTGCATTGCAGGATCGCTTTACAGAGCTGCAACCCGTGCTGCGCCAGGTAGGCGATTTAGAACGTATTCTTGCCCGTCTCGCGCTGCGCACCGCACGCCCACGCGATCTGGCCCGCATGCGTCATGCCTTCCAGCAGCTTCCCACGTTACGTGCGCAGCTGGCTGAAGTGAACAGCGCTCCCGTGCAAAAACTGCGCGAAACGATGGGTGAATTCACCGAGCTGTGCGAATTACTGGAACGTGCAGTCGTGGAGGCTCCCCCGGTTCTGGTTCGCGATGGCGGCGTCATTGCTCCAGGCTATCACGAGGAACTCGATGAATGGCGCGCCCTAGCTGACGGCGCAACGGATTATCTCGATAAGCTGGAAATCCGTGAGCGCGAGCGTTTGGGTCTCGACACGCTGAAAGTCGGCTATAACGCCATTCACGGCTATTACATTCAAATCAGCCGTGGTCAGAGCCACCATGCCCCCATTCACTATGTCCGTCGGCAGACCCTCAAGAACGCCGAGCGTTACATCATTCCTGAACTGAAAGAGTATGAGGACAAAGTTCTCACCTCCAAAGGTAAAGCGCTGGCGCTTGAAAAACAGCTTTATGAAGAGCTGTTCGATATGCTGATGCCGCACCTCGCCGATTTACAGGCGAGCGCAAGCGCGTTGGCTGAGCTGGATGTGCTGATAAACCTGGCAGAACGCGCCGACACGCTAAATTACGCCTGCCCAACGTTTATTGATAAACCCGGTATTCGTATCACCGAGGGGCGTCATCCCGTTGTCGAGCAGGTATTACGCGAACCCTTTATTGCCAATCCGTTAAATCTTTCTCCACAACGCCGTATGCTGATTATTACCGGCCCGAATATGGGCGGTAAAAGCACTTACATGCGGCAGACTGCGTTGATTGCCCTGCTGGCCTACATTGGGAGCTACGTTCCCGCGCAGAAAGTGGAAATCGGTCCTATCGATCGTATCTTCACCCGCGTGGGTGCTGCGGACGATCTGGCGAGCGGCCGCTCGACCTTCATGGTCGAAATGACCGAGACGGCGAATATTCTGCATAACGCAACAGAAAATAGTCTGGTGTTGATGGATGAGATTGGTCGCGGGACATCAACCTATGATGGTCTTTCTCTGGCGTGGGCTTGCGCCGAAAGTCTGGCGAATAAGATTAAAGCGCTAACCCTTTTTGCGACACATTATTTCGAGCTAACGCAGCTACCCGAGAAAATGGAAGGCGTCGCGAACGTGCATCTGGATGCGCTGGAGCATGGTGATACTATCGCGTTCATGCATACTGTTCAGGATGGCGCGGCAAGCAAGAGTTACGGCCTTGCCGTTGCTGCACTGGCCGGCGTGCCAAAAGAAGTGATTAAACGTGCGCGTCAGAAGCTGCGTGAACTGGAAAGTTTATCGCCAAATGCAGCTGCGACTCAGGTGGATGGCTCACAAATGTCGCTACTGATGCCAGCAGAAGAGACATCTCCAGCGGTGGAAGCACTCGAAAATCTCGATCCGGATTCCCTGACACCGCGTCAGGCGCTGGAGTGGATTTATCGTTTGAAGAATTTAGTGTAATCACAGCGCCCGGCAGAGTATGTCGGGCCAATTACACCCAAAGAAAAAGGCCAGTCTTTCGACCGGCCTTTTTTTGATGAAAAGTGTCTTACTCACGGAACAGCGCTTCGATATTCAGTCCTTGCCCCTGCAGAATTTCACGCAGGCGACGCAAACCTTCAACCTGAATCTGACGAACACGTTCACGAGTCAGACCAATCTCACGGCCAACATCTTCCAGTGTTGCAGCTTCATACCCTAACAGACCGAAACGACGTGCCAGCACTTCACGCTGTTTGGCGTTCAGTTCGAACAGCCATTTGACGATACTCTGTTTCATATCATCATCTTGCGTGGTGTCTTCCGGGCCGTTGTCTTTTTCATCGGCCAGGATGTCCAGCAGCGCTTTTTCGGAATCGCCACCCAGTGGGGTGTCGACAGAGGTAATGCGCTCATTGAGACGCAGCATACGGCTTACGTCATCAACCGGTTTATCGAGTTGCTCGGCAATCTCTTCTGCACTTGGCTCGTGGTCCAGTTTATGGGACAACTCGCGCGCAGTACGCAGATAGACGTTCAACTCTTTGACGATGTGAATCGGCAAACGAATCGTACGGGTTTGGTTCATGATTGCCCGTTCGATGGTCTGACGAATCCACCAGGTGGCGTATGTTGAGAATCGGAACCCACGTTCAGGGTCAAACTTCTCAACGGCGCGGATCAAGCCCAGGTTACCCTCTTCAATCAGATCCAGCAGTGCCAGACCACGATTGCTATAACGACGGGCAATTTTCACAACCAGGCGCAAGTTACTTTCAATCATGCGACGGCGTGAGGCAACATCTCCACGCAGTGCGCGACGCGCGAAATAAACTTCTTCTTCGGCTGTTAACAGTGGGGAATAACCAATCTCCCCAAGGTAAAGCTGAGTCGCGTCAAGCACACGCTGTGTGGCGCCCTGCGATAACAGCTCTTCTTCAGCTAAATCGTTATCACTGGGTTCCTCTTCAACTAAGGCTTTCTCATCAAAAGACTCGGTTCCGTTCTCATCAAATTCCGCGTCTTCATTTAAATCATGAACTTTCAGCGTATTCTGACTCATAAGGTGGCTCCTACCCGTGATCCCTGAACGAGACATCCTGAAGCGGTATGCCCCGTCAAATTATCGCTGCGGCAAATACTGCAGCGGGTTTACGGATTTCCCCTTGTAACGAATTTCAAAATGCAAGCGTGTAGAACTGGTTCCGGTGCTACCCATGGTAGCGATTTTTTGCCCCGCCTTGATTTCTTGTTGCTCCCGGACCAGCATTGTATCGTTATGGGCGTAGGCACTCAGGTAATCATCGTTATGTTTTATGATAATAAGATTACCGTAACCGCGCAGAGCGTTACCGGCATACACAACGCGTCCATCTGCGGTCGCGGTGATAGCCTGTCCCTTACTTCCTGCGATATCGATCCCTTTATTTCCCCCCTCGGAGGAAGAGAAGTTCTCGAAGACTTTGCCGTCAGTTGGCCAGCGCCAGGTGGAGATAGGCGCACTGGAGGTCATACTGCTGGCAGTCGGTACGGTAGAGCTAACCACAGGTGCCGTAGTCGGTGCTGTGACGACAGTCGCAGACGCCTTATTATTCGGCAACATTTTGTTAGCACTCTGTTCACCTGAATCCTCAGAATACGTAATTGTGGGTTGCGAAGCAACCACTGCGCTTGTATTTTGCGCAGGTTTAACGCTGTTATTTTGAGCGGTAACATCCGCTGCAGAAACAGAGTTGCCCGGCGTCAATGGCGTACCGGTCGCGTTACCAACCTGAAGCGTTTGCCCAACTTCCAGACCATACGGGGCCTGCACGCTATTTCGCTGCGCGAGGTCACGGAAATCGTTCCCGGTGATCCACGCAATATAGAAAAGCGTGTCGCCACGTTTAACGGTATAAGTGCTGCCGCCGGTATAGCTTCCTTTAGGAATGTTCCCATACTTACGGTTATAGACTATGCGGCCATTCTCGGTCTGCACAGACTGTTGCGCTGGTTGAATTTGCGTTGGCTGCGCAGCAGGAGGCTGCATCGGCTGAATTTGCGGATTTTGTTGTGTTGTTGTGCCCATTTTTGGTGGGGGGGTAATTAGCATTCCGCCGGACGAACTTCCGGAACCGCTGTTACCACCGACAGAGCTCACCGGAGCAGGGGCGTTATTTGAATTCGTACAACCCGCCAGCCAAAGCGAAACCAGTGACAATGCCGCTACACGGCTGATGGTGAATTTTGGGCTTCCCGCGCTCATTTATCCCCCAGGAATGTGTTAACTACCAGTGACTTAAAATTAACCGTAATCGCACAAACGGTTTGCGCCTCACCATACGCTGAATTTTCCTGAAAAACCCTGGAAAATTCCGAGTCTCAGGCCAGTTCTCCCTTCACGAGAGGCACAAAACGCACGGCTTCTACAGTATCGATGATGAATTCGCCATCCCGCCGACGAACGCGCTTTAATAGCTGATGTTCATCGCCCACGGGTAACACGAGAATGCCGCCATTATCCAGCTGCGACAAGAGCGCAGCGGGGATTTCAAGCGGCGCTGCCGTCACGATAATAGCGTCAAACGGCGCGCGAGCTTGCCACCCCTGCCATCCATCACCATGACGTGTTGAAACATTATGTAAATCCAGCTGTTTAAGACGACGGCGCGCATGCCATTGCAAGCCTTTGATTCGTTCAACAGAGCAAACATGATGAACGAGATGCGCCAGAATCGCCGTCTGATAACCCGACCCCGTTCCGATTTCGAGAACGCGGGATTCCGGTGTCAGTTCCAGTAATTCCGTCATGCGCGCAACCATATAGGGCTGAGAGATTGTCTGCCCCTGTCCTATGGGTAAGGCCACGTTTTCCCACGCTTTGTGTTCAAACGCCTCATCCACAAATTTCTCGCGCGGTACCTGCGCGATAGCCTCCAGCACACGCTCGTCGGCGATGCCCTGGGTGCGCAATTGATTCAGAAGTGCTTGTACACGTTGACTTACCATTGCGTGTTCACCCCGGCACGTTCAAGCCAGCCTGACACCACATCTTGCGCGTTGTACGCCGTTAAATCTACGTGCAACGGCGTGACGGACACATACCCTTCATCTACGGCCGCAAAATCGGTATCCGGGCCAGCGTCGCATTTATCGCCAGGAGGACCAATCCAGTAAAGCGTATTGCCGCGCGGATCCTGCTGCGGAATCACCTGGTCAGCCGGATGTCGGCTGCCACAGCGCGTTACGCGAATGCCTTTGATTTCGTCAAGAGGCAGATCGGGAACGTTGATATTCAAAATGCGTCCGGTGCGCAGCGGTTCACGGCTGAGCGCACGCAGAATCGAACAGGTTACCGCTGCGGCCGTATCGTAGTGCTGGTGGCCATTCAGGGAGACTGCCAGCGCAGGGAATCCCAAATGGCGGCCTTCCATCGCTGCGGCGACTGTCCCCGAGTAAATCACGTCATCACCCAGATTTGGCCCCGCGTTAATCCCCGACACGACCACATCTGGCCCTGGACGCATCAACGCGTTAACACCCAAAAACACACAGTCGGTCGGCGTGCCCATTTGCACGGCGATATCGCCATTCTCAAACTCAAACGTACGAAGTGACGATTCCAGCGTCAATGAATTGGACGCCCCGCTGCGGTTACGGTCAGGAGCAACAACCTGCACGTCGGCAAACTCGCGCAGGTATTTCGCCAGCGTCTGAATGCCCGGCGCATGTATCCCATCATCGTTACTCAGCAATATTCGCATAATCACCCGAGGTGTTGATAAGTTCCCTGACAACGCTGGTGGCGAAGCTACCTGCCGGTAGCCAGAAGCGTAACTCGACGGTCACGTCGTCCCACCAGTTCCAGCTAAGCTTCTGCGGATAGAGCAGCATCGCACGGCGCGCCGCCTCGACTTTCTCCCGCATCAGCAATGATTGTAATTCTGGCGCATCCGCAATCGCCGCCTGTTCAGCCGCGAGCGCATCGCCCTGCGTGCCCCACTCTCCCGAGCCGGGCATCGCGGCGGTAATCATCAGCATTTTATTATCGACGCGCGTCTGCACATCGGTCATTTCTTCCGCCGTGACCACAAACCAACTGCCGCGTCCCGCTAATTGTAGCGCATCGCCGACAACAACTTGATTCGCGTCCGGTTTTTTCAACCGTTCACTCACTATCTGATTAAACAACGCACTGCGGGCTGCCGACAACCAAAAACTGCGCTTATTCCTGTCACGCACCGGCGCATCGCTTTGCGCCCAGCGCAGCGCACCCAGCAAATTACTGCCGCCGATACCGAAACGCTGTGCGCCGAAGTAGTTCGGCACGCCCTGTTCCGCGATTGCGCACAGCCGTTTTTCGACGTCGTCACGATCTGTCACTTCGCGCAGGATCAAAGTGAAGGCATTGCCCTGGAGCGCGCCTAAACGCAGCTTGCGCTTATGGCGAGCATATTCCAGCACTTTACAGCCTTCGAGCTCAAACTGACTTAAATCAGGCATCGCGTTGCCGGGAACGCGGGCGCAAAGCCACTGTTCCGTTACGGCGTGTTTGTCTTTCTGACCAGCAAAACTCACTTCGCGGGCGTGGATTTTAAGAAATTTCGCGAGCGCATCGGCGACAAAACGGGTATTACAGCCATTTTTCAAGATACGCACGAGGATGTGTTCACCCTCGCCGTCAGGCTCAAAACCTAAATCTTCTACGACCACGAAATCTTCAGGATTGGCTTTTAGCAGGCCAGCGCCCTGCGGTTTTCCGTGCAGCCAGGTCAGATTTTCAAACGCTGTCATTTGGCCGCCTTCACCAGCAGCGCAACCGCTTCGCAGGCGATGCCTTCGCCGCGCCCGGTAAAGCCCAGTTTTTCGGTGGTGGTCGCTTTAACATTCACGTCGTCCATATGACAACCCAGATCTTCAGCAATAAACACGCGCATCTGCGGGATATGCGTCAGCATTTTTGGCGCCTGCGCAATAATAGTCACGTCGACGTTGCCGAGCGTGTAGCCCTTAGCCTGAACACGTCGCCAGGCTTCACGCAGCAGTTCGCGGCTATCCGCGCCTTTAAAGGCCGGATCGGTATCCGGGAACAGCTTGCCGATATCGCCCAGCGCCGCAGCACCCAGCAGAGCGTCGGTCAGGGCGTGCAGCGCCACATCGCCGTCGGAGTGTGCAAGCAACCCTTTCTCAAAAGGAATGCGCACGCCGCCAATGATAATCGGGCCTACACCGCCAAAGGCGTGTACGTCAAAACCGTGTCCAATTCGCATTATGCGTTCTCCTGATAGGTCATACGGGTAAGATAAAATTCCGCGAGCTGTAAATCTTCGGGGCGCGTCACTTTGATATTATCAGCGCGTCCTTCTACAAGCTCAGGATGGAAACCACAATATTCCAGCGCCGAGGCTTCATCGGTGATGGTTGCGCCTTCACTGAGCGCACGGGTTAAGCAGTCGTGGAGCAGCTCGCGGGGGAAAAATTGAGGTGTCAGCGCGTGCCAAAGATCAACACGCTCAACGGTGTGAGCAATTTTATTCAGTGCAGGCTCCGCACGCTTCATGGTGTCACGCACCGGCGCGGCCAGAATACCGCCCACTGCGCTTGTCTCGCTGATCGCCAGCAAACGTGCGAGATCGTCCGGATGTAAACACGGACGCGCGGCATCGTGAACCAACACCCACGCAGCATTTCCCGCCGCCCGAATGCCTGCCAGCACTGAGTCTGCTCGTTCTGTGCCACCGTCAACAACGGTAATTTGTGGATGATTCGCCAGCGGTAACGCGGCAAAACGGGCATCGCCCGGACTGATAGCGATAACGACGCGCGTCACCCGTGGATTCGCCAGCAGCGCCGCCACGGTATGTTCAAGGATCGTTTTATCACCGATTGAAAGGTACTGCTTAGGACACTCTGTCTGCATGCGCCGACCAAAGCCAGCAGCCGGTACCACGGCGCATACATCCGAAAAAGTCACTGCCATGTCGTAATCCTGGGCCTGATTATCGATTATTCTGTGCTGAGCCCTGGTTGCGTTTAGACGCATCCGGCACCAGACGATAAAAGGTTTCGCCCGGTTTAGTCATACTGAGTTCGTTACGTGCGCGTTCCTCAATCGCCTCTTGCCCGCCATTGAGGTCATCAATTTCGGCAAAAAGTTGATCGTTTCGCGCTTTAAGTTTTGCGTTCGTTGCCTGCTGTGCCGTCACGTCATCGTTGACGCGACCATAGTCATGAAGACCATTCTTACCGAACCACAGCGAATACTGCAGCCAGACCAGCAAGGCCAGCAACAGCAGCGTTAGTTTACCCATCCTGCCCCCTGAAAAACGGCATCATCATCCCACAACTTTGCCCCTGACTCTACTATGGGGCGACGGAGATGCCGCAACATCGCGGGCAAATGTACCACATTTTTGCCAGGGATACGTCAGCACAACAAAGGCACATTATTCGTTACGATTTGAATTATGGCTGAAGTTAACCCATCAGCCATAAAAACAGCAGACCGAAGATGGCGACAACCGCCACAATCGTAATCAGAGTGGTGTAAAGCAGCTTACCATTGAGCAGAGAGTGCAGCGCAATGCCGACCACAACGGCAACGGGCATCAGCGCCAGAAAGAACGGCCAGGTGTAGAGGAAGAAAAACAGCGTGTTGCGGCCATAGATCAGGAACGGAATGCCGAGCGCCAGCAACCACGAGACGAAGCCGACCACGGCCCCAGGCAGTGACCAGGTCGTCTCGTCATTGGTCGATAACGCTTCCGACCCAGTGATGATGTAATTCTGACTGTTGCGCATAACGAATCCTGTGGCCGATGACAACCGGATAGCTCACTATCCGATACCGTCTCAGGATCTGATAATATCGTCCTGGCGGAGCAGGTCTAATAATTGGCTGACTAAATTTGTTACCAATTGTTGACCATCCAGGTGAATCTCTGGCGATTCAGGCGCTTCGTAAACCGCATCAATCCCCGTGAAATTCTTCAGTTCTCCGGCACGCGCCTTTTTATACAGCCCTTTTGGATCGCGCGTTTCGCAAATCGCCAGCGGCGTATCGACGAAGACTTCAACAAACCGCTTGTCTCCGACGCGCTCTCGCACCATTTGACGTTCCGCGCGGTGCGGCGAGATAAACGCCGTGAGCACCACCAGCCCCGCATCGGCCATCAGGCTCGCCACTTCACCGACGCGGCGAATATTCTCTTTCCGGGCATCATCGCTGAAACCCAAATCACTGCACAGGCCATGACGCACATTGTCCCCATCCAGCAGATAGGTGCTAACGCCCTGCTGATGCAGGGCCTCTTCAAGCGCGCCAGCAACCGTCGATTTACCGGAGCCAGACAGCCCGGTAAACCACAGCACAACTCCCCGGTGACCGTGGAGTTGTTCACGCTGAGCGACCGTCACCGGATGAGGATGCCAAACGACGTTCTCATCATGCTGAGCCATCACTTGCCTCCCAGCAGGTCGCGCGCGCCCCAGTGCGGGAAGTGCTTGCGCACCAGGGCATTCAGCTCCAGCTCAAACGCGCTGAATTCTGACGGCGTCGCGTTGGCCTGCAAATGCGGCTCGTTCACCAGCCCTGCGCCCACGGTGACGTTGGTCAGCCTGTCGATAAAGATCAGACCACCGGTGACCGGGTTGTGCTGGTATTTATCGAGCACCAGCGGTTCGTCAAACGTGAAATCCACCAGCCCAATGCCGTTTAGCGGTAACTCATCCGCTTTATGCTGCGCCAGACTGTTGATGTCCACCTGATATTGAATACCGTCTACGCGTGCTCGCGTTTTCTTGCCCGCGATTTTGACATCGTAGCTCTGGCCCGCGGTCAGCGGTTGCTCCGCCATCCACACCACGTCCAGCGACGCGCTTTGCACCGCAGGGACACTTTCCTCGGCATCCAACAGCAGATCGCCACGACTGATATCAATCTCATCTTTCAGCACCAGCGTCACCGCTTCACCCGCGCCCGCTTCCTGCAAGTCACCGTCAAAGGTGACAATACGGGTAATCGCCGACTCCACGCCTGACGGCAGGACTTTGACGCGCTGACCGACCGTCACAGTGCCCGACGCGATCGTGCCGGAGAAACCCCGGAAATCGAGGTTCGGACGGTTCACGTATTGCACCGGGAAACGCATCGGCTGGTTTTCCACCACGCGCTGAATTTCCACGGTTTCAAGCACTTCCAGCAGCGTTGGGCCGCTGTACCACGGCATATTGGCGCTTTGAGAAGCGACGTTATCCCCTTCCAGCGCCGAAAGCGGTACAAAGCGAATATCCAGATGACCGGGCAACTGCTCGGCAAACGTCAGGTAGCTTTCGCGGATTGCTTCGAAAGCCTCTTCGCTGAAGTTCACCAGATCCATTTTATTGACCGCAACAACCAGATGTTTGATCCCCAACAGCGTGGAGATAAAGCTGTGGCGACGCGTTTGATCCAGCACACCTTTGCGCGCATCCATCAGCAGAATCGCCAGTTCACAGGTCGAGGCCCCGGTCGCCATGTTACGGGTGTACTGTTCATGGCCTGGGGTATCGGCAATGATAAATTTGCGCTTCTCGGTGGAGAAATAGCGATACGCCACGTCAATGGTGATGCCCTGCTCGCGCTCGGCCTGAAGGCCGTCCACCAGCAAGGCCAGGTCGAGCTTTTCGCCCTGCGTACCGTGACGCTTGCTGTCGTTATGCAGCGAGGAGAGTTGGTCTTCGTAAATCTGACGGGTGTCATGCAGCAGACGCCCAATCAGCGTGCTTTTGCCGTCATCGACGCTGCCGCAGGTCAGAAAACGCAGCAGGCTTTTGTGCTGCTGAGCGTGCAGATACGCTTCGACGCCGCCCTCATCAGCAATTTGTTGTGCAATCGTGGTGTTCATGGCGGCTCCTTAGAAATAACCCTGGCGTTTCTTCAGCTCCATTGAGCCGGCCTGATCGCGGTCAATGACGCGCCCCTGTCGCTCGCTGGTGGTAGAGACCAACATCTCTTCGATGATCTCCGGCAGCGTTTGCGCGTTTGATTCCACCGCGCCGGTCAGCGGCCAACAGCCGAGAGTACGGAAACGCACCATCTGATTTTTGATCTCTTCGCCAGGCTGCAAATCAATCCGATCGTCATCGATCATCATCAGCATGCCGTCGCGCTCCAGCACCGGGCGCTCTGCCGCCAGGTACAGCGGAACAATTTCGATATTTTCCAGATAGATATACTGCCAGATATCCAGCTCGGTCCAGTTGGAAAGCGGGAACACGCGGATGCTTTCGCCTTTGTTAATCTGGCCGTTGTAGTTGTGCCACAGCTCAGGGCGCTGATTTTTGGGGTCCCAACGATGGAAGCGATCGCGGAAAGAGTAAATACGCTCTTTAGCGCGGGATTTTTCTTCGTCGCGGCGCGCGCCACCAAACGCAGCATCAAAGCCGTATTTGTTCAGCGCCTGCTTTAGCCCTTCGGTTTTCATGATGTCGGTATGCTTTCCGCTGCCGTGTACAAACGGGTTGATACCCATCGCCACGCCTTCCGGGTTTTTATGCACCAGCAGTTCGCAGCCATAAGCCTTCGCGGTACGGTCGCGGAATTCGTACATCTCGCGGAATTTCCAGCCGGTATCCACATGCAGCAGCGGAAACGGCAGCGTCCCCGGATAAAACGCTTTACGCGCCAAATGCAGCATCACGCTGGAGTCTTTCCCGATGGAATACATCATCACGGGATTGGAGAATTCGGCAGCCACCTCGCGGATGATATGCATGCTTTCTGCTTCGAGTTGCCGCAGGTGGGTAAGTCGTTTTTGGTCCATAACCGTTCCTTATTCTCCCGCCACATTCAGGGCGGGCATGGGGGCATTTTTGGCAAGATGTTCACGATATTGACGGTGTCGGTCGCAAGCCCCGGACAGGCTTTGGTACGGACGGACAGGGCGCGATGTGACAACTCACTCACAAACAGGAATAGTGGGACTATAGGGGGCGACTCAGGGTGAATGAAATTACGAATTGGAATGAGTAGTTACTCAATGGAATAACGACCTGGAAAAGCTAATATCAAAAAGTGCTTAACACGCGGAATTTCGGGCGTTTAAGAGCAAATGAAATTGTGCAAGCGCGATCACAGTTTCATACTAGGCGAGTTAAAATTAGCGCTGTTTTTTAAGGACTCACTATGTTTTCCGCAATGCGCCACCGTATCGCTGCCCTGGCGTTCGGCGTTTGCTTTATTGTTCCGGCTCACGCAACCGCTAGCGCTTTCGGTGAAATCGCTTCAACGCAGGCGCGCCACATCGCCACCGTTTTTCCGGGAAGAATGACCGGCACGCCAGCAGAAATGCTCTCCGCTGATTATCTGCGCCAACAGTTTGCCGACATGGGCTACCAGAGCGATATCCGCACCTTTCACAGCCGATATATTTATACCTCGCGCAACGACAGTAAAAACTGGCACAACGTGACGGGCAGTACGGTCATTGCTGCACATGAAGGTAAGACAGCGCAGCAAATTATCATCATGGCGCACCTGGATACCTTCGCGCCGATGAGCGATGAGGATACCGATCATAATCTCGGCGGCCTGACGCTACAGGGAATGGACGATAACGCGGCGGGTTTGGGCGTCATGCTTGAGCTGGCTGAACGTCTAAAAAATACCCCGACGAAATATGGCATTCGCTTTGTCGCCACCAGCGGTGAAGAAGAGGGCAAACTCGGCGCAGAAAACCTGCTTAATCGCATGAGCACGGCTGAAAAGAAAAATACCCTGCTGGTGATTAATTTCGATAACCTGATCGTGGGCGACAAACTCTATTTCAACAGCGGCAAAACGACGCCAAACTCCGTACGCAAGCTGACACGCGACCGCGCGCTGGCGATTGCCCGCGGTCAGGGCATTCAGGCGGCGATAAATCCGGGCCACAACCCGAATTATCCAAAAGGCACGGGATGTTGTACCGACGGTGAAATATTTGATAAAGCGGGTATTCCGGTGCTGTACGTCGAAGCGACCAACTGGTCTTTAGGCAAAAAAGACGGGTATCAGCAGCGGGCTAAATCGAAAGCCTTCCCGGACGGAACGAGCTGGCATAACGTGCGGCTCGATAATCAACAGTACATTGATACTGCGCTCCCGCAACGCATTGAGCGCCGCACCCGCGACGTGGTGAAAGTGATGCTACCGCTGGTCAAAGAGTTGGCAAAAGCGAATAAAGCTTAGTGCAGTCTGATGCCCTCACCCCGCCCCTCTCCCACAGGGAGAGGGAGAGAAACAGTACCGAGTGACTCCCTCAACCTGGGGGTGAATGAACAAACAGCTCCAGGTGACTCCCTCAACCTGGGGGGGAGTGAATAAACAGCTCCGGGTTATTCGCTAATCCTGCGGGTAAGGCGAAAACATGGCTCTGTGCGCTCCTCTCTTCCAATGGCAGAGAAGGAAATAATTAGCGCTCGGAACAGTTCCCTCTCCCCTTGGGAGAGGGTTAGGGTGAGGGAAAAATTACCCCTCGTGCAATCCGCATTCGCGTTTAAGCCCAAAGAATCGCGTCTCTTCTTCCGCCATTCCCGGCTCCCATTTCCGTGTGGTGTGAGTGTCACCTACTGACAGATAGCCCTGATCCCACAGCGGATGGTATTTCAGCCCGTGCTTCTGCAGATACTGATAAACAGTACGATTATCCCAGTCGATAATCGGCAGCACTTTGAACACGCCGCGCTGAATGCCCAACACCGGCAGGCTGGCGCGACTGCCGGACTGCTCGCGACGCAGACCCGCAAACCACGTTTTCACATTCAACTCTTCAAGCGCCCGGTTCATCGGCTCGACTTTGTTGATGTCATTGTATTTCTCAATGCCCTCAACGCCCTGCTCCCACAGTTTGCCGTAGCGCGCTTCCTGCCACGCCGCACTCTGTTCTGCGCGATAAACCTTCAGGTTCAGCTTAAGTTTATCCGCCAGCTCATCAATGAACTGATAGGTTTCCGGGAACAGATAGCCCGTATCCGTGAGGATCACCGGAATATCCGGGCGGATCCTGTTCACCAGGTGCAAACTCACCGCCGCCTGAATACCAAAACTTGATGAGAGCGCATACTCGCCTGGCAGGTTTTCCAGCGCCCACGCTACGCGTCCTTCGGCATCCAGTTTTTCCAGTTTGGCGTTGGTTTCCGCTAACGCCAGAATGCGTTCCACTTTCGGTAAATCGTTAAGGGCATTCAGATCGAGTAAGGACATAGCTACCTCTCTTTTATTCCCAAAAATCTCTGGCGGGATCGAGCACAGGGCGAATGATGCCCGCACGCACCGTAAAGTCGCCGAAGCCTTCACCCGCTTCACGCTCTTTCGCCCAGCGCCCGACAAGCTCGTCAAGTGAATCGAGAATTTCGGGTTCAGTAATGTTTTCGCGATACATACGCGGAATGCGCGTTCCGCTGCGGTTGCCGCCAAGATGCACGTTGTAACGACCCGGCGCTTTACCCACCAGGCCAAGCTCAGCCAGCAGCGCACGGCCACAGCCGTTCGGGCAACCCGTCACGCGCATCACGATATGCTCATCCGGAATACCGTGTTTCGCCAGCACCGCTTCCACTTTATCGGTGAAAGACGGCAGGAAACGCTCGGCTTCCGCCATCGCCAGCGGACAAGTTGGGAATGACACGCAGGCCATTGAGTTCTCGCGCTGCGGCTTAACGCCATCCATCAGCGTATGCTCGCGCGCCAGCTTCTCGATCTTCGCTTTCTGGCTCTCCGGCACACCGGCAATAATCAGGTTCTGATTCGCGGTGATGCGGAACTCGCCTTTATGAATCTTAGCAATCTCCAGCAGACCCGTTTTTAGCGGACGACCCGGATAATCCAGAATACGACCGTTTTCGATAAACAGCGTCAGGTGCCATTTATTGTCGATGCCTTTGACCCAGCCAATACGATCGCCACGACCGGTAAATTCATACGCACGGATAGGCTCAAAGGTGATCCTCGCGCGACGTTCGACTTCCGCTTTGAACGTCTCTACGCCGACGCGCTCCAGTGTATATTTGGTTTTCGCGTTTTTACGATCGGTACGGTTACCCCAGTCACGCTGTGTGGTGACTACCGCTTCGGCCACGGCCAGCGTGTGCTCCAGCGGGATATAACCAAATTCGCTCGCGGTACGTGCGTAAGTTTTCTTGTTGCCGTGTTCGATGGACAAACCACCGCCCACCAGCAGGTTAAAGCCAACCAGCTTGCCATTTTCCGCAATCGCCACGAAGTTCATGTCGTTAGCGTGCAGATCGATATCATTCTGCGGCGGAATAACCACTGTGGTTTTGAATTTACGTGGCAGATAGGTCTGCCCCAGGATCGGTTCTTCGTCGGTAGTCGCGACTTTTTCCTGATCGAGCCAGATCTCCGCATACGCGCGAGTGCGCGGCAGCAGATGCTCAGAGATCTTCTTCGCCCATTCGTACGCTTCGGCGTGCAACTCTGACTCATAAGGGTTGGAGGTACACAACACGTTACGGTTCATGTCATTCGCAGTCGCCAGCGCGTCCAGCCCGACGGAATGCAGCATCTGGTGTACCGGCTTCACGTTCTTTTTCAGAATGCCGTGAAACTGGAAGGTCTGACGGTTGGTCAGACGAATGCTGCCGTAAATCGTGTTGTCGTGGGCGAATTTATCAATTGCCTGCCACTGTTTCGTGGTGATGACCCCACCCGGCAGACGGCAGCGCAGCAGCATCGCATGACGCGGCTCCAGCTTTTGTTCAGCACGTTCTGCACGAATATCGCGGTCATCCTGCTGATACATGCCGTGGAAGCGGATCAGCAGGAAGTTGTCGCCTTTGAAACCGCCGGTCAGACCGTCGTTTAAATCTTCGGCAATGGTGCCGCGCAAATAGTTGCTATCAACCTTCATGCGCTCGGCGTCAGTCAATTTGCCTTCGACCACCAGTGGGCCAGGGTGTTTTTCGCTCATTAGTAGACATCTCGCTGATAACGGCGCTCTATGCGCAGCTCACTTAAAAATTCATCCGCCGTTTCGATATCCATACCACCGAATTCGGCAATCACTTCCAGCAAAGCCTGCTCAACGTCTTTCGCCATACGATTGGCGTCGCCGCAGACATAAATGTGGGCACCGTTATTGATCCACGCCCACAGCTCTGCGCCCTGTTCGCGCAGTTTGTCTTGTACGTATATTTTTTGCTTTTGGTCACGTGACCACGCCAGATCGATGCGCGAGAGCACGCCCTCTTTAACGTAGCGCTGCCACTCAACCTGATAAAGGAAATCTTCCGTAAAGTGCGGGTTGCCAAAGAACAGCCAGTTTTTGCCTGGCGCTTCCTCGGCGGCACGCTGCTGCATAAACGCGCGGAACGGTGCGATACCGGTGCCTGGACCAATCATGATAACCGGTGTTTCAGGGTTCGCTGGCAGGCGGAAGTTATCGTTATGCTCAATAAAGACGCGGACTTCGCCCTCTTCCTCAACGCGATCGGCCAGGAAACTGGATGCCCCGCCCGCTCGCGCACGGCCTTCGATATCAAAGCGTACGGCCCCCACGGTGATATGCACTTCGCTTTCCACTTCTGCCTGAGACGAAGCAATGGAATAGAGGCGCGGCGTTAACGGGCGCAGCAGACCGATTAAGGCCTCGGCGTCCAGCTGTGCCGGAGAGAATCGCACCATATCGACAATTGGGGTGGTTGCGGCGTAATGCTGCAGTTTGGCTTTGTCGCCCACCAGCGGCAGCAGCGTTTCGCTGCGGGTCAGCGTGGCGTAATTCTCGACAATATTGGCGGTGTTAACCGTCAGCTCAAAATGCCACTGTAGCGCTTCGGAAAGCGGCAGCGTTTTACCATCGACGCTGACCTGCTCGGTGCCTTTCAGCCACAGCAGTTCCACCAGCTCTTTTACTAATGCAGGATCGTTTTGATACCAGACGCCAAGCGCATCGCCCGGCTGATAGCGCAAGCCGGAATCACCCAGATCAATTTCGATATGGCGAACGTCTTTTTCCGAATCGCGACCGGTAATTTTTTGATTTACGGACAGGCTCGCAATCAGCGGCTCTTCTTTGGTATACGGGCTGGTAGAGACTTCATTGACCGCACCTGAAGCACTGATCGCCGCCTGCGCCGGCGTATCCTTCGGCACGCGCGCTTTCAGCACATCCACAATCCGTGCGCGCCATTCGGCGGCAGCGGCTTGATATTCAACGTCGGCATCCACGCGATCCAGCAGACGCTCTGCGCCCAGTTCCGCCAGCTTGCTGTCGAAATCTTTGCCGGACTGGCAGAAGAACTCATAGGACGTGTCGCCCAGACCAAACACAGCAAACGCGGTGCCATCAAGTTTTGGCGCTTTTTTCGAGAACAGGAATTTATGCAGCGCGACTGCTTCTTCAGCGGGTTCGCCTTCGCCCTGCGTTGACGCCACAATTACTACCAGTTTTTCTGACGCGATTTGTTTGAATTTATAATCCCCGGCGTTCACCAGGTTCACGTTCAGTTTGGCAGCGAGCAGATCGTCACGCAGCGCTTCTGCCACGCGACGAGCATTGCCCGTTTGCGAAGCAGAAATCAGCGTAATAGCCGGAATTTCAACCGCTGCGGCTGGCGCATTCACGACCGCTCCAGGCTGCTGATTGAGCATTCCCCAGAAATAGCCGGAAACCCAGGCTAGCTGAGTAGGTGAAAAATCTGTGGTGGCCGCCTGAAGGCGCGCCAGTTGCTCCGGGTTCAGAGGAAGCAAATTCGAAGGTGGGGCCTGTGTTGTCATGCGTCGTTATGTTCCAGTAGCAAAGCGGACTTCAAGTAATATGTCCTGAATAGTTCGAGTTGCAGCCAACGGAGCGACAACTGAAGTATGACGGGCATAAAATCCAAACTGAAGATAAGGTTAACGGCGGGGATAATAACAATTAAAGAAGGGATGGAAATAACAAATAACCAAAAGAACTAACCTGTTTTAGTCATGGTTGTTAACAACAAAACTGGTTAAGCAACCCACTGAAATTTAACCATAAAATTCGTCAAAATTGCCCCGAACGACGACACTACGGATGATGGCCGTTTTAGTTAATGATTAAAAATGTGCTTTCCGGTACTATGCGGCGGTTTTTTCCGCACTACTGAGAGCACATGATGTCCACCACACTGTTTAAAGATTTCATCTTCGAAGCCGCCCATCACCTCCCGCATGTCCCGCAAGGGCATAAATGTGGCCGTTTGCACGGACACTCTTTTATGGTGCGTCTTGAGATTACCGGTGAAGTCGATCCACATACTGGCTGGATTATGGACTTCTCCGAACTGAAAGCGGCGTTCAAACCGACGTACGATCGCCTCGATCACTACTATCTGAATGATATTCCCGGGCTGGAAAACCCCACCAGCGAAGTGCTGGCAAAATGGATCTGGGATCAGATGAAACCGCTGGTGCCGCTGTTAAGCTCGGTGATGATCAAAGAGACGTGTACCGCAGGCTGCGTGTATCGCGGAGAGTAAGAAAAAGCCCGGCGAAATGACCGGGCTTTTTTTCAGGCTATATTCAGATACTTGTGCGTCTGCATCGACAATCGCCAGTTGCGGGCAATACAGGTTTCAATGCACAGACGCGTCGCGTCATCTTTCTGACTGATCGGCTGCAGGGCAATGATCCGCTGCTTTTCATCGGTCAACGTCGCCAGCAGTTCATCCAGCGCTTCGATATCACGCATGCGACCAACCGGATGCTTAATCTCATCGGCACGTTCAAGCGCCTGCGAAAGCACGTCGTAGCCACCACGCATGTTCACTTTTGGCGATACGGTAACCCAGGTGGTGTGAGAGCAGCGCACTTCGTGCGTGCCGCTGGTTTCAATCTGGCAGCTGTAGCCGTTCTTTTCCAGCAAATCGGTGAGCGACATGAGATCGTGAATGCACGGCTCCCCGCCGGTTATCACCACATGGCGCGCCGTCCAGCCCTGACGACCGATTATTGCCAGCAGATCTTCTGCGCTCCCGGCTCCCCATTTATCGCTTTCTTTGGTTTTGGCAAGAATGCTAAACAGCGATACTTCCCGATCTGCCAGTTTGTCCCACGTATGTTTGGTATCACACCAGGCACAGCCAACCGGGCATCCCTGTAAACGAATAAAAATAGCAGGAACGCCAGTGAAGTAACCCTCGCCTTGCAGGGTTTGGAACATCTCGTTAATCGGGTACTGCATAGTCATCTCACTTTGGGGATAATCGTTAATTATCGCAGATCCCCGCCCATGTTTCATGCCCGATCGGTGCTGTGTGCCTCAATCGCCGCGACGAAACGTGTCGTGATTTGCTGAGGACGCGTAATGGCGCCCCCCACAACAACCGTGTGAGCGCCCAGCGCAAGGCAGCGCGCAGCGCGCTCAGGCGTGTCGACATTGCCTTCAGCCACCACGGGAATACTGACGGCAGCGACTACATCACGTAAAAACTCACAGTCATTTTCGGGGAGCGAATGGCCCTGCGTTTCCGCCGTATAGCCGTAAAGCGTGGTGCCGACACAGTCAAAACCCAGCGCTTGCGCTTGTTTCGCTTCCGCCAGCGTGGCGATATCCGCCATCAACAGCACAGATGGATAGCGCGCACGGATTTGCCCGACAAGCGATTCCAGCGTGTGTCCATCCGGGCGCGGTCGGGCGGTGGCGTCCAGCGCGATAATTTCCGGATTCACCGTCATCAGTTCATCGATCTCCTTGAGCGTCGCGGTGATAAACACCTCGCTGCCCGGATAATCGCGCTTAATGATGCCAATCACCGGCAGTGAAACCTGCTGTTTAATGGCGGCAATATCCACTACGCTGTTGGCCCGAATCGCGACCGCACCGCCCTGCGCCGCAGCCAGTGCCATGCGCGACATAATGAACGGACTATGCAGCGGTTCGTTTTCCAGCGCCTGACAGGAGACGATTAATTTGCCTTTCAATACATCCAGTACAGTCTTCATCACGATAAAATCTCTTCAACTTCGTTTTTGATAATGGTGACATGCGGGCCGTAAATGACCTGAACGCCGTTACCCCGGACGATCACACCGCGTGCGCCAGTGGCTTTTAGCGCGGCCTCATTAACCTTTCCGCCATCCTTGACCGTCACGCGTAAACGCGTCGCACAGCAGTCCACCTCTTCAAGATTTTCTCTGCCGCCAAGCCCGGCGATCACCGCCGCCGCGCGTTCACTTTGTGGGAGCGTGCTTTCGACCACCGCCTCTTTTTCACGCCCCGGCGTGGCGTAGCCAAATCGGGTGATCATGAAGCGGAAGGTGAAGTAATAGAGGAAGAACCACGGCACGCCGACCAGCGGAACATACATCCAGTTCGTTTTGGCCTCGCCTTGCAAGACGCCAAACAGGATGAAATCGATAAAGCCGCCGGAAAACGTCTGGCCAATGGTGATATGCAGAATGTGGGCGAGCATAAATGCCAGGCCATCGAAGAACGCGTGGATGACATAAAGCACCGGTGCCACGAACAGGAACGAGAACTCAATTGGCTCGGTAATGCCCGTCAGGAAAGAGGTCAACGCTGCAGAAATCAACAGCCCCGCTACGCGTTTTTTATTCTCGGGTTTGGCGGTGTGATACATCGCCAGACACGCCCCGAGCAGGCCGAACATCATGGTGATAAAGCGCCCGGACATAAAACGTGAAGTGCCGAGGTAAAACTGTTGGGTATTCGGATCGGCAAGCTGGGCAAAGAAGATCCGCTGCGTGCCTTCGACCAGATGACCGTTAACGATCTCGCTGCCGCCCAGCGCCGTCGTCCAGAAAGGCAGATAGAAAATATGGTGCAAACCGAACGGGCCGAGCATCCGCAGGATAAAACCGTACAGCAGCGTGCCGAGATAACCCGTCGCATCCACCAGACCGCCGAGGCCGAAGATCAGTTTCTGAAAGTGCGGCCATACGACCGTCATCGCCGCGCCGACGAGGATGGCTGCCAGAGAGCTGATAATCGGTACAAAGCGTGAGCCACCGAAGAAACCGAGGAACTGCGGCAGGGCGATTTTATTGAACCGGTGATGCAGGGTGCAGGTGACCAGTCCAATCACCACGCCACCAAAAACACCGGTCTCCAGCGTCTGAATGCCAAGGGTCATTCCCTGCCCCACGGCACCTGGATTTTCCAGTGCAAGCTTGCCCGTGAGAATCAGCAACGCATTGATGGTGGCATTCATCACCAGAAATGCGAGCAATGCAGCAAGCCCAGCCGTGCCTTTGTCCGTTTTTGCCAGGCCAACCGCGACGCCAACGGCAAACAGCACCGACAGGTTTGCAAAAACAATCGAACCCGCGCTGCTCATAATAGTGAAAATGGCCTGCAGCCAGCCGATATCGAGAAACGGATAGGCAGTGAGCGTGTTCGGATTTGATAACGCGCCGCCAATTCCTAACAGTAAACCCGCCGCTGGCAACACAGCGATCGGTAACATAAACGACTTACCAAATCGCTGGGCTTTTTCAAACCACGCACCTGATGAGGCACCGCTGAACATTTGCATCATTATTTTCACTCCCCCATTAACTGATGAAAATTTTTACCACACAATATTAATAAGCTGAAAATTATCACCAGAAAGACAGAGGTAGATCATACTTTTTTAAAATGACTGGCATCCTTCCCCCGCTTTCCGCCACACTAGCCGGTAGAAAAACGCATCAAGGATCAGGCATGTCAGAAAATGAAAATCTGCTGCTCAGGCTGCGCCAGGGCGTCTCTGGATACAGTCCAACGCAGCAAAAGTTGGGATCGTTTATCCTGAACGATCCTTCCAGAGTGCTCTACCTGACGATTACCGAGCTGGCGCGTGAGAGCGACACCAGCGAAGCGAGCGTGACGCGGCTATGCCGCACGCTGGGGTGTAAGGGATATACCGAATTTAAGATGGCGCTGGCGCTGGATGTTCAGCGTGAACACGTGCCGCTCAAGAAAGGCGATGAGATTGACGAAATCGTCGAAGAGTCGATTCTGGCGCTACAGGATACGTCTCGTCTGCTCGACCGGGAGATTCTGATAAAAGCCGCTCAGGCACTTCACCAGTCGCGTTCCGTTTATATTTATGGGGTGGCGGCAAGCGCGATTATCGGGGATTACCTGCATTATAAATTGCTTCGTCTCGGCAAGCCGGCGCAGTTATTTAGCGATATGCATCGTGCTTCGATGAATGCGACGACCTTAACGTCTGAAGATCTGGTGGTGGCCATTTCGAGTTCTGGCTCGACGCGGGATCTTTTACACGTCGTGAAACTCGCGCGAAAACGTGGCGCGCACGTGCTGGCGCTGAGTAATACGCCGCGTAGCCCGCTGACATCTTTAAGCGATATGTTGCTGGTGGCAGCGAAGCCTGAAGGCCCGCTCAGCGCGGGTGCGCTGAATGCCAAAGTCGGCGTGATGCTGCTCGTGGAGCTTCTGGCAACGACCATGATTTCGTTGGACGATCGGTATGGTGACGCCAGTCAGCAAACGGCCAGTGCGACGCTTCCCCTGTTGCTGTGATTCAGGCATAAAAAAACCCGCCGAAGCGGGTTTTTCTTAAAATCTAAAGCTCAGTATTACTGACCTTTGATCTCTTTACGACCGTTGTACGGCGCTTTTTCGCCCAGCGCTTCTTCGATACGAATCAGCTGGTTGTATTTAGCAACGCGGTCAGAACGGCTCATAGAACCCGTTTTGATCTGGCCTGCAGCGGTACCAACAGCCAGGTCAGCGATGGTAGCGTCTTCAGTTTCGCCTGAACGGTGAGAGATAACGGCAGTGTAGCCAGCGTCTTTCGCCATTTTGATCGCAGCCAGAGTTTCGGTCAGAGAACCGATCTGG
>Ga0308163_10000201_pt1 | contig 156092 bp, 162 predicted proteins | sample PhyTR1_FD_201037 | JGI IMG/M metagenome (GOLD analysis project Ga0308163, IMG submission 201037) | Phyllosphere microbial communities from UC Gill Tract Community Farm, Albany, California, United States - DLSLT.R1 | ecosystem: Host-associated > Plants > Phyllosphere > Unclassified | place...
GCCCACCTCAATCTTGCGTGGCGCATCTTGTGCAGGGTCGTGTCGTTTGAACATGAAGTGTGCGCCCGCGAGGGCAATGGCAGCCACTATGATCAAGCCTGCGTATTTCTTCATATCGAGCAATCACCTTCTGTGGATCGACAGAGACTTTACTGACTTCGGCGTTCACAACGGTATGGGATCGAGCAAGATTTTTCCAGAAATGGGATGTATCCACGACGCGCCAGCTTGGCAGCCTGCGTTAACGTTGCCCCCATGAAATCAAAAGCACAAGCCCGAGAGCCGGACACCACGGCTGACTTCGAAAAAGAAGTGCGCGCAGACCTTCGCAAACGAAGGTGGCTGCGCGTGCACGTCACGCTGATCGGCGTCTTCACCTTTCTGGCGTGCTGGGGCATCTCGTCGGCCTTGTTTCACGCGGGCGTACAGTCGCTCGCCATGCGCCATGCCGGCGCCCTGATGGGGGCTTACGGTGTCTATCTGCTGCTGCTGTGGATGTGGTCGCACTACCTGCTTGGCAAGGGCGACGCCTGGGACCTGACGGACGTCACCAGCGGCATCAATGTCGGGCCGTCGGGCGGTGGGCGTGCGGCGTCGAATTCGCTACGGCCGGGCGGCGGAAATTTTGGTGGCGGGGGGGCAAGCGCCGCATGGTGCGAGGGCGCGGCAACAAGCTCCACGAGCACGTTCAGCGGGGTAGGCGACATGGCATCCGGCGCCGCGGATGCCTTGGACCTCGATGAAGGCGCCGTCATTGCGATTCCGCTGGCCATCGTGATCGGCATTGCCGCACTGCTTGCAACCGCGATGGGGTTCGCGGTGTTCGGGCTCTTCGGGATCGAGGTGCTCTTGGGCGTGGCCGTCGAGATCGCCTTCGCGTCTGCCGGCGGCGCCATCGCGCTGAAGGCGCGTCGGCAGGGCTGGATGGCCCATGCAATCCGCCGCACGGCAGGGCCGATGGCGGTGGTGCTGGTCGCCAGTGTGCTGGCAAGTCTGATGGTCGCGAACTGGTTGCCGGATGCCAAGACCTTGCCTGACGCGATCCGGCTGATCACGCAGGCGTTCAGGTCCTGACGGAGGGGCGAAACGCCGCGACTTCCGGTCGTGGCTTGCGCGCGGCTCGCCACAGGTCGTATTGCGCTTGCATGGCCAGCCACATCTCGGCACTGGTCCCCAGCGCATCGTGCAGTCGCAGCGCCATGTCAGCCGAGACGCCAGCAGATCCGTTCAAAATCCTTGACAGCGCGGCGCGCGTCACGCCAAGGCGAGCGGCAGCTTCAGTGACGCTCAGTTCACCCAGGTAGTCTCTCAGGACCAAGCCGGGATGAGCGGGATCGTTCATGCGCATGGCGTTATTCCTAGTGATAGTCCATGTAGTCGACCAAGACGGCATGCTGGTCCTCGAACATGAAGATCAGACGCCAGCTGCCGTTGACGGAGACTGCCCAGTGATCCTGTACGCGTTGCCCTTTTGGGTTGATTCCCGAAAACTTGTGCAACTTCCATCCCGGCGCACTCATGTCTTCCGCCGAGTTCGCAACGTTCAACGTCGTCAGCAAAATCTGTAAGCGCTTGGCGTGAGAAGGCTGAATGCCGGCGCGAGATCCGGTCTCGAAGAACGCCTGGACACCCTTATGTCTGAAGCTCTTGATCATGAATTTGAGTGTGTAGTGTATAGCTGCGCTATACAGCCGGCAAGCAGGCACGAATGTTGTTCGTTCTCTATTTGCGTCGATTCGAAGGAAGTGGGAGGGGTTGCAGAACGTCCGGCACTGCAGCTCTCTAGCCTATCGGTATTCGTCGCCTTTGGTCAGGCTGGACTGGACAAACCAGTCCAAGCAATGCCCTCTGATTTCCTCAGGCGATAAGCGCTGAGTGAATCGTCAAATCGGTGGGCTGGTATGCAGCCCTTGGATTTTGCTGGGACGCGGGCACCTGCGGCGGACGCGCCAAGTGACGGTACGCAACCATGAGCCGCAAGAGGAGTTGTTGGGGGTACGGGAAGCATGGGCGACGAGTGCAGGGATGAGGGGAATTTAGTTTCCCCACGCCTGCGGCTCAGTGCACGGCCGGAAGGCAGCGCTCACGCCACCTTGGCGCCCGCCAGTGTTGCCATCGTGGCCGCGTCGGGCATGCCGCCAGCGAACCACATGCTGGCGCATACCACCGACATGGCGCGGCCGTCGTGACCAATGCCGGGCACGCTCTGCAGACGCCAGTTGAAGGGCACGCCCAATCGCGCTGCCTCGCGCCGGCCGGCTTCGAAATAATGGTGCGCGCGTGAATAGCGGTGCGGTCCCTGGCGCAAGGCTGCGGGCTCGGAAGGCAGGTGCTGGTCTTTCGTGACGATGTCCTGGTCGCCGGCCAGGATAAGCAACGGGTAGGCCAGCAGACGTTCGACGTGGCCCGCCTCCAGGCCGATGCCGTCCAGGCCTTCCGGATAGGCGTGGTCCAGCGTGGGCAGCGTATACCAGCCGGGGTTGCCGATGGCCACCGCCGTGAACGGCGCATGCGATTGGCTGCTCATCAGGCGATGCACGAACTGGCCGCCGGCGGAGTGCCCGAAGAGGTAAACCTGATTGCCGCTGGCAACTCCGCTTTCATACAGGTCGGCGATCACGCGTTCGACGATGGCGTAGGTCCAGCTCTCGCGGGCACGTACGCTGCCGTCCGGCGCGAACACGCGGCCATTGTTGTAGCTCTCCACGTCGGGCCACATGTCATTGCTGAAGGTAGGGGCCACGATCAACAGATTGTGGCGGTCGGCGGCCTCCATCCAGAAATCGCGGTAATCGTCGCCATTGCGCATCACGCCGTGCTGCACGATCACGACGGGACGGCCGGGCGTGTAGGCGGCCGGCCGGTAGGTATGCAGCGTCAAGGGCCAATCTGGATTGGCGGCGTCGGTATAGGCGATGGCCGCGCGGCCGGCTTGTGCCAGTCCGTTGGCAATGTTGTCGATGTTGTTCATGTGTGTGGGCAGGAAAAGAAGCGGATCAGGCGTGATTCAGATGGCAAGCCGACCAATGGCCGGGCGCGATGAGGTCGAGCGGCGGCGCCTGCTCTTTGCACACGGGCATGACATGGGGACAGCGCGGATGGAAGGTACAGCCCGACGGTGGCGCCAGCGGCGAGGGAATCTCGCCCTTGATCGGAATGAAGGTGCGGCCCCGGCGCGCGATATCCGGCACCTCGGCCAGCAAGGCTTGTGTGTACGGATGGTTGGCGCGGGCGAAGATCTCGGCGGCTGTGGATATCTCGACGATCTTGCCGAGGTACATGATGGCGACGCGATCGGAGATATGGCGCACCACGCCCAGGTCGTGGCTGATGAACAGATACGTGAACCCGTGCTGTTCGCGCAGATCCATGAAGAGGTTGATGATCTGCGCCTGGATGGAGACGTCCAGCGCGGCCACCGGCTCGTCGCACACCATGAACGAGGGCGAGACCATCAGCGCTCGTGCAATGCCGATGCGCTGGCGCTGACCGCCCGATATCTGGTGCGAAAAGCGTTCGCGGTACTCGCTGTCCAGGCCGACTTCGGAGAGCGCACGGTCCACGCGCGCCGGAATCTCGGCGCGCGGGCTGAGCTTGTGCACCTTGAGCGCTTCGCTCAGTATCTGGCGCACGCGCTGGCGCGGATTGAGCGAAGCCTGGGGATCCTGGAAGATCATCTGCACGCCCAGGATGTAGGCCAACCGCTCGGCGCCGCGGAGCTGGTCGGCATGCTGGCCTTTGAACAGCACTTCGCCTTCCGTCTGGTGGTGCAGGCCGGCGACGACGCGTCCCAAGGTCGATTTGCCGCAGCCGGATTCGCCCACCAGTCCCAGCACCTCGCCACGTCGGATAGCCAGGTCCACGCCGTTGACGGCATAGACGGTGCGGCGGTCTATCGGCCGGCCGGCCAGCGCCAGAATGCGTTGGGCAAGATCGGGACGATGCTCGAAGCGCTTGTGCACATTGCGCAGTTCGATGACGGGGGTTTCCTCGGTCTTCATACGGGGACGCTCTCTCGGGCGATCGGCACGTAGCAGCGGTAGCTGCGCGATCCTTCGGTGGTGATATCAGGCGCCTGCTCGGCGCAGCGCGCGATGGCGTTCGGGCAGCGCGGGCGGAAGGCGCAGCCAGACGGGCGCTTGGTGAGGCTGGGTGCCATGCCTTTGATCTGCTGGAGGCGCGCGCCGGGCTGCGCGATGCCGGGCATGGACTGCAGCAGTCCCTGCGTGTACGGATGGCGCGGCGCGCTCAGGATCTCCGACACCGGTCCGGTCTCGACGATGCGGCCGGCATACATCACTGCCACGCGGTCGGCGAGTTCGGCCACCACGCCCAGGTCGTGCGTGATCCAGATCAGCGCCGTGTTCAGCGTGCGGCAAACCTCCTGCATGCGATACAGGATCTGCCCCTGGATGGTCACGTCCAAGGCCGTGGTCGGCTCGTCGGCGATGATGAGGTCGGGATTGTTCAGCATGGCGATGGCGATGGCCACGCGCTGGCGCATGCCGCCGGAAAACTCATGGGGATAACTATCGAGCCGGCTCTCGGCCGACGCGATGCCCACCTTCTCCAGCGCTTCGCGGCAACGCGTGCGCGCCTCCGCGTTGGATACCTTGGCGTGCGTCTGGATGGCCTCCATCATCTGCTCGCCGATGCGCAGCACCGGATTAAGCGTCATCAGGGGGTCCTGGAAGATCATGGCGATGCGGTTGCCACGCAGTTGGCGCAGTCCTTCCTCATCCAGCTGGCGCAGGTCGGTGCCATCGAAGATGACTTCGCCGGCCACCACTTCGCCCGGCGCGTCGATCAGGCCGACCAACGAGAAGCCGGTCACGGATTTACCCGAACCGGATTCGCCGACCAGGCCAAGGATTTCGCCCCGGCGCAAGGTGAAGTCCACGCCATCGACTGCTGGCCAGGCGCCCGCCTCGGTATGGAAGGCGGTGCGCAGGCCGCGTACTTTCAAGAGTTCTTCAGTCATGCGTGTCGCGGATCCAGGCTTTCCCGCAGGCGGTCGCCCAGGATGTTGATGGTGAGAATCAGCAGCAGCAGCGCCAGGCCGGGGAACATGCTGATCCAGTAATCGCCCGAGAGCAGATATTGGAAGCCGTTGGCGATGAGCAGGCCAAGCGAAGGCTCGGTCACCGGCACGCCCACGCCCAGGAAGGACAGCGTGGCTTCGAGCACGATGGCCGCGGCGATCTGGATGGTGGCGAACACCATCACCGGCCCGAGGCAGTTGGGCAGCAGATGGAAAAGCATGATGCGCCAGGCCGGGAAACCCAGGTTGGCGGCTGCCTCGACATACTCTTTATGGCGCTCCTGCAGGGCGCGGCTGCGCATGATGCGGGCGTAGTGAGCCCACTGCACGATCACCAGCGCCAGGATCACCTTGTCGATGCCTCGCCCCAGCATGGACAGCAGCACCAGCGCCACCAGGATGGTGGGAAAGCCGAGGATGAAGTCGACCAGGCGCATCAGCATGGCGTCGACAAAGCCGCCGACATAGGCAGCCACCAGGCCCACCAGCGAGCCTATGGTGGTGGCGAGCGCCACCGTGGTCAACCCCACCATGACGCTGATGCGCAGGCCATACAGGATGGCGCTGAGCATGTCGCGGCCTTGGTCGTCGGTGCCCAGCCAGTAGGTGCCGCCATCCATCATGGGCGAGCGCGGCGCGAGGCGGCCGTCGAGCAGGTTCAGGTTTGCCAGGTCGTAGGGATTCTGCGGCGCGAAGTAGGGCGCCACCATCACCACCACGATCAGGATCAGCAGCGCGATGACAGAGCCACGCACTGTCGGCCGGCGGCGCAACTTCTTGAGGATGGCGACGCGCCGTGGCGTGTCGGTAAGCGGACCGATGGTGCCGGTGGGCTCGGGATCTGTAGGCGTCATAGGTATTTAATTCGCAGGCGCGAGCAGCTGTACGCGCGGATCGAGCACCGCATACAGAACGTCGACGACCAGGTTGATGAGTACGAAGATCAGTGTGACCAGCATCACGTAGGCCACCACGACCGGGCGGTCGAGCTGGTAGACGCTGTCGATGAGCAGCTTGCCCATGCCCGGCCAGGCGAAGACCGATTCCGTGATGGTGGAGTAGGCGATCAGCGAGCCGAATTCCATGCCGACCACGGTCACCACCGGGATCAGGATATTACGCAGGATATGGCGACGCACGATGCGGCCGGGCTTGACGCCCTTGGCACGTGCGAATTTCACGTAATCCTGGCTGCGGGCCTCGACCACGCCGGATGCGGTGAGCCGCAGCACCAAGGCGATGTTGGCCAAGGCCAGGTTGATGGCGGGCAGGATCATGTGCGACCAGCCATCGGCGGTGAAGAAGGAGAGTGGCACGCCCAGCACGTTGACGGTCTCGCCGCGGCCCGACGCCGGCAGCAAGCCCAGCCACACCGCGAACAGCAGGATCAGCATCATGCCTTGCCAGAACCCCGGCAGCGAGAAGCCGAGAATGGACGTGGCCATGATGCCGCGCCCCAAGGGTTCGTCGCGGTAGAGGCCCGCCACGAGACCCAGGGGGATGCCGATGGCACAGGTAAGGAAGATGGCCACCACGACCAGTTCGAAGGTGGCGGGAATGCGTTGCACGATCAGGGAGATGGCGGGAATCCCGTGCACGAAGGAGTTGCCGAGATCGCCATGCAGCGCGCGCCACAAGAAGCTCATGTATTGCTGCCAGACGGGCAGGTCCAGGCCCAGGCGCGCGATCATGGCCTGGCGGTCGGCCATGCTGGCCTCGGGGCTCACCAGCAATTCGATGGGATCGCCCACCGCATAGACCGCAAAGAACACCACCACGGAAACGGCGATGAGCACAAACAGACTCTGGATCAGTCTGCGCAAGATGAATAACGCCACGGGTTGAATCCCTTCCTAATGCAAAGGCCCGCCGGCAATGCCGGCGGGCCGCTCTAGCAATGAGTGCAGACCCTTTTTATCGCCGGGCCGCCCCAAGATAAAAGCGTACCCCAGAGGGTGCCGCAAACCCACGCAGCAGGACCGCGTGGAAGCTTTCTACTTTGCTTTCGTGACCGAGGTGGCCAGCGTGTACTGGTCGCGTCGACCTTCGTAGGCCAGGCCCTTGCGGAAGGCCCAGATGGTGCTTTCGAAGTGCAGCGGGATCAACGGTACGTTATCCAGCGCGATCTGGGTGGATTGCTCCAGCAGCTTCTGGCGGGCCGCCGCGTCCACCGTCACCGCAGCCTTCAGGTAGACCTTGTCGAAATCGGCATTCGAGAAACCGCCGTAGTTGCTGGTGCCCAGCGAATTGGGCGCGTCCAGGCTGGCAACCCACAGTCCGAACAAAGCCGAGGCCTCGCCCACTTCCGACGGCCACCCGCCCATCGAGAAGCTGTACTCGCGCTTGGCGCGCTTCGGGAAGTAGATGGACGCCGTGACCGCATCGACGGTGGTCTTGATGCCGACGCGCGACAGATATTGCGCGACCGCCTGTGAGACCTGGCTGTCGTTGATATAGCGGTCGTTGGTCGAGGATATGGTCATCTCGAAGCCGTTCGGATAACCGGCCTCTGCCAACAGCTTTTTTGCGCCTTCGGGGTCATATTTGATTTCGGGCGCCTTGGCCAGCGCGCCGAACATGCCATCGGGCATGTATTGATAGGCCGGCGTGGCCATGCCGTCCATGATGCGCGACGTGATGGTCTTGCGGTCGATGGCCATGGAAATCGCGCGGCGTACACGCAAGTCCTGCAGGGGGTTGGCGCCGTTGGGGGCCTTCACCTGCGGGCTAGAACTGCGGCCGATATCGGGCTGCAGGAAAATCAGGCGGGTAGACGGCGTGGCAACAAACGCGAACTTCGGGTTTTCTTTGATGCGCGGCAGGTCGCGCGCGGCCGGATTCTCGATGATGTCGAAATCGCCGGACAAGAGGCCGGTCAGGCGCGGGCCAGCATTCGGCACCGGAACCAGCTTCACCTCTTTCCACTCGGGCTTCGGGCCCCAGTAGTTTTCGTTGCGCACCAGCTCGATGCCACTGCCCTTCACATACGATTTCAGCATGTAGGGGCCGGTGCCGATGACATTCTTGCCGCTATTGAAATCGGCCACCGTGGGCCAAGGGCTCGTCACGCCGCAGCCCTTCTGGGGTTCGTAGACGAGCTTGCCATGCTCGACGATGCCGTTCCAGAGGATGGGCAGCGAACGCGCCAACTCGGCGGGCAGCAGCGGCATCGGCTCTTGCGTCTTGATGATGACGGTGTGGGCGTCCGGCGTCTGCACGTCGGCGATGCGCTTGGTGACATCGGTGTACGACGCCGAGACGTTGGTCTCGTTGTTCAGGGTGCGGCAGATGGTGAACAGCACGTCTTCCGAGGTGAACGGCTTGCCATTGGAAAACTTCACGCCGTCGCGCAGCTTGAATTCCCAGGTCTTGTCGTCCACGATCTTCCAGCTTGTGGCCAGCCCCGGCACCATTTTCATATCGGCGTCGCGGTCGATCAGCGAACCGTAGATGTGCGCGGACAAGGCGTCGTTGGCCGTCATCTTGTGGTAATTCGGGTCGGCGGCGGTAGGCTCTGCTGACAGCGCGATCTTGAGGGTCTGGGCCGCGGCGGGGCCAGCCAGGAGAACTGCGGCGCCAAAGGTGGCGGTCATCAGCGTGAGGGTAGCGCGCAACGTCATGGAGAACTCCGAGAAAAATGCCGAACCGGTGAGCGGGATATCTTGATCGCTACCAGCAAGGCCGCGATTTTAATGCCGGGTCGCGCTGCGTCAACGCGGGTTTTCCACCCAGCCGCCGAGAGGCAGGTGGTGGGAATCGCGGAGCCGGTTGCGCCACCCATGAAAATGCTGGTCATGTCACGCTGTTGAGGCAGCTGTGGCTGGCGACACGCGGAGCGTCCTGGTGCCGGCGTGCAGGCCAGTCCGTAGGGTTCTTCCCCTTTTTCCCTTGATGTTGCTCGGGCAGGTACACAACCCCCGGCTCGCGTGAACGCGCGATAAGTTCGAACGCAACAAAGTTGCATATCGTGCAACAATGTTGCGTTTGCGCACTTCCGTTGCGTTTTGCCAAGGATGAAGATGTTGTTACCCGCGCCTGCCCACCCCCTGCCACGCCCGCTGCGTGGACAGATGCCCGCCACACCGGCTGCTGAGAGTCTGCCGGCGGACGCTGCCCCGATGACCGGCAGATACGCTGGCACACGGTCGGTCTTTATTCCTGCAGTGATCCTGGGATGTTCGCTTGGCGGGGCGGCGCACGCCGCAGACACGCCGTCATCCGCCAACGCCGCAACGCTGTCGACCGTTGAGGTCAGCGCACAGGCAAGCCCCGCTTCGGGGGCGCCGGCGGTCGGTGCGCGTGGCAAGGTGACGCTGGACGCCAGCGGCTTGCCGTCGGCTGTGACGACCATCACGCAGGAAGAACTTTCCACGATCAACGTCGGCCGCGATATGTCGAGCGTGTTTCGGCGGGTGCCGGGCGTGCTCGCCAACAACATCGACCAGGGCGATACGGGCAACGGCTTTCGCATGCGGGGCTTTGCCACCCAGGGCACCCACGGCGCCGACACCGCGGTGTACGTCGATGGCGTGCCGCAGAACATTCCGTCGAGCCAGGGCGGGGCTGGTCACGGCCCGGTCTTCCTGGAATGGCTGACGCCCGAGATGGTCAGCCGCATCGATGTCATCAAAGGCCCGATCTCGGCCTTGTATGGCGACCAGAACCGCGCGGGCGCTGTCGGCATCACCACGGCGAGCGGCGGCCTGCACATGCCTTCGAGCATCGGTGTGACGCTGGAAAGCTATGGTGGCAAGCGGACCTCGCTGGTGCTGTCCAATCAGTTCAAGGAAGTGGATTCGCTGTTCGTCGCGGACATTTATCGCAACGACGGTTTCCGTGATGCGTCGCGTACCGAGCGCGACAATTTCTTCTGGAAGCTGTCGACGCAATATGGCGACGGCATCTACAGCCTGCGCGCGAGCCACTACCGTTCCGAGTCTCAGGCAGCCGGGTATCTGTTGCTGCCCGATCTGGAGCGCGGTCTTGACCCGCGTTCGACCCAGTTCAATTTTCCCGGCTTCGGCGATGCGCATCGCAGTTCGCTGGTGTTCAATCGCACCCCGGTGGGGGGCGAGGCCGGTTGGTATGCCACGGCCTATGCCGAAGACTTCGAGCGCACGCGCGGCATCACGACCAGCCCGGTGTTGCAGACGGTGGGTTACGACGATCGCCGGATGTTCGGTGGCCGGCTGGCGCGCAACTTCGCCTTCGACAAGGACGCGTCGCTGTTTGTCGGCGCCGACGTCCGGCGCGACAGCGGGGATGCCTTGCGTCGCATCTACAGTGCCGGCGTGCCGACAGCCAACTACGTGAACAACCAGGACCTGGATCTGCTGACCTACGGCGTGTTCGCCCAGGCGCAGTACAAGCCTGTGGACAGCCTGAAGCTGCTGGCCGGCGTGCGCCATGATCGTTTCGATTACGACATCGACAATCGCAAGCTGCCTGCCGCCTCGACCACCTACCGGAACGGGGTGACGACGCCCAAGGTAGGCGCCGTGTGGAGCGTGCAGCCGCGTCTGGATTTGTTCGCCAACGTGGCGCAGGGCTTCCGTTCGCCGGCCGCCGAGCAGATCAGCAGCAGCGGTTCGACCGGCCCGCTGGGCGCGCAGGGTGGCTTGGTCAGTTCGATCGCACCGTCGAAGGTGAAGTCCTACGACCTGGGCTTCACGGCCAATCCGACCGACAACTGGAGTGTGTCTGGTGCTGCGTACTACACCTTGAACGACGACGAAATCGTGTTGCAGTCGGACGGGTCGTTCAAGTCGGTGGGCGACACCACGCGCAAGGGCGTCGAACTGGAAAGCCGCTATCGCCTGGATCGCCAGTGGAGCGTCTACGGCAGCTACGGCCACATCCTGCAGGCCAAGGTGAACAATCCCGCCGCCAACACCGGCGCCAAGCTGTCGGTGCCGGTTCACCAGCTCAAGGTTGGCACCGAGTACCGCACGGCCATGGGGCAGGGCAGCCTGACGTTCAATGCCGACGCGTATCTGATCTCCGGCATTCCGTATTACGTCGGTACGCCGCAGACGCGCGAACGCACCATGCCGGTGTACACGCGCTACGACTTGCGGGCTACCTACGAGCTGCGCCAGACGCAGTTCTCGCTGTACGGCATTTTGCAGCCGAACCGTTATGGCAGCGAGATCGCCTATGGCACCAGCGCCGGTTTGCTGGTGTCGCCGATGCCGCACGCCCAGATCGGCGCATCGGTGCGCTACACCTTTTAAGGAGGCGTCATGGCCGATGTACTGCAAGCGCGCCAACTGGTCGTGGTGCGCGATGGCCGGCGGTCGATCGACAGCCTGGACCTGAAGGTGCCCGCAGGCGTTGTCTACGCCTTGCTGGGGGGCAATGGCGCCGGCAAGACTTCCACCATCAATACCTTCCTGGGCTTCGTTGCGCCGACGAGCGGGCAGGTGCTGGTGGATGGTGTGTCGCCCGGCGCCGACCCGTCGGTGGTGCGCCGAAGCCTTGCCTACCTGCCGGAAAACGTTGCGCTGTATCCGTACCTCAGCGGGCGCGAAAACCTGGTGTATTTCTGCACGCTTGCCGGCATCCAGGTGCCGCGTGCGCAGGCCGGCAAACTGCTCGACGATGCCGGCCTGCAGACAGCGTCGCATGATGTGCGCGTCGCAAATTACTCGAAAGGCATGCGCCAGAAAGTCGGACTAGCCATCGCCTATGCCAAGCAGGCGCGCGCAATGTTGCTGGACGAACCGACCTCGGGGCTTGATCCCGCAGCCGCCAACGATTTTGCGCAACGCATTCGTGCCGCCAGTCGGGACGGCATGGCCGTGTTGATGGCAACTCACGATCTGTTCAATGCCATGCAGGTGGCAGATCGCATCGGCATCATGAAAGCGGGGCGCATGGTCGAGGAGTTCGAGGCCCACACGGTGGACCACGACATGCTGGAGCGCAAATACCTGGCGCACGCGCGAGGCATTGCATGAGCGCGTCGATGATGGGCGTGATCGTGCGTAAAGAACTGCGCGCCATGCTGCGCGATGGCCGCCTTTACCTGCTTGGTCCTGCGGTGCTGCTGGCGCTCTGCGCATTGCTGCTGTCGTCGGCGAACATCCATCGTCACCAGCAGGAAGAACGACAGTCGGTCGACGCCCAGACCCGCGCCCAGTGGGCGCAGCAAGGCGACAAGAACCCGCATCGCGGCGCGCATTTCGGTGTCTATGCCTTCCGGCCTGCACTGCCGTTGGCGATGATCGATCCGGGCTTGAACCCCTACACCGGCCAGGCAATCTGGCTGGAGCCGCATCGGCGCAACATGAGCCGCTTTTCCGCTGCCGCAGACGCGACGCCGGCAAGCCGCGCTGGCGACATGGCGCCCGCATTCCTGCTGTATGCGATGTTGCCCTTGCTGATCGTCGGCCTGGCCTTCAACGCCGTCACGCAGGAGCGCGAGCTGGGCACGCTGCGCATGTTGCACAGCGTGGGCGTGTCCGGCGTGCGCTTGGTGGCGGGCAAGCTTGCCGCCTTGATGCTGGCATTGAGCGGCGTGCTGTTGCCGTCCTTGCTGGTCGGCGCCTGGGCCTTGGTGCGATCCGGGCAGATGGATGCCGAGGCCTGGGCGCGTGCCGGCTTGATGGTGCTGGCCTACGCGTTGTATTACACGGTGTTCGCCGCCATCGCCTTGCTGTTGTCGATCCGCGTGCAGCGCAGTCGCCAGGCCTTGTTTGCGCTGGTCGGCTTGTGGGTAGCCTTTGTGCTGGTGGTGCCGAGGCTCGGCGTCGCTGCCGCCGACCGCCTGGTGTCCTTGCCGACCACCAGCGAATTCTGGAGCGAGATCAATCGCGATTATCAGGAAGGCTTTGCCGGCGACGGCAACCTGGCCGCCCGTGGCCGGGCCTTCGATGCGCAGCTGTTGCAGCAATACGGCGTTGCGCGGATCCGTGACCTGCCGGTGGGCGCCACCGCGCTGCGTCGTCTGCACCGGGATGCCTACGCGGATCGCGTGCACGAGGTGCATTTTGCGGATCTGTGGCAACGCTACGATCGGCAGCAACAGATCATTGCCATCGCCGGCCTGTTGAGCCCTACGCTGGCGATGCGGTCCTTGTCGATGCGCTTGTCGGGCACCGACTTGTCGCACCAGCAGGATTTCGAGTCGCATGCTGAAACCTATCGCCGGGACCTGAGCCGTCACATCGATGAATGGGACAGTGCAAGCACCCGTGGCGAGGTGTCCTATGACGACAAGTACGGCAACAACGCCTTGTGGCAATCGATCTCGCCGTTTGCCTATGCCGCACCCGACGTCGGATTCGTGCTGCGCAGCGCACGGCTGGACATGGCTGTGTTGCTGCTGTGGTTGGTAGCTGCCCTTGGTCTGCTTGGCCTGTCTGCACGGAGGCTGCAGCCATGAGCATCAAGCCGTTGCTGTGCGCGGAAGTACTGCGCTCTGTGCGCAATCGGGTCAATCTGTATGTGCTCGCGGCCTTCGGGCTGCTGCTGATTCTCAGTGCCGTGTGGGCCGGCCTCGCTGCGCGCGATTACCGAGATCAGGTGCATGCGCAAGCGCAGCATTGGGGGCAAGTCACCGATGCCGCAAGAGACGCGGCAGCAAGCGCGGCCAATGCACCGCCTGACGGCGCCAAGCAGGCCTTGGCAGCATTCTCGCTGGGTCGCAGTGACCATGCGATTGCCCGCCTGCCGGCCTCGGGTGGACTGGTGCTCAGCGTGCGGCAGTTCGAGCGCCTGACTCCGGAGCTTCGCGTGTCGGTAGAAAGCCGTCATGCCGATGCGCGCAAGAATGATGTCCTGGCCAATCCGCTGCTCGATGGCCTTGGCGTCCCGGACTTTGCGACCGTCATGGCGCTGCTGCTGCCGCTGGCCTTGATCGGCCTGTGCTACGGCCTGGTGCAAGAGGATCGTGAGCAGGGCATCTGGCGCCTGGTCTGCACCCAGTGTGCGTCCTTGGACGGTCTGCTGGGGGCCGCGCTGCTGATCAGGGCAGGGGCGGTGTTCGGGGTGGCGGCGCTGGCGTCTGCGCTGGCTTTTCTGATCGACCCGGGCGCGGACCTTGCCAGCGTCGCAACATGGATTGGCTGCCTGCTGGCGTACACGCTGGTATGGGCTGCGATTGCCGGCATGTGTGCGTTGCCCGCATGGTCATCGGGGGCCGCCGCGATCGGCATGCTCGGCATCTGGCTGGCCGTGAGTTTCGTGGCGCCGGCCGCCTTGGCCTGGGTGGCAGACAAGAACGACCCGATGCCCTCGCGCCTGGATGCGATTGTCGCCATGCGCGTGGCCCAGCAGAACGCGGAAGTGGCCATGGACGATCTGGTGACGGCTTGGTATCGCGATCATCCGCAGGACCGCAACCCGGCCTACACCAGCCATACCTGGCCGGTGACCTTCGTGCCGCGCTTCCTCGCCCAGGACGAGGTAGTGCGCCCCCTGATGCGGGCCTTCGACGACAGCCGCGCCCGCCAGGTAGAGACCCTGGAACGCTGGTCCTTCCTGTCGCCGGGCCTGGCGCTGGTCATGGGGGCGGACCGGCTGGCCGGCATCGACGCACCGCGCTACCTGCGGTATGTCGACGCGGTGAACCAGCATGAAGATGCATGGCGAGCGTTCCTGGTGCCGCGCATCATGGGCTATCGCGGGCTGAGCGTGGACGACATGGCGCGCCTGCCGCGCTTCGATCCGGCATCGATCCCGGAACAATCCACACTCAGTGTTCTCTGGCGACTGACAGCGCTGTGCGTGGCGCTGTTCGGCATCGTGGTGGCGGGTCGACGCGGCCTGCGACGGCCATGAAGCGTGCGTCCGGCGCCTGCTGCGCCGGGCGCTTTCCCAGGTTGATGTGCCCTGACCGGACATTACGACGGTAAGCAAGCGTCAGCCGATGCGCATCACAGGCCCCTTGCGCGATATGGTTGACTCCCCTGTCCCGCACCCAGAACAAAAATGAGAACCTCGATCCTGCTCGCGGCCGCCGTGCTGCTGCCCGCCACCTTCACCACGACGGCCCATGCAGCCAGCTTCGACTGCGCCAAGGCCAGAACCCTGATCGAAAACCATATCTGCGGCGACCAGAAGCTGTCGGCGCTGGATGAGGAGCTCAGCAAGGTCTACCGCGAGGTACTGGACGCCACGCCGCGTCCCGATGCGTTTCGCGCATCCCAGCGGGTATGGCTTCGTGATGTGCGCAATGTCTGCACCACCTCGCAGTGCCTGACGAAGGTGTACCAGGAGCGGCTGGACGACCTGATTCCGTCCACCCGCGCCGCCAGTCAGGACAAGCCCGGCAAGCCAACGCGGCCGGCGGGTGTCCCGGAGCCGGTACGCTCGAACCCCATCGTCATCGACGTGCCGCCCGCCAGCAAAGCGCCGCCGGCGCTGGCACCCAACGTGGTTTCTGCCGCCCCTGTGCCTGCTGTCGCACCGTCCGCCGTCGTGCCGGTCGGCGCGCTGCCCACGCCCCGCGCCACCAGCGAGTTCTCGTTCAAGATCCTGGACATGAGCCAGCATCAGCGCATCACGGGCAAGGGCGGGCCTGAGATCAAGGCGCCCGATGGCCAGACGCTGGTACTGGTGAAATACAACTACAAGAACCTGACCACCCAGCCGATCGGATCGATGCGCATGCCCAGCTTGGCGCTGGTCTCGCCGGACGGCGCGCGCATCCAGCCGGACGTGACGGCATCGACGTCCTATGCGGTGGTGGCAAATCTGAAGACCGACCTGACCAACGACCTCAATCCCGTCCTGAATCCTGGCATGACGGCGACTGATGCCGATGTGTTCAAGGTTCGTACGGACCTGCTGGCCAAAGCGGGCTGGGCGCTGGTGATCGAGGCCGACCAGGACGTCAAGGTACCGCTGATGTTGCAGAACTGAGCGCGGCGCGACAAGCGGGCGCCAAGGCATGCAGGTCGCAGCAAGGCGACAAAAAAATCGGGCGTCAGGCAACGAGTGCCGGACGCCCGAATCGCATGCCTTCTGTCAGGCCGAAGCCTGACGCGACTTACATCACCGCGCCCAGTTGCCAGGGCAGGAATTCATTGTCACCCAGCCCGTTCTGCTCGCTCTTGCTGGGGGCGCCAGACGCCGTGTCGATCATCAGCTGCAGAATCGCCGCACCTGCCTCCGCAATGGTCTGGCGGCCTTCCACGATGCCACCGCAGTCGAAGTCCATGTCCATGCTCATGCGCTTGAACATCGGCGTGTTGGTGGCCAGCTTCAAGGACGGCGTGGGCTTGCAGCCGTAGGTCGATCCGCGACCGGTGGTGAAGCAGATCAGGTTGGCGCCGCCGGCCACCTGGCCGGTGGCCGACACTGGGTCGTAGCCCGGGGTGTCCATGAACACCAGGCCGTGCGCGCTGACCGGCTCGGCATATTCCAGCACTTCCATCAGCCCGGTGCTGCCCGCCTTGGCAACGGCGCCCAGCGACTTTTCCAGGATGGTGGTGATGCCGCCTGCCTTGTTGCCGGGCGAGGGGTTGTTGTCCAGATCGCCGCCGTGCAGCGCGGCGTAGTCTTCCCACCAGTGCAGCCGGCGCATCAGCTTGTCGGCGATATCCGTGGACGCTGCGCGGCTGGTCAGCAAGTGTTCGGCGCCGTAGATTTCCGGCGTTTCCGACAGGATGGCGGTGCCGCCTTGTTTGACCAGCAGGTCGACGGCGGCGCCGAGTGCCGGGTTGGCGCTGATGCCGGAATAGCCGTCGGAACCACCGCATTGCAGTCCGACGACCAGATGCTTCAGGGGCACGGGTTCACGCTTGACCTGATTGGCCAGCACCAGCATGTCGCGCAGCAAGACCTTGCCTTGCTCGATGGTCTCGCGCGTGCCGCCTTCTTCCTGGATGGTCAGGGTGGCGAACAGGCCGGGTTCACGCCGACTGAGCGTGTCGATCAGCGGGGCGATCTGGTTGACTTCGCAGCCCAGGCCGATGATCAGCACGCCGGCAAAGTTGGCATGTTCGGCGTAACCGCGCAGCGTGCGTTGCAGCAGCTCCAGGCCTTCGCCGTTGCCGCCCATGCCACAGCCGCTGCCGTGGGTGATGGCGACCACGCCGTCGACGTTCGGGAAGTCGGCCAGTGCCTCGCCCTTGAAGGCGTCGGCAATGTGTCGACAGACCGTGGCCGAGCAATTCACGCTGGAAATCACGCCCAGGTAATTGCGGGTGCCGACCTGGCCGTTCTGGCGCACGATGCCCTGGAAGGTGGCGGGCGCGGCCACCACGCTGGTGGGCCGGAAGGTCTTGCCCACGGCCAGGTCGTGGTCGGAACCGGACATGCCGACGTTGTGCACGTGCACGTGGTCACCAGCGGCGATGTCGGTACTGGCAATGCCGATGGTCTGGCCGTACTTCAACACCACGCTGCCGGCATCGATGTTCACGCGCGCAACCTTGTGGCCGGGCGGAATTGCCTGGCGGGTGATGACGGTCTCGCCCGCGATGTCGAGTGCCACGCCAGCGTCGACTGCGTGGCGAGCAACCGCCACGTTGTCGTCGTCGCCCAGCAGGATCACCGGCGGGGCCAGCAGTACGTCGATCGTCATGATGCTTGTCCTGCCAGTGCTGCCAGCAATCGTGGCTGTTTCAGCGTGGGTGCGCGCTCGGCGGCCATCGTCACGATGGGGGCCAGGCGGCGCTGTTTCTTCTGCGCATGGTTTTGCGCGATGTCGGCAATGCGGTGGTCCAGGAACGGGTTTTCCAGGCGTTCGCGCAGGTCGACCAGGTAGGTCATGGCAGCTGCGCCTTCGCCCAGGGCGACGAACACCGGCACGATCTCGTCCAGCCACAGAGCTTCGAGTTCGCTACGCAAAGCCGTATCGGCCATGGCGGCACGCACGGTCTCGTCAGCGGGACGCTTGTCATTGATCCAGCGTTCGGCCAGCCAGGTGTGGGCAGCGTTCAGCAGGAAGAGTTTCAGACGCTCGTGGCGCGCCAAGTCGTCGGTCAGCACGATGGCCGGGTGCACGCAAGGCAGCACCAGGCGCGGCTGGGCTTCGATGGCCCACAGCGCATAAGGTTCGGCCACGGCGCCAACCGGTTCGATGGCTTCCGACACAATGCGGTCGACCAGCGAATTGGCCCATACGCAGTGATCGCGCAACCAGGCGATGAAGGCGGCATCCAACTGCCATTGCGCGGCCAGCGACATCACCAGGTCGCGCAATACCTCACCGTTCTTTTCGATCAATTCGCAAGGCAGCAGCGACAGCGGCGCCTGTGGATTGCCTTGCCAGCGACCATGCAGCAGCACCAGCAACTTGGCCGGGAAGCTGCGCGGGGCGGGGCTGCCGGCGGCCAGCAGCGATTCATTGTCGCTGTCGTCCAGCTGGTAGCCGCGATCGGCGGTGTTCGACACGACCACCTGCACGTCGCGGATGAATGCGTCGCGCAGCTGCGGCCACTGCGCATCGGCTTGCACCGCTTCTTTCACGGCCGTGCATTGCACCGTGCGGTCGACGCGCTCGCCGCCTGCCAGGCCGCGAATGCGGACCGGGTAGCCTGCGCCACCCGCCAGCGCGGCAACCCGCGCAGCGCTGGCCGGATTGGACGTGCTTTGCACCAGCGTGATGCCGCCCAGCGCCTTGCCCGCGTCGCCCAGCGCAAGCGCCTCAGACACGAACAGGTCGACGTGGGCCAGCAGGAAACGGCTGGTGCCGAACTGGAGAATGGGTTGGGCCATGGGGATCAGATCTCGACGATGGCCTTGACCACGCCCTGCGCCGGGTCCAGCAGTTTCGAGAACTCGGTGGGCAGGTCGGCCAGCTTCAGGCGGTGGGTGTTCAGCGCATCGGTCGGCACTTCACCGGCACGGATCGCGGCCAGCACGGCTTCAAAGTCTTCCGTGGTGGCGTTGCGGCTGCCCAGCAAGGTGGTTTCACGCTTGTGGAATTCCGGGTCCGAGAAGGTGATGTTGTCGCGCACGATCGAGATCAGCACATAGGAACCGGCATGCGCCACGAAGCTGAAACCACGCTCGATGGCCTTGGCATTGCCGGTGGCGTCGAACACTACGTCGAAGAACTCGCCGTCGGTCGCAGCCGACAGTTGTTCGGTGTCGGTCGGACCCAGGGCGATGGCGTGCGCCACACCCAGTTCACGGGTGCAGAAGTCCAGGCGATCCTGGCGACCGTCGATGGCGGTGACGGTGGCGCCGTTGATGCGCGCGAAGATCATCGCGGCCATGCCGATCGGGCCTGCGCCCACCACCAGCACGCGCTGGCCTTTGCGTACTTGCGCACGGCGCACGGCGTGGGCGCCGATGGCCAGGAATTCGACCATCGCGGCCTGGTCCAGCGTCACGCCCTCTGCCTTGTGCACATAGGCTTCCGGCAGGGACAGCAATTCGGTCAGCGCGCCGTCGCGATGCACACCCAGCACTTGCAGCTTGGTGCAGCAATTGGTCTTGCCCTGGCGGCAGGCGATGCACTGGCCGCAGGCAATGTAGGGCATGACGTAGACGACGTCGTCAACGGACAGACGACCGCCGGGGATGGCTTCCTCGACGATCGCGGAAATTTCGTGCCCCATCACGCGGGGGTACTGCAGATAGGGCTGATTGCCCGAGAAGATGTGCAGGTCGGTGCCACAGACGCCAACGCGCTTGATGCGCAACAGCACTTCACCTTCGCCGCGCACTGGGCGCTCGGTATCAAGGGCGCGGAGGGTTCCGGGGGTTTCGCAGGTAACGGTCAGCATGTCTGTGGGCCTAGAGGAAGAGGGTATTAATTGCCGTGGAACTTCTTGTGCAGTTCGGACAGCTGGCTTTGATTCTTGGTGATCCAGTCGTTGAGCCATGCCTTCAACTGGGGTTCGTCCTTGCGCATGCCAATGCCCAGCGGCACGGTCTGCATCACGAATTTGGTCGACAAGTCCTTGGTGGGCACCTTGGCCTTGATGGCGGTCAGGATGGCGGGCGAGGTGGCGATGGTGTCGGCCTGGCCGCTGACCAGCGCGGTCACCAGCGTGGCGTCATCGTCGTAACGCACGATCTTGGCGTCAGGCGCGCCGGTGGTGACCACCTTGTCGTTGTTCGAGCCGCGGGTGGTGGCCACGCGCACGCCCTTCAGGTCGGCGAAGTTGGCGATCTTGGCGTCTTTCGGAGCAGCGACCACGGCCAGGATCTGGGCGTAGGGCACCGAGAAGTCGATGACCTTCTCACGCTCGGGCGTGACCGACAGCGATGCCACCACGATGTCGGCCTTGCCGCTTTGCAGGAAGGGAATGCGGTTCGGGCTGGTGACCTGGATGATTTCCAGTTCCACGCCCAGATCCTTGGCCAGCAGGCGCGCGGTTTCCACGTCCGAGCCGGTCGGCTGCATGTCGCTGCCGACGAAGCCGTACGGGGGCGAACCGGTGTCCAGCGCAATGCGGATCTTCTTCGCGTCGCGGATGTCCTTCAGCAGATCGGCGTGGGCGGCACCCGTGCCGAATGCGAAAATCGAGGCAACCAGCAGGCCGCGCAGCAAGAGCTTGTTTTTCTTCATGGAGATTCCTGGGGGTAGAGGGTAAGGAGAGGCGTACTTTTTTGACGCCTAATCCGGTCAGGCCATTTTGCCCGCAAAAGCTAATTGGCCTTACCAGAGGAAACCCTTGGAACCGTAAGCAGACGAAATCTCATAAGCTGATGTGGTGCTGAATGCATCTTCCGGCGAAGTTCGCCGAAATTTGGTAAGACCAATTTTAGCGCTTTTGCCGAGATTCGGCCTGACCAGTTTTTTTCTCCTTATTTTTTCACCTTATATATCTGCGATCCGCCCATGTCCGCCGACCCCAAGCCCGCTGATCCCCGCCGTCTTTACCAACAGATTGCCGACCGGGTGCGCGAGCGCATCATCAGCGCCGAATATCCGGTCGGCAGCAAACTGCCGCCCGAGCGCGACCTGGCGCAGCAACTGGGCGTATCGCGTCCGTCCCTGAGGGAAGCCTTGATTGCGCTGGAGATCGACGGCAGCGTCGAGATCCGCATGGGATCGGGGATTTATGTCTGCCAACCCGCGCTGCCGCGCGCAGGCCGACCCGCACCAATGGGCGAAAGCCCCGCTGAATTGATGCAGGCGCGTGCGGCCCTGGAAGGCGCGGTAGCCGTGATCGCCTGCGCCAACGCCACGCCCGAGGGCATGGCGCGGGTGAAGGAAAGCATCGAGGCCATGCGTGCCGACATCGCTGCGGGCCTGGACGTGCTGGACCATGACCGCGAATTCCATGTGCGCATTGCCGAGATGAGCGGCAATTCGGTGCTGGTGACCCTGGTGGGCACGCTGTTCGATGAACGACGCAGCCCGCTGGCATCCGCGATGCGCGACAGGTTGGAGAACCTGCCGACCTTCGAGGCGGCGCTGTCGGAGCACGAACAGATCTACCGCGCGCTCATTTCCCGCGATCCGCTGGCGGCCCAGGCGGCAATGCGCTCGCATATCCAGGCGGCGGCGGATCGGTGGGTGTACACCTGAGCGGTCATCAACTCGCCTCGCGCGTACTCAGCATCAGCTCCAGCAGCGCGTCGGCCACCTCGGCGGGGGCTTCCTGGGGCACGTTGTGGCCGACGCGCTGCAAGACGCGGCGCTCGTAGCGCACGGAAAACTGGCGTTCGTCGGGGTCAGGGTTAGTCGGTGGTGAGACACCGTCATCTGCACCGCACAGCGAGATCGTCGGCACGGCGATCAAGGGCTTGGCGGCCAGCGCGGCTTCGATCGCATCGAATGCCGGGTCGCCCGGTGCGTAGCCGAAGCGGTGACGATAGGAATGGATGACGACCTCGACAAAATCGGGGTTGTCGAAAGACGCGGCGGTTTGCGCAAAGCGTTCAGGCAAGAAGTCCCAGGACGGCGACCACAAGCCCCACAGCAGATTGCACAGGGCGTGGCGGTTGGCGGCCAAGCCGTCGGCGCCGCGTTGGGTGTGGAAGTAGTACTGATACCAGAGCAGGTATTCGGCTTCAGGCGCGAGCGGCTGGGCGGCGCCGGCGATGTCCTGGATGTTGTAGCCGTTGGCCGTCACCAGGCAGCGCACCCGATGCGGCCACAGTGCCGCCACGATGTTGGCGGCACGCCCGCCCCAGTCGTAGCCGGCCAGTGCCGCACACTGAATATCCAGCGCATCCATCAGGTCGATCAGGTCTTGCGCCAGGGCGGCTTGTTGGCCCGAGCGCATGGTGTCGGGTGACAGAAAGCGTGTGGGGCCGTAACCGCGCAGATAGGGCACGATGACGCGATATCCGCGTGCCACCAAAAGGGGCACGACTTCGTCGAAGGCGCGCGGATCGTAGGGAAAACCGTGCAGCAGAATCACCGGGTCGCCGTAGACCTTGCCGTGCGCTTCGAAGGCGATGTCCAGGTGTGCGGTACGCACGTGCTGGATCGGAAAGGGAGAAGCAAAAGCGGGTGCCCTTGCGTCGGTATTTTCGTGGTTCGTTGCGTCGATACGATCGGGGTGCTGGTTCATGCGTTTCCTCCGCCACATCTGTATTCGGGGCCAGTATGCTTCAGGGTACCCACCACTCTTTCATTGCACCCAATGACTTTCCTGCACCGCGTGTTTTTCCTGTGTCTGTCCTTGCTCGCCTTTTCAGGCGCGGCATCGGCTGGCGGCGTTCCGCTGATCGATCCGATGCCGATCTCGGTGCCGGCTGGCGTCGACGACCGTACGATCGTGCAAGCCATCAAGCGTGCCCTGGCAGGCCGCGACTGGCAGGTGCTGGGCGAGCAGTTTGGCCGTATCGATGCCGACATCAATGTGCGCAACAAGCATAACGCCCGCATCCGCATCGACTACAACGAGCGCGAGATCACCATCCATTATGTGTCCAGCATCAACCTGGACTATTCCGTGCAGACCGGTACCCCGACCATTCACCGCAACTATCCGCGCTGGATCAATTTCCTGCAGGACGACATTGCCCGCAATCTGCGCGTCAGCCAGATTCAGTAAGCCGCATCCCGCAAGCCTGCATCGGCCGCCACGCGGTCGATGCCGCGCCGCCTCATTCCCAGCGTCCGAAGATCAGCGACGTATTGATGCCGCCAAACGCGAAGTTGTTGTTCATCACGAAGCGGTTGTGCATGCTGCGGCCTTCCTTGCCGCGCACGTAGTCCAGTTCGCCACAACGCGGATCGACCTCATCCAGGTTCAGGGTGCCGGCGTACCAGTCGCGTTTCATCATCTCGATGCTGAACCACGATTCCAGTGCGCCGCAGGCGCCCAGCGTGTGTCCCAGATAACTCTTTTGCGTGCTGATCGGCATATTCGGGCCGAAGAGGCTTGAGGTCGCCTGGGTCTCGGCAATGTCGCCTTGCTCAGTCGCCGTGCCGTGGCCGTTCACGTAGCCGATGTCCTGAGGGGACAGGCCGGCGTCGGCCAGCGCCAGTTCCATCGCGATGCGCATGGTCTTGGCTTCCGGGCGGGTCACGTGGGTACCGTCCGAATTGCTGCCGAAGCCGACGATTTCCGCATGGATGACGGCGCCGCGCGCCAGTGCATGTTCCAGCTCTTCCAGCACCATGATGCCGGCGCCTTCGCCGATCACCAGGCCGTCGCGCGCCTGGTCGTAGGGGCGCGGCGTGGTGCCGGGGGCATCGTTTTTAAGGCTGGTGGCGTACAGCGAGTCGAAGACCATGGCTTCGCTTGGGCACAGCTCCTCGGCACCGCCCGCCAGCATCATGGGAATGCGGCCCGACTGAATGGCTTCGTAGGCGTAGCCGATGCCTTGGCTGCCAGACGTACAAGCACTTGAAGTCGGGATCACGCGACCGGTCAGGCCGAAGAAGATGCCGATATTGGCCGCCGTGGTGTGCGGCATCATGCGCACGTAGGAATTGGCGTTGATGCCGTCCGACACGTTGTTGATCAACATGTTGGCGAAGTTCTTCACGTCCTCGGTGCTGCCGGTGGACGACCCACAGGCCACCCCCATCCTGCCGTCCAGGATCAGCGGGGAATCCAGCAGGCCCGCGTCCTGCAGCGCGAGTTCCGCCGCGCGCACGGCCATCTGCGATACCGGACCCATGCTGCGCAACTGCTTGCGCGTCCAGTGCGCGGGCGGTGCGAAGTCCGGAACCGGGCCGGCCAGGCGGGTGTTCAGCTCGGTATACCGATCCCAGACCGGCATGTGGCGAATGCCGCTCTGGCCGGCGCGGAAGTTCTGTTCGATGCTGGTCCAGTCCTGGCCCAGCGAGGTGATGCCGGCCATGCCGGTGATGACAACGCGTTTCATCAGCACAGTCCTCCGTTGACCGACAGCACCTGCCGGGTGATGTAGGCGGCGTCATCCGACATCAGGAAGTCGACGGCGGCGGCGACTTCTTCGGGTTGGCCCAGTCGTTGCATCGGGATTGCCTTGAGGATTTCTTCCACCGGCACATGCTCGTCGAGCATGTCGGTCTCGATCAAGCCAGGGGCCACGCAGTTGACGGTGATCTTGCGCTTGGCAAGCTCGATCGCCAGGGCTTTGGCCGCACCGATCAGCCCGGCCTTGGACGCGCTGTAGTTCACCTGGCCACGATTGCCCATGATGCCCGACACCGAGGTGATGCAGACGATGCGGCGCGGCGCACGCACACGGATCATCGGCATGACCACCGGATGCAGCACGTTGTAGAAGCCGTCGAGGTTGGTGTGGATGACCTGGTCCCAGTCTTCCGAGGTGAGTGCAGGGAAGGCGGCGTCGCGCGACAGGCCGGCGTTCAGCACCACGCCGTAATACGCGCCGTGGGTATCCACGTCTTGCGTCAGTGCCTCGCGGCACTGCTCGCGATCGGCGATGTCGAACTGCAGCAGGCGGGCCTGGCGACCCAACGCTTGGATCTCGGCAATGACGGCTTGCGCCTCGTCTGCGCGGGCGCGGCAATGCACCACGATGTCGTGGCCGCTGCGCGCCAGGCGCAGGGCAATCGCCCGGCCGATGCCGCGGCTGGAGCCGGTGACGAGAACGCTTTTGTTCGGAGTGGTGCTCATGGTGTCGGTCAGGATGTTCAGGATTCTTGGAGGTAACGCGCGGCGTCGGTCGGCTGGAATACGTTCACCCGTGCCGATGCCAGCAAGTCCGGTCCGTGGATGCTGCATTCGAAAACGGCAATGCCGCTGTCGTCCTGCAGGCTGCGGTCTATGTCGATGCGCAGTTCGGTACCGACGGGAAAACGATCCACCGTGCAGCTGTAGTTGCGGGTGCCCAGCAGGAAGCCCAGTTGCACCGGGCGCTGTTCCTGCCGTGCATGCCAGCCTGCCCAGGCGGCAATGCTTTGCGCCATCAGTTCCAGGCCCAGCCAGGCGGGCGAACTGCCGTCGGCATTGCTGAACAAGCCGCCGGCCGCAACCACGACGCGTGCGGACAAGGTGTTTTCGGTGCAGGACAACACCTGGTCGATCAACACCATGTCGCCGGAGTGCGGGACCAGTTCGTCGACGGGGATCAAGGTGGTGTCGATCGATGTGATGGGGTCTGGCGCCGTGTCGACGTCATCCGCATCCAGGCGTTTGTGCGTATCAGTCATGCTGGCGTTCCCAGGATCAGGCTTGCATTGTTGCCGCCGAATGCAAAGGAATTGCTGAGCACGTAGCGACGCGGTGTGTCGGGCAGCCGTGCTGCTGGCCTTGCAAGATTCAGCGAAGGCAGGGCGGGGTCGGCGATGCCGTCCCACACATGGGGTGGCACCCGGCCACCGGGATTGCCGCTCAGCGTCAGCCAGCAGAATGCCGCTTCGAGCGCACCGGCGGCCCCCAGCGTGTGGCCGCTCAGCGGCTTGGTCGACGAGCAGGGCAGTTGGCACCCGAATACCTCGGCCACCGCCAGGCTTTCCATCGCGTCGTTATGTACGGTGCCCGTGCCGTGCAGGTTCAGATAGCCAATGTCGGCTGGCGACAGGCCCGCATCAAGCAAGGCGGCACGCATGCTGCGCACAGCGCCCGCGCCGGTCGGGTCGGGCGAGGACATGTGGTGGGCGTCCGACCCTGCGCCGGTACCCAGCAATGCGACCTCTGCAGGCTCGCGGCTCATCAGGAACAAGGCGGCAGCTTCGCCCAGATTGATGCCGGTGCGGTTGGCCGAAAAAGGATTGCTGCGCGTCTCCGAGATTGCTTCCAGCGATGCGAACCCATTGGCCGTCAGCCGGCACAGCGTGTCGACGCCACCGCACAGCACCACGTCGCACAAACCCATGTTCAGCAGCCGGCGTGCGCTGGCCAGGGCCTTGGCGCTGGAGGTGCAGGCCGTCGAGATGACGTAGGCGGGGCCGGCAAGCCCCAGCCAATCGCTCAGAAAACGGGCCGGTGCGTTCAAGGCCTGGCGGGGATAGGCGTAGGACGCGGGCAGGGGTTCATGGCGCGTGTAGGCTTCGATCGCCGGTTCGGATTCCAGGATCCCAGAGGTGCTGGTGCCCAGCACTACCCCGACGCGGTGCGCGCCGTAGCGGGCAATGGCGGCCCGGATGTCGGCTTCGATGTCCTGCGCCGCTGCCAGCAGCAGGCGGTTGTTGCGACTGTCGTGCGCCTTGAACCCAGGCAGCGACTGCGGCAGGACGTCGGCCACTTCCGGCAAGACCGCGTCGACCATGCCGAAACATGATGTCCCCCGGTCCAGCCAGTCTTCGCGCGGCACCATGCCGCACGTGTCGCCTGCCAACAAAGTCTGGCGCACGGCAGCATGACCACGGCCGAGCGCGCAGATCACACCAAGCGCGTTCAGATAGGCGGTCATTGTGCGGCGCCCGGTAATGGGCCGACTTGCCAGGTGGCGCCATCTGCAGCGGTAAGCGTGAAGCGCTGCAGCTGCGGGCCGGTGTCGGCGCTGGCGTAGACGACGTCCCACTGCTTCTGCCCGTCGCGCCACAGGCTTCGGTGGGTGGGCGATTCCTGTTTCCAGGTGCCGGCCGGATATGCCGACGCCAGGTCTTGGCCAGGCGTCCACGCGAACAGCAAGGCAGCGAACAGCGCATGCGCGTCTGCATTTGGCGGCACCAAGCCGTCATTGGCCCACTTGCCGTCCTGCAGCAGTTGGCGCGCCAGCGGCATGCCAATGGGATCGAGCAGCGACCAGCGCAGGCCGGCCGGGTCTTGCTGCACGATCAGGATCATGTCGCGCGCATCCTGGGCGGTCTGCTTGCGGATCAGCAACTGAGCGGGCAGGTCCAGCGCGGGCAGGGCGGTGGGCAAGGTGGGCGCCGTGCTGCACGCGGCGAGCAGGGCAAGAAGAACAAGCAAAAATCTACGCACGGTGTCTCGTCAATGGGGCTTGCGCGCCGCCAGGTTCACCAGGGTCTCTTCACGCTGGCCGGGCGGCGGCGGAGTGTGCAGCTTCAGGCGTTCGAGCAGGCCGAAGTCGCGGGAGCGGCTCCACCACAAATAGGGGTAGGACACATGGGCGGCGTCGAACGCAAAGCCCTTGGCGCGCAGCATGTCCTGGTATTGCTCTGCGCTTTTCTGTACTTCCATCGGATGACGGAAGAGTAAGCGGATTACCCAGGTATCGATGTAAGCCTTGGTCGATTCGGCAAACAGCAACACGCCGCCCGGCTTCAGTACCCGGTAGAACTCGTCGAGTGCGGTGTGTTGATCGACCAGGTGGTGGAAGGTCTGGTGGCAGAACAGCACATCGATGCTGGCGTCGGGCAGCGGGATGCGGCTGCAATCGCCTTCGATCAGGCGCACAGACAGGCCTTGGCGCGCGATTTCCTGCTGGGCTTCGACCAGGCTTTCGCCGTGGCTGTCCAGGCCGATGAGTTTGTCCGGCTTGAATTTGCGCGCCAACAGTCCCAGCGATTTTCCTTGTCCGCAGCCGATGTCCAGCATGGTGCCGCCGCGCAGCGGTGTGTCCCCGTTCAAGCGTCCGGCCAGCTTGTCGAGGTCATCTATCGCCACGCGCAGCACATGGTGTTGCCAGACGCGGGTGCGCAAAAACCAGACGCCGAAGGACGTTTCCGGGACGTAGCTTGAATGGGGATGGGTACCGGGCGTATGCATGGGCGTCAGAGGGTCTTGGGGCGTGCGGGGACAGTGGCGGTGGCACGGCGAGCATGGTGCTGACCGGTCCAGGGCGAGAGCAGGAAACAGAAAGTGATGCCAAGGCCGACGGCCAGGCCGAAGCTGCGTACGGCGGGCGTGTCGCTCAAGGCCAGCAGGCCGAAGGACAGCAAGGTGGTGCCGGCGTCCAGAATCACGCCGGCAAGCGTCGTCGAGCGCCCGGAGATGCTCTCGAACATGAAGATCGCGTAGTCCACGCCGATGGTCAGCACCAGGATCAGGCCGAACAGGACGAAGAGCGTCAGCGGCTGGCCGATATAGCCCAGCACGCCCAGGGTGAGCACGATGCTGGTGACCGGCACGGCCAGAATATTGAAGCCGTCGCGCAGGCCGAAGTGCAAGCCCAGCAACGCGCCCATCACCAGGCAGGCGGCGCCCATCAGCCACGATGCGGTCTGGCGGGTGGCCGAGAACAGCTCGCTCAGGCTGCCCAGCCGGTCCACCAGCTCGACGCCGGGCAGGTCCTTGCCCAGGGCCGCAAGATCCGCGCTGCCGACGCGGCCTTGCAGGCTGGTCAGGCCGGCGAAACCGTCCGGGGTCTGCATCCACAAGGGGCGCCAGGCTTCGCCCAGCGGCCCGGCCAGCGCCTGGCTGGGCGTGACCGGGGGCAGCGCGCCCAGGCGGTCGATTTCCTGGCGCAGCGAGGCATCGGAGACACCCAGTGCCGCCAGAGGCGCCAGCGCATCTGCAGGCAGTGTGGTCAGCATCGCCGCCAACGCCTGTTGGCGTTCGACTGGCGATACCAGTTGGTCGACCGAGCGATAACCTTGCAAGCCGCCTGCACTGCGGGCGCGTTCCAGTCGCGCCGACAAGGCGGCCTGGCGTCGCAGGACCTCGTTTTCCGTGGCGCCCGTCACCAGGAAAAACTGGCTGGTGGGCTGGTAGCCGGTGATCGCCGACACCTGACGAGCTTCTTCCTGCAGCGCGCGCGAGGGCGCGACCCATTGGCGCAAGTCATCCTGCACATGCAACATCACGATGCCACCAAGGCCCAGGACCAGCAGCAATGCCAGGCTGCTGTACGACCGTAGACGGCGGATCTTGCGCTGGCTGCGTACCAGGAAACGCGCGACGTCCAGCAGGTGGCTATGGGGGGCCGGCTTGAAGCCCTTCAACAAGGGCGGCAGCAGGCAGACGGCACACAGATAGGCGCCCGCCAGGCTGGCGATCGAGAAGGTGGCGATCTGGCGCAAGGCCGGGAAGGGCGCCCACGCCAGGGTCAGGTAGCCCAGCGAACTGGTCAGCATGCTCAGCGTCAGGCCCGGCAGCACCAGTGCGAGCGCACGCCGGACGTTCCAGGGCCGCAGCGTGAAACTCTTGCTGAGATAGTGCATGGCGTAGTCGATGGTCACGCCCGTCAGGCTCATGCCCAGCACCAGGGTCAGCACGTGGATCTTGCCGAAGATGGTCACGCAGACCACCACGCCGCTGAGGATGCCGGCCGCCACCGGGATCATCACCATCACCGCACGCCAGCGGCGGAAACTGCCCAGCAGCAGGAACAGGCTGCCCGCCGTAGCGATGCTGCCCATCAGCGACATTTCGCGCGTGGCTTGGTCGCTGGCGGCGGCGGCGTACAACATGCCGCCGGTGGCCAGCAGTTCGCCCTGGCCGGCCGCCACCTGGCTACGTGCCTGGCGCACCAGTTCGGCCGCCTGGGCGGGCACCTGCAGATCAAAGGCATTCACGCGGGTGTGGCCGCGCAGCAGCGTCCAGTACTTGCCGTCGTATTCGCTCACCAGCGCGCCGGTGCCCAGGTCGGTCTGCATGCGCGTGGGATTGATCAAGCCCTTCAGAATGCGACCGCTCAGACCCAGCCAGTCGTCCTGCGCGGCCACCGGACTGCTGGCGCCAAAGGGGTTCTGCAGTTCGCTGGCACGGGCCTGGATGAAGTCGTGCGGGTCCAGGATAAGTTGCGCCGCGTCGGCAGGCGGCAGATAGGCCAGTCGCCCATCCAGCAACTGCTTGCGCACGGTGTCCAGGTCGGGCTGAAAGCGCCACTGCACTTTGTCGAAGATGGGCTGTTGGGCCCACTGCGCCTGCAGGGTGTCGGCCAGCTTCAGCGCTAGGTCTCGATTGGCGTGGCCAACCAGCACCAGCAGTTCCCGGTTCAGGGGTTCCTCGATGCGCGTGACGGCCTGCTGTTCGACCAGCGAGGGCATTTCGTCAGGCAGCAATTCCAGCAGATTGGCCGACACGGGCGCTGCGCCACGCCATTGCCAGGCGGCGGTTGCCAACATCACCACGATCAGCAGCAGGAAGGCGCGCAGCGCCAGTCGTTCAGAGACCAAGATCGTCCTTTTCCTGCGGCGACAGGGGCTGCGAAGTGCTGTTGCCCATCATGCGGACCACGGTGCGGTCGCCTTGCGTCTCGTTCATCTCGATGCGCTCGACGTATTGCGCACCGGTGATCGTGATGCCGGTGAAAATCTGCTTGAGCATGGCGGACTTCGGCACCAAGTCCAGCTGCCAGCCCGTGGCAGGTTTGCCCAGGCTGAGCGTGAAGTCGCGTTCCAGCGCAGTGCGGTCACCTTGCAGCACGGCGGTGAACATGCGGCTTTGCTGCGCCAGGCCAGCCTGCTGGCGAATCGCCTTCCAGCCATCGGGCGTGCGTTGTTCGATGCCGGTCGGCACGATTCGGTAGTCCTGCTTGACAGGGGTTTCCATCAGCCACAGCAGGCCACTGGCGCGCGCCAGCACAAACCGGCCTTCGCTCAGCAGCGGCTTGGGCAGGCCGCGCAGGTGTTTTTCCTGCACGAACTTGCCGTGCACCAGCGGCACCGACGACAGCTGCGCCGCGAGTTGGTCCAGGTCCAGGGCGTAAGCGGGCAGGCTGCTGCTTGCGCCGCCCATCAGGCAGGCAAGACCAAGCGCGATCAGGGCGCGGCGGCGAGTCGGGGTGGCCTGGCGGGTTGTCGTCATCATTCGGTGTCCTGTTTTGGCAGCGTTGCCAGCAGATGATCGATGCGGTCGGTCAGCGCAGCGGGTGACGCAAAGAGCATCTCGCGGGTATGCATGTCGACCGCCACCTGGGTGGACGTGGCACGTGTCAGCCGCGTGCCGTTTGCCAGGTCGGTGATCAGGTAATTCACCTTGACCCGGTTCTGCCACTCAACCAGGTCGGCCTGCACGCGGATCATCTGGCCGCAGGTGGCGCCTTGCACATAGCGCAGCTGGATGTCGATGATCGGCCAGCCGTAGCCGGACTCGACCATCTTCGCGTAGCCGTAGTCGAAGCGTTCGAAGAGGGCGCAGCGCGCCTGTTCCAGGTACTTCACGTAGTGCCCGTGCCACACGATCTGCATCATGTCGACGTCGAAGAAAGGCACTTGCAGGTCGATGGCTGCGCTGATCGCGCCTTTTTTACGCATACAGACTCCAGGCCTGTTCCCGGATGCGGCTCAGGCAGCGGCGCAGATCGGGCTCCAGCGCGCGGTCTTCGATGACGGGCGCAAAGTCTGCGGTCAGGTGTTCATGCATGGGCAGCAACGCGGCCGGCAAGACGGCTTGCGGCGTCTGCTGGCTGCGCAGCCACAAGGCCTGGTTGCCCGCCAGCAGTGTGGCCGCTGCCACTTGTTCGGTCAGTTCCAGCACGCGGATCGCATCGCGGGCAGCGATGGTGCCCATGCTGACCTTGTCCTGGTTGTGGCATTCGGTCGAGCGCGAGAACACGCTGGCCGGCATGGTGTTCTTCAGTGCTTCCGCCGTCCAGGCAGATGCGCCGATCTGCACGGCCTTGAAGCCGTGGTTGATCATCGCGCGCTCGGCCGGGGCACCCGACAGGTTGGACGGCAGACCGTGGTTGTAGCGGGTGTCGACCAGCAGCGCCAACTGGCGATCGAGCAGGTCGGCGATGTTCGCGACCAGGTTCTTCAGGCTGTCCATCGCAAACGCAATGTGGCCACCGTAGAAGTGGCCGCCATGCAGAATGCGTTCGTTGTCGCCGTCGATGATGGGGTTGTCGTTGGCGCTGTTGATCTCGGTTTCGATCATCTGGCGCAGCCAAGGCAGGCTGTCGCCCAGCACGCCCAGCACATGCGGCGCGCAGCGCAGCGAATAGCGGTCTTGCAGGCGGTGAGTGGGCTCGTCGGTGCGGCCGTCGTCGGCCAGGTCGCCGCGCAGCCAGGCCGCCACCTGCACCATGCCGGGGTGAGGCTTGGCGGCAAACAGCGTCTCGTCGAAGTGTGCCGGATTGCCTTGCAGGCCCACCACGTTGATGGCGGTGATGCGGGTTGCCAGCTGCAGCAGGTAGGCGGCGCGGTCGAAGGCCAGGCAGGCCAGACCGGTCATCACGGCGGTGCCGTTCATCAGCGCCAGGGCTTCCTTGGGGCGCAGCGTGAGCGGGGTCCAGCCCAGCTTGGCGTGCACGGCGGCGGTGTCGGTTTCCTGGCCGTCATGGCGCACCACGCGTTCGCCGCTGAGGGCTGCGGCGACATAAGACAGCGGCGTCAGGTCGCCGCTCGCGCCGACCGATCCTTCTTCCGGGATCAGCGGCAGGATGTCGTTTTCCAGGAAGGCGCACAGCCGTTCCAGCAAGACCATGCGCACGCCCGACACACCCTGGCACAGCGACTGCAGGCGTACTGCCAGCACCGCACGGGTGGTGGGTTCGTCGAAGTGGCGGCCCAGGCCGCAGCCGTGGAAGGTGTACAGATGCTGCGGCAGGCTTTCCACGTGTTCCAGCGGCACGGCCACCACGCAGGAATCGCCATACCCGGTCGTCACACCATAGATGACGCCTTCGCGGGTCAGCAAGCTGTCCAGGAAACGCGCACCGCGCGCAATGCGCTGCTCGAAAGCCTCGCCGTCCTGCAGGCGTGCGCGCGCGTGGCGGCGGGCCAGGGCCACGACCTGTTCGATGGTGATGGCGCGTTGGCCGAAGACGACGGTGTCAGGGCCGGCGGGAAGAGACATCAAGGTTCCAGAAAGGAAAGAAGTTGAACCATTGCAAGGGCGTGTCCAGGCAGGCCTGCGCCAGCCGGTCCGCATAACGCTGCGCGTGGGCTTGCAGCTGCGCCTCGCGCGTGCGGCGGTCCCAGATGATCTGGTCGGCGAAGCGTTCCATCTCCAGCCGAAAGCCGGCGCCGCGTCGCGTGCAGAACAGCACGTTCAGCGGGCATTTGAGCAAGCCCGCCAGCAGGTAAGGACCTTGTGGCAAGCGCGCGGGCACACCCATGAAATCGACGTCGGCCACACGGCCGCCGTGCAGCGGGATGCGGTCGCCGGCAATCGCCAGCCACTCGCCGCGCTCGATGCAGGCGCTCAGCCGCAACATGGTGGCGGCGTCGAGGTCGCTGACCTGGATCAGGTTCAGGTGCGTGGCGCCGGCGTCTTGCATCAAGCGGTTGAAGTTCTCGGCGTGACGGGTGTGCACCAGCACGTTCAAGGTGCAGTGGCCGCCCAGTTCAGCCAAGGCACGGCACACTTCCAGATTGCCCAGATGCGCGCCGATCAGGATCTGGCCGCGGCTGTCCTGCATCTGCGCCCCCAGCCCGTCGGGGTCGTGGACCGTGACGGTGTCCCAGCGCAGCTTGCCGTGCCAGGCATCGAGCTTGTCCAGCAGCGAATCACCGAAGGCCATGAACTGCGCAAACACACTGCGGGTGCTGGGTCGCAGGGCAGGCTGCCGGCTCCAGTCGGCCAGGCGCTGCTGGTACTGGCGGATGTTTGCGCGCGCGGCAGAACCGAAGGCAAAGAAGTACAGCACAATCAGAAACACCAGCGGACGCAGGCCGCGCCGGCCGATCAGGCACAGGCCCCAGGCGGTCAACCGCATCAGCAGGAAGCTGCCGCGCTCGGCATGCTGGGCCCAGTGGCGGGCGGGTGCTGCGCCGCTCATCCCTGCCACTTGTTCCACAGCAGGCGCGGCGCGCGCAGCAACATGCCGAAGAACAGGCGCGTGTGCATGCGCGAAATCAGCACGTTGTCGCGCCACATGCGGAAATGCGACACGCCGTCGGTGGGATAACGCACCTTGATCGGCAGCCAGTACATGGCCTGTTTGCGCCAGTGCAGGCGCACCAGAATTTCGGTGTCGAAGTCCATGCGGCTGCCGATGTGGGCCTGGTCGGCCAGCAGCAAGGTGGGTGCAAGCGGGTAGATGCGAAAGCCGCACATCGAGTCGCGTATATCCAGCGACAAGGTATTGATCCACACCCACACGTGGGTCAGGTAACGGCTGTACAGGCGGCCCTTCGGGACACTGGCGTCGTATTGCGGATAGGCGCAGATCACTGCGTCCGGCGCCGTCTGCGACGCCCGCACGAAGGTCTCGAGGTTGCCCAGGTCGTGCTGGCCGTCGGCGTCCACCTGCAGCGCATGGGTATAGCCCAGTTGCCTGGCTTCGCGCAGGCCGGCCAGAACCGCGCGGCCCTTGCCCTGGTTGTGCGGCAGGCGCACCAGGAAAATGCGGGCCTGGCGGGCCAGCTTGGTCAGCACGTCGGCGCATGCCGGACTGGACCCGTCATCGACCAGCACGCAGTCCAGACCGCCCGCGACCAGCCGCGTGACGACTTCGGTCACGGCATGTTCGTGGTCATAGACGGGAATGACGGCGCAGAGTCTATGCATGATGGTGCTTGAAAAGGATTCGTCCCGACGAATTGGGGACATCGCCCGTGCGATAGTTGAAGTACAGCTTGCCGCGGGTCGCGTCGAAGCGCAGTTCCAGCAGCGAGGCGTCGCCCGGGCGCAGCAGGCGCTGGAACTTGATGACTTCCATGCCCGCGAAGCAGGGTGGAAGATCCAGGTGTTGGCGGGCCAGGTCGATGGCCCACCCGATTTGCAGCACGCCGGGCAGCACCGGCGCCTGCGTGAAATGGCCGGAGAAATGCGCCAGGTCCAGCGGCACTTCCAGCTGGATGTGCTGCGTGTCTTCCTGGCGTTCGATACTGTTGATGATCGGGCCGTGCGGCCTGTCGGCCTGCAGTTGCGCGTCTACATCCACCTGGCGCAGTTTGCCCTGGCTGTTGCTGGACAGGTGACGCACGAAACGCCAGCGCCGGGGACGGGCAAGGTCTTCCACATGGGGCGCAAGCGCCTGGCGCAAGACCTCGATCAGCGCCCGTCGGCCGCCACCGCGCAAGGCGTCGATGCCGGCCTGGTTCAGGGCGACCACAGCCCCCAGCGAGGCCCTGCGGCCGCTGACTACGCCCAGCCTGGCATCGCTGACCCAGTCATGGCTGCACAGGACCTGCTCGATGCGTGGCAGGCTGATGCGCTTTTCTTCCAGCTTGACGATGCGGTCCAGCCGTCCCAGCAGGCGGAAACCGTCGGCGTCGATCTGAACCGCGTCCGCCATGTGTTCGGTATGGCCCGGCGGCAGATAGGACGAGCGCACCCACAGGCTGCCGTCCTCGTCCTGGCCAATGTCGGTGCCGGGGAAGGGCGTCCAGCGGTCGCCGCCCTGGCGCCAGCCGACACCGCCGGTTTCCGAGCTGCCGTAGACCTCGATGGGCGCCTGGCCCAATCTGGCCTGCAGGCTTTGCGAGGTCTCGGCGGCCAGCGGTCCGCCCGACGAAAATACCTTGGCGACGCGGCCCGCCAGCGCCGTCCAGTCCAGGTTGTCGCCCATGCGTTTGAGCAGCGCCGGGCTGGATATCCACACCGCACGCGCATGCCACAGCGTGGCGCGCTGCAAATCTTCCGGGAAAGGGAGCTGCTTGCGCACAATGCTGCAGCCGGCGCTCAGCGGCCACAGCACGCGGAACAACAAGCCGTAGATGTGCTGGGTGCTGACGCTGCCTAGCACCGTCGCGTCGCGCAGCGACTCGCCCCACAGGGTGTCCAGCACATCGACCTCGTTGGCCAGCTGTGCCAGGGTCTTGCCGATCAGTTTGGATTCGCCGGTGGAGCCCGAGGTAGCCAGCACCAGACAGGGCAGGTCCAGCGCCAATGGCTGCGGATCGAGCGTGTCGCCCACGAGCGCGTCCGGCTTGACGGCATGCAATGCGACAGCCGTGGCCGGCGCCATGGCCAAGCTCGCCGCATCTTCTGCCGCCAGATCAGCCGTCAGATCCCCCAGTGTGCCGCCATCATTGATCCAGCACTGCACCGACGGCGCAACGCGCGCCACCGTGCCGGGCAATTCGTCGCCGGGCAGGGTTACGCAGACACCCGCGCGCCACGCGCCCAGCAGCACGCAGGCCAGTTCCCACGCGTCGTCCAGATGCACGACAGCCCGGCGAATGCCGCGCGCCTGGAAACCGCCTGCCAGCGCCAGCGCGCGGGTCTGCATGGCTGCCAAGGCGGGCGGCAGCGGCGTGTCGACGGCGGGCAGCAGCAGATCGGCAAGCGCGATACGTGTCACGGTGCCTCCCGCATGCGGCCGCGCATCAGCCACTCGCCGATGAAGAGCATGGCCATCAGCACATAGGCGATCACGCCGTTGTAGAGCGTCCACCATGCCAGCGGTGCGGCCAGTGTCAAGGCTGCCGCGATTGCACCGTTGATGAAGAAAAACAGTACCCAGACTTGCGTCACCTTGCGGGTGTAGGCAATGGCGCGCGGCGGCAGATGCGGCTCGCGCAGGCGCGCCAGCCGTTCGACCACTGGCGGGCCGAACTTCAGACTCCAGCCGAAGGTGACCAGCATGGCGGCGTTGACCAGCACCGGATACCAGCGCAGCAAGGCCGGCGTATCGATCGACGCGACCACCGCGCAGAAGGCAATGGCCGGCACGCAGACCAGGCGTCGTCCTGGCGGCGCAAAGGCGCAGCGAAGCAGCCAGATCGCGCCCAGCAACAGCGCCAGGTGGCGCGGCGTGACCGAGTCGCGGCCGAAGTACACGGCAAACGGATAGAGAAAACCAGCCAGAAGCAGCCCCTGGCCGGTGAGTCGCTTCATGCGGGCTCGCCGAGCCGTTGCATGGCATCGACCACATCGCGCACGGTGCGTACCGAGCGGAAGTCCTCTGCCGAGATTTTTCTGCCGGTCTGGCGTTTCATCTGGTCGATCAGATCGATGGCGTCGATGCTGTCGATCTCCAGGTCGTCATACAGACGCGCATCCAGCGAGATGCGCTCGGGTTCCAGTTCGAACAGCTCTACGAGCGTGTCGCGCAAGGTCCCGAAAAGTTGTTCGCGGCTTTGCATGTCAAGCATCCTGCTGGGTACGTTTTTCGATGACGAAGGCCGCCAGGCTGTTGACCGTGGCGAAATGATCGCGGGTGTCCTTCGCGTCGGGATCTATCTTCAGGGCGAAGCGCTTTTGCAGCGCCAGCGCCAGTTCCAGGGCATCGACCGAGTCCAGTCCCAGCCCGTCGTTGCCGAACAGCGGCTGGTCGTTGGGAATGTCCTTGGGTTCGATGTCTTCCAGGCCCAGTGACTCGATGATCAGGGCCTTGATGTCATGGTCGAGTTGCGTCATGCAAGCCCATTTCCTTGGAAAAATATTGCTGCAGGAAGTCGTTCAGCATCCGCGCGGCGCGTGGGCCCGGTGCGGCGTCACGATAGACCGCCGGATCGATGTCGGTGCCGGCCCGCAGGTGGAAGTGCATGCGACGCGCCGGGATGCGGTACCACGGCTGGTTCTTTTGCAGGCCGCCGGGCACCACGCTGATGATCAGCGGAGTGATGACCGTGGCGCCGCGCAGTGCAATCGCCGCTGCGCCACGGTGAAAGCTGGGTGGCGTGCCCGGGGTGGTGCGGGTGCCTTCCGGGAACACGATCAGCGTCTGGCCATCCTTGAGCACCTCGATGGCCTCTTCGAGCATGTCCAGACTGGAGTCATTGCTGATGTAGCCTGCGCTGCTGACCGGACCGCGCGTGAACGGGTTGTCCCACAGCGCCGATTTGACGATGCAATTGCTGTCGCGGATCTGTGCGATCACGAACACCACGTCGAGCAGGGATGGGTGGTTGGCGATCACCATCTGGCCCGGCTTGCCCAGGCGGTCGGCACCGTCGATCGTATAGGTCAAGGCACCGCTCGCGCGCATGAAGCGAATGAAGCGGTGGAACAGCCGATTGATGATCAGGCGGGTCCAGCGACGCCGGCTGAGCGGGTCGCGTGTCATCAGGCGCAGCAGGGGGAACACCAGCAGCGTCAGCACCAGGCCGCCGAGGCCGAACAGTGCAAAACTCGATGCGGTGGCCAGCCAGCGGGCTGCCCAGGGAAACCAGGCTAGCACTGCCGTTGCCATGTCCAGCTCCGCGGCGGGCAGTCATGGGTCCAGGTGGGGGCGCCTTGCAGCATGGCGCGCAGCCAGGGCAGCACATGGCCGAAGGCGGGCGTGGGCGTCAGTCCAGGCGTGGGCTCGGCAGCGTGCGCAGCGGCACTCGACAAGGTCCAGTCCGTGCCCGCCGTCAGGCGCAAGGCCACGGCAAAGGGGAAGGGAATGTCGTCGATCTGGTCACGGTAGAAATCGGCTGGGGTGTCTTCGGCCAGGATGGCGATGACCGCAGGCGCGCCTTCGTGCAGCAAGCCACAGGCCTCGACGATGGTGTGTTCCAGAATGTCGGCATCGGCGGCCACGGCACAGGTCTCGGCGGTATCGGCGCGCTGGATCGACCATTGACCGGCCACGGCGTTGTGCACGGAAAGCCCGAACTGCGTCGGCGACAAGGCCTCGTGTTGCGCCAGGCTTTGCAGCAGAGAGAAGGTCACGGGCGTTTCGCCGTGGCGCGAGCCGAATATCATCGGTACTTGCGTGTTGTTCTGGGTCTTGTCCTGCGCCAGCGGCCAGGCTGCCGCGAAGCTCATGCGCGCCAGCCGGGTCAGCCGGCGACGCTGCATGGCAGGCACAAAACTCACGTCGGGTTGCTGGCCGAGATCGGCGGGAACATAAGGCGTGCGTGCCCATGCTTGCCAACTTTCAGCGTCGGTAATGCCGGGCGCCCAAGCGTGCCATTGGGCGATATTGAAGCTGATCGGCACTACCGATTCCTTTTTGCTTTTGTCGAACTCAGGCGTGAATATGCGGTGCGCCGGCGCGGTATTTTATCGGAGGCCGACGCGAGCCTGAGCCGCTTATGGCAGCCCTCAGCAACATCCCTATTCTTTCCAAGAATGTTACCAAATACGTCAGGAGCTCGGGGTGCTTGCCACCGTCCAGGTGGTAACAGCCGGGCAGATTCGAGGGATATCGCCATTTATTGGGGCGGTTACTCGTTGGTAGATAACTACGACGCCGGAATGCTGCGCCAGCAGGATTTACCGCGTGCTGATCTTGATCGTTCGCCAAAATCAGAAATTGAATGGAAGGTCAGTCGAGCATTACTTCAGGTTATGAGTATCGGTGAGCGTGCGGTCAGCATCAGCCACAAGCTGGGCCACGCTGTCGTGGTCAGCGCGCCGCCGGGTTGGCAGATCGGCATCGACCTGGAGCAGATGCGTGCGCGAGACGTTGTGCGTCTGTCTGACTGGATGGCGGCCGACACCGAAGCGGCTGTCTTGGCCGCGCTGCCGCCCGACCAGGCCCTGCGGCATTTCTACCGGCTGTGGACCTTCAAGGAAGCGATGATCAAGGCGCGCGGTCAGGACTTTCCTGCTGACCTGAAGACCAACACCTTGACGATGGACGCTGCTTCCGGGCAATGGTGCATGCAGACGCCAGGATCGCGCGCCTGGTCGCTGCGCCAATTCGAAGCCGAACCCGGATGGCTGGTGTCGGTGGTGTGGCGCGCCCCGACAGGCGAGCCGGCAGATACCGCCTGGCATCTTGAATCGGATGCGCCAGCCACACCGTTCGTATTGACGCTGGCGTGCGACGACACGTCCTTGTCCTGACGTCTGCTTGAAGCGGGCAGCGGCTTACGCCACCGCGCCCCGCCGGTCGATCTTCCGGCTGAGCACCACTGAAGTCTGCGTGACGTTCACGCCCTCGATCAGCCCGATCTGATCCAGCAGCGCATCCAGCTGTTCGGTGTCGTCGCAGCGAAGCAGGATCAGATAGTCGAAGGCGCCGCTGACGGCGGACACTTCCTCGACCTCAGGAAGCCGCGCCAGCGCATTGATCACCGCGATGCCGGTCTTGGGCCGCACGCTGATCGAGCAATACGCGCGCACCGACGCCGCCTGCACCGCCTTGCCCAGCCGCACCCCATAACCTGCCACTACCCCATTGCGCTCCAGCCGGGCGATACGCGCCACGATGGTGGTGCGCGCCACGCCCAGCCGGCGGGCGAGGGTGGCGACCGATTCCCGTGCATTGGCCTGCAACAGGCTCAGCAGATGGCGGTCGGTGTCGTCGAGGCTGACGCTCATGCGTGATCCATATGTTTTCAACGGGGTTTGATCATAACGACATGCTTGACCGTCGTTATGACGATGATATGCGCCTTATCGACGTTCTGATCCCTAACTTCCGACCGAAATCGGCAATAGCATAAAAAAGCCGTAAACAACGGCGGTCACGGCCATCGCCGTGTTCGCGAGGGCCTCGACCAGCCGGTCAAGGTGGCCGCTCATCATTGCTTCAAGGGGAAAGACATGTCTGCATCGATTCGCCACATCACCGTGCTCGGCGCCGGAAAAATCGGATTTGCATTGGCGCTGCTGTTGCAGCGCAGTGGCAGTTATGCCGTGCGTGTCGCCGACCGCGATGCAGACCGCCTTGCGCTGGTTGCTGCCCTGGGCTGCGAGACGCTGATGCTGGACCAGGAGTCCGACGCCAGCGCCGCCATCGATGGCCAATATGCGGTGCTCAACGCCTTGCCGTTTCAGTATGCCTACGCGATGGCTCAGCAATGCGCGCAGCGCGGCGTGCATTACTTCGACCTGACGGAAGATGTCGAGAACACCCAGGCCATCCGCCGCCTTGGCGCGGATGCACGCTCGGTCTTGATGCCGCAATGCGGCCTGGCCCCGGGTTTCATCGGCATCGTCGGAAACGATCTGGCCAAACGCTTCGATCGGGTGCTGGACGTGAAGATGCGGGTGGGCGCCTTGCCGCGTTACCCGAGCAACGCGCTGCGCTACAACCTGACCTGGAGCACCGACGGCCTGATCAACGAATACTGCAATCCTTGCGAAGCGATCGTGGAAGGCGAGAAGACCAATGTGCTGGCGCTCGAGGGCCTGGAAACCTTCGTGCTGGACGGCGTGGAGTACGAGGCCTTCAACACCTCGGGCGGACTGGGCACCTTGCCGGACACCTTGCTGGGTCGGGCGCGCAGCGTGGACTACAAGTCGATTCGTTATCCGGGCCATCGGCAGATCCTGAAGCTGCTGCTGGACGACCTGCGTCTGCGTGATCGCCGCGATCTGCTGAAGGAAATCTTCGAGAACGCGCTGCCTGCCACCGAGCAGGATGTGATCGTCATCCTGGCCAGCGCCACCGGCTATCAGGGCAGCCGCCTGAGCGAGTCGACCTACACCGCACGCATCCTGGGCGACACGATCGACGGCCATGTGCTGTCGGCCATCCAGCTGACCACGGCCTGCGGGATGTGTGCCGCGCTCGACATGGTGGCGGACGGGCAACTGCCGCAGTCCGGCTTCATCGGCCAGGAAGCGATCGGCTTCGACGCCTTCATCCAGAACCGTTTCGGGCGCGTCTATGACGGCGGCTCGGTAGCAGGGCGCAAGGCGGTGGCCGAGGTGCTGCAGGCGGCGTAAGTCAGGTTCGCAGCTTGGACTCCCCGGAGTCTGAAAACAGGCCGGCGCAACGCCGGCTTGTTTGCGTCTGAAGATCAACATTCGACGACCTAGGGATTACCCCATGAATGCTTGGGAAATACTGGGCGCTAAAATTGGCGCCAATTTGTAGCAGATGCCGCGCCTCCCGCCGGCACGTTTCCCGAGGTCTCCCAATGTCCCAGTCGTCCGCTGCCGTGGTCGAGTTGCCGTCCCCCGAATTCGGCGCAAGCCGCGCCCGCGCCATCTACGACCTGGGGCACAGCACCATCTTTGCGTCGCGCAGCGACCCGCGTTTTTCGTATTGCACCTATGCGCCCGCCAATATCGACCAGGCCCGCAATCCGCCCCAGTTGGTGGTGGTGATGCACGGCACGGGCCGCGCGTTCACCGAATACCGCAACGCCTTTGCCGAGTTTGCCCGCTGGAACGACTGCATCGTGTTGTGCCCGCTGTTCCCGGTGGGCGTGCAGGGCGATGGCAACCGCGACGGCTTCAAGCAGATCATCGAAGGCGAGATCCGCTACGACCGCGTGCTGCTCGACATGGTCGACGAGGTCGCCGAGAAGTTCGGCTGCAACTTCGACAAGTTCGCCTTGTTCGGCTATTCGGGCGGTGGCCAGTTCGTCAATCGCTTCTGCATGCTGCACCCTGAGCGTCTGTGGGCGGTCACCATCGGTGCGCCGGGTTCAGTCACGCTGCTCGACCCGGACCAGGACTGGTGGGTGGGCGTGCGTGGGTTCGAACAACGTTTCGGTCAGAAGCTTGACCTTGATGCGTTGCGCCGCGTGCCGGTGCAGATGGTGGTCGGCAAGGCCGACCTGGAAACCTGGGAGATCACCCATCGTCCAGGCGGCAAGTTCTTCATGCCGGGCGCCAACGCCGCAGGTAATACCCGACCCGAGCGCCTGAAGACCTTGCAGAAATCCTTCGAGGCCGCCGGCGTGAATGTGACACTGGACATGGTCGACAACGTGCCGCATGCCGGCCTGCAATGCGTGCCGGCGGTGCAGGAATTCCTCGCCGCCAGGCTGCAAGACATGCGCGACCCCGCAGCTTCCTGATCGTCCGGGGCGGCACTGCCGCCTGCGTTGTCCCGCCTGCGTGTCCCGCCTGTTCACCACTCATCGATGCCATGGACTGGGCATCGGCCAAGGAGCCCAGCCATGCTTCGCTTTGCGCTGTCCCGCATCGTCATGGCGATTCCGACTCTGCTGATCGTCGCAGTGTCGGTATTCGTCCTGATACGCCTGATTCCGGGTGACCCTGCCCAATTGCTGTTGGGCGACCTGGCTACCCCCGCCAGCATCGCCGACCTGCGTGCCCGCCTGGGCCTGGACAAGACCTGGTTCGAGCAGTTCGCCATCTGGTTCGGGCATGTTCTGCAAGGTGATCTCGGCATGTCGATCACGTCCGGCCAAAGTGTTGCCGGCCTGGTGTTCGAACGTTTTCTGGTCAGTGCGCAGATCGTGCTGGCTGCTGTGCTGCTCGCCAGTCTGGTGGCGGTACCGGCCGGCATGATCGCCGCCTGGAAGCAGAACCGCTGGCCCGACCTGGTATTGGTCGGCACCGCCACCTTGCTGGTCTCGATTCCCACCTTCTGGCTTGGCCTGCTGCTCTTGCTGTTCCTGGGCCTGGAGCTGCACTGGTTGCCGGTGGTGGGTTATGTATCGATCGCCGATGACTGGAAGGCCGGGTTGCTCTATCTGGCCATGCCCATCCTGACCCTGTTCCTGCACGAGATCGGCGTGCTGATCCGGATGGCGCGCGCCAGCGCCCTGGAAGTACTGCGCCTGGACTACGTGACCCATGCGCGCGCCAAAGGCCTGTCCGAGCGCACCGTGTTGATGAACCACGTGTTTCGCAATGCGTTCGGCCCGACCTGGACCTTGATCGGCCTGGTGCTGGGCAATCTGCTTGGCGGCATCGCCGTGGTCGAGACGGTGTTCACCATTCCGGGCCTGGGGCGTCTGCTGGTCGACGCCATCTTCGCGCGCGACTACCCGGTGATCCAGGGCTGCCTGCTGTTCGTGGCGGCGGTGTATGTGCTGGTGAACCTGGTGATCGATCTCTTTTATCCGCTGTTCGACCCGAGGGTGGCCGCCGAATGAACACGCCTGCTATGAACACGCCCACTCCTGCAAGCGCTGCAACCCGCAAGCGCAGGCGCCTGGCGCCCAATGCCTTGCTCGGCATGCTGATCGTCGGCCTGGTCGTGCTTGCCGCCCTCATCGGCACCTTCTGGACACCTTTCGATCCGCTCAAGATCAACTTCGCGATGCGCCTGAAAGGGCCGGGCGGGCCGTATCTATTGGGCACCGACGAGTTCGGTCGAGACGAGTTGTCGCGACTGATGCTGGGTGCGTCCAGCAGCGTGTGGATCAGCCTGCTGACCGTCAGCTTCTCGGTCATCGTCGGCACCGCCATCGGCGTGCTGACGGGCTTTGTGCGCGGCTGGACCGATCGCATCATCATGGCCTTCAACAATGCCTTGCTGGCCTTCCCAGGCCTGCTGCTGGCGCTTGGCCTGCTGGCCGTGGTCGGGGCAAACAAGTACGGCATCATCCTGGCGCTGGGCCTGGCCTATACGCCTTCGGTGACGCGCATCGTGCGCGGCACGGTGCTGTCGCTGCGCGAGAAGGAATTCATCGAGTCGTCTCGCGTGCTGGGCAACAGCGAGCTGTACACCATGTTCCGCCACGTATTGCCCAATTGCGTGGCGCCGCTGACGGTGCTGGCCACGTCCATGTTCGGCTGGGTCATCCTGGCCGAGAGCGCCTTGTCCTTCCTGGGCCTGGGCGTGCCGCCACCGGCGCCCACCTGGGGCAACATGCTGGCGTCTGCGCGACCCTTCATGGCGCAAGCCACCTATCTGTCGATCTTCCCGGGCCTGTGTATCGCACTGACCCTGCTCGGCATCAACCTGCTGGGTGACGCCGTGCGCGATCGCCTGGATCCGCGCATGCGGGGTGCCCGATGAACACGTTGTTATCCGTAAGCGGGCTGAGCCTCACCGTGGGCCCCGGTGGCCGCGAGATCGTGCGCGATGTGTCCTTCGAGGTCGGCGCAGGCGAGATGGTCGGCATCGTCGGCGAGTCGGGCAGCGGCAAGACGCAGGCTGCGCGTGCGGTACTGGGCCTGACCCCGCCGCCACTGGTGCGCAGCAGCGGCAGCATCATGTTCGAAGGCGTGGACCTGGCCACGGCCGACGCCGCCACGCTGCGAAAGCTGCGCGGCGCCCGCATCGGCATGGTGTTCCAGGAGCCGATGACGTCCTTGAACCCGTCGATGCCGATCGGTCGGCAGCTGGATGAAGGCCTGGCGCTGCACCGGCGCGACCTGACCCCGGGGGCACGCAAGGACCGCATTATCGACATGCTGGCGCGCGTCGGCATTGCCGATCCGCAGGCCGCGCTGGTCGCCTGGCCGCATGAATTCTCGGGCGGCATGCGTCAGCGCATGATGCTGGCCTCGGTGATGTTGCTGGAACCGGCGCTGCTGATCGCCGACGAGCCGACCACCGCGCTCGATGCCGTGGTGCAGCGTGACGTGCTGGAGCTGATGGTGGCCTTGACGCGCGACCACAACACGGCCGTGCTGATGATCAGCCACGACCTGCCGATGGTTGCCCGCTATACCGAGCGCATGATCGTGATGCAGCAGGGCGAGGTGGTCGAAGCCGGCCCCACGGTCGACATGCTGGCGCGGCCGCAGCACCCGTATACCCGCAAGCTGCTGGCATCGATGCCCAAGCGCGGGCTGGCGCGTGCGGCGTCATCCGAGGCCCCGCTGGTGTCGGTCAAACAATTGGCGATCGACTATCCCGGCCGCCAGCGTCTGTTCTCGCGCACCGCCAGCAAGCGTGCGCTGCACGGCATCGACCTGATCGTGCACCCGCGCGAAGTGGTGGCCGTGGTGGGCGGCTCGGGTTCCGGCAAGACCACGCTGGGCCGGACCATTGCCGGCTTGCTCAAACCCAGCGAAGGCGAGATCCTGTTTCGCGGGCGCTCGATCCAGAAGTCCAATGCGGGTTGGCGCGACTACCGGCTCAATTGCCAGATGGTGTTCCAGGACCCGTATTCCTCGCTCGATCCGCGCATGAGCATCGGCCAGCTGGTGGGCGAAGGTCTGCGTCAGATTCCCGATCTTTCCGATGCCGACAAGCGCAAACGGGTCGACGAGGTGCTGGAAGAAGTGGGCCTGGGCAGCGCGTACGCCCCGCGTTATCCGCACGAATTGTCGGGTGGACAGCGCCAGCGGGTGGCAATTGCGCGCGCCATCGTGCGCCGGCCGTCGTTTGTGATTGCCGACGAACCGGTGTCGGCGCTCGATGTCACGGTGCGGGCGCAGGTCTTGGCATTGTTTGCCGAGTTGCAGGCGCGCCATGGTTTCTCGTGCCTGTTCATCAGTCATGATCTGGGTGTGGTCGAACAGGTGGCCGATCGCGTGGTCGTGATGCAACAAGGGCGCATCGTCGAAGAAGGCCTGCGCGACACCATATTCGATGCGCCGCGCGAGGCGTACACGCGCCAACTGCTGTCGGCGATTCCCACCCTTGAGCCGGCCGGGGAGGGCGGCGTACAACTCAAATGGCGCTTTGAAAACGGATTTGCATAAAATCCGTCCTCATTCAGCAGGAGCGCGTCCGCATGCCCAAGCCCGTCACCCCCCCGTCTACCTTGCTGGTCGACCGTATTGCGGACGACATCCAGTCCGGCGTGTTGGGGGCAGGCAGCTGGCTCAAGCAGATCGACCTGCAGGAGCGTTATGGCGCCAAGCGCCTGGAGGTCAGGCGCGCGCTCGATCACCTGACCTTGAAGCGCCTGATCCAGCACGTGCCCAATCGGGGCTACCACGTGTATGCGATGGACCCGCGCCGCTCGAACGAAGTGCATCAGATCCGCGCCATCCTCGAATGCGGTGCGCTCGACTACAGCATGGAGGCGCTCACGCCCGCCAGGCTGCGCCGGCTGCGCACGCTGGCCGAGCGCTTCGAGCAACTGCTGCGCACCGGCACCGTACTGGAACAGTACGAAGTCAACATGGCCTTTCACAATGCGCTGTACGAGCTGTGCAGCAACCGCGAGCTGATCAACCTGATCATCGAGTTGCGCAGGCCAGGGCCGTCCGCACCGGCGGACCAGTGGCGCACCTGGGAACGCATCGAGCAGTCCTCACGCGAGCACTTCGCCTTGCTGGACGCGCTGGAAGCGCGTGACCTCCCCGAGGCCAAGCGGGTGTTGGCGGCGCACATTCTGCAGCGGCGCCAATAAGCGTTGCGCAGCAGCGGACGGTATCGACACCCTACGGACTTCTAGGGAATACCCTCGGGTGACTCGAATACATCACCCTGCAACAATGTATTCAATTTTGGCGCCAATTTTGTCTATCCAACCCGCCGAATGCCCCCTGGAGTTCCATCGATGAAGTTTCCGCCTTCCCTCCTGGCTGGCGCCTTGCTTGCCTCGCTCGCCTGCGGTGTTGCTCACGCCGCCCAGCCTGTGGTCGTCGCGCAGCCGGCGGACATCCGTTCCACCAATCCTGGCGTCAATCGCGACAACAGCACTGACGGCGTGGTGCTCAGCATCGTCGAAGGCCTGGTCGGCTATCGGGACAACGGCACGGTGGCGCCCTTGCTGGCCGAGTCGGTCAGCCTGTCCGACGACAAGCTCACCTATACCTTCAAGCTGCGCGAAGGCGTGAAGTTCCACAACGGCGCGGTCATGACCTCGGCCGATGTGCTGTGGAGCTGGACGCGCTACATGGACCCGAAGACCGACTGGCGCTGCACCAGCGAATACGACGGTCGCAACGGACTGAAGGTGGAATCGGTGTCGGCGCCCGACGCGCGCACCTTCGTGATGAAGATCAATCGTCCGTCTGCGATCTTCATGGACAGCCTGGCGCGTACCGACTGCGCGATGACCGGCATTCTGCACAAGGACTCGGTCAAGGCCGATGGGTCCTGGGACAAGCCGATCGCCACCGGCCCCTTCAAACTGGCGGAATGGAAACGCGGCGAGTACGTGATGCTCGACGCCTTCAAGGACTACAAGTCGCCGCCGGGCGACAAGCCTGACGGCTACGTGGGCGCCAAGCAGCCCAAGGTCGACCAGATCAAGTTCCTGGTGGTGCCCGACCCGTCGACGGTCAAGGCCGGCCTGCAGTCCGGCGCCATCGACGCAGCCCAGGTCACCAACACCGATGTGGTGGAATTGAAGGCCAGCAAGAACGTCCAGGTGCTGGTGCCGGTCGATGCCGTGAAGCACTCGCTGCTGTTCCAGACCAATGACCCAGTGATGAAGAACGAGAAGTTGCGCCAGGCAATCGCCGCTTCGCTCGACGTCCCGCAGATCGTGGCTGCCGCCTCCGACAACCTGGGCACGGTCAACAATTCTGCCGTGCACATCGGCTCGGCCTTCTACAGCAACGCGCAGAAGCAGGCCTACAAGTACGACCCGGCCAAGGCCCAGCAGTTGCTGAAGGAATCCGGCTACAAGAACGAGAAGATCGTCATCTACGCAAACAAGCGTGCCCACGTGCCCAGCTACTCGGTGGCGGTGCTGGCGCAGGCGATGATGCAGGCTGTCGGCATCAACGCGCAGATCGAGGTGTTGGAATGGGCGACGCAGCTGGATCGCTACAACCGCGGCAACTACCAGATCAGCTCGTTCTCGTACTCGTCGCGTCTGGACCCGGCGCTGAGCTATGAGCAGTTCTCGGGCGCGAAGGCCGAGCAGCCGCGCAAGGTCTGGGATGACCCGCAGGCGCAGAAGCTGATCGACGAAAGCTTCGTCGAGTCCGATCCGGCCAAGCGCCAGGTGCTGTTCGACCAGTTGCACAACCTGATGCTGAAGCAGACGCCGCTGATCGTCTTGTTCAACGGCGCCGATTCCTGGGGCGTGAACAACCGCATCAAGGGCTTCACTGTCTGGGAAGGCAAGCCGCGGGTTTGGGAAACCAGCCTGACGAAGTAAACACCTAGCACCAAGCACCAAGCAATATGAACGGCCCGTGGCTGCGCAAGGCAGTCACGGGATCACGCAGCCATCGTGGCCGCGGGCGCTTGCCGGTTCGCCACTGCCGCCAGGGTCTGGCGGATGCCTTCTGCGTAGGGCGTCTTGTGAACCGGCCCGATCAGTCCCTGCAAGGCGCTGTCGTCCATGATCACCGGGTCGGTCTGCAAGTAGTGCATCTCGACCATCTCGCGCATCATGGGTTTGAACAGGCCGATCAGCCGCAGCAGGGTTTTGCCTGCCACCCGCAGCTTCAGCGGCCTGCCGGTCTGGCGCTCCATCTCCGACACCAACTCGCGCTGCGAGGTGACGCCCGCACCTGCCAGGTGCCAGATCTTTCCGTACGCGGCGGGCGTCTCTGCAAGCTTGGCGACCACCGGCCCGACGTCGGGCACGAACACGAACTCGTGCGCGGTATCGATCGGCCCGATCATGTCTGCAGTGCCCCCGTTGATGGCAGCGACGGCCGCACCGTGCAGCAAGCTCGCTTCCACCCCTGGGCCGTAGAAGTCCGGCAATCGCAACACGCAGGCCTGGATGCGGCCGTCTGCATGCGCCTGAATCAGCAGGTCTTCCTGCGCCTTGCGCATGCGGCCCTTGAAGGAATTGGGCCTGCGCGGCTGATCCTCGCGGATCGGATTGCCGGCCACTTTGCCGTAAGGGTAGACAGTGCCGATCAGCACGATGCGCTTGACCCCGGCGGCGATCGCACCGGCCAGTGTCTTGCGCATCAATGCCGGGTGCAGCTCGAATTGCCAGTAGTTCACACCGACCAGGTAGATCAAGGTATCGATGCCTGCGGCGGCGCGTTCCACCGATTCCGGTGAATCGGGGTCCCAGGTGGTGATGTCGGCAAGCGGGTCGGCGCCGAAGGTCTTCTTCAGATTTGCTTCCGAGCGGCCGACCACCCGGTAGGGCTTGCCGGCTTGGCTGAGTGCGGCGGCGATGCTTTGACCGATGGCGCCGGCGGCGCCGAACAAGGCCAGTCTGGGCATGAAATTCTCCTTGGGTGCGTCAGTGCACGCTATGTCGATGGCCGATCGCGATCGGCAAGACACGCAGTCTGTGGCATTGACGGCCAAACGGAAATTGCCTAAAAGCGCATCTCTGCTATAAGAATTTGCATAGGTACAAGCATCGCCATGGACGACAGCGAACCCAACTGGGCGTGGTACCGGACTTTCCTGAAAGTGCTCGAGACTGGCTCGCTGTCGGCGGCCGGGCGCGCCATGGGGCTGACGCAGCCCACCGTCGGCCGGCACATTGACAGCCTGGAAGCAGCGCTGGGATTGCGGCTCTTCACCCGGTCCTTCGATGGCTTCACGCCTACCGATGCCGCGCTGGACCTCAAACCCTATGCGCTGGGCCTGGCGTCGACGGCGGCGGCCTTGCGCAGAATGGCAAGCGGTCACCAGTCGGGCGTGCGCGGGGTAGTGCGGCTGAGCGCCAGCGAGGTGATCGGGGTGGAAGTGCTGCCGCCCATTCTGGCCACGCTGCAGTCAGCGCATCCCGAACTGGTCATCGAATTGGTGTTGTCGAACCGGATCGACGATCTATTGCATCGCGAGGCCGACATTGCGGTGCGCATGATCCCGCCCACGCAGGATGCCTTGATCGCCAAACGCGTCGGCAGCATCGAGGCGGGGCTGTATGCGCACGAAAGCTATCTCGCCAGGCGCGGCGCGCCCACCTCCATGGATGCCCTGATGGGTCACACGATGATCGGCTACGACGAAGAAAACGCCTACATCAGGACCTTCCAGGCGCAGTTCCCGATGTTCTCGCGCAGTGCACTACGCTTTCGTGCCGACAGCGACCTGGCACAGCTTGCTGCCATCCGCGCGGGTCTGGGCATCGGCGTCTGCCAGGTGGGGCTGGGCGCGCGTGACCCGGCGCTGGTCCGGGTCCTGAAAAACCGCTTTTCGCTGAAGATGGATACCTGGGTCGCCATGCACGAAGACCTGCGCAACAGCCCGCGCTGTGCCGTCACTTTCGCGGCACTGGCGGCGGGGCTGCGTGCGTATCGACAGGGCGCCTGAGCCTGGAATCAGGCGGGCGCCTGGTACTCCACCACTTGGGGCTCGTGGTCCAGGCTGTAGCGCGTGAACGTGCGGTTCAGCGCGGGCAGGGGCGCCACTTCCATTAGGCGCGCTGCCGGTTCCATGATGACCATGGCCACGGTGGCCGACAGGTCTTCCGTGCTGCCCGGGCGCGGCGGGCGCGCCACGGAGTAGGGCGTGCCGAAGTCGTCGAACAATGCGCGCTTCATGTCCTCGCGGGTCAGCATCTGCTTTTCGTTCAGCAGCTTGCGCACGCGCCAATCGCGGTAAGGGCTTTCGGGCGCACGGCCGCGGCCTTCGTCGCGCAATTTGGACAGCGCCACCGGGCTGACCCAGTGGTTGGCATGCACGATCAGGTGGTCGTCGCCCGGATAGATCGCAAAGGCTTCATCGGTGGTGCATTCGAAGTTGATGCCGAAGCCTTCCGCCATGCCAAGTGTGATGTTGTTCGAGCAGGACTTCGGCGTGGTCGACACGGCCTTCATCGCCATCGCGAAGTGGTTCTGCTCCAGCACCTTGCGGCGAATCAGGGACAGCGGCACGCCCAGCTGCGTGAAGTCGCGGTCCGACTCCAGGTAGTTCGCCGTGATCGAGATGCCGCGGCTGTTGAAGCCGCTGCGAGCCAGGCCACCGGCTTCGACGAAGGTCAGGAAGTCCGGGCCGTCATCGTTGCGCACGCGCAGCACGATGGCGGTGTTGGCGCACTCGGCGCGCCAGTCCCAGTTCTGCCCGTGGATCAGGTTGCCGGTGGCCGAGCGCTCTTTCATGATCAGCGCGCCGGTGCAGCCATCGCCCGGCTCGGCATCGGCTTCGCGCTTCTTCTCGGCCCGTGCCTTGGCCACGACTTCGGTACGGGCATTGACCATCACGATCTCATCGAAGGTCACGCCTGCGCCTTCGGCAATCCCGCGCATCTCGTCGAGGTAGTGCGGGGCAAATTCGCCGATCTGCCTGGCGAAGTAGGCGATCAGTTCGTTGCGGGCGCGCTCGTCGTAGCCCAAGTCGAACAAGGTCTTGCCGTACATGCTGGTGCTCAGGCGCACCCGGTCGGCGGCCAGGCGGCCGTATTGCACACCGCGTTCATGGGGCGTGCCGGACACGGACACGAAGGGGAATTGGATGGGAGTCATGGCACCACAGGCGAAGGGCACAAAGGCATTGATCGGATGACGACCGCAGCCTTGCGAGATCCCGCTACCAAAGCCCGGCGAACTAAATATATAACAAAATTGGCGCCAAAAAATGGTGATGAATGCGCCGCAGGCACGTTCAAGACGAGCGTTATCGCTTCTGGCTGAGTTGTTTTACTGCCGAGAACACGGCGGTAGGCCGCAGCGGAAGCGCATCCGGTTTCGCACTGAAACAGTGCGTTGACCCCATGCAAACTGTCTTTTTGGTGCGGACTGTCGACAGTGATCACGAAATCTTGAGCGCGAATCCGCTAGATAGGCGGGCCGGCTAGTCGGGAAAGCCCGTGATGGTGCTTGTAAGCAATTGTGGCATCGTTCTTGCATAGTGCCTTTCACCTGCGCTCGCAGGACGTACGTGTGCCAGCTTTCCACGAGAACCGCTGCATGCAGGCGTCCTCCAGCGTTTCTTTGATGTGTTCGACTCGTCACGCCCCGACGGAGTACTAATGAAACGACGCACCTTCGTTGCCTGCGCTGCTGCAGCTGCCTTCTCTTTCGCCACTGCGCCCGCCTTTGCGCAAACCAAGTGGGACCTGCCGACGGCCTATCCGATCAGCAACTTCCACACGGAAAACATCCAGCAGTTCGCCAAGGATGTCGACGCAGCCACCGGTGGCAAGCTGAAGATCACGGTACATGCCAACGCATCGCTGTTCAAGGCGCCGGAAATCAAGCGCGCCGTGCAGAGCGGTCAGGCGCAGGCTGGCGAAATCCTGCTGGCCAATTACGCCAACGAAAACCCGCTTTATGGTCTGGACGGCGTGCCGTTTGTCGCGTCCAGCTACGCTGAATCGCGTCGTCTGTATGACGCGCAGAAGTCGGCACTGGTCAAGCTGATGGCCAGCCAGAACATCAAGCTGCTGTTCTCGGTGCCATGGGCGCCACAGGGCCTGTTCTCGAAGAAGGAAATTGCTTCCGGCGCCGACCTGCGCGGCATCAAGTGGCGCGCTTACAGCCCGGCCACCGCGCGCATTGCGCAGCTGGTCGAAGCCCAGGGCGTGCAGATCCAGCAGGCTGAATTGAGTGCGGCAATGGCAACCGGCGTGATCGAGGCCTACATGAGCTCGGCCTCGACGGGCTTCGACACCAAAACCTATGAAAGCATCAAGAACTTCTACGATCTGCAGGCCTGGATCCCGAAGAACGCAGTCATGGTCAACATGAAGGCCTTCAGCGAACTCGATGCGGCCACCCAGGCTGCCGTCATCAAGGCCGCGGAAGAGGCGGAAACCCGCGGCTGGGCGCTGGCCCAGAAGAAGAATGCCGAGTACAAGCAAAACCTGATCGAGCGCGGCATGAAAATCCATGCACCGTCGCCCAAGCTGGTCACCGACATGCGCAAGGTTGGCGTGACGATGCAGGGCGAATGGCTGAAAGCCGCAGGTGCGGAAGGTGTTGCCATCATGGATGCCTATAAGGCGTCGAAGTAAACATGCGCCGCTTCCTGAATGCCTTGTATTTCGGGGCGGCCGTGCTGGGCGCGCTCTGCATCTTCCTGCTCTTCGTTCTGATGATCGCAGGAAGTGTGGGGCGCGAGCTCAATATGCAGGTGAGTGGCCTGAATGACATCGTGGCGTGGCTTTGCGCCGCAGGCGTCTTTCTCACCATGGCCCAGGCGTTTCGCAACGGAGATTTCGTCCGGGTGTCCTTGCTGCTTGAAATCATCCCGGCACGCATGCGCCGAGGGCTCGATTTTGTCTGTCTGCTGATCGCGTTAGCCGCCGTTTCCTATCTGACCTACTGGGCGACGCTGTTCACCTGGGAAAGCTACGAGTACGTCGAGTACTCGATGGGCCTGATCGCCATTCCGATCTGGATCCCGCAATCCAGTTTCGTGATCGGCTGCTGGGTCTTCCTGATCGCCGTGATCGACGAAATCGTCTGCGTGGCACGCGGTGCGGTGCCGAGCTATCAGCGCGCGGTCGATGAACGCCATGCGAAGGGCGATTTTTCGTCCGAAGTGTAGAAATCCCGGCCAGTTTGTTCGACCCACTGGCCGGGTCAAATAAATTCCCTATACGAGATTATGGATACTCTCCTCATGGGCGGCATGTTGCTCGCCCTCATGCTCGTCTTGCTTGCCGGTGGCGTCTGGATTGCGATGACCCTGGCCATTGTCGGCTGGGTTGGTCAGGCGTTCTTCACCAACACCATTCCCGGCAAGAACTTGTTCTCGGCGTTCTGGGAATCCAACGCGTCCTGGGAACTGGCGGCCTTGCCCCTGTTCATCTGGATGGGCGAGATTCTCTTTCGCACCCGGCTCAGCGAAGAAATGTTCGAAGGGCTGCGCCCCTGGCTGAACCGCGTGCCGGGCCGACTGATGCACATCACCGTGATCGGTTGCGGCGTGTTCGGTGCGGTCTCCGGTTCGTCGGCCGCCACCTGCGCGACGATCTCCAAGGTTGCGCTGCCCGAGCTCAAGCGTCGGGGCTACGACGAAAAGCTGGCGATCGGTTCGCTTGCCACGTCCGGGACCCTGGGCATTCTGGTGCCGCCCTCGATCACGATGGTGGTGTACGCGGTCGCCGCCGATGTCTCGATCATTCGCATGTTCCTGGCCGGCTTCCTGCCCAGCATGGTGCTGATGGCGATGTTCTGCTGCTACATCGCCTGGTGGAGTCATCGCAATCCGGAAAAGGTGCCGCCGGCGGATGCGCCGACGAGCTTCCGCGAAAAAATGCGGATGTCCAAAAGCCTGATTCCCTGCTCGGCACTGATCATTTTCATCGTCTGGGCGCTGGTGGCAGGCTGGGCCACGGCAACGGAATGCGCGGCCTTCGGTGTATTGGGCTCGTTCGCGATCGCGATCAAAGAGCGCTGTCTGACCTGGAAGGCCTTCCATGAAGGCCTGATGGGCGCGGCACGCAGCAGCTGCATGATCATGTTCATCCTGGCGGGGGCCGCATTCCTGACCAAGACCATGGCCTTCACCGGCATCCCGACGCAACTGGCCGAGTGGGTGGACAGCCTGCACCTGTCACCTTATTTGCTGATCACTGCCTTGGTGCTGGTGTATGTGGTGCTGGGCATGGCGCTGGATGGCATTTCGATGATTGTGCTGACCGCCGCCGTGGTTTTGCCGATGATTCAGAAGGCCGGGTTCGACTTGATCTGGTTCGGTGTGTTCGTCGTTTTGCTGGTCGAGATTGCGCAGATCACGCCGCCGGTCGGCTTCAATCTGTTCGTGATGCAGAACATGACCGGCAAGAACATCAGCACGATTGCGCTCGCGGCCGTGCCGTTCTTCTTCTGCCTGATCTTGTGCATCGTCGCAGTGACGTGGTTCCCGCAGATCGTCACGATCGTGCCGGACCTGGTGATGGGCGTCGACAAGTAGGCAAGCGCGGGTAAAGCAAGCCAGCGCCGCTGGTCAGGCAAAAGAAACGGGCGCCGGAAATTTCCGGCGCCCGTTTCTTTTCTGCGATGGTTCTTGGTGGGTCCCGCGTGCGCAGGCACCGGGCTGAACCGCCCAGGTCCTGGTTCAGGTCTTCGCCGACCACGCCGACGGCGACACGCGGCTGAAGCTGTGTAGGTCGGGTTTGTCTTCGATCAGCGGCGCCAGCGCCAGCGCAAACGTGCGGATGTGCTGCGACTGGAAGTGCTTGGTCACGTGCGCGGGCGACTCCCAGGTTTCGTACAGCATCCACATATCGTCGTCATCGTTGGCCCGATGGACGTCATAGGCCAGGCAGCCAGCTTCGGCGCGGGACGGCTCGACCAGCGTCATCAACAGTTCTCCGAGCTCGTCCGAACGACCGGACTTGGCCCGGACAATTGCCAGATTGGTCACTTGATGCATGCGTTTCTTCTTGGTTTGAGCAGGCGGGGCGCGGCTGCGCGATCACAGCAGACACGCGGCGGATGCAGACGTTTATCGTCGTGGTTGTGGCGTGGGTTATGGCTTGCTGATAAGCGCAGTTATCGGCTTATCACCAGCAATGATGAGTGAAAGCGGGTTTGCTATCAAGTCAGCCAGAAGTCAGTTTTTGCTTCCCTGCCTTGCCTAGAGCGGCTTGGTGACTGCCACCAGGGCGATACAGACGATTGCGGCAAGCGTGAACAGGCCGGCATGACGCAGGGCAGCCGGCTGTTGCCTGGGTTCGCGTTCGAACAGATGTCGCAGCAAGCCGGTTTGCACACCGTGCAGCGTCGACAGCATCAGCACCAGCAGCAACTTGAGCAACAACCAGGGCGCGCCGAACCAGCCGGCAGATTGCGCCATGCCGATGCCCAGGGCCCAGACGCCGATCATCGCCGGTGTGGTGACCAGGTGGTTCCAGCGACGGACGGCAGCAATCAGCTGACGTTCGGCGGGAAGATAGGCGCCGAGCGAGCCCCGCAGTGCCAGCAGCAGCAAGGACAGCATCAACATGCCGCCGACCCAGGTAATGGCGGCGGCGATATGGAAGGCTTTCAGCCAGAGCAGGATCATTCGCGCGGCGCCTGCTTGTGGGTGGTCTGCTTTGCAGCTTGGTTTGTTGCGCCTTGTTCAGCTGCCTTGCGATGCATGGCGATCGCATGCGCAAAGGCCCCGAACGGAGTCAAGGCCGCCAGCAGGGCAATGCCGATGTCGCGCGCCTGCCAACCGTCGCCTGAGGCGACTGCGCTCAGCACCCATAGGTAAAGCAGGAAGGCCATGCCGTGGATGGGCCCGATCACCGACACGGCAAGCGGCCAGGCGGCCAGATACTTCAAGGGCACGGCGATGCCGACCAGCACCAGCAGCGTGCTCCCTTCCAGCAGTGCAGCAAATTGCAGGCGACGCGTGCTGGGTGGTGTGCGGGCGTGAATCGAGGGGGGCAAGGCAGTCTCCTGGGCGTGTCCATTGGAGAGGCAGTCTAGAGTCGTGTCAGCAACAGAACCATTGGCTTGGCAGACAACTATCAACGGATTTCAGCCAAGGCACGCAGTGCGCGATCACGTCGAGATTTCCCTGGTTTAGGCTGTGGCCTCGACGCTGCCGTGATGGCAGCCCAAGCGCTCATCGACAGGACACCGCCATGCACCGGATTGCCGTGCTTGCCCTCCACGGCCTCATTCCCTTCGACCTTGCCGTGCCTTGCGAGGTCTTCGGCCGCGTGCGCCTGATGGATGGCACCACACCGTATCGGGTGCGGGTATGTGGCGAGGCACGGACCGTCAAGACCGGCCTGTTCGACATGCGTGTGCAATGGGGGCTGCGCGAACTGCGCGATGCCGACACCATCCTGGTGCCTGGGGTGGCCGACCTGGCAGCACCGGTGTCCGATGCCGTCATCGCCGCCCTGCAAGCCGCTCGCAAGCGAGGCGCGCGCATCGCGTCGATCTGCTCGGGGACGTTTGTGCTGGCCGCCGCCTGCCTGCTCGACGGCCTGCGTGCCACCACGCACTGGGCGGCGGCAGCCGAGCTGGCAGCGGCTTATCCGGCAATCGACGTCGATCCCGATGTCCTGTTCGTCGACAACGGCCAGATACTGAGCTCGGCCGGGGCATCGGCCGGGCTGGACCTGTGCCTGCACATGATCCGCTGCGATCTGGGGGCGGCCGTCGCAGCCACGGCTGCGCGCCTGTCGGTCATGCCCCTGGCGCGTGAAGGTGGGCAGGCCCAATTTATCGTGCACGACACGCCCGCCTCGTCGGCCAGCCTGCAGTCACTGCTGGCGTGGTTGACGCAGCATCTGCACGAACCCTTGTCCCTATGCCGGATCGCCGAGCAGGCGGCGATGAGTTCGCGCACGCTCAGCCGTCATTTCCTGGCGCAGACCGGCACCACACCGCTCTTGTGGGTGGCCAATGCGCGGGTTCGACGTGCGCAGGCCTTGCTGGAAACGACGTCCTTGTCGATCGAACGCGTTGCGGCCGACGCCGGTTTCGGATCGGCGACGGCGTTTCGGGAACGTTTCGGAAAGCGCGTGGGCACGAGCCCGCAGCAATACCGCCGCAGCTTTGGCGGCAGCGTGACTCAGTCTGTCGAGCGGGCAGCGTCGGCCAAGCGATAGGTCAGCAAGCGGCCCTTGTAGGCATCGATGCCGAGCGAGGCTGGACGATCCAGGCGTTCTTCGTGCATGACAAAGCCGCGATCGGCCATCTGTCGGTTGAAGGCAGGGCGGTTGCCGCGATCGGGATCGACGATCCACACTTCGGCCATGGGGCCTGCATGGCGGCCGATGAAGCGGGCCAGCTCGGCGTTGACGTCGCGTTCATACAGCAAGTCACTGCCGATGATCAGGTCGTACACGCCTTCGACCTGCAAGGTCGGCGCTTCGTCGTTCGGGCGACGCACGTGGTCGGGCGCGCCCCAGTGCCCTTGCCGATAGGGAAGGGGCAGCAAGCCGTTCAGACGAAGGTTCTCAAGCAGGAAACGGCCAGCCAAGGGGTGGCAGTCGCTGGCCGTGATGTCGGCGCCGTGGCGGTGGCTGGCCATGCTGGCCAAGGCCAGTCCGCAACCGATTTCCAGAATGCGTTCGCCGGCCCGTACCGGGCGCGCCACCATGCGTGCCGCCAGTTGTGCCGCCGATGGCCACAGCAGGCCGAACAGCGGCCAGGCCGCTGACGAGATCCCCAGCCTTTCCGCCTCGCCATGGGGATCGCAGAACTGTTGCTGGTTCAGCAGCGAGCGGACGATCAAGTCGTCGGCGCCCGAGATGGCGATATTTTCTTGCTTGGTCTGGTATCCGGGCATCGACGTGATCGCGAAGCCCGATGAAAGGTTTCGAAGTGGGGAAGAGGGCAAGCAGTATGCGCCCGATTGCCTGACTACTTCGATTCGTGCCGGTCGCCGTTACCAAACTGCGTGGCGTGCGCCGCCGCGCAGCGCGGCGGTTTACAGCGAACGCGAACGGCGTTGGCGCAAGGCCTGAGCTATCCCACCAGTGACCGAGCCGATTGCGCCTGCGGTACCCAGCTCGACGTAGGCCAGCAGTGCGGACTGCACATGGCTGGACACCGATGCGACGAACATCGGGACGGAGCGGACTTGGGCGGCGAGGACTTGTTTGGCGCAATTCATGACTTACTCGGACTTCAGTTTGGTTGGAGAGGCTCTAGGGTCACATGTCCATCAACAGCGATAAACCCGCGATCTTGAGAATTACTGTTCGGCATTCGCCAACAATCAAATCGGGTCAGCGCCGCAGTGGCGCCGAGACTTGCGATTGGTGGCGGCTTTCCTGGGGAAAACACCATATCGTCGGCGCGAGCATTCAGCACATTGCGTGCCTGCATCGCTGGCCTCGCTTCGATAGCCAATTGCGAACGCTCGCGGTGGCGTTGTTCCACCGCGACAAGTCTGGCTGGTTTGAATTCGGATTGATCGATTCGGATGCCGGCGCCACGCGCGGCTGCGGCCAGACTGGCCTCAGGCGCTGACGAATCGACTCGGGCTTGCCTTCAACCTGGCCACGTCCCGGGCGGGAGGCGCGCCGAACAGGCGGCTGTATTCGCGTGTGAATTGCGAGGCGCTTTCGTAGCCCACCTCATACGCCGCGCGACTGGCATCCAGTGCGCGTCCGACCATCAGGCGCCTGGCCTCTTGCAAGCGAAGCTGCTTCTGGAATTGCAAGGGGCTCATCGCCGTGACGGCCTTGAAATGCAGGTGCAGCGCCGAGGGACTCATGCTCGCCTCGGCAGCCAGGGTATCGATGCTGAAGGGTCGCGCGAAGTGCTGCTTGATCCAGGCAATGGCACGGCTTACCTGCTGCAGGCGGCTGTCGCTGCCGACAATGTTGCGAATGGCGCCGCCTTGTTCGCCGGTCAGCAGGCGATAGAAGATCTCGCGCTGCACCAGCGGCGCCAGGTAGGCGATGTCATCCGGCGTGTCCAGCAAGCCCAGCAGGCGAACGGCGGCATCGGTAAGTGAAGGGTCGCTATCGCTGATGAAGAGCCCGCGGTCGTTGTCCTCGGCAGCGCAGGCCCGCTCGCCTTGTTCAACCACCAGGGCGGCGAGCATGCCTGGGTCCAGGTCGATACGGACACACAGGTAGGGCACATCTTCGCTGGCCTCGATCACTTGGCCGCCGATCGGAAGATCGACGGACACCACCAAGTATTTGGCAGCGTCGTATTCATAACTCAGGTCGGACAGCGTCACCTGCTTGCGCCCGCTTGCCACGATGCACAGCGCGGGCACATGCAGCACGTGCAGCGGCTCGGTCGGCTGTGAGGCGCGGATCACCCAGACGCCCGGAATCGATGTCGGATGCACGCCATCGGTCTTCGCATGGCGCGCGATCAACACTGAGAGCGAGTGCATACTTTCCATGGGAGAACCTACGGGCGGGGCGGGGTGGCAGACAGTCGGATGGTTGCGCCGTCATTGTCTCCCGATTCTTCGCTGGGCGCGTCGATATAGGGCGGGTCCCCTGACGCGCACCAGTGAGTCTGCCCAAGCGACACCGCTCAGGCGCCGCGCGCCAGCCGAGCGCACCGGTCAGGCGGTTGAAAGTAAGCGCATGCTATCGATCTGATGATGTAATCAGGTCGTTGCCGGCTGAACGCGCATCGCCCCAACGATGTCTCGCAAGCGCGTGTTCGTCTTGAACAGGCGACACAGCACGCCGCTTCCCTGCAGGCTGGCAAAGAGCGCACGGCCGGCAGTCGTAGGGTCGCCGTGGACATGCAGGGTACCGTCGGCCCGGCCTTCGGCCAGCACTGACCCCAGCCAGGCTTCATTGGCTTGCACGAAGCCCTGAATCTCACGGGCAACACGTTCCGGCACCGAGGCCAGGTCAGCGGCCAGCATGCCGCACAGGCAGATTTCCTCGCCGTTGCTCAGTTCCACCGACATGTCGACGTAGCGATCGAGCTTCTCGTCGGCGGGCAGTTGCGCGTCGATGGCGCGCAAGGCAGCAAGCGTGCGTGTGCTGTAGGCAAGAACGGCCTCGAAGAGCAGATCGTCCTTGCTGGGAAAGTAATAGTGAATGGACGAGGTCTTCACGCCCACATGGTCCGCCAGGTCGCGGTAGCTGAAGCCATTGCAACCGCGCAGGCGGATGAGCTTTTGCGCGTGATCGAGAATCCGGTCGCGGGTGCTCGGGGTGGTGATCGATGTAGTGATCGGTGTCGTGGTCGTCGGGACAGTGGTGTTCATGGCATTGGCCTGTAGAACGGGTGAGTCAGCGCTGACTTGCGCCGATCACCCGTGTCGACCGGCCAGAAGCGCCCGTGGCGGCAGTGCTGCGCGCCGCACACGGTCTAGCTGCACATCTCGTGCCGGCTCCCTTGTCGGATCATTCGCCGGGTGGCCATCTGCGTGCTCAGTGGCCCGCCGGCTTGCCGCTTCGTGCCGATCCTCAGCCCTTCGACTTCCAAGCTTTCGCGCTTCAACCATTCGACACCGGCGAATCGAGTTCGCCATTGCCGTCGAGGTCCTGGCCGCGAGTCAGCTTGATGTCGCGCTGAACCTCGATGCGCGTCAGTTGGCTGTTCCGGGCTTCCGGGGCTTGGGCAAACTGGATCAATTCGCCGTTGCCGGTGACGCCATTGGCGCGGGCTTGGTTCAGTTCGGCTTGCACTTGCTGGTGGCTGAGTGCGCCGCCACTTTGCGGTGCCGGGGGATAACCGAGTTCGCCGGCTTGAGCAGCGCCGATGGCAGCAGCGGAAAGAATCAGTGCGGAGAGAATGGATTTCATGATGGTTCCTTGAGGGTTGTCAGCAGGCGCTGAGGCGTTTGCTATCTATGTGTAGGTAGGTATGAAGGCGAAAAAATCAGCCGTTCACGAAGGCGGCGCCAGCCGGGGCGGCAACTGCCAGGTTTTCTTGCTGGACAACCTGTGCACGGGTCAGGGCACCGGTCTGGCTGTCAGCAATGCTGGGGTCCAATTGACCTTGGAAGGCTTGGACTTCTGCACGGTTGGCATTCAGGTCAGCTTGCACTTGAGCGCGGGTCAGCGAGCTTTGGGCCTGCGAACCGGGGTTGTCGAGGTAGCCGGTTTCACCAGCTTGGGCAGCGCCCATGGCGGCGGTGGAGAGGATCAGGGCGGCGAGGATGCGGTTCATGATGATTCCTTTACTTTGTTATCTACTACTAGGTAGATGAGAGGGGAAATAAAAACGCCGAGAGCGGCGGTAGTGGAGCGGTATCAAATCGGGTAGTGCTTGTTCGGTAGTGCTTTTTGGCTTGTCGTTGCAGCACTTGCGTTCATGTGTCTGCGTCGATGGATGAATCTTATCTACTACAAGATAGATAAGCAAGCGGTGTAGTGCCGATTTACGATTTATTACAGAGCGCGCCGTGAGCCTGACGGGCTCGGAACGCGGTCCCTGCGTGACGCCTGTACTGACCTGAATTCAGGCAGCCAAGACGCCACGCAGGGGACCCATCGACTTACTGCAAGTCGAAGCTGGCTTGCTGGACGTTCTCCGAGTCGAGGCCGATCTGCACGTCGAACGCACCTGCCTCGGCCACGTTCTGCAGCTTCGGATTGAAGAACTTCAGCTTGTCTTCGTCGATGCTGAAGTTGACCACCTGCTCTTCACCTGCCTTGAGCATGATCTTGCGGAAGTCCTTGAGTTCTTTCACCGGACGCACCACCGAGGCGGCCACGTCGCGGATGTACAGCTGGACGACGGTGGCGCCGTCGCGCTGTCCGGTGTTCTTCAAGCGGACGCTGGCTTCCACGCGACCCTTGCGCGGCATGGTCTTGCTGGACAAGGTGACATCCGAGACGCTGAAGTCGGTGTAGCTCAGGCCATAGCCGAAGTGGTAGAGCGGGCCATTTTCCTCGTCGAAGTACTGCGAGGTGTAGTTGCCCGGCTTGCCCGGCGTGAACGGACGGCCCAGGCGCAGGTGGTTGTAGTACGACGGGATCTGGCCCACCGAGCGCGGGAAGGTGATCGGCAGCTTGCCCGAGGGGTTGTAATCGCCGAACAGCACGTCGGCAATGGCGTTGCCGCCTTCGGTACCTGGGAACCAGGTTTCCAGAATCGCATCGGTGTTCGCCTTGGCCCAGGTCAGGTTCAGCGGACGGCCGTTCATCAACACCACCACCAGCGGCTTGCCGGTGGCCTTCAGCGCTTCCAGCAGTGCACGCTGGCTGGCGGGCAGGTCCAGGCTTACCCGGCTGGACGACTCGTGCGACATGCCGCGCGATTCGCCCACGGCGGCGACGATGACATCGGCTTCCTGGGCGGCCTTGACGGCCTCGTCGATCATCTCGGCCGAGGTACGCGGGTCTTGTACGACTTCAGGCGCGTCCCAGTTCAGGTAGTTCAGGTACTCGACGATCTTCTTGTCTTCGGTGATGTTCGAGCCGCGTGCATAGATCAGGCGGCCTTGCTGGCCCAGGGCGCTTTGCAGGCCCTGTCGGATGGTGACCGACTGCTTCAGGAAGCCCGCTGCCGACCAGCTGCCCATGACGTCGATCTGCGTGTCGGCCAGCGGGCCGACCAAGGCGATGGTGCCGGTCTTCTTCAGCGGCAAGGTCTGGTTGCGGTTTTCCAGCAGCACCAGGGACTTGCGCGCGATGTCGCGTGCGTCGTCGCGATGCAGACGGGCTTCGGCATTGGTTTCTGCCGGATCGTCCACCGCCTTGCCGATGCGGCGATACGGGTCATGGAACAGGCCCATGTCGTACTTGGCGCCCAGCACTTCGCGCACGGCGTTGTCGATTTCCTTGATGCTCACTTCGCCGGACTTCACCAGGCCGGGCAGTTCTGCACCGTAGCTGGAGTCGGCCATGCTCATGTCGATGCCAGCCTTGATCGCCAGCTTGGCGGCTTCGCGGTTGTCCTTGGCCACACCATGGCGCATCAGTTCCGTGATGGCGCCGTGATCGCTCACGGTCACGCCCTTGAAGCCCCAGTCCTTGCGCAACAGGTCTTGCATCAGCCACAGGTTCGACGATGCCGGCACGCCGTTGATCGAGTTCAGCGCCACCATGACGCCGCCCGCGCCCGCATCGATGGCGGCACGGTAGGGCGGCAGGTAGTCCTGGTACATGCGCATCGGGCTCATGTCGACGGTGTTGTAGTCACGTCCGCCTTCGATCGCGCCGTACAGCGCGAAGTGCTTCACGCTGGCCATGATGCTGTCGGGCGCGCCCACATTCTTGCCTTGCAGGCCGCGCACCGTGGCGCGTGCCGATTCCGACACCAGGTGCGGGTCTTCGCCGAAGCCTTCCGAGGTGCGGCCCCAGCGTGGGTCACGCGCAATGTCGACCATCGGGCCGAAGGTCATGTCCAGGCCGTCTGCGCTGGCTTCGACGGCCGATACGCGTCCGACACGTTCCACTGCCTGCATGTCCCAGCTGGATGCCAGGCCCAGGCTGATCGGGAAGATCGTGCGGTGGCCGTGGATCACGTCGTAGGCGAAGAACATCGGAATCTTCAGCCGGCTTTCTTTCGCTGCGGCGTCTTGCAAGGGCCGGTTTTCCACGCGCGTGACGCTGTTGAAGGTGCCGCCAATGCGACCCGCCGCGATCTCCTTGACGATCTCCTTGGCGGGCATTTCCGGGCCGATGCTGATCAGGCGCAACTGGCCGATCTTTTCATCCAGCGTCATCTGTTTCATCAAGCTGGCGATGAACGCCGGCTTGTTGTCCAGCGCCACAGGTTTGGTGTCGGCGAAGGCCAAGGGACTCGCAAGGCTGGCAGACAGGGCCAGCACGTACAGCTTGTTCATGTGATGTTTTTCTCGGGGCTGGGAATGCATTGGCACGGGCTTGCGTGTCGGAGCACGATGCCGGTCGCGGTGGACGATGTTCGCGGCTGCGAAGCGTGGCGCGGCTGATCCGCTATTTTACTGCCCGCCGCTGGCTTCAACAATGCGCGCGGGTGTGTCAAACACGCACACAGCTTGTATGCGGGTCTACCCGCGCGGGCGTGATACTTTGCGTCCTTGGATACGTGGCCGCTCAAGGGCCATCGGCTTTTTTTCGTGTTTTAGGGAGAGATTCGTGGTTCTAACTGCCGTCAAAGCTGTGGGGCGTCACAACTTATTACGACCGTGGCTCCGCCTGGCTTCGATCTCATTGCTGATGGGCGCTGCGCAGGCACATGCGTTCTCGCTGGATGACGTGACGGCCAAGGCCCATGCGCTGGTCGACCAACCCTATTCGAAGCCGGCCAGCAATCTGATGCCGGTGTTCAGCCAGATGCAGTTCGCCGACTACATGAAGATCCAGCCGCGTGCGGACAACTTCATGTGGCGCGACCTGGACACGCCCTTCAAGCTCAGCTTCTATCACCAGGGCATGCACTTCAACACCCCGGTGAAGATCAACGAAATCACGCCGTCCGGCGTGCAGGAAGTGAAGTACGACCCCGAGCGTTTCAACTTCGGTGACCTGCACTTCAACAAGGACGAAACCAGCCAGCTTGGGTATGCCGGGTTCCGGATCATGTATCCGATCAACGAGGGCAACAAGCAGGACGAGATCATGAGCGTGCTGGGCGCGAGCTACTTCCGCGTCATCGGCAAGGGCCAGATCTATGGCTTGTCGGCACGTGGTCTGGCGCTCGACACCGCACTTACCGCCGCCGCCAATGGCGAGGAATTCCCGGACTTCCGCGAGTTCTGGATCGAGCGCCCGAAGGCTGCCGACAAGCAGGTCGTGTTCTATGCGCTGCTGAATTCGCCGCGTGCAACCGGCGCCTATCGCTTTGTGCTCAAGCCCGGTGAAGACTCGGTGCTGGACGTGCAGGCGCGGGTGTTCATGCGTGGCGATGTGGCCAAGGTCGGCATCGCGCCGCTGACCAGCATGTTCCTGTTCGGCCCCAACCAGCCTTCGGAAAAACAAAGCTTCCGCCAGGCGCTGCATGACTCCAACGGCCTGGCCATCCACACCGGCAGCGGTGAGTGGCTGTGGCGTCCGCTGCACAACCCCAAGCGCCTGAACGTCAGCACGTATCGCGTCGAGAACCCGAAGGGCTTCGGCCTGCTGCAGCGCGGCCGCGACTTCATGCGCTATGAAGATCTGGAAGACCGCTACGACCGTCGTCCCAGCGCCTGGATCGAACCGCAGGGCAACTGGGGCAAGGGCAAGGTCGAACTGGTCGAGATTCCGACGCCTGACGAAACCAACGACAACATCGTGGCCTTCTGGACGCCGGACGAAAAGCCGGCCAAGGGTCAGCCGATGAGCTTCGACTACCGCATGCACTGGACCACCGACGAGCGTGCGCTGCTGCCCGCCGACGTGGCCTGGGTCAAGCAGACCCTGCTGACGGCAGGCGAGGTCAAGCAGAAGAACCTGATCCGTCATCTGGACGGCAGCACGGGCTTGCTGGTCGACTTCGAAGGCCCGGAGCTGGCCAAGCTGCCGGCCAATGCGCCGGTGACGGCGCAGGTCAGCGTGGGCGACAACGCCGAGGTGCTGACCAACGTGCTGCAGCGCAATCCGGTGATCGGGGGCTGGCGCCTGACGCTGCGGGTTCGCGTGAAGGACCCCAAGCTGCCGGTGGAAATGCGCGCAGCGCTGGTGCAGAACGGCAAGACGCTCAGCGAGACCTGGAGCTATCAGCTGTCGCCGTATTCGGTGGCGACGCCCTGAAGGTTTGGGTCCAGTAGTGCGTTGACGTCTTCGGCTTGAAGTTTTCTGATTGAAATCTTCTGCGCCTGGGCTTCAATCAAAAACGGGGTGCGCCATGGTGGCGCACCCCGTTTTTTTTACGCCTGCGTCTGGGCGCGTCGCACGTAGTAGTTATCGAATTCCTCGCGCTTTACTTCCTCGAAGCCGTGGCGGGCATAGAAGCGGTTGGCATCACTGTCGCGCAAGGCGCCTACGTGCAGGTCCTGGCCGGCGGCATCGGCCTCGGCAAATACCTGCGCCAAGACCGCCGCGCCAATGCCCTTGCCCTGGATGCCGGGCTGGATATACAGGTGGTCCAGCAACAGACCATCCTCCCTGGGCTTGACCACCACGAAGCCGATGCGTTGGCCGTCCGTCAGCACGTGTCGGGTGTGCAGCGGCGAGAAGCTCGCACGCAGTCGTTCTCGTGCTCGCACCGGATCGAAGCGGCCGATGCGTTCCAGGCTGGGACGCATGGCGGCAATGCGCAAGTCGGCAAGCGCGTCGAAATCACTGTCGAGAACGGGTTCGAAAGACACCTGGGGTGCGGACATGAAAGCTCGTGGAAAGGGTTAAGGGTCTTCCACGATATCGAATGTTTGCCGCCGACGACAATGCGCGTCGTCCCGCATGGTATTAAAGCTGCCTTGCTGTGTGGTGTAGATGTGCTGTGATTTGCACGTACGCCGGCAGCCCTTTTGTCGCGCTGGATTCCTTCCTCCTTTCACATTGCTGTCATGCGCCCCATCGATCTGTTCCGCCTGTTTGTTCTCGCTGCGATATGGGGCGGAAGCTTTCTGTTCATGCGGGTCACCGTGCCGGTGCTGGGCGCAGTGCCTACCGCGTTCGGACGCGTGACGCTTGCGACCGCGGGCTTGCTGGCGCTGGTTGCGGTGATGCGGGTGTCCTGGGACTTCAAGGGCATGTTCAAACAGGCCGTGTTTCTGGGGGTGATCAATTCGGGCATTCCGTTCCTGATGTTCGCCTTCGCGGCGCAGGTGCTGCCCGCGGGCTACAGCGCCATCCTGAATGCCACCGTGCCGCTGATGGGCATCCTGATCGGGTCGACCTGCTTTGGCGAACGGGTAGGCTGGGTCAAGCTGGCCGGCGTGGCGCTGGGCTTGTCGGGCGTGGCGATCCTGACCGGCGCTGGTCCACTGGCGTTGACCCCGGCGGTCCTGGCCGGTGTCGGTGCCTGCCTGATCGCCACCGCCTGCTATGGCTTGGCCGGGTTTCTCACGCGTCGCTGGATCGTGCAGCGCGGTGGCCTGGACAGCCGGCTGGTGGCGCTCGGCAGCCAGATCGGCGCCGTACTTTTCATGGCGGCTTGCCTGGCCTGGCAACTGGTCACCACGCCGATGGTCATGCCCGCGGTCGACGCCAAGGTCTGGATGGCCCTGCTGGCGCTGGGCCTGGTCTGCACCTCGTTTGCGTACATCCTGTACTTCCGCCTGCTTTCTGATGTGGGCCCCATCAAGGCCATGATGGTGACCTTTCTGATCCCCGTGTTCGGTGTGCTGTGGGGCTGGCTGCTGCTGGACGAAAAACTGTCGCTGGCCCATGCGATTGGCGGTGGACTGGTGGCCGCGGCGATCTGGCTGGTGGCCAAGCCTGATCGCCCCAGGGCTGCGGTCTGATATGGCTGGCGCTGTGGGCGGGCGCCAGCTCATCCGCCCAGCAACATGACCCCCGGCATCACCGATCGATCAGCGCAGCAGGTCCAGGTCCACTGCATCGGCCATGGCCGCATTGCCCCGGTCGCCGGGATGAAGGTGGTCGCCCGAGTCGAAGGCCTGCAACAGGCGCATGGGCTGTGCAGGGTCTTTCAACACGCTATCGAAATCGATCACCGCATCGAACTCGCCACTTGTTCTTATCCACAGGTTGATCTGCTGGCGTAAGGCGTCTTTTTGCGGCTGGTAGTAATTGGCCAGCGGCGTGCCGGGCAGGGCGCCTTCGAAGGGCGGCAAGGTGGCACCCAGAATACGAACGCCGCGTGCATGAGCGCGGGCGATCAGTTGCCGGTAGCCCGCGATCAAGGACTCCGCGGAGGGCGCGGTGCCTTGCGGATCAAAGGCCGTGCCGGGCCAGCTGATGTCGTTGATGCCCAGCAATACGATCACGCTGCGCACGCCCGGCTGGCCCAGCACATCGCGCTCGAAGCGGGCCAGCGCATTGACGCCCATCTGATCGCGCAGCAACCGTGCGCCGGAGATGCCTGCATTCACCACCGCCATGTTGCCCGGCGCAAGCCGGGCTGACAGGTAGTCTGGCCACCGGGCATTGGCATTCACGGTGGCGCCGTTGCCGTCCGTAATCGAATCGCCCAGCACGACGACCGTGCCGGCATGTGCAGGTGCGTCGACCTGCACGGCGCTTACCAGCATGCGCGCAGTGGTTGGCTTGCTCGTGTTGATGCGCTCAGCGGCCACCTGGTTGCCTGAGGCCAGCCAGGCGGTCTGGCCGCCCTCCCAATGGAATGTTGAAGCAGGCGTGCGTTCAGGCAGATAGATGCTGATTGCCAGGCTGGCGAGCGCAGTGGTCGGCAGCTCGATCGGGTCGCTCAGCAAGGGCGCGCCGGGCGGCACGGTGGCCGATGCCTGTCCGCCGAAGGTAACGGTGCGGTCGGTGCCCGCCACGATGGCGCCGCCGCCCGCGGACAAGGCAATGCGTGCCGCGCCGATCTGCATCGGCTGCTTGCCGTAGTCGTTGGCAATCACGATGCGCAGTCGTTCACCGCCCAGGCTGATACGGGCCACCTGGCGCAGCGTCTGGTCCTTCAGTTCACCGGGTACTTTAGTGTCGAAGGTGAAGTCCGCACCCCAGACAGCTTGTGGGCTGGCCGTCCAGGTGCTGACCCAGTTGCCGGGTTCGGCTGCGCGGGTGGGCGAGCCCAATGCCAGCAACAGCATCAACGGGAGCGCACGCACCGCTTGTGCAGCGGCGGCACGCATCTGCGCGGCAAATCGCCTGTCGATCGTGCTTGTGCCTGCAAGGCAGAAAAAGGCGGGTGGCGTAAACATAGCTTGTTCCTGTGAATTGGAAGTCTTTTCGATCAGGAATGATGAATCTGCGGCATAGCTGCGGCTAGACTGTGTGCCGGATCAGCACTTGTGACGTGAATTCCATGGCGCGTATGGACGTGAATCGAGCGGGCGAGATGGAAGTCTTCGTGCGCGTGGTTGAAACCGGCGGGTTTTCGGCAGCCGCTCGCACGCTGCAATTGACCCCGTCGGCGGTCAGCAAGCTGGTGCGCCGGCTGGAGGCGCGCTTGGCGGTGCGGCTGGTGAACCGGTCCACCCGGCAGGTTCAGCTGACCCCGGAAGGCTGCGTGTTCTACGAGCGCAGCGTGCGGGTGCTGGCCGATCTGGACGATGCCGAACGCAGTGCAGCCGGCGGCGAGACGCCGCGCGGTCGTTTGCGCGTCAATACCAACGTGCCTTTCGGCGAACACTTTCTGCTGCCGCTGGTGCCGGAATTTCTGGCGCGCTATCCGGACATCGTGCTGGACCTGGTCCTGACTGACGAGGTGGTCGACATCCTCGATCAGCGCACCGACGTCGCGCTACGCGCAGGCCCCTTGAAAAGTTCGGCGCTGGTCGCGCGCAAGCTTGGCGAGACGCGCATGGTGATTGTGGGCACGCCCGACTATCTGGCGAAACGGGGCACACCGCAGACGCCGGCAGACCTGGCGCAGCACAACCTGCTGGGCTTCAATTACGTGCGGGCAACAGACGGCTGGCCTTTGATCGACCAGGGGCAGGTAAGCCATGTGACGCCGGTTGGCAATGTCACCGTGGGGGACGGCGGGAGCCTGTTTCGGCTGACGCGTGCCGGCCTGGGACTGGCGCGGCTGGCAGAGGTGTTCATCCGCGACGACTTGCAGGCGGGCCGCCTCTGCACGGTGCTGGAGGACTACAACCCCGGAGATGTGGAAGCGCTGCATGCGGTGTTCGTGGGGCAGGGCGGACACCTGCCAGCGAGAGTACGCGCGCTGCTGGATTTTCTGGTGGAACGGCTTCGTTTCAGTTGAGCGGCGCGCTGCGGCTACGCAGGACTTGCTCGATACCCGCACACACTTCTTCCAGCAACAGCGGTTTCTGCAGCACCACGGCGTCGGGCGCGAGCGATGCCGCCACGCTGCCGATATCGATGTGACCAGTCATGAACAGAATCGGTAGCCCAGCGCACACCGCTTGCAGGCGTCCAGCCAGCGCCACGCCGCCCAGGCCGTGCATGGCGCAGTCGGTCAGCACCAGGTCAGGGGCGTCGCGCATCACGAATTCAAGGGCATTCTGCCCGCTGCTGACGGCGTCCACCCGGTAACCCGCGTGAATCAACAACTCGGTCAGTGCCGCCAGATTGGCGGTGTCGTCGTCCACCAGCAAAATCTTCACGCCGGCAGACAAGGTGCCTGCCACCGCGTGCGCGCAGGCGGCAGCGATGGGGGCGTCATCCCCCACGGTCTTCAGCCACAGGGTAATGCTGGTGCCCGAATTGGGTTCGCTGCGAATGCGCGCCACGCCGCCCGATTTCATCGCAAAACCGGCCACCTGGGCCAGCCCCAGACCCGTGCCCTTGCCAGATTCCTTGGTGGTGAAGAAGGGGTCGAAAGCGCGCTTGGCCACCTCGGCAGGCATGCCGGGGCCATCGTCGCTGACCGTCAGCGACAGGTATTCGCCATCGGGCAGCTCGGCGTCGTCCTGCACGTTGACCAGGCGCGTCGAGATACCGATGTGGCCGACGCCTTCCATTGCGTCACGCGCGTTGATGGCCATGTTCAGCACCGCGCTTTCCAGCTGCGTGCTGTCACCCAGAATGTGCGCGGCCACATTGCCCAGTTCGACTTGCACGCGTACTTCGGGGCCGAGCGCGCGCGCCAGCAGTTCGGTCATGCCGTTGATGTGCTCGGCCACGTTCAGCGCCTGCAATTCGGGCGATTGGTCGCGCGAAAACGCCAGCAACTGCGCAGTCAGCCTGGCGCCACGACCGACGGCTTCCAGGCCGCTGGCAGCCCAGCGGCGGACCTGCGCAGGCGTTTCTGCCTTGCGGTCGACCAGTTGCAGGCTGGCATTGATGGTCTGCAGCAGATTGTTGAAGTCGTGGGCGATACCACTGGTCAATTGGCCAATGCTGGCCACGCGCTGGCTTTGACGCAGGCCGGAATGGGCCAGGCCGTCGTCCGCCATGGCCTCGGTCACCTTGCGTTTGAGCTCTTTCGCTTGGGCGTCCTTGAACGCGCTGAGCTTGCGCAACTCCAGCAGCGCAGCGGTCTGCCGAGCCAGCGCCGCAAGCGCCCGGCGCTGGTCGTCGTCCAGGGTGCGCGACACCGTGTCGATCACGCACACCGTGCCCAGCGCATGCCCGTCGACCGTGACGATCGGCGCACCGGCATAGAAGCGGATGTGCGGTTCGTCCAGCACCAGCGCACTGTGCTCGAAGCGCGGGTCCTGGGTGGCGTCTTCGACCAGCAGCAATTCATCGGGCCGCAGAATCGCGTGGCCGCAGAAGGCCAGGTCGCGGTGCGTTTCCGTCACATCGACGCCCACACGGGCCTTGAACCACTGGCGGTCGCGGTCCACCAGCGACACCAGGCTGATCGGCGTCTGGCAGATCTGCGAGGCAAGCGTGACGATGTCGTCGAACATCGTCTCTGGCAGGCTGTCCAGCACGCCGAGGTCCTCGAGCGCGGCAAGGCGCTGCGCGTCGTCGAGCGGCAAGGGTGCTGGCCGATGGGTCATTGAATCCTGGGAAGAAGCGGGGTGGAAATCAGCGGGGCGGGAATCTAGCTACGCGGCATTATGGCAAGTTAGCGGGACCTGCATTCGCTGCAAGGCCGCGCAAACGCCAGCTTTTGCGTTGTGCAACAAAGTAGTCCCGGTTCGTTGCGTCAACACAAAAGGGCCAGGCGCGCGATGCGCGCCTGGCCCTGATGGTTTTACGCCGCTTCATGCGTAATCCGACGATTCTCGCTGATCGCCCTTGACGGCAATGCCGGCTTGGGGCCGACGCTGAGTCAGGCGTTGATTACGAGTTGATGACGCGCCTGGCGAATTTTTCCAGATAGTCCATCAGCGAATTGGCGCCGCGCAGGGCCGCCGCATCGTCGCCCGATGCAATGCCTTGCGCCAGTTCCATGTGCGAACGCGCCCCTTCCTTGATCTCGCCTTCGTGCTGGTAGGCATACCAGAAACGCCGGCACTGCACGATCAGCGGCACCACACACTTCACCGCCGACTGATTGCGGCTGGCTTCGTGAATCACTTCGTCCAGCTGGTGATCGGCTTCCATGTATTGATCCAGGCTGTCGTTGTCGGCTGCCTGAATCATCGTCTGGGCGCAGGCCACGATGGCGGCGCGCTGGCTCTGGCTGGCGCGCCGCGCCGCGCAGCTGGCAATCAGCTGATCGAGCACCCGGCGGGTCTGGATCACGTCCAGGTGCTCGGCCAGGTCGATGTTCGACACCAGCAGGCCGCGCCGCGGCTGCTGCACGATCAGGCCGATCGACACCATGCGCAGCAAGGCTTCGCGCACGGGCGTGCGGCCCAGTCCGGTCAGTTCCGCCAGGTCGGCTTCGACCACCGGGCTGCCCGGCTTCAACTGAAGCGTCGAGATCATCGTCTCGAGCGAGTCGTAGGCGAGATCAGCGGCCCGACGTTTCGCCATGGGTTTCGACGAGGGGGCTGGCATGTGCATGTTTTTTCTTTGAATCGCGACGTTGGAGCGCGGCTTGCAGTTCACCGATGATCCCGAGCCGGAAGAACGAGACGCATACGACGAAGGTAAAGCCGATGATGATGGTGACGACGCCGCCGAGTGCTGCAAGATGATTCTGCAGGGTGAGCACCAGCGCCGCGCCGACCACCGGGCCCCATCCGGTGCCCAGTCCGCCCAGCAGCGTCATCAGCAAGACCTCGGTCGAGGTCGACAGCATCACGTCGTTCAGGGCGGCCAGTTGCAAAACCAGGGCCTTCATCGATCCTGCCACGCCTGCCAGGGCGGCCGACAGCATGAAGGCGTAAAGCTTGCAACGGTCGATATCGTAGCCCAGCGAAATCGCCCGGGCCGGATTGTCACGCAGAGCTTTCAGGGCCTGGCCGAAGGGCGAGTGGATGATGCGGTGGATGGCCAGGAAACCCAGGACGAACACCGCCAGCACGAAGTAGTACATGGCGGTGTCGGAAGACAGGTCGACGAAGCCCAGCAATTTGCCGCGGGGCACGCCTTGCATGCCGTCTTCGCCGCCCGTCCACGGCGCTTGCACCGCGAAGAAATAGGCGATCTGCGACAAGGCCAGCGTGACCATCGAGAAGTACACCCCGGTGCGGCGAATGGCGAGTGCGCCGATCACGTAACCGATGGCCGTGGCCACCAGCAAGCCGGCCAGGATGGCCACTTCCACCGGCAGGCCTTGCGGTGCGTAGCGGATCATCAGGCCGCCGGTGGTGTAGCCGGCCCAGCCAAAGAAAGCGGCGTGGCCGAAGGACACCAGGCCGGTGAAGCCGATCAACAGGTTGAAGGCGAGGGCAAACAGGCCGAAGCACAGGATCTTCATGATGAAGACCGGGTAGGCGATCTGCGGGAAGAAGGGCACCAGCAGCGCGGGCACCAGCAACACCAGCAGGATGCGAACCGACATGGGGATGGACTTGGCGGGAGCCGACGTGGGCGTCGACAGAGCAGCACGCGTCATCTTATTTCTCCTTGCCGAACATGCCGGCCGGGCGCGTCAGCAGCACCAGCGCCATCACCACGAACACCACCACGGTGGCTGCTTCCGGGTAGAACACCTTGGTCAGACCTTCGACCAAACCCAGCGCAAGCCCGGTGAAGATCGCACCCAGGATCGAGCCCAGGCCGCCGATCACCACCACTGCGAACACGATGTTCAGCAGGTTGGCGCCCATCAGCGGATTGACCTGCATGATCGGCGCAGCCATCACGCCGGCCACTCCGGCCAGGGCCACGCCAAAACCGTAGGTCAGCGTGATCATCAGCGGAATATTCACGCCGAAGGCCTGCAACAGCTTGGCGTTTTCGGTACCGGCGCGCAGCAGCGCGCCCAGCTTGGTGCGCTCGAACAGGTACCAGGTGATGAAGCAGATCGCCAGCGAGAACACCACCACGAAGGCGCGGTAGGTCGGCAGGAACATGAAGTCCAGGTCGATGCCGCCGCGCAGCAGTTCGGGTGGGTCGTAGTTCAGGCCGGAAATGCCGTAGAAGTGGCGGAACGCGCCTTCCAGCATCAGCGCGATGCCGAAGGTCAGCAGCAGGCCGTACAGGTGATCCAGGTGATACAGGCGCTTCAACAGCGTCTTTTCCAGCAGGATGCCCAGGCCGCCCACGATCAGCGGGGCCAGGATCAGGGCCAGCCAGAAATTGATCTTGAATTCAGGGCCAAGCAAGAGCGGGAGCTGGGCAAAGCCCATCCACGCAAGGAATGCCGCCACCATGAACTGCGCCCCGTGGGCAAAGTTGATGATGTTCAGCAGACCGAAAATAATCGCCAGGCCCATGCTCAGCAGGGCATAGAAGCAACCGTTGATCAGGCCCACCAGCAACTGGGCCATCAGGGCGTTCATGGATATGTCGAACATGGGTGTCTGCGCGAGAAAGAGGAAAGACCCCGGCGGCGATCCGCCGGGGCAGCGCCCGACTCAGGGCATGAAACTCACGACTTGTTGATTGCGCAAGCCGGGTTCGGTGCGGGGTACACGTCTTCGCCCTTCAGCACGGCCTTGACCTTGTAGTAGTCCCAGGGCTCTTTCGATTCCGAGGGCTTCTTTACTTCCAACAGCAACATGTCATGCACCAGTGCGCCATCGGCGCGCAGCTTGCCGTTTCGGATCACCGCGTCGTTGATGGTCATCTTGCGCAGCTGGGCCATCACGGCGCCGGCTTCGTCGGTCTTGGCGGCCTCGATGGCCTTCAGGTAGCTCAGCGTGGCCGAGTAGACGCCGGCCTGGGCCGAGGTCGGCATGCGCTTGGCTTTCTCGAAGAACTTGCGCGACCAGGCACGCGATTTGTCATCGAAGTCCCAGTAGAAGGCTTCGCTCAGGTACATGCCCTGGGCTTTTTCCAGGCCGATGCTGTGGATGTCCGAGATGTAGGCCAGCAGCGGTGCGACGACCTGCTTGCGGGTGATGCCGTATTCATTGGCTTGCTTGATGGCGTTGATGGTGTCGTTGCCGGCGTTGGCCAGGGCGATCACGTCAGCCTTCGATGCCTGCGCCTTCAGCAGGTAGGACGAGAAGTCGCCGCCCGGGAAGGGGTGGCGCGACACGCCCAGCACCTTGCCGCCGTCGTGGTTGATGACTTCGGTCGCGTCTTTTTCCAGCGAGTGGCCGAAGGTGTAGTCGGCGGTCACGAAGTAGAAGGATTTCTTGCCTTCCTTGACCAGGGCGCGGGCGGTGCCTGCTGCCAGCGCATAGGTGTTGGTCGTCCACTGCGCGGTCAGCGCATTGCAGCGTTCGCCAAGGATGGCGGTGGCCAGACCGGCGGATGGCATGGTCACGCGATTTTTCTGCTTGGCGATTTCCATCACGGCCAGCGCGGTCGACGCGGTCGGGAAGTCGGTCGTCATGTCGACTTTTTCCTGGTCGAACCAGGTGCGCGCCAGGTTGGCGGCCACGTCGGGCTTGTTCTGGTGATCGGCGAAAATCAGTTCGATCGGGGCGCCCAGCACCTTGCCGCCCATCTCTTCGATGGCCAGGCGTGCCGCAATGACGGAACCCTGTCCGGACAGATCGGAATACACGCCCGACAAGTCGTTCAGGACGCCGATCTTCACGACGTTGTCGCTGACTTGTGCGTGGGCGCCAAAGGCAAGGCAGCTGGCAATGCAGGCGGCGATATGGGTGAGCTTCATCGGGATGATTCCATCAGGGGAGGGAAAGGGGGACGGCGTTCAGATACCGGGTGTCGATACCGGATCTCAAATACCAAGCAGTTCGGTCAGGCGGTCTTGTTTGGCCTCGACCTCCGCACGTTCGATGACTTCCACCACTTCGCCGTGCTCGATCACGTAGTGGCGATCCGCGAGGTGCTGCGCGAAGCGGAAGTTCTGCTCGACCAGCACCATCGTGAAATTGCGGGCCTTCAGCTCGCGGATCACCTGTCCCAGCTTCTGGACGATGACGGGGGCGAGTCCTTCGGTGATTTCATCGAGCAACAGCAACTGCGCGCCGGTGCGCAGAATGCGCGCCATCGCCAGCATCTGCTGCTCGCCGCCGGACAGCCGGGTGCCCGGGCTGTTGGCGCGTTCCTTCAGGTTCGGGAACATGTCGTAGATCTGCGCCAGCGACATGCCGTTGGGGCCGACCATGGGCAGCAGCGTCAGGTTTTCCTCGGCCGTCAACGAGGCATAGATGCCACGTTCTTCCGGGCAGTAGCCCAGGCCCAGCCGCGCGATCTTGTGCGGCGGCATGTCGATGACTTCCTTGCCCGCCACCTTGATCGAGCCGGTGCGCTTGCCGGTCAGACCCAGGATCGCGCGCAGGGTGGACGTGCGTCCCGCGCCATTGCGACCCAGCAGCGTGATGCACTCGCCTTGCCGCACATCCAGGTTGATGTTGTGCAGCACATGCGACTCGCCGTACCAGGCGTGCAGGTCGCGGATCGACAGCATCGGGGTCCGCGTGGTGCTTGCGTCTGCAGCATGGCTGTACTCAAGCATCTTCGGTCCCCATGTAGGCGGTGCGCACGGCCGGGTCGACGGAAACCTGTGCGTATGGGCCTTCGGCCAGCACCTCGCCGCGCTGCAGGACGGTGATGGTGTCGGTGATGTCCGCCACCACTTTCATGTTGTGCTCGACCATCAGGATGGTGCGGCTGGCCGAGACTTTCTTGATCAGGTCTTTCACGCGGTCCACGTCCTCGTGGCCCATGCCCTGCGTGGGTTCGTCCAGCAGCAGCATTTCCGGGTCAAGGGCCAGCGTGGTCGCGATTTCCAGCGTGCGCTTGCGGCCGTAAGGCAGGTCGGCGGCAAGGTGATGCGCGAAGGCCGCGAGCCCCACGTCTTCGAGCAAGGCCATGGCCGGCTCGTCGAGCTTGTGCAGCGAGGCAGTCGATTGCCAGAAGTGGTAGTCGACGCCCAGCTTGCGTTGCAGTGCCACCTTCACGTTTTCCAGCACGGTCATCTGCGCGAACACCGCCGAGATCTGGAAGGACCGCACCACCCCACGGCGTGCGGTCTGTGCGGGTTTCTCGGCCGTGATGTCCTGCCCGTTGAAGATGATCTGTCCGCGCGTGGGCACGTGGAACTTCGTCAGCAGGTTGAACACCGTGGTCTTGCCCGCACCGTTCGGTCCGATCAGCGCGTGGATGGACCCACGTTTGACTTGCAGGTTCACGTCGCGAACGGCGACGAAACCGCGGAACTCCTTAGTGAGAGCCCGTGTTTCAAGGATGATGTCCTGATCCATGCGTATGACCGAAGCGAGGGTGAGAAGGGCGTGCGGAGAGGGTGGCTTGGCTTATGGCATGGCTCAGACCACCGACTGGTAAGCGGCCGGGCGGGTCGCCAGGGCCTTGGCAACGATCTGCTCGATGTATTCACGTTCCGTGCCAACCAGCGGCAGGCGCGGACGGCGGACGTTTTCATTGCCCACGCCGACCAGTGTTTCCACCAGCTTCAGGTTCTGCACCAGCTTGGTCGAGACATCCAGGTGCAGCAGCGGGGTGAACCACTGATAGAGCTTCAGCGCTTCGTCGTACTTGCCGGCCTTCATCAGGTCGTAGAGCGCCACGGTTTCACGCGGGAACGAGGTCACCAGACCGGCCAGCAGGCCATCGCAGCCCAGCGCCAGGCCTTCGAAGGACAGATCGTCCACGCCCAGGAACAGCTGATAACGCGTGCCGACGGCATTGCGCAGGTCGGTGATGCGGCGGATGTTGTCGGTGCTTTCCTTGATCGCCACCAGCCATTCGCAGTCGGCCAGTTCCACCATGTCTTCGGGCTTCAGATCCACGCGGTACGCGACCGGGTTGTTGTAGATCATGATCGGCTTCTTGGCCGCTTCGGCGATGGTGCGCACGTTCTGCTTGGCTTCGCGCGCATCGGCCACGTAGATCACCGACGGCATCACCATGAACCCGTCGATGCCCAGGGCATTGGCGCCTTCCACGAAGCGGATGGCTTCGCGCGTACTGGTTTCCGACACATTGGCCAGCACCGGCACGCGGCCAGCGGCGGCCTTGATCGTGATGTCGGCGACCTCGAGCTTTTCTTCCAGCGTCAGCGTGCTGGCCTCACCCAGCGAACCTGTGGTGACCAGGCCGTGCACGCCGTTGTTGATCAGGAACTCGATGTGGCGGGCGGTGCCGGCTGCATCGATGCTCTCGTCGGCGTGGAACTTGGTGGTGATGGCGGGGTAGACACCACGCCAGGGCTGGCTGCTCATTGAGACTCTCCGAAAGGACCCGTCAGCCCGGCCAGCGACCGCTTGGACGTAACTGATCGTGTAAATATATTTATAAGATATTGGAGATATCTTGCCAGCGTCAACTGCTTTTTCGGCGGCGGTGCAGGTCATGGGGAAGACCCGGAAACCCATGCCCCACGCCGGTGCGGACGGTGTCCGGGTATTCACGTATCGCGGGCATAAACAGCCCCGGCATGGGGCGGAATGCATCGCGATGCGGCGTGCTGGAATATTTTTTGTTACGTGTTGATGGATGGAGGATGCCGGTCGTCAATGCGATAAAGTCGCGCTCTGAATCACGCATGCCGGCTTGACGCGACGCGCACCTTTGGGCGGTCCCCCGGTCAGTCGGCAGGCGTTCGTCACGGCCTTGAACGACACTACAAAGCAGACCCCATGAACTCCACACTTGATATCCGCGCCGCATCAGCATCCGGACTTGATCCCGACGCGCTTGGCAGACTGGGCGCCAGCATCCAGGCCGACATCGACCAGGGTCAGATGTTCGGCGCGTCGATCCTGGTGGCGCGCGGCGGGGTGGTCGGGCTGCGCCAGAGCTTCGGCACGGTGGCGCCCGAGCGCCCGGCCGTCGATAACGATGTTTACCTGCTGATGTCGCTGTCCAAGGCCTTCACGGCGGCGCTGACGCTGCGCGCCATCGACCACGGCCGTTACGCACTGGACACCCGGGTGGCCGATCTGATCCCGGCCTTCGGGACCGGCGGCAAGGCGCGCGTCACCGTGCGCCACTTGCTGACGCATACGGCCGGCACCTATAGCCACTTTGCACCGGCGCCGCCGCTGACGCCGCAGGAACTGGGCAACCTGGCCAAGAACGTGTTGGCGATCTCGGCCCTGCCGGCGACCGGTGTGCCGGGCGAGCGCGTGATGTACAACCCGTTTGCCGGATATGCGGTGCTGGGCCAGATTCTGGTGGCGACCGACCCGGCGAAACGCAGCTTCCAGCAGATCGCCCGGGAAGACCTGTTCGAACCATTGGGCATGCATGACACGCATTTCGGCCTGCGCACCGACGAGCCGCGCCGCGTGCCGGTGTCCTTCACCGATCGCAACGCCACGCCCGCCAGCTGGCCCACCTGCGAGTTGTTGAACAGCGCGCTCGACGAGCATGCCGAACATCCGGCGGGTGGCGCCTTCGGCACCGTGGACGATGTGTTCCGTTTTGCCGATACCTTGCGCAAGCGCGGCCGGCACCACAACTACCGCCTGATCTCGCAGGCCATGTTCGACTACGCCAGCCAGAACCACACCGACGCCTTGAGCAACAGCGCCTGGGACTGGTGCCGGGAAGCCCACGGCCTGCCCGACTACCCTGCGAACTTCTCGCTGCTGGGCGGATATGTGCGCGGCAAAGGCCACTACATGAACGGTGCCGGTTACCTCGCGTCGCCACGTACCTTCTACGCAGTGGGTGGCGGCTCGACCATGTGGATGGTGGACCCCGAGCGGGACCTGACCTTCGTCTTCCTGAGCGCTGGTTTCATCGAAGGCTTGGCGCACTTCGATCGGCTGCGCAGGCTGGGCGATCTGGTGCTGGCGGCCTGCGCGGATTGAACACGGCGGGCTGGTGGCAAGCCTGATGCCAGGGCGTCAGGCGCGAGGGTGATCCGGGCGAGCAAGGCGCAATACAACAGGAGCGCACCATGGCAGACCACGAGGTTCTCATTGTCGGCGCCGGTCCTACCGGCCTGGTGCTGGCGCTGTGGCTGACCCGGCATGGCATCACGCCACGGATCATCGACCGTGCGGCGGGCCCGGGCACCACCTCGCGCGCGATGGCCGTGCAGGCCCGCACGCTGGAACTGTATCGCCAGCTTGACCTGAGCGACGCGGTACTGGACGCCGGGCATCGGGCCGACGCCGTACACCTGTGGGTGGAAGGCGAGCGCAAGGCGCAGGTGCCATTGGGCGAGATTGGCCACGGCCTGACGCCTTATCCCTTCATTCAGATCTATCCCCAGGACCAGCACGAGCGCCTGCTGGTCGACAAGCTGGAAACGCTCGGCATCCAGGTCGAGCGCAGCACAGAACTGTTGGGTTTTGTCGACCATGGTTCGCACATCGAGGCAGAGATCCGCGATGCGGGCGGGCAGGTTCATCACAGCACGGCGCGATACCTGGTCGGCTGCGATGGCGCGCGATCGCTGGTGCGCAAGGCGCTGGGCGCAAGCTTCGACGGCGGCACCTACAGCCAGCGTTTCTATGTGGCCGATGTCGAGGGTAGCGGCGAGGTCTTCGACGGGGGCATCCACATCGATCTCGACAGCGAAGACTTTCTTGGCGTCTTTGGCATGGGCGGGTCGCGTGCGCGCCTGGTCGGGATCGTGCACGAGAAGCACGACGAGACCGCCGAGGTGGCCAAGGCGCTTGGCTTCGAGGATGTCGCCAACCGGGCGCTCACCAGCCTGAAAATGGCTGTGACCCAGGTGCACTGGTTTTCCACCTACAAGGTGCATCACCGCGTCGCCGATCGTTTTCGCCAGGGCAGGGCCTTCATTGCAGGCGACGCCGGACATGTCCACAGCCCGGCGGGCGGGCAGGGCATGAACACCGGCATTGGCGACGCGATCAACCTGGCCTGGAAACTGGCCGCCGTGCTGCGCGGCGATGCAGACGAGGCCTTGCTGGACACCTACGAGACCGAGCGGATCGTATTCGCACGCCAGTTGGTGCAGACCACCGATCGTGTCTTCACTCTGGCCACCTCGGAAGGCCGGCTTGCCAACCTTGTACGCACCCGCCTGGCCCCGGCATTGATGCCGGTCGCCACGCGCCTGCACCACGTGCGCGAGTTCATGTTCCGCACGGTGTCGCAGACTGTGCTGTCTTACCGCGACGGGCCGCTTGGCGAAGATCAGGCGGGGGATGTTCACGGTGGCGACAGACTGCCGTGGGCACCGGCGGCAGGCCAGGACAACTTCGACAGCCTGACCGATCCGATCTGGCAGGTGCACGTGTATGGCGAGGTACCGACGTCGCTTGCCGATTGGTGTCTGGCGCACCTGATTGCGCTGCATCGTTTCGAGTGGGATGCGGCGCACGGCGATGCCGGGCTGATGCGCGATGCCGCCTATCTGCTTCGGCCGGATGGTTATGTGGGCGTGGCGGTGCCCGACGCGCGCGTGGATACGCTGGCAGATTATCTGCAGCGCCATGGCATTCGTGTCTCGCCGGATGGGGCGGCCTGAACATGGTCAAGCCGCGCTGATCACCACGCCAGCGACTGATGCGCACCCTGGCCCGCGAGCACGCCGCTCGCGGCGGCAAGCGTGGCGTTGTAGACCGGGCTGGCAGCGTCTCCTGCCGCGTAGACGCCGGGTACGGTGGTGAGCTTGTTTTCGTCGACGCGGATGTACGGTCCAAGGTGACCTTGATCGAAGGCGCAGCCGAGTTGTGCTGCCAAGGGGCTGTTCATGTGGGTCCGTGACGTCGTGAACATCACCTTGATCGGCAGGGTTCGCCCATCGGCCAACTGCACGGCGTGGATACTGTCGCCCTCGCCCAGGACCGCCACCAGCGGGCTGCGCTCGATGCTGACCCCGCGTGCACGCATGCGCGCCTTTGCTTCGTCATCGGGCTCGAAACGGCCCTGAGTGAAATACGTCGTCGGTCCCCAGTCCGCCAGCAGCGTGGCCTGCCGTGCCGATGCCTCATGCGTGGCCAGCACGCCCAGCGCCTGATCCGCAATCTCGTAACCATGGCAGTAGGGACAATGCACCACCGAATTGCCCCATCGTTCCCGCAGCCCCGGGATGGCCGGCAGTTCATCGCGCACGCCGGTCGCCAATACCAGGCGGCGACACTGCGCTGTGCTGCCGTCTTCCAGGCGAAGTTCGAAACCGCCATCGACGGCGCGGGCGTCGCTGGCCTTGCCGTGAATCAATTGGGCGTTGCGATAGGCACGGAGTTGCCGGACGCCTTCGCGCATGATGCGCTCAGGCGCCACGCCGTCCTGTCCCAGGAAACCATGCGAGGCGCCTGCGAATCGATTGCGAGGTTTGCCTGCATCGATGAGCAGGATGCGTAGGCGGGCGCGCGCCAGTTGCAGGGCCGCAGACAGGCCGGCAAAGCTGCCGCCGACGACGATCACGTCATAGGACATGGTGCAGGTAAGTTGCGCTGTGCATGAGTGAATATGCCCGGACGCCGCAGGTGTGCAGACGGCCCGGGGCGAGATCTGCCCGCGCCGGGAAAGGCAGGGCGCAAGCCTTGCACCTTCGACGGCGGTGGTCCCGCCCGATGCAGGCAATCTGCATGCCTGCGGGTCTGCCATGCATGCCTATGGATGACAGGGCCCGCGTCGGTGCATCGAATCCGCGTCGCTGCCCATGAGCGTGGACAAACGCGCGAGCGCCGGCGCTGCTCGTGCTGGCCGCCGTGTCCGGATCAGCTGCCCAGCATCGATTGATGCGCGCCGACACCGGCCATCACGCCCGCCGCCGAGGCCATGGTCGCGTTGTACATCGGGCTGGCCGCATCGCCTGCGGCATACACGCCCAGCACCGAGGTCTGTTTGCGCTCGTCGACCCGGATGTAAGGTCCCATGGGGCCTTGTTCGAAGGCGCACCCCAGCTGCATGGCCAGCGGGCTGCTCATGTGCGTCTGCGGGGCGGTGAACAGGGCGCCGACCGACACCACTCGGCCGTCCGCCAGGCGCACTGCGTCGAGCGCTGGCGCCTCGCCCAGCAGCTCGACGATGGGGCTTCGCTCGATGCGCACGCCGCGCGCCGTCATCTGCGCCAGCGCCTCTGCATCGGGTTCGAAGCGCGCCTGCGTGAAGTAGGTCGTCGGCCCCCAGTCGGGAATCAGCGCGCCCTGGTGCGCCGACATGGCGTGGTTGGCCAGTACGCCCAAGGGCTGGCCTGCGACCTCGAAACCATGGCAGTACGGGCAGTGCAGCACGGTCTTGCCCCAGCGCGCTTGCAGGCCAGGGACGGCGGGCAGTTCGTCGCGCACGCCGGTGGCCAGCACCAGACGAGCTGCGCCTTGCTCGCTGCCATCGTCCAGGCTCACCATGAAACCGCGGTCGAGTTGCCGGGCCAGCATGGCTTCGCCCTGCACGAAGTCGACGGTCGGGTAGGCCGCAAGCTGTCGCGCCCCCTCGCGCATGATGTCCAGCGGGGCCACGCCGTCCTGTCCAAGAAAGCCATGCGAGGCCTCGGAAAACCGGTTGCGCGGCTTGCCGGCATCGACCAGCAGCACCCGTTTGCGGGCGCGCGCCAGTTGCATGGCAGCGGACAGGCCGGCGAAGCTTCCGCCGATCACGATGGCGTCATAGGACATGGGTGTTGTCTCCGGGCGCCTTGCCGAGCGCCCTGTAAAGGCGGCCAACGTCACGCGCGAGGTCGGCCAGGGTGATGGTGGCGAGTCGCTGGTCGAGCACACGTGTGGCCTCGGCCACCGCATCGTCCAATGCGTGGTGAACGGCTTGCTCAACCAGACAACCGGGGCTCTCGTCGTCCGGCGCCAGCTTGATCAATCGCTCGCCCAGCGCGCGCTGGATTGCTTCCAGATGGATGTCTGCCAGGGGCCGAGCCAGCGACCAACCGCCGCCGTGCCCCTTGACTGAGGACACGATGCCTGCTTCGCGCAGGCCGGCGAAGGTGCGGCGAATCACCACCGGATTGGTCTGGGCGCAGGCCGCCATTTCCGCCGAGGTCATGCTGGTGCCGGGCCGCTCTGCCATATGCAGCAGCACATGCAAGGCCACCGACAAACGTGTGTCTCTTTTCATGTAACTTAGAATATTACGTGATTGGGCACGCGTCAAGCCGTCCGGCACGCAGCGGCGCCGTCGGCAAGATCAAGTCAGGGCAGGTAGGGGGTAGTTACGTGGGCCGGCAAGGTGCGGTCGACGGTGCGGGGTTGCCGATCGGGGCCTGGCTGTCAGGCCTGCCGACCGGGCTTACCAATCAAGCCTTACCAATCGGTGGAGACCGGATATCCCATGCTGTTGAGCATCACACGAAGTTGGTGGTCGCCGAAGTAGGCCAGCAACATGCTGACCACCAGGATGCCGATATCCAGCGACGAGGCCTTGCCAAGTTGCGGCAGTCGATCACGCAGCCGGGTGAAGCCTGGGCCTCCCAGCAGCATGGACAGGCCATACACCAGCAACAGCATGCCAAGCAGCCCGAGCTTGAGGCCGAGCAAGGACACGCGCTCGCGAGCGGTAGCGGCCAGGTAGGGTGCCACCAGCGAGAAGTACAGCGGGACACCCGATACCAGCACGAGCAGGAAACCCCACATGCGGATCGGGCCAGGCGGGCGGCGCGGTACCTCTGGCAAGCTGGTGGACGACTCGTGGCTCGTTGCGGCGGCGTGCGGCGACGCAGGTTTCGTCGGTTCGGTCATGGTGGCTTGGTTATTTCGGTTCGTGGTCGGCGATCACGATCATCTGCCAGCGGATCGGACCTTGTGGGGGACCGTGTGGATGATGCTTGTTGTTCGGAAACGGATCGCCGCGCGTGACGGCGATTTCACGGCTGCAGCCCTGGCAACGGTAGATGCCGGAGACGGGTACCGTGTCGTTGGCGGTGAACACCATGTTGAAGACTTTGTGGGTCATCTGGTGAAGGTGTTCTTCGTTCTGGAAAAAGGCCATGCGCTGCTCGGTATGTCGTCGAACGCGAATAGTAGCGCTCTAAAGAAATTCCAGCTTTTCGGGTGGGGGTGTGTTGCTGCTTGGCCGGCTGTGGCTGATTGTTGGGGGGTGTGTCGTTCTTGAGTCAGTCGTGGGCGGCGGGGGCGCGTCGCCTGTCCCGCCGGACTTCCGCGTTGGGGCTCCCGCCCCCACGTCGTCCAGAGGGCCAGTCGCCCCGCCCCCACCACCCACGCCTTCAAACTGTCTTGGGTTAAAAGCCAATCCCGCCTATGGGCGACCCGATATTTCTGGCTGCTCGGGTGCTGTACACGGCTCCTCATTATTGGCGTCCGCAATTCTTGAGTTTCAGTCCGGCTGTAGTCGGGGACTTGGCTGACCAGGTCGCCACGAAGCGAGTCAGCGGCTCACGGCTCGGCCCGTTTATCAGTGGCCTTTTACGCTGCAACATCCAACAAGATCGTCGCCCGTCTGAAGGGTGTGGTGACTGGGAAGCGGGTGGCCGCGCGTCAGCGGCTGCTGGGCGAGTTCGGGCTCGGCGCAGTCTCGATGCGATTTTTCTGGTTCCAAAGGGCTCAAGCCGGAAGATTCAGGCGCCAACAGTTTTCTTGCTGCCGCTGGCGAATTGCCGAGATGATGCGTTGCGCCGTCGTGAACTCGTGCTTGTTGAGGGAACGCTTCGGCTTGGACTTCTTCGGGCGAGAAAACTCTTGCGGCCTGAGTTGCTGCAGGCAAGAAACCACTTCCTGGTCTGACGTCTATTGGCGAGAAAACTCTTGCTGCCAACCTCTTCTTGCTTGAGTCCTTCGGCGCGGGAGTGTCAGTTTTTTTGTGTTTGAGGTTTAGCAGCTTCAGCGATATGGGTCGGTGAAGCGTTCTTCGTAGATCACGGCGAACTGGTTCATGGCAGCTTTCCAGTCATGCGTGGCGCTGCCCCAAGCATCGGTGATATTGCGCAGGACCAACCACAGCAGCTTGGTCGCCGCCTCGTCGCTCGGGAAGTGGCCGCGCGTTTTCACCGCCCGGCGCAGTTGCGAGTTGATGCTCTCGATGGCGTTGGTCGTGTAGATGATCTTGCGGATCGCCGGCGGGAACATAAAGAACGGGATCACGCGGTCCCAGGCTCGTCGCCACGCTTGGCCGATCGGGTGGTAGCGTTGGCCCCAAGGGCCTTCCTCGAACTCTGCAAGGGCGGCCAGTGCAGCTTCGACTGTCGGCGCTGTGTAGATCGGCTTGAGCGCTGTTGCCACGGCGCGCCGCTCCTTCCAGCTTGCGTAGTCCAGGCTTGATCGGATCAGATGCACGATGCACGTCTGCAGGGTCGTCTCGGGGAACACTGCGCTCAGGGCCTGTTCCATACCCTTCAAGCCGTCAGTGACCGCGATCAACATGTCCTGCGTGCCGCGCGTCTTCAGCTCGTTGAACACCTTCATCCAGAACTTGGCGCCTTCGGTCTGCTCGATCCACAGGCCGAGCACATCTCGGGTTCCGTCGGGCAACACCCCCAGTGCCAGGTACACGGCCTTGTTGCGAACCACGCCGTCCTCGCGAATCTTGACCCGCAACGCGTCGAAGAACACCACCGGGTACATGATCTCCAGCGGGCGCGTCTGCCAGGCCGTAACCTCGTCCATCACGGCATCGGTCACCGAGCTGATGAACTCCGGCGACACCTCGGTGCCGTACTGCTCGACCAGGAACGCCTGGATCTCGCGCACGGTCATGCCACGGGCGTACATCGCAATGATCTTGTCGTCGAAGCCAGTAAATCGGCGCTCGTGTTTGGGGATAAGGATCGGGGCGAAGCTGCCGTCGCGGTCGCGTGGAATATCCACTGCCAGCGGCCCGTCGTCGGTCAGTACTGTCTTGCTGCTGCGGCCGTTGCGTTGGTTGGTCGCCTCCGGCGGACGCGCGCCCGGCGGGTAGCCAAGATGGTGCCCAAGCTCGGCACCCAGCGCCCGCTCGATCAACGCTTTCTTGAACGCCATCGACAGGTCCTGTACCGCCTCGGCGGTCATCGGACCCTTCACGAACTGATCGACCAAATCCTTCGGGATCGCGGGCAGTTCACGGGGAGGAAGTTTCTTTTTGGTGGCCATACATGCTCTCCTTGAGCGAGATGTTAGACCCCAAACACAGAATTTCTGACACTCCCGGAAAGAGACCACTTCCAGTTCGGGCATCTATTGGCAAGAAACCTCTTGCCGCTTCCGTTTCTGCAGGCAAGAAACCACTTCCAAACTAAGTGGCTGTCGGCGAGAAAACTCTCGATGCCAAGCTCTTCCGGCTTGAGTCCTTCGGCGCTGGAAAAACCGTATCAAGACTGACCCGAGCTTGAACTCCTCGGCCAGCCGCTGACGCGCGGCCACCCGCTTCCCAGTCACCACACCACCAAGATGAGCGCTACTCTCGTTGAGTGTCGAAGCGCAAAAGGCAGCTGAAAAACGCTCGGAAGCGTGAGCCGCTGACGGTCTTCGTAACGACCTGGTCAGCCAAGTCCCCGGCTACAGCCGCACGGCGGCCAAGAATCTCACACGCCAGGAAAGGGGAGCCGTGTGCAGCATCCGAGCACCGAGAGAAGTCGGATCACCCAAAGGCGGGATTGGCTTTTAACCAAGGACGGTCTGAAGGCGTGGGTGGCGGGGGCGGGGCGACTGGCCCTCTGGACGACGTGGGGGCGGGAGCCCCAACGCGTAAGTCCGGCGGGACAGGCGACCCGCCCCCGCCACCCGCGGCTGGCTAAAGCAAGGAACAACGCATCAAACAAAACCAACTGCAGGGCGAAATGCAGATCAGCGCGCCCGCTTACCCGCCTGGATGTATGGCCACAACAAACGCCAGGCCAGCAGCGCCGCCAACACCGCCGCATACCAGATCACTTCCGCGAAATCGTTCTTGCCCGCCTTGTGCCACCAGTAATGGACGATCGCCAGCACACCGATCAGATACACCGCGCGATGCAACAGGCCCCAACGCTTGCCCAGCCGCTTCATCCAACCCTGCGTCGACGTCACCGCCAGCGGAATCAACAGAATGAAGGCCGAGAACCCCACCAGAATGAACGGCCGCTCGATGATGTCGGCAATCGTCGCCTTCAGATCGAAGAACTGATCGAACCAGATATACGTCGTGAAATGCAGAAAAGCGTAGAAGAACGCGAACAGCCCCGCCATGCGCCGCACGCGCGCCAGCAGATTCTGTTTGGTCAATTGCCGCAAAGGCGTGATACCCATGGCGATCAACAGACAGACCAGCGTCCAGGTGCCAGACGAGCGCGTCAGAAACTGGGTGGGATTCGAGCCGAAGCCATCGGTGAACCCCAGCCATACCCAGCGAGCAAGCGGCAGCAGCCCGATCACGAAGAGCAAGACCTTAGCCCCACGCAGCGGCAAGCCGAACAAGCGCTGCGGGACCGGGTTGGCGGCCGGTTTGGCGCCAGCCCCACCCGGCTTCTTGCCGACTGGCGCCACACGCGGCGAAGCGGGCGGTGCGCCCTCCCCGCTGCCGACAACAGCGGGACCGGCTGCCGTACCCGCCGCCAAGCGCGCGCCCGGAAGCGCCTCTGCTGGCGCGTCAGCAAGGCCGTTTGCAAGGCCGTTTGCAGGCACGCTTGCAGGCCCCACAGGCCGTCCCAGCACACCCGATGAATCATTCGCAGCCATGCTTGAACCCGGCGCTCAGTAGAACTTCGCCAAGTCCATGCCTTGGTACATCGACGCAACCTGATCGCCGTAGCCATTGAACTTCAGCGTCTTGCGCTTGGGCGCGAAGATGCCGTCTTCGCCGATGCGGCGCTCGGTCGCCTGGCTCCAGCGCGGGTGCGGCACGTCGGGGTTCACGTTGGCGTAGAAACCGTATTCCGAAGGCGCGGTCTTCATCCAGGCGCTGGTAGGCTGCTTTTCGACGAAGCGGATCTTCACGATCGACTTGCCGGACTTGAAGCCGTACTTCCATGGCACGATCAGGCGAACCGGCGCGCCGTTCTGGTTCGGCAGGGTTTCGCCATACAGGCCCAGCGTCAACAGGGTCAGCGGGTGCATGGCTTCGTCCATGCGCAAGGCCTCGACGTACGGCCATTCGATCACGCGGCTGCGCAGGCCCGGCATGGTCTTCGGGTCGGCGGCGGTCACGAATTCCACGAACTTGGCGTTGCCGGTGGGCTGGACGGCCTTGATCAGGTTGGCCATCGAGTAACCCACCCACGGGATCACCATCGACCAGCCCTCCACACAGCGCATGCGATACACGCGCTCTTCCAGCGGAGCCAGCTTCATCAGTTCATCGATATCGAAGGTGCGCGGCTTGCCGACTTCGCCTTCGACTGCCACGGTCCACGGACGCGTGACGAACTTGCCGGAATTCTCGGCAGGGTCGCCCTTGTCCAGGCCGAACTCATAGAAGTTGTTGTAGGTAGTGACGTCCTTGCGCGGCGTCGGCTTGTCCATGATCGCGTACGCGTTGTTGGTCGCGGCGGACAGCTTGGTGGTGGCGCCTGCGGCAGCCTGCGCCCACGCAAAGCCGCCGATGCTGCCCAGCCCGAGGGCGGCAGCCCCTTGCAGCATGAGCCGGCGACGATCGCGGTAGGCCGACTCAGGGGTGATTTCCGAAGGAACGAAGTCGTCGGGACGGCGGATAAGCATGGGGGCAACTCCTGGGCCGGCCGCCTTGCATGGCAGGCCGACGATAGACAATCCTGGGCCCGCCCCACGTCTTCGAACGGGGGCAGGCAGGGGGTTATACGTCGGACAATACCGCGCAGATGCGGTTCCCTGCCAGCAAACCGGAAAAGCCAGGCGTGACGCCGCTTTCCGAGTCTGACAGGCGGCTTAAACCACGCCTGAAACGCTCAGCTCAAAGCTCGCCGTAGGAATGAAGGCCGGACAGGAACATGTTCACCCCCAGGAACGCAAAACCGGTGATCAGCAGACCGACCAGCGCCCAGTAGGCGGATGCCGCGCCACGCAGGCCCTTCATCAGGCGCATGTGCAGCCAGGCTGCATAGTTCAGCCAGACGATCAGCGCCCAGGTTTCCTTCGGATCCCACTGCCAGTAAGCGCCCCAGGCGTCGGCTGCCCACAGCGCGCCCAGCACGGTGGCCACCGTGAAGAAGGCGAAGCCCACGGCGATCGCCTTGTACATGATGTCGTCGAGCACTTCCAGGCTGGGCAGGTGCACGGCAATGCGGCGGCGGGCGAACAGAATGCCGCCCACGGCCACTGCAGCCACGCCGAAGTAGACCATCCAGTAGGCGGAAGTCTGGCTGCCGCGGAATACCAGCGGCTCGGCCGCCAGCAGCACGCCCAGCAGGAAGAGCGGCGTGAGTTTTTTCCACGACGAGGTGTCGCCGTGGATCTTCACCAAGTAGGCGAAGGCCACCATGGCTGCCAGCGAGAAGGTGCCGTAGCCGATGAAATTGGCAGGTACATGCAGCTTCATCCACCAGCTTTGCAGCGCCGGCACCAGCGGCTGGATTTCATGCGCGCCGCGGTCGAACGAATACCACAGCAGGAAGGCCACGGCGGCGGTGATCACCAGCGACACGAAGCCGCCCAGGCTGCGCGTGCCGTACTTCTGTTCGTAGTACAGGTAGAAGAGCGCAGTGACCATGCAGAACAGCACGATCACTTCATAAAGGTTGCTGACCGGGATGTGGCCCACATCGGCGCCCAGCAGATAGCTCTCGTGCCAGCGCACCAGCAGGCCGGTCACGCCAAAGAACACTGCCGTCCACGAGAACACCGTGCCCAGCCAGGACGCCGTCTTCCAGCGCGCCAGCAGGCCCAGCCAATAACAGGCCATCGCAATGCAGAAGGCCGCGCACATCCACAGAATGGCGGACTGCGAGGACAGCAAGTACTTCAGGAAGAAGGACTGTTCGGCACGAACGGCCGAGCCCTGGTAGGCCACAATCGCCAGCCCGGTCGACAAGGCCACCACCACCATCAGCGTGCGCATGGGCCGCCACAACCAGCCCAGCCATGCCAGGGCAGGCACCGCGCCGAAAAGGATCGCCTTGTCGTAGTAGTCCATGTGGTCGCCCACCTGGTGCAGCGCGAATGCAGCACCACAGGCCAGCAATACCAGGAAGACCAGGTCGGTCCAATCGGGCTTGCGCCCGCCGGCCACCACGTCGGTCATGCCATGCTGCTGCGTGCTCGGCGTTGTGCCGGGCTGGCTGCCCGCCTGACTGCGTGGCTGAGTGCTCATTTCCATCTTGCTTACCCCCTGGAATTCTGCGTTTGTGCGCCGATTTCATCGCGCAAACGCTCAAATTCGCGTTCGAAATCCAGTGTACGCCTCGATGACGACATGGCCATCGATGCACGTGCGCCTGCCCCCTCGGGCTTGACCCAGATCCACACCCGACGCTCGCGGATGTAGAACATCGCAAACACGCCCAGGATCAGCATCAGGCAACCGATATAGACCGAATTCTTGCCGGGCGTGCGGCTGACCTGGAAGACGCTGGCCTGCACGTGCTGGAAGTCGGCCAGCGACAAGAGCACCGGTGCCGGATACAGAAACAGGTCGGACAAGGCCGCCACCGACAATTGCATCCACGCGCCGTCGTCTGCACCGGCGGGCGGCAGGTTGATCTGCGCACGTGCCACATTGCGCAACTCGGCCAGCGCACTGCCCAGCAGCTTGATCACCACGTCGGCGGCCCGCTGCTGTTCGTCGGCTGCCACGTTCTGCTGCAGGAATTGCGCCACTGCCTGCAGGCCGCCATTGGCAAAGGTGTCGAGCGCACGGCGGGCCGATGATTCCAGCTGGCTGGACAGGCCATCCGAGCCGGCCGGCCGATTGGCTGCCGCAAAGCGTCGTGCGGCTTCGGCCCGCATTTCCGGATTTTCCAGCGCGGCGCGCAAGGCCATGAATTCGTCCATCGAGCCCTTCGCATCAGCAGGAATGCGCAGGTAGCGGTAAGCCTCGTCGGGCGTGGAGCGCATGCCGGTGAGGAAGACCTGCGCACCGTCGAGCGTGACGGGCAGCATGTAATTGTGGAACTCGCGCGCTTGGCCGCTGGCGTCGCGAATGCGGTATTCGACGCTGGGCCCGACGTTGCGCAGGTTCTTGTCGATCGGGCGGGCGGCGCTGCCGGCCACCGATGCCACGTGATCGCTGAAGGCCTTGGGCGTGTTGCCGACGTCGCCCGAGAAGTTCTCGACATTGATCGGACGCAGATTGCTGAACTCCAGGTTCAGCGGCGGCGTGCCGGGCGTGCCGGCGTCGATCTGGGTGGATTCGCCGATCTTGCCGTCGATGTCGAAGGTGTATTCGCGGCCGCCGCGCAGCGGGTAGCCCTTGAGCTTGACCGTGCTGCCACCGTCATTGAAGCTGGACTGATAGACCGTCATGCCCTTGAAGCGCAGGGGTTCGTTGACCTTGATGGTCTGCGCAAAGGTCTTGCCGGTGTCGGGGTCGGTGACTTCCACTTCGCTGGCAAAGGATCGCGGCATGCCGGTGGAGTAGTACTCCACCACGAACTTCTTCAAGGCCAGCGTGAACGGCAGCGGTTGCACCAAGGCGCCGTCGCCGATCAACACGATGGCATTGCGCGAGGCGCCACCTTCGGACACCAGCATGTTGGCGCGGAAGCTGGGGTTGCCCGGCGCCAGGCGGCCGGTCGGCGGCACGTCGGCAATCGTCATGTTCTCGCGCACCGGCGCCTTGGCGCCCACCCATATCTGCGCACGTACCGGCAGTTCGCTGTCCAGCAGCCCGCCGATGCAGATGATCACGATCGACAGGTGGGCAAAAATGTACCCCAGCCGGTTGCTGGCGCCCGCCTTGGCGGCGATCAGCACGGCGTCACCATCCTGGCGCGTGCGGAACTTGTAGCCGCGCGCACGCAGCAAGGCCGACAGGCGTTCGACCACCGTGGGCACGCCATCGGCTACTGAATACTCGGCCCGATGCGGGAAGGACTTCAGGCTGGATTCGCGCAGGTGCTCGCGGAAGGTCCGCATGTCGCGCACCATTTTCGGCCCGTTGCGCACCACGCAGATGGAAGTCGAGACCACCAGGAAGCTCATCACCACCAGGAACCACCACGCGTTGTACACGTGATAGAGCTGCAGCATGTCGAAGAGCTCGAACCAGAACGGCCCGAACTGGTTCACATAGTTCGACGGCGCCTGGCCTTGCTGCAATACCGTGCCGATGACGCTGGCGATACAGATGAAGGACAGCAGGCTGATCGCAAAACGCATCGACCCGATGAGGTCGATGAAATCAGCCAGGCCACGGCGAAAGCCGCTTGGGGATGACGGTGAAGAAGAAGCATTCATGACATTGCACACGTGAAAAAGGGGCGACACGAATCGCCCCTTTTTTCATGAGCCGGACGAACCGGCCCAGGTTCTTGATCGATGCCCACGCCGCCACACTCAAGCGTAGGGGTATGCCAGATCTTGACAATGCTAACCGACATCAGCCGTCGGTCAGCTGACTGGCATACCGCGCGGCAGCTCAGCGCAAGCCTGCGATGTAGTCGGACACCGCCTGGATTTCCTTGTCCGACATGCGTGCAGCAATGGCGGTCATGGCGGGGTTGTTGGCGCGCTCGCCGCTGCGGAAATGCTGCAGCTGCAGGGCCGTGTATTCGGGGAACTGGCCACCGATGCGCGGATACTGGGACGGCAGGCCGGCGCCGTTCGGGCTGTGGCAGGCCGCGCAGGCCGGCACGTTCTTGGCGGCAATGCCGCCGCGGAAGATCTTCTGGCCCAATTCGACCGTGTCCTTGCTCTTGGCGAATGCAGGCTTCATGGTCTGCATCGACAGGTAGGCCGAGATATTGCGGATTTCTTCTTCAGTCAGGGGCTGTGCCTGGGCATTCATCACCGCGCTGATGCGCTCCGGGCGGGCCTGGCCGTCCTTGGACTTGAAGTTGTGCAGTTCCTTGGACAGGTAGTCGGCGTGCTGGCCGGCCAGCTTCGGGTTGGCTGCACCGGCGCTGTTGCCGCCGGGGCCATGACAGCTTGCACAGGACACGATGTTGCGTGCGGCGTCGCCGTTGGTGAACAGCTGTTCACCCTTCGCAGGATCGGCCTTGGGCATGGCAGGCGGCGCATCGGCTGCAAAGGCAGGCGATACGAAGGCACCGAGCGCCAACAAACCGGCAGACGCACCAGACATCATGGCGCTCGAAATGAGCAACCGGGACAGCACACGCTTCATGGAAACCTCGATAAGCTCCGTGGGCAGGCGTGACCCTTGGGACAGCGCTATCAGGCACTCACCGGGGGGATCGCAGGCACGGGCAAATGGCAAACGAATCCTGCAGTTTGGCCGATTCAGCCCATATTGCTAGCTGGGTAATTCACTAATCACGTAAAACAACAACACCGTGTCGGTAAATCCACGCTTTGGCAAATCCTCTCGGGGACCTAAACACCAAGAACACAGGCCTGGAAACCGTTGATCATACAATAGGCACCTTTGCCTTCCGGGCGTTTGTTGCCCCCCCACATCGTGTCCCTACTCCATCGCGCCACATTCCTGACGTCTTCCGCCAGGCTTGACCAGCTTCCCCCTCCCGGCGCCCCCGAAGTGTGCTTCGTAGGCCGTTCCAATGCGGGTAAGTCCTCGGCGATCAACGTCTTGACGCAACAGCGCCGACTGGCATTTGCCAGCAAGACGCCCGGCCGTACGCGTCTGATCAACATGTTTTCTTTGCCGGACAAACTTGATCCTGATCAAGATATTGGTTATCTGGTCGACCTGCCGGGCTATGGATATGCTTCAGTCGCTCGCGACGACCGCAATACCTGGGCCGAAGTGCTGGGCGGATACCTGCGCAGCCGCCCGTCCCTGGTGGGCGTGGTGCTGCTCATCGACATCCGCCGCGGGGTGACCGACCTCGATCGCCGCATGCTCGACTTCCTGATCCCGGCCGGCCGCCCCGTGCTTGCGCTGCTGACCAAGGCGGACAAGTTCCCCTATGGCCAGCGCATGAAGGTGCAATTTGCGGTGCGCAAGGAACTTGAAGCCATCGCCACACTCCATACCATCCCGTTCTCGTCGACCGACCGCATCGGGCTGGAAGAAACCGGCGCGCACATCGAGAACTGGATTTCGCCGCAAGTCGCGCTTTGACGCATGCGGCTAGCCGCCGGCCACTGATCTGATCACCACGGACCGCGCGCCCCGGCTTGTTCGCCGTGTCGTCTGGCGCGCCCTCCCGCTTACTCAAGGACCCTCATGAGCCAGGACAAAGCTTTCGCCGCCTATCCCTACGGACGGCCGCGCCGCCTGCGCCGCGACGCATTCACGCGCCGTCTGGTGCGCGAAAACAATCTGCGCACCGACGACCTGATCTACCCGGTGTTCGTGGTCGAGGGCAGCGGCCAGCGCCAGCCGGTGGGTTCGATGCCCGGCGTCGAGCGCTATTCCATCGACACCTTGCTGCCAGTGGCCGAAGAATGCGTGAAGCTGGGCGTGCCGGTGATGGCCTTGTTCCCGCTGATCGAGGCGTCTGCCAAGACCCTGGATGGTTCGGAGGCCTTCAACCCGGACGGCCTGGTGCCGCGCACCGTGCGCGCGATCAAGGAACGCTTCCCGGAACTGGGCGTGCTGACCGACGTGGCGCTCGACCCCTACACCTCGCATGGTCAGGACGGCGTGATCGACGAGCATGGCTACGTGATCAATGACGTGACCGTCGAGCTGCTGGTCAAGCAGGCGATTGCGCAGGCCGACGCCGGCGTGGACATCGTCGCCCCCAGCGACATGATGGACGGCCGCATCGGCGCCATCCGCGAAGGCCTGGAATCGGCCGAGCACATCCACACGCGCATCATGGCCTACTCGGCCAAGTACGCCAGCGCCTTCTACGGCCCCTTCCGCGACGCCGTGGGCTCGGCCGGCAACCTGGGCAAGGCAGACAAGAACACCTACCAGATGGACCCCGGCAACATCGAGGAAGCCCTGCGCGAAGTGGCGCTGGACCTCGAAGAAGGCGCGGACATGGTCATGGTCAAGCCCGGCATGCCCTACCTGGACGTGGTGCGCCGCGTGAAGGACACCTTCAAGGTGCCGACCTTTGCCTACCAGGTGAGCGGTGAATACGCGATGCTGAAGGCCGCCGCCATCAACGGCTGGCTGGATCACGACAAGGTCATGATGGAATCGCTGCTGGGCTTCAAGCGCGCCGGCGCCGACGGCATCCTGACCTACTTCGCGCTCGACGCTGCCCGCCTGCTGCAGAACGCACGCTGAGTCCCGAGGCAGGCATGGACATCCTGTGGATCTCGGAGAAGCAGCCGGTACAGCTGCTGGATGCGTCAGCACGCCTGCCGCACGAGGGTTTCCTGTGGATCGATGCCTCGCAGGACGACCTGAAGGACCTGCCTGCCTGGCGTGAACAGATGCACCGGCTGACCGGGGTCTACCTGCACGGCCTGCACCTGCGCGATGCAACCAACCCCACGCATCCCTCGTATTTCGACAATACGGCGGATTACGAGATGGTCATCTTCCGCAAGCTGTTCATCGACGCGCCGGACGTGGGCGACAACTTCATCCACGCCGACCCGGTGGCCCTGCTGGGCAAGGAAAGCCTGCCGACCCGCCCGGTGACCTTCTTCGTGCTGCCCAATGCGCTGATCACGGTGCGGCACGGCGAAAGCCTGTCGATCAACGAGATGCGCCAGCGCCTGTACGAACTGGGCAAGCCGGACCAGCGCGAAGGCGCCGGCAGCCGCGCCATCGGCGGCCTGGGTGCGCTGACCCGACCGCCCGCCGGTCCTGGCGACCTGATGCTGCGCATCATCAACGCCATGGTCGACCGTTACCTGGCGCTGCGCACGCCGCTGACGCAGCTGCTGGACTACTGGCAGCGCGAACTGCTGCGCCCGAATCGCAAGTTCAACGACTGGATCTCGCTGCTGGAAGCGCGCATCGGCCTGCGTCGCCTGGAAAGCCTGTGCGAAGAGCAGTACGACGCGCTGCAAGAGCTGCGCGAGGTGGCGCTGGACCCCAACGAGACGGTGGAAGACGATCGTGGCCGGGTACGCGCCTACGGCCCGCGCCGTGATGCGCTGCTGGTGCACATCAACGATGTGCTGGAGCACATTGCCCGCGTGCTCAACAGCGCGCGGCGCATGGAGGCCTCGGTGGAATCAGCCGTGCAGCTGCACTTCTCGGCGACCGCGCACCGCACCAACGAAATCATGCGCGTGCTGACGGTGATCACTGCCATCTTCATGCCGCTGACCTTGATCACCGGCATCTTCGGCATGAACGTCGACTTTCCACAGCTGTTCAAGGACCACGGCGCGTTCTGGTGGGTGATGGGCGGCATGGCCACGCTGGCGCTGCTGATGTGGCTGGCGTTCTCGGCCAAAAGCTACCTGGAATCGCGGCCATATCGGGTAGCGCAGATGATCGCGCGCAAGGCGGCGCATCGGGCGGCGCATACCTTGACGGTGCCGGGGAGAAGCCGGGCGGCCAGCAGGACACGGGCGGCCGCGGCGAGTCGGGCGAGCGGCATCGTTGATCGGGATGATGGCGGTCGATAGCGGCAACGCGCATCGAGGCTAGACCGGGGATTGAACAGGAGTTCAAACAGGGCTGATTTGGCGGCGATCACGAAGCGTGAGCCGCCAAATCAGCCCTGTTTCCGTTCCAGGTAGAAGGCCAGGTACTTCTTGTCGAAGCCCTGAAACGCCCGCCGCTTTCCCAGCGCATAGGCCTTGCCGAGATATTCCATGGCCAGATCGGTTTCGCCCAGCTCGATGCAGGCCTTCGCGAATACGATCCAGCTGCTGGTCTCTCGCGGCGGCTTAGTGTCCACGGCGATCATGGCCCAGGCCTTGGACTCGGCGTACTTTCCCTGTTCGAAAAAAGCACCGGCCAGGCAATCGGCAATCCATTGGGCCAGATCCCATTGCGTAGGCGGCTCGGGAAGCAGCGACCAGGCTTGCTGGTATTTGGCTCGCGCCTCATCCAGATTGCCCTGCTCATCCAGGCGATTGCCATCCTCGACGACCTCGACAACTTGCCGAAAAAGCGTGTCGTTTACTGCGGCCAGGTCTTCGGTGCCCAAGGCGTCCATATTCACTTCTTCCATGTCATTTGATGGGTGCATTCCCAGGGCGTGGTTTGCAACGTGCAGCGGCATCAAACCAGCACCAACTTGCCGGCAGCCACCCCGATCGGCCAATGGCCTGCATAGTAGATGTCGACCACCTGCTTCCACTTGTCGCCCAGGCCAAGATGGCTTTCCGACACGTACTGCCTGAAGGCAAAACAGATGCCGCCGCGGGCTGCATTGCTGAAGTCATGCTGGCCGACGACGAAGACGTTCTTGTCCAGGTGCCTGGTCGCCGCCATCACGGCCTTGTTGACCTGCATTCGCAGCGCGGCCAGGTCTGCGGACGGCTTAGGCATTTGGTAGAAAGGATCGTCTTGCGTCGGTGACGTGGGCAACCATTCCACGCGGCCATCGCCACCCTTGACATCGGCCGCCACGGGCTCGACAAATGCCCTCCTGAGGCTCTCGATGCGGATCAGTGCATCGTCACCGGGAAACGCGCATCCCAGCTTGCTGAAGAACGGCGTACTGGCGATGCGTTGAAGTTCTGCGTCGATGTTCATGAACACGTTTTCGCAAGGCGGATGATCAAGACGACGCCCGCCGCGCGATCAGGAAAACAGCGCATCTGCCTTGTCCTGGAGGGCAATGCCGATGTCCTCAAAACGCTGCATGGCATCCCTTCCAACGAAGGCCTCGGCAATTCTGAAGCTCCCGTACACGTCCACAAACGCCAATGCCAGCCGTTTGGGCACGGTGTCTTTGTCGGCGTAATGCGCGGTCAGGAAATCAATCGCTGAAAACAGTTCCTGGACCTCATCGTCGGACACGTCCGCACGGGTACGAATCTTCAACGGGATTGACGCATCGCCAATCAGGCGTGCACAGACCATATCGATCGCAGTGTCCACTGCATTCACGATTCACTCTCGATATATGCAAGCAGCGCTTCGATCGATGCAAAGACCTCCGCATCGTCGATGAACGGATCACCCGCACCGATCAAATGGAAGCTTGTATCACCAGACGACGGCATCAGAATAAGCCGTCCGCCCGAGTCATCGCCAATCGACACATAGCCCGGAAAAGTGCTGTCGACCTCGTAGGTCTGGTTGCGCTCGGGGATATAGTCGGTGGCATAGATCAGCACACGGTCGTTCAGCATCGCCCCGTTGCACTGCGTCCAGAACTTGGTCAGCCATGCATGATGGGCCAGTCCCAATTCGTCGCATGCCGCACGAATCTCTGATGCCGACGCGGGTGCGCCTGCTTCGGTGTAGAGAATGCTCATGCCGGGAACCCTGCAGGCCGTTGCAGTGCCGGGTAGATGAACTTCTTCTGCTCGTCCCAGTTCACGCCGGTGTCATGGATGAACTTCAGCCGCGTCCGCAGCTTTTGCGGGTCGCCAGACTCGTCCACCTTGACCACGAGCACGTCGTCTTCTGCCCACCGAGCCTGCTTGGCCATCGTCGCATTCCGTCTTGATCAGAGGCCACCGTTTTACCTCAGCCAGGGCCGCACCAAAGCGTGTTGGACGTATGCGACTGGATCAAGCTGAAACAAAAAGGGCCAAGCCCGGTGCAATACCGGACTTGGCCCCAGACCCGCCAAGCCATGCCCACGACGAACATCATGGGCATGGCCGCGAGAAGCGTCGACCTAGGTCAACCCACGCGGATCGATAAGGATCACTTGCGCAGATCAGCCAGCGTCTTCTGCACGCGTTCGACCACATCGGCGCCGATGGTGGCCTTGTGCTTGTCATACACCGACTGCGCCTTGTCCAGCATGCGCTTGTGCTCTTCCGGCGAGATCTCGTTGACCTGCAGGCCGGCCGCCTTGATCTTGGCCAGCGACTGCTGCGACAGCGCACGAATGACCTTGCGCTCTTCGTCGCGGCCCTTCACGGCGCACTCGCTCAGCGCGGCTTTTTCTTCCGTGCTGTAGGTGTTCCAGATGGGCTTGGAGAACAGCACCAGGAACGGCGTGTACGCGTGGTTGGTCACCGAGATGTACTTCTGCACTTCGTAGAACTTGGACGTGTCGATCGTCACGAAGGGATTTTCCTGCGCGTCGATGGCCTTGGTTTCCAGGCCCGAGAAGATTTCGCCGAAGGCCATGGGCGTGGCGTTGGCGCCCATGTTCTTGAAGGTGTCCAGGAAGATGTTGTTCTGCATCACCCGGATCTTCATGCCGTCGAAGTCTTCCCACTTCGCGACCGGCTTCTTCGAATTGCTCAGGTTGCGGAAACCGTTTTCCCAGTAGGCCAGGTTGACCAGGCCGACTGCGTCGAGCTTTTCGTTGATGAACTTGCCGAAGTCGCCGTCGACGACGGTGTCGGCTTCTTTTTCGTTGGCGAACAGGAAGGGCAGGTCGAACACGCCGAGCGCCGGCACCAAGCCAACCAGCGGCGAGGACGAGGTGATCACGGCTTCCTGCACGCCGGAACGCAGCGCCTGGGTTGCCTGCAGGTCATCGCCCAGGGCGCTGCTCCAGAAGGCGGTGATCTTCATCTTGCCGCCGGACTTTTCCTGCACGCAGGCGTCGAAGACCTTCACGCCATTGCCCACCGGGTGGGTCTGAGCCAGGCCGTTGGACAGGCGAATGTTGCGGGTCTTGAACTCCGCGTTCGCGGACATCGCGACGCTCATGCCGAGCAGCGCGACCATGCTTGCGAGTAACGTCTTCTTCATGGGTGTCTCCGTTATCTTTTAATTACGCATGGGGGAAAAAACGCCTTGCTCCTGCAAGGCGCGGTAACTCAGTACAACCACTTCAACGGAACCAGGACGAGATCCGGGAAAGCAACCAACAGCAGCAAGACAATTACCTGGGACAAGAGGAAGGGCCACACGCCGATCGTCACTTTCCCAAGCGGAATCTTGGCGACGCCGCTGACTACGTTCAGCACCACGCCGACGGGCGGCGTGAGCAAGCCGATGCAGTTGTTCATGATGAACAACACACCGAAATACACCGGATCGATGCCTGCCTTGATGATGATGGGCATCAGCACCGGCGTCAGGATCAGGATGGTTGGCGCCAGGTCCAGGGCCGTACCGACGATCAGCACCAGGATCATGATCGTCAGCATCAGCAGCTTCGGACGCTCGATCAGCGGTTCGATCATCGAGCCCAGCTCGGCCGGAATGTTTGCCGCGGTGATCAGCCAGGCCGATACCAGCGCCGCCGACACCAGGAACATCACCACCGCCGTGGTCTTGGCCGCGCGCAGCAACACGCCGTACAGGTTCTTCACCGTCAGTTCGCGATACACGAACATGCCAACCAGCAAGGCGTACATCGCAGCCACTACCGCAGCTTCAGTGGGCGTAACCACGCCCAGGCGGATGCCACCCAGAATGATCACCGGCATGCCCAGCGCCCAGGCTGCATCGGCCGTGGCCTTCAAGCGTGCCTTCATCGATTGGCGCGGCAAGGGCTGGATATTGGACGTGCGGATCACGATGTACCAGGCAACCAGCAAGGCAATCGCCATCATCAGGCCCGGTGCGATACCGGCCATGAACAGCTTGCTGATCGACACGTTGGCGGCCACGCCGAAGATGATGAAGGCCAGCGACGGCGGCAGCACCGGGGCGATGATGCCGCCGGCTGCCATCAGACCGGCTGCACGCGGCACGTTGTAGCCGGCGCGCGCCATCATCGGGATCAGAATGGACGCAAGCGCGGCGGTATCGGCTGCGGCCGAGCCCGACAGGCTGGCCATGATCACCGCGGCAAGAATCGCCACGATGCCCAGACCGCCACGGATGTGGCCGACGCAAGCCAATGCGAAATCGATGATGCGACGGGACAGGCCGCCGGAATTCATCAGCTCACCGGCCAGCAGGAAGAACGGAATCGCCAGCAGGGTGAAGGTGTCGGCGCCCTTGATCATGTTCTGCGCAACGATCTGCGTGTTGAACATGTCCATGTAGCCCATCAGGACCACACCGCAGAACATCAGCGCAAAGGCCACCGGCACGCCGATTGCCATGGCCCCCAGCAGGGAGGAGATAAAGACGAGCAGAGTCATTGGGTGCCCTCCCGCATCATGGCGGCAGCTTCGCCTTCACCACAGAAGGCAGCGATTTCTTCTTCGGTCGTGCGACCGGTGATCACACGGATGACACGCTCGATGGCGAGCAGGCAGATGCCGCCGCCGCTGAACAGGCCCACGCCATAGACCCAGCCCATGGACAGGCCCGTGACGGGTGCAGCCATGGTGATGTTGATATCGAGTTGTTGCCAGGTACCCCAGAAGAAGATGCCGGCGCACAAGGCCACGATGACATTGCTGATACCCATGCAGACCAACCGGCCGGTACGGGACAGGCGCTGTACGAAGGTCTCGATACCGAGGTGCGAATACTCGCGAAACGCGATGACCGCGCCGATGAAACTCAGCCAGACGAAGAAGAAACGCGACAGTTCTTCGGACACTGCAATGCCGCTGTTGAAGCCATAGCGCAGCACGACATTGCCGAAGACCATCACCACCATGCTGGCGAGGGCGATGACGATCAGCCCCTCCAGAAAGCGGTAAAAAAGATTGGCGGCAGCTTGCATGATTGCTCACTCCTTGTTCTCGGCAGCGGGTGTGACACCCGCTGCGGGGTTGACTCAAGCGTCGGTCGACGCACCAGCGAATGCGCCACGCCTGGCCAGGTTCTGGAACAAGGCCCCCAGGCCGAACTGCCATTCGGGGCAGGCGTCCGAGCGATCCACCCAGTTGACCAGCCGGCCCAGCAGGGGCGAGCTGATCTCGACACGGTCGCCGACTTCATGCGTGAAGCCCTGACCCACGCCGCGCCGGTCTTTGACCGGGGCGAACATGGTGCCCAGGAACAGCAGCGCGCCGTCGGGATACTGGTGATTGCGGTTGAGCAGCTGGCCCGCCAGGCTTTCCGGCGAACGGCTGATGGCGGCCATGGGGCTGACACCGGTCATCTCGAAACCGTCGGTGCCGGTGACGGCCAGCGAGACTTCGACCTGCTTCAGGTGCTCGATCGTGAAGTTCGCATCGAACAGCCGAATGAAGGGGCCGATTGCGCAGGAGGCGTTATTGTCCTTGGCCTTGCCCAGCAACAGTGCCGAGCGGCCTTCGACGTCGCGCAGGTTCACATCGTTGCCCAGCGTGGCGCCGACGATCTGGCCGTCAGCGCGCACCGACAGCACGACTTCCGGCTCGGGGTTGTTCCACTGCGACATCGGGTGGATGCCCACGCGTGCACCCACGCCGACAGACGACATGGGTTGCGACTTGGTGAAGATCTCGGCGTCGGGACCAATGCCGACTTCCAGGTATTGCGACCACAGGCCCAGGTCCTGCAGCAGGCGCTTGACCTCGGCCGCCTTGGCCGAGCCTGCTTCGATGCCGCGCAGGTTGTCGCCCAGCACCGGCGCCAGGCGCTCGCGGACTTCCAGCGCGCGGGTCGGATCGCCCTTGGCCTGTTCTTCGATCACGCGTTCCAGCATGCTGTCGGCGAAGGTCACGCCGGCAGCCTTGACGGCCTGCAGGTCGGCGGGCGGCAACAGGCTGCCCAGGCGACCGCTGAGGTAGTCGTCGACCGAGCCGATGTCGGGATGCTGATCGGGCGTGGCCACCTGCGCAGCCAGATCGCTGCGTTCGATCACGCCGGACAAGGTCGGCGACAGTGCGGACAGGTCGTAGACCCGGTCGCCCGTCACCAGCACCGGGCAAGGACCGCCAGCTGCATCGGACCACACGCGACCGAGCAGGCGCGCTTGCGCGGCGTCCTGGGGCAGGATGTCGGCGGCAGTCAGGTTGGCGACGTCATCGCGGGAAATGCCGGCGCTGCGGCCGGCGGCATCGGCGTGCGTCGTCGCCGAGTGCGGGGTGGTGCTGTGTGGCATGACGCCATCTCCTGTGGTGTGTTCGTGTGCACGTATCTGTCGATACGCACGCGCAGGCTTGTGTGCCGGATTGGTTCGGCAGCCCTTTGCGCGTGGAAATTCAGTGTTCGTCTTGCTCCTCGCCATCGAAGGCCAGGCCGAGTCGCGATGCCGCGCCTCCGATGTGGACGCGCATGGCCGCCCGCGCACCCGGCACGTCGCGCGCAGCGACGGCATCACGGATGGCACGGTGTTCAGCGATGGTGACCTCGACAATCTGTTCGAGCGCGATGCGCTCGCGCGCCAGGTCGATGGTGGCGCTGACGCGGCCGGCCACGAAACCCAGGATCATCGTGAAATATTCGTTGTGCGTGGCCACGGCCAGCGCATGGTGAAAGGCCAGGTCGGCGACGATGCCGTCGCGCGTCCACTTGTCGCTGCCGCTCATGCGGTCAAGCGCGGCGTCCAGCGCGGCCAGTTCTTCGAGTGTGTGATGACGTGCGGCCAGGCCTGCAGCTTCGACTTCCAGCGGCGCACGCAGCTGGAACAGGCAGCGAAACGCATCCGGGCTGGCGAGCGCCTCGTCTTCGATGCGGATAGAGCGGCGGCGATCGGCACCCACCACGAATGCGCCGATGCCCTGGCGCGATTCCACGATGCCTTCGTTGCGCAGTTGGGCAATGGCTTCGCGCACTACCGTGCGGCTGACGCCGAAGCTCTTGGCCAGCGCATGCTCGGTCGGCAGACGATCGCCAGGCACGAGCCGGCCAGCCGAGATCTCACGCCCGATCTGCATCGCGATCTGCGTGGGCAACTGGTCGCTGCGCTGGAGCTGGTCGAAGGCCATGGGATTCGCTTGAATGCGTGCAGAAGGCCGTCAGTCGGCCAGGACCTGGCAGCCCGGATTCATGCGGCCATCCGGGTCGACAGCCTTGCGGATCGCCACCAGCAGCTTGCGATGCGCAGGCGCCAGCTTCTGCTCGAACTCGGGGCGCTTCAGGCGGCCGATGCCGTGCTCCGCGCTGATGCTGCCCTGGTAGGCGTAGACCAGCTCGTTGATCAGGTTCTTGCCGGTGTAGATGATGCGCTGGCGCTCGTCGATGTCGGTCCCGGCCGGCGGCAGCACATTGATGTGCGCATTGCCGTCGCCCACATGGCCGTAGGCAATCGACAGGCTGTCCGGGAACGCCGTTTTCAGATCGGCCAGGGCGCGTTCGACGAATTCCGCCATGCTCGACAGCGACACCGACACGTCGGTGCGCAAGTGCACGCCACGCATGGCCTGCCCTTCGTTCATGCCTTCGCGGAAGCGCCACAAGTTGATGCCCTGCGCGCGCGATGCGGCCACCACACCATCCTGCACCATGCCGTCTTCCAGCACCTTTTCCAGGAACTGGTCGAGCAGCGTCTTGATGTCGACCAAGCCGGAACCGGACACTTCCATCAGCACATAGGCGGGGTAGTCGCCAGCAATCGGCATCTTCAGGTCGGGCTGTGCCTCGATGGCCAGCATGAAGGCTTCCGGCGGCATGAATTCGAAGGCCGTCATCAGGTCGCAGCAGTCGCGGCGCGCGCGGCGATACAAGGCGATGGCGTCGTGCAGCGAGGCCACGCCCAGCAAGGCGGTTTCGACTTGCGTGGGGCGCGGCAGCAGCTTCAGCGCCACGCCGGTGACGATGCCCAGCGTGCCCTCGGCACCAATGAACAACTGGCGCAGGCTGATGCCGCGATTGTCCTTGCGCAAGGTGGTCAGGCCGTCCCAGATGGTGCCGTCGGGCAGCACCACTTCCAGGCCCAGCACCAGCTCACGGGTCATACCGTAGCGCAGCACGTTGATGCCGCCGGCATTGGTGCCCACGCTGCCGCCGATCTGCGCCGAGCCTTCGGCGCCGAAGCCCAGCGGGAACAGCAGGCCCTGGGCGTCCACCGCTTCCTTGATGTTGGCGACGATGCAGCCGGCGTCGACCACGGCCGAGAAATCGTCCTCGTCGATGCGGCGGATGCGGTTCATGCGTTCCAGGCTGATGATGACCTGGTGGTCCGGCTGGTCGGGGATGCCACCCAGCACCAGCCCGGTGTTGCCGCCTTGCGGGACCACGGCCAGGCCGAGTTCGGCGCAGGCGCGCATGGCCTTGGAGACGTCTTCCGTGCTGCGCGGACGAATCACCGCCACCGTGCCGCTGGTCACGTCTCCGTGCCAGTCGCGGCAATAGCGCGCCTGGTCGGCCGGATCGGTCAGGACGGCGTCCTGGCCCAGGCGCTCGACGAGCGCAGCACGGGCCTGCGAGACGGTGTTCAGCACTGCATTCATGACCCACATTCCTTGCGTCGGCATCGTTCAAGATTGGGAGATCGGACAACCAAGGTAGGCGGGCGGCGCCAAAGCAGCCAAGCCAGCGTCCCACCATGCGAATCATCTAGGGGAACACCCCAAACGCGCGCTGCGCAGCCCTTCGCGCATAATTGTCTGACAACCTGATAATACGTCGCAGCCTGCAAAAAGCCGCCCTGGGAGTGACCCTAGGAAGGCCCAAAAGACAGGTCGTACGACGTGCCCCGGGCCGTCCGGTCAACACCCCGGCCCCTCTTTCGGAGATCGACAGGATGCACATCGCCATCATCGGCGCCGCCGGCATGGTTGGCCGCAAGCTTGCGGAAAAACTGGTTGCCGACGGTCGGCTGGGAGACCAGCAAATCACCCGCTTCAGTCTGCTGGACGTAATTCCGGCCGACGCCCCTGCGGGCTTCACCGGGCAGGTCGACAGCCATGCTGCCGACTTGTCGGACCCCGCGGTGTCCAAGGCGCTGGTCGATGCGCGGCCCGATGTGATCTTCCACCTGGCAGCGATCGTGTCAGGAGAAGCCGAAGCCGATTTCGACAAGGGCTACCGCATCAACCTGGATGGCACGCGTTATCTGTTCGATGCGATTCGCCTTGCATCGGCGGACGGCTACAAGCCGCGCGTAATCTTCACCTCGTCGATCGCCACCTTCGGCGCCCCGCTGCCCGATCGCATCTCGGATGATTTCCACACCACGCCGCTGACCAGCTACGGCACGCAGAAAGCCATCGGCGAACTGCTGTTGTCCGACTATTCGCGGCGCGGGTTCTTCGATGGCCTGGCCATCCGCCTGCCCACCGTCTGCATCCGCCCGGGCAAGCCCAACCTGGCGGCATCCGGCTTCTTTTCCAGCATCTTGCGCGAGCCCTTGGTGGGCAAGGAAGCCGTGCTGCCGGTCACCGACGGCGTACGCCACTGGCACGTATCGCCGCGCTCGGCGGTGGGTTTCCTGATCCATGGCGCCACGCTCGACCTGGACAAAGTCGGCCCGCGCCGTGCGCTGTCGATGCCGGGCGTCAGCGCCACGGTCGGTGAACAGATCGAAGCCTTGCGCCGGGTGGCTGGCGACGCGGCGGTGGCGCTCATCAAGCGCGTGCCCGATGAGGGCATTCAGCGCATGGTCGGCAACTGGGCACCCGGCTTCAACGCCGAGCGCGCAACCGCCCTGGGCTTCAAGGCCGAGCAGACCTTCGACGAGATTATTCGTGTGCATATCGAAGACGAATTGGGCGGAACGCTTTCTGCTTGGCAGTGATATGCCACGTTGATTCTCACCGCACGCCTTCTCACTGCACACCATTCGCACGCCCCGGCCGGGCCATCCTCCCGGCCGACATTGCCAAGGACACTCGCATGAGCACGCCTACCACCCCGAAAAAACGCCTGCGCTCGCTGGACTGGTTCGCCAATCCCGACCATATCGACATGACCGCGCTGTATCTGGAGCGCTTCATGAACTACGGCATCACGCCGGAAGAGCTGCGCTCGGGCAAGCCCATCATCGGCATTGCCCAAAGCGGCAGCGACCTGACACCGTGCAACCGCATCCACGTGGATCTGGTCAAGCGCGTACGCGACGGCATCCGCGATGCGGGTGGGATTCCCATCGAATTCCCCACGCACCCGATCTTCGAAAACTGCAAGCGTCCCACCGCAGCGCTGGACCGCAACCTGGCCTACCTTGGCCTGGTTGAAATCCTGTACGGCTACCCGCTGGATGGCGTGGTGCTGACCACCGGCTGTGACAAGACCACGCCGTCTGCACTGATGGCGGCATCCACCGTGGACATCCCGGCGATCGTGCTGTCGGGCGGCCCCATGCTGGACGGCTGGCACGAAGGCGACCTGGTCGGCTCCGGCACCGTGATCTGGCGCTCGCGCCGCAAGCTGGCGGCCGGCGACATCACCGAAGAAGAATTCCTGCAGACTGCGCTGGATTCCGCCCCGTCCGCCGGCCACTGCAACACCATGGGTACGGCCTCCACCATGAACGCGATGGCGGAAGCGCTTGGCATGTCGCTGACCGGCTGTGCCGCCATTCCCGCGCCCTACCGCGAGCGCGGGCAGATGGCCTACCGCACCGGCCGACGCGCCGTGGAACTGGTGTTGGAAGACATCAAGCCCTCCGACATCCTGACGCGCGCCGCTTTCCTGAACGCCATCCGCGTGAACACTGCCATCGGCGGGTCCACCAACGCACAGCCCCACTTGGCCGCCATGGCGCGCCACGCAGGCGTCACGCTCGAACCGGAAGACTGGCAGACCTACGGCTACGACCTGCCGCTGCTGGCCAACGTGCAACCGGCCGGCAAGTGGCTGGGCGAGCGCTTCCACCGTGCGGGCGGCGTACCCGCCGTGATGTGGGAATTGCTGGAAGCCGGCGTGTTGGACGGTAGCTGCCCCACGGTCACCGGCAAGACCATCGCCGAGAACCTCGTGGGCGAAGAATCCGACGACCGCGAAGTCATCAAGCCCTTTGCCGAACCGCTGAAAGAAACCGCAGGCTTCCTGGTCTTGCGCGGCAACCTGTTCGACTTCGCCATCATGAAGACCAGCGTGATTTCGCCGGGATTCCGCGAGCGCTACCTGTGCGTGCCCGGCCACGAAGGCGTGTTCACCGGCAAGGCCGTGGTGTTCGACGGGTCCGAGGATTATCACAAGCGCATCAACGACCCCGCGCTGGATATCGACGAAGAGACCATTCTGGTGATCCGTGGCGCCGGCCCCATCGGCTGGCCCGGCTCCGCCGAGGTCGTCAACATGCAACCGCCGGATCACCTGCTCAAGCGCGGCATCATGAGCCTGCCGACCATTGGCGACGGACGCCAGTCCGGCACGGCGGACAGCCCGTCGATCCTGAATGCCTCGCCGGAAAGCGCCGCAGGTGGCGGCTTGAGCTGGCTGCACACCGGCGACAAGATCCGCATCGACTTCAACAAGGGTCATTGCGACGCGCTGGTCAGCGACGAAGAGATTGCGCGTCGCAAGTTGGACGGTATCCCGGCCGTGCCGCCGGACGCGACGCCCTGGCAGCAGATCTATCGCCGCACCGTCACGCAACTGGTGGATGGCGCAGTGATCGAAGATGCGGTCGCCTTCCGCGGTATTGCGCAGAAGGGGCATCCGCGGCATAACCATTGATCTTTACGCAGGAAGCCGCGTCAGGCCGTCACGGGCTGGACGGCGGCCGATTGCAAGGTAGCAACCCCTCGCGTTTCCAGCCATGCGTTGGCTGGAAACGCAGCCGTGTCGGTCGCCCTCATAATCGAGATGGTCCAGTGCTTGCTATGGCATCCGCGCAAGCACGCCCCCCCACCCCCGATTTCATGCTGGAGCGCACATGCCGACCGCTACCGAGAAAGACTTTTCCGAACAAGGCTTCTGGGACAAGCTCAAGAATTTCGCTGTGAAAGCAGGCAGCGAAGTCGTCGAGAAAGCCCTGTGCCTGTACTACGCCGCGCAACAGCCATCGACGCCCGCCTGGGCCAAGACCGTGATCTACGGCGCGCTGGCCTATTTCATCCTGCCCTTCGACGCCATTCCCGACTTCATTCCGATCGCGGGCTACACCGACGACCTGGGTGCGCTCGCCACCGCGATCGTGACGGTGTCGATGTACGTGACGGAAGACGTGAAGGAACAGGCGCGGTCGAAGAAGCAGCAGTGGTTCGGGTGAGGCGCAGCGCCAGAAAACCGCTGTCGGCAGCTTGATCACACCGTGATCTGTGATTGCCGAAATGCGAACTATTTGCAACAATCGCCGAACCACTCCAACAGGCACCGCGCCATGATCCGCACCCGAATGTTCCGTCTCACCCTTTCTGCTGCGGTGCTTGCCGTGGCGCTGGCCGCTTGCAAACAAGTTCCCACCCGCCCGGACGATCAGCCGCTGGTGAAGGCCTCGGCAAAGGACGCGCAGATCGTGCGTCAGTCGCCTGCGCCGGCCCTGTACGAACTGGCCTACAGCGCGCGCCAGAATGCCTTGTTCGTGACGTCGGCTGGCGGTTTTGGCCCGGATGCGCCCTCGCCCAAACTGCTGCGCCTGGACCCGAAAACGCTGGCCGTGCAGATGGAAATCCCGCTGCCCTTCAAGGGTTTCGGCATTGCGCTGGATGATGCGGCGGGCCGCCTCTATATCGGCAACTCGGTCGATGCTTCGATCACGGCAGTGGATATTTCCACCAATGTGGTGATCGGCACGCTGCCGCTGCTGAACGAAAAGATCGTCAACAAGGACGGCCGCACGGTGTTTTCGCATCACCTGCGCCAGCTGGTGGTCGACCCGGCCAATAACCGCCTGTATGCGCCCGGCCTGTCGGTCGATGTGGAAAGCGTGCTGTTCGTGATCGACACGCGCAATTTCACGCTGGAAAAGACCGTGGGCAACCTGGGTGGCGCGGCCACCGGCATCACGCTGGACACGGCGCGCAACCGCATCTTCGTGACCAATCTGGCGGGCCAGCTCTACACCATCGACGGCCAGTCGCTGACGGTGACCAAGAGCGTGGACAGCGGCGCCGACCAGCCCTTGAACCTGACTTACGACCGCGCCACCAATCGTTTGCTGGTGGTCGATCAGGGGCAGGAATCGATCCGCGATTATCAGCGTCGCCTGATCCCGAATTTCAAGTCGCGCAACCCGGGCAATCGGGTGATGGTGCTCGATGCCGATACCAACCGCGAAGTGAAAAGCGTGCCGACTGGCGACGGTCCGATCACGCTGGAACTGGACGATGCGCGCAAGCGTTTCTACGTGACCAATCGCGTGGCCGGTACGGTGACGGTGTTCGACAGCACGAGCTATGCGCTGCTGAACACCATCGCACTGCCCACCCACCCGAACAGCCTGGAACTGGACGCGCCGAACAATGTGCTGTTCGTGTCGGTGAAGAACGATCCCAAGAGCGCGGCCAAGACGGACAACGAAAGCGTGGTGCGGCTGGCGTTTTAAGCGATTCCACGGAGCTCGGCGATTCGCCGAGCGCGCAATGCCTTTGTCACGACACGGAAGGCGCAAACAAACCCTCCATCTCTCGGGATGCGAGGGTTTTTTTACGCAGCATAGTGCAGGCTATCCATCGATATAGCGCAGTGTCAGCGCGACGATGGCAACCAGGCAGGCACTGATCAGCAGCATGCCGATCCGCAGGCCGATCAATGCGGGGATCGCACCACCCACCAATGAACCCAGGATGGCGATGCCCATGGCCATGCCGATCTGGCGCGCGGTGTTGTAGACCCCGGACGCGAGGCCCGCATACGCTGCATCGACAGTGGTGGTAGCCACCACGTTCAAGGTGGGCGAGTAGATGCCTGTGCCGATGGCGATCAACACGGTTCCCAGCACCAATACCGGCCAGGTGTCCGGCGTGGATATTCCCAGCGAAACGACGCCGCCCAGGCACGCCCAGGACGCGCCGGCCCACAGCATCCAGCGCGCACCGCGCTTGAGCAGCCAGGGGTTGAGCACCAGGGTGGTCAGGATCATGGCCACGGCGAAGGGCAGCAAGAGCAGGCCGGCCTGCAAGGGCGTCACCTGCCAGGCGCGCTGCACGAATATCGCCAGCATGAACAGCAGGCCGTAGCAGCTGAACTGGAAGGCGAAGCCACCCGCCACCGCCGCGCTGAAAGCCCGGCTGTGGAAGACGGCCAAAGGCAACATCGGGTGGCGCACGCGTGACTCGATCCACAGGAAGGCGATGAGGCCCGCCACCCCTGCTGCGACCAGGCCCAGCACCAGCGGATGCGTGCGCCCCAGCGCATTGCTTTCGATCAGGCCCGCAATCAGCGCAGTCAGGGCAAGCGTGCCCACTGCCGCACCGGGCAGGTCCAGGGACACCTGGCGGCGCGGGGTCTCGGGCAGATAGCGGTAGGCCAGCCAGGCACCCGTCAGTCCGATGGGCAGATTGATCAGGAAGATCGATGGCCAGCCCAGCGCCTGGGTCATCCATCCACCGCCGAAGGGACCGATGACCATCGCCAGACTGCCCGCAATCGCCAAGGTGTTCACGGCGCGCGCCCGCACGGTTTTGTCCCGCCACTGCTTGACCACCAGCGACAGCACCATGGGCAGCAAACCGGCCGCCGCCACGCCTTGCAGCACCCGCGAGAAGACCAGCCACGGCAAGGACGGGCTCAGCGCGCAGCACAGGGACGCCGCCGCAAATGCCAGCAGCGAACCGATGAACAGGCGGCGCGCGCCCCACCGATCACCCAGCGCGCCGGTGGTCAGCAGCAGGCTGGCCAGGGGCAAGGTGTAGGCCGTCACCACCCATTCCAGCTGCGACACGGTGCCCTGCCATTCGTGCTGGATGGTGGGCAAGGCCAGGTTCAGCGCCACTCCGTCGAAGGTGACCATGAACATGCCGACGCAGATGGCAAGCAGGCCCCAGGCGTTGGGATGGGCGTGAGTATCGGCAGGCCGCGCTGTGTCGGACAAGGCGGGCGCGGACAAATGGGATGCAGCAATCGACATGATTTCTCGGTCTGTACCAACTAGTATGTTTTTAAAGTAGCACACAAACATACCAGTAGGTACAATCCACGAATGCGCACATCCGTCGACAAATTGATCGAAACCACCCAGGCATTGCTGTGGGAACGCGGCTACGTGGGCACCAGCCCGCGCGCCATCCAGGACTTGGCCGGCATCGGCCAGGGCAGCATGTATCACCACTTCCGATCCAAGGCCGCATTGGTGCAGGCCGCCGAAGCACGCTCGGCTGCGGAATTGATCGCGGAAGTCCAGCAAGTGCTGGACGGCCCCGGCGACCCGCTGGACCGAGTGCTGGCCTACCTTCGGCTGGAACGCGATGTGTTGAAAGGCTGCCGCATCGGCCGCTTGGCGGCAGACCCGGACGTGGTGTCGGACGATGCCCTGCGCAAACCGTTGGAAGACACCTTCGCCTGGATTGGCGAACGGCTGGCCTCGTTGCTGCAGGAAGCACAGGACGCGGGACGCCTCGCGTCCGGTCTGGATGCCAAGGCCCTGGCCGCGACGGTGCTTGCCGTGCGCCAGGGTGGGTATGTGCTGGCGCGGGCAGCCGCGTCGACGGCGCCCTACGCCCAGGCCGTGGAAGGGCTGGCCATGCTGTTGACGGAAAAGGCAGCAGCCGGATGACCGGGCAGGCTCGCCGATCTCGTCGTCCCCTCCACCGTACGTTTTCTTGACCGTTCCCCATCATGAAACCCCTGGACGTCGATGCCGTACAAGCCTTCCTGATGGTGGCCGACCTGAAGAGCTTCACGCGCGCGGCCGAGCTGATGGACAGCACGCAGTCGGCAATCAGCCTGAAGATCAAGCGGCTGGAAGACGGCGTGGGCCGGCGCCTGCTGGAACGCACGCCGCGCCAGGTGCGCCTATCGGCGGCGGGCACGGCGTTTCTGGAACCGGCCCGGCAGTTCGTGGCTGCCCACCAGGGCGCGGTGGCTTCATTTGGCGTCAAGCCGCGGCGGCTGGTGGTGGGCGTCAGTCACCACGTGGTCGGTGCCGAGCTACCGGGATTGCTGAAGCAGCTTGGCCACAGCGCGCCGGGGCTGGTGATGGAGATGCGGGTGGCGTCCTCGGCAGACGTGCTGGCGGACTTCGATCGCGGCCAGCTCGACGTGGCCATCGTGCTGCGTCACGACAATCGCCGGCTGGATGGCGAGGTGATTCTGAACGAGCCTTTCGGCTGGATGGCCGCGCCGGACTTCGACTGGCAGGCCTGCGAACCACTGCGGCTGGCCACCCAGGCGGCGCCGTGCAGCGTGCGGCAGATGGCGGTCGATGCCTTGACCGAGGCCGGCATTGCCTGGACCGAGGTGTTTGTCGGCGGCGGGGTGATGACCATCGGCGCCGCCGTGTCGGCAGGGCTGGCCGTGGCAGCGTTGGGACAACGGGTGGCGCCGCGCGATACGGTCGATGTGGGTGCACGCCTGGGGCTGCCGCCGCTGCCCTCGCGGGAAGTGGTGTTGCACGCCACGGCGACGGACCCGCAGGCGCGCAGCGCCTTGCGGGCCTTGAGCGCGGCGCTGCGCGCCACGGCGGCGTAGGCGCGGCGCGTTCGCGCTGGGCACGGGCACCGGACACCACGCACCTGACACCTGGCACTACCCTGCCACGCACGCGGCGCGGCGGACCACGCTGATCAAGCCCGCTGTAAGCGGGCCTGACGGGCGTCAACCACGCGGCAGTTCCTCAAGCCCCGGACGCGCCAGATACCAGACCTGATACGCCTCGCCGTCCCGCGCCTCATCAACCGCCGCCGACGACAAGGTGAAGCACACGAGCTGCCAGGTGCCGGGGTCCAGCACCACCCACGCCGCCAGCGTATCGGCACGGTCAGCCGCAGCACGATTGCGCGCCAAGGCGGCGGCAATCGCAGTGGGAATATCCGCGTTCGATGCCAGCGGCAGGACCTCGCGATAAATCGCCTGAGCGGGCGCGGCCGAATCGGCACGCCCTGCCCTGGCATCCAGCGGCAACCAGGTATCGACCTGCGGCCGGCCGAAGCTGTCGGTCACGGTGCGGAAGCTCTCGCCCGCCAACAGCGTCGCCGCAGACTCGGCGTCCTTCCACAGGTAGATCGAGGCATACAGGTTGGCTGTTGCACCTGACTGACCGCGCACCCGCGCGGCAAAGGCCTTGAGCACCAGACCAGGGGTGTCGTCCCACAAGGGGCCGCGGCGGGCAGCCCGGTCACGGATCACCTGCATGTCGTAATCAGTGGGCAGGCGGTGTTCGTATTGCATCGCAAACATGGTGATTTCCTGGTGTGGATCGATGCCTGCAGTCTGCGCGTGTGTCCGGCCCGGAAACAGACCGCCAGCCATATAGCTGTGATGAGAATCTGTCATCACGGCCGCGAAGGCGCAGCAGCCGATGATTGGCTTGCCATAGGTCCGGCAGCCCAGTGAGCCTCGTCGCAGAGCGGCACCCGCACCCCTCGGATGAACCGTCACATAACTGACATGAAGCGCGACTAGACTCGCGTGCTTCAACAGCGGCGCTGGCCGCAGGCCGCTTCCACTCGATGCTTACACTTGCAGAACTCCTGGCGGGCCTTGGCCTGCTGTTCGTTGGTCTGCGCCTGGTCGGACTGCATCTGCAACAAGCCACCGGCCGCGGCATTCGTGGGGTGCTGCAATCCGCCACCCGTTCCCCGCTGCTGGGCATGCTGTCCGGCGCGGCCGCCGGCGTGGCCACCCAATCCAGCAATGCGATCACGCTGATCACCGGCAACCTGGTGCGCGGCGGCACGCTTACCGTGCGCGATGCGATTCCGGTAGTCGGTGGCGCCAACGTGGGCACGGCAGCGCTGGTCTTCCTGGCCGCCATCGATTTTCATCTGGCGGTGCTTTACGTGGTCGCGCTGGTCGGCCTGGCCTATCAACTGAAGCTGGACACACATCCGCGCCGACGCGACTGGGCGGGCGTGGCGCTGGGACTGGCTTTGCTGTTCCTGGGCCTGGACTTCATCAAGGGCGCGCCCGGCCACCTGCCGCCGGGACAGCTCACCGCGCTGATCGGGGGTGGCCTGTCGCCTGTACTGGCCTTCGTGGCCGGTATCGGCCTGGCGACGCTGACCCAGTCCGCATCGACGGCAACCATTCTTGCCGTGGCGGCCGTGCAGGCCAAGATGGTGGGACTCGATGAGGGCGTGTGGCTGGTCCTGGGCGCCAACGTGGGTAGCGGCGTGGCGGTGATGTTGGCCGGCAGCGGCCTGACGGGAAGCGGACGGCAGCTGTGCATGGTGCAGGTCATCGTCAAGCTGGCTGGCAGTGGACTGATCGCCGCCGCCTGGTTGATTGCGCAAGCCGCGTCCCCGATACCGCCCGCGGTCTGGGCGCTGGACCTGGCGGGCGGACGACTGTCACCCACGCTGTCTGTGCTGTTTTTGATGCTGCAATTGAGCGGTGGCTTGTTTGCGACCTTGCTGCGCACGCCGGTGGAGCGCTGGGTGCGCGCACTCAGCCCGCCATCGACCGAAGAACGGGCATCACGTCCCCGCTTCATCTATGACCGCGCGGTGGAAGATCCGCCGAATGCGCTGCTGTTGGCCCAACGCGAATGCGAACGCCTGATGAGCCTGATCCCGGGCCTGCTGCCCGACCTGGATCAGCCGACGGAAGACCGGCAACTGCGCATCCAGCAGACACTGGGCCACACCGCCATCGCGCTGGAAACCGAGAGCTTCATGGTCGAATTGATCGACCGGCACTTGCACCGCGAAGACCTGGACACCGCTTTGCAGGTGCAGGCCACGCTGGCTTTGATGCGCTCGCTGCAACAGGCGTTGACCGACTTTGCGGCGGTGGTCGACAGTTTTTCCCCTGCCCCACCGCTGGTGTTTCGCCTCTCGGAATCCTTGCGCACCCTCAGCCTGCTGCTGGCCGATGCGAGCCAGCCTGGTGCCGATGCCGACGATGCGCGCACGCTGGTGGAACTGACCTCCGACCGCGGCGAACTGCTCAATCGCATCCGGCAAGACCTGGCGGCCTCGCGCGAGCAGGGCGAGCACATTCGCCGCCTGTTGCTGGCCGCCAGCCTGTTCGAACGATCGGTGTGGCTGCTGGGCAAGCTGGCAGCGTCGCTGCTGGGTCGCCCGGCGCGATGAAGGCCTTGAGGTCTTGAGGTCTTGAGGCCTTGCGTCGCCCGCAGGCTTACTGCAGATCGGCCATCAAGCCCTTGATCACCTGGGTAGCCGCCTTGTCGTTGCTGGCCATGAAGGTATCCACCAGCGCCGCGCGCTTGGCGCGTCCGGCCGAGCTGGTGTAGAAGGCCTGCAAGGCCGCGACGTCGGCCTTCGACAACTGCGCCAGCACGGCCTGCTTGCGCAGGCGCCAGCTGTCCATCATGAGCTGGTGCATGAACGGGCCGGGTTGGTCTTCCTTATCGCGTGACATCGCCAGGATCTCGCGCGTGCCCTGTTCGATTTCGGCTGGCGACATGGCGCGCAGCTTGTCGGTATTGCCCAGGATGATGGCCTCGTAGATCCGCTTGAAGCGCTTGGCCGTCACCATATGTTCGCCCGCCAGCACCGGGCCGGCCATCAAGCTCGACACCTTCTGGATCGCGGCCTTGTCGGCGCGGGCATTGAGCTGCGCATCGTATTTGGCCCCGGCCGACTGCGCCTGCTCGGCGGACATCGCGTCGAGCACGGCCTCGTGCTCGCGGAAGCGGGCGGCAATTGCCGGCAAGTCCTTGCCCACGGCGCCAGCGTCAGGCGTTTTGGCCAGTGCAGCGCGAATATCGGCCATGGTCTTGGGCTCGTCGAAGGCCACGCGGGCCAGCTTTTCACCCTGCTGCGTGAGCGCTGGGATCTTGCGTTTGTCGGCGACTTCCAGCGCCGGGCTGTTCATCGCCCCGGCAATCTTCGGCATCTGCGAATAGAAAATCGCCGGGCGCTCGATGGTCAGCAAGGCCTCGTCGACGGCGGTCTGGGCCAACGACGTCAGGCTGAAACCGGCAAGTGCGGCAGTCAGGCCGGCCTGCACGACAACGCGCCGGAGGCTGGCACGCGCGCTGGAGAAGTGCTGCGTCGAGGCGTGGATCATGGTTGCGCTTTCCTGGGTGTAAGGCGGATGAAGGCCGATGGTTCGGACCTGCCTGTTCACGTCGGGGGCGATCGGCGCCCCGATCACGCGTAGACAGCTCAGCGCGGCTTCAGCACCCCAGCCAGCACATCGCCAAAACGACGTGCATTCTGGAAACCGATCACGCGCGAGTCATGCAGCTCGCGCCCGGTGGCGTCGAAGAAGATGATGCCCGGCGGGCCGAACAGGCGGAAACGCTTCAGCAACTCGCGGTCCTGCGCGTCGTTGGCGGTGACGTCCGCCTGCACCACGCGCATCTGCGCCATCTGTGCCGCTACCGTCGGATCGGGGAAGGTGAAGGCCTCCATTTCTTTGCAGGACACACACCAGTCGGCGTAGAAATCCAGCATCACCGGGCGGTCCGACGCAGCCACCACGGCGTCGAGATCGGCCACCGATTTGATGCGCGTGAATGCGGCGTGTGGGGCGGCCGCAGGCGCAGGAGGCTGTTTCAGCCACTGCTCGCGGGTGAGTACGCCACCGGGTGCGGGGGTGCTGGACGCGTTGGCGCCGTCGTCGGACGGAACTGGCGCAAACGGGTTGGCAAACGGATTGGCAAGCGCCTTGCCCGCCGTGCCGGCCGGTGCACCCGGCGGCGGATTGCTGGCCACGGTTGCCACCGGACCACGCACCAGATGCGTCAGCGGCTGCCACGGATCGCGGCCGCCGCTGGCCAGACCGACCGCCTGCAAGACGCCCAGCAAGGCAAACAGAATGCCCAGCGCCTTGCCCACCCGGCGGCCGAAGCTGGCGTCAGCAGGCAGGCTGTCGAAAGCACGAAGCAGCGTTGCGGCCAGGATGGCAAGCGCCGCCCAGCCAGCCATCGCCGTCCAGGCCGGCAGCACCGGCGCAAGCATCCACCAGGCCACCGCCAGCAGCAACACGCCGAAGAAGCGTTTCACACCGTCCATCCATGCGCCGGCACGCGGCAGCAAGGCGCCGGCCGAGGCACCCGCCACCAGCAGCGGCACGCCCATGCCCCAGGCCAGCGCGAACAAGGCGGCGCCGCCCAGCACCACATCGCGGGTCTGCGAGATATAAAGCAATGCGCCCGCCAAAGGTGCTGCCACGCAGGGGCCGACGATCAGGGCGGATACCGCCCCCATCGCAAACGCCCCGGTGGCGCGGCCACCCGGAATGCGCGACGCGCGGGCCGACAGGCCGGTCTGCCACGAGGCCGGCAACTGCAAGGTGAAGACATCGAACATGGCCAGCGCCAGCACCACCAGCAAGGCCGCGAAAATGCCCAGCACCCACGGCGTCTGCAAGGCGGCCGCCAGCCCTTCGCCACTGAGCCCGGCAGCCACGCCGGCCACGGTGTAGACCAGCGACATGCCCAGCACATACAGCGCAGCCAGCCCCAGGCCTCGCAGGCGCGGACGGCTGCTTTTCACGCTGTCGCCCACCAGAATGGCCGACAGGATCGGCACCATCGGCAACACACAAGGCGTCAGCGCCAGCAACACGCCCAGCACGAAGAACACCAGAATGGTTTGCGCCGCGCCCTGCCGCGACAAGGCCTCGGACAGGCTGATGTCATTGCCGCCCAGCAAGCTGCCGAAGGTCGACCAGGCAGAGCGGCCGTCATCGACCTTGCCCTCGGACACCGGCACCCGGTAGTCCTGCGGCTGATAGCACAGGCCGGCATCGGCACAGCCCTGGCCGCGAACCAGCAGCGTGAAGGGCATGGCGGTCAGATCGACCGGCACCTTGATGGTAATGGTGTCGCGCAGGGTCTCGACGTCTTTCTGGAAGGTTTCGTCGAACTTGACCTTGCCGGCGGGAATGCGCGCCGGGCCGGTCAGCGCAGCCGCAGGTTCCGCACTGAAGACAAATTGGTCCCGGTACATGTAATAGCCGGGGGCGATCTTGAACTGCACTTCGATGTCGCCGGCAATCCCCAGCTGGGCCGAGAAGCGGAAGGCCTCTTCGGGCGGCAGGAAGTCGTCGGCACGCGCCAGCGACGCCGTCATCAAACCGACGAACAGGCACAGCAGCATCAGTGCCGCAGACAACTGCGCGGCAAGGTGGCGGAACGGCGCCCGCAAGGGGCTGGGGGATGGCAGAGAGTTGGCGGACACTGTCGTCATGCGGCGTGATCGAAGTCCGCAAGGCGCGCGGACATGAGGTGAGCAGGAAGGTCGACCGGCAAATTCATTCGGAACTCGCGGCAACCCGCGCGAGGACGCCGGGGACTGCATGGGTCGGACCGGCACGGCGCGGGGAAGTTCGTCGCCGATGATACGCGCAAAGCCTGGGGCCTCGTCGCGTCCGGCCATCCATGCGGGCGCCCATGGCTTGCCGCCGCCATCGCCCATGCGCTATACCGTGCGACACATCCACCCCGCTTGCACCGCCGCGCAGTCCACGCGTCGCGCCGCATCGTGCAAGCGAGCACCAACCCTGTTCCAGGAACCCTGCCGTGAAACTCCTGTTGCTGAGCAATTCGCGATCGCCCGAAGGCGCGTATCTCGCCCACGCGATCGATCCCATCCGCGCCATGCTGCAAGGTCAGCGCCGCGCGCTCTTCATTCCCTATGCCGGCGTGACCGTCGACCCGGACACCTACACCCATGACGTGCGCCAGGCGCTTGCGCCCTTGTCACTGGACGTGGATGGCATCCACACCCAGGCCGACCCCGTGGCGGCGGTGCGCGCGGCAGAGATCATCATAGTGGGCGGCGGCAATACCTTCCACCTTGTGAAGCGCTGCCGCGAGCTGGGTTTGTTGGGCCTGATCTCTGATCGTGTGCGCGGCGGCGTGCCCTACATCGGCTGGAGCGCAGGCGCCAATCTGGCCTGCCCGACCCTGTGCACCACCAACGACATGCCGATTGTCGATCCGGGCGGCTTCGCGGCGCTGGGGCTGATTCCTTTCCAGATCAATCCGCATTACACCAACGCGCTGCCCGCCGGACACCGCGGCGAGACGCGCAATCAGCGTCTGGCTGAGCTGCTGAAAGCGCAGCCTGACATGCGTGTCGTCGGATTGCCGGAAGGCGATTGGCTGGAGGTGGACGATGCGCAGGTGCGCCTGGGCGGCCCGTATCCGGCGCCGTGGTTCCGCGCGGATGCGGAACCGGTGACGTACCAGCCGGGGCAGGTACTGCCGGGCTGAGGTCAGGAAGCCACACCGTGTGGCTGCCCGGGGAATCCGAATCCCGGCACGCCCGAAGGCTTCAGGCGCCTTCGTCCAGCGGCGGCTGACTCAGTTCGTGGCGCACCCAGTCCAGGTAGGCCGGCAAACCGTCGCTCACCGGCACCACGATGATCTCGGGCACCTCGTAGGGATGGAGTTCCTGCAGGCGCTGGATCAATGCCGCCTGGCACGCCACCGTGGACTTGATCCACATGGGTACTTCCTCGCCGCCTTCGAGCTTGCCCTGCCAAGCGTACATGGACGTGACCGGCGCGCCAATGTTCACACAGGCGGCGAAACGTTCTTCGACCAGGTGGTGGGCGATGCGCATCGCCACCAGCTTGTCGGGCGCGTTGCTCAGCACCAGGATGAGGTCAGTGGGGTCTGGGGTCGGGTGGGTGGACTGGGTCATGGGCAATCCCTGAAGCAAGGCGGCCATCTTAGCCTTGGCTGCGCAGCCGCTTGATGACCTGGCGCAGCGGCCTGGCAGCAAACGGGGCGCTGCGCAAAGCACGTCCGTGGCTCCGGGCGGTGGGTGCCCGAAGGACTGCGGTCCCCTGGACCGCAGACGCCACAGCACCGAGTCAAACGCTGGCTTCTTCCTGCTCGAACACCAGCGCCACGCCATAGGCCACGCTGGCCGGCACGATCAGGCGTTCGCCGATCTGCTGCACGCCAGTGATGCCACCATCCTGGAATGCCTTGGCAGCATCTGCCAACGAACGGGTACGGATCACCAAGGCGACCTTGCGATCCTTGCCGGCTTCGTCGACCAGCACGGTGTCACCGAAGCGCGCCTGCACCGCTTCTGGCGTCAGGTAATCGATCTCGGTCTCGGCTGCCGTGACCCGCTTGCCGCCTTCGATATCGGTAACCACCGCGTCGCCGAAACTGCGCGCCAGCAAGGCCACCGACTTGGCCGGGTCCTTGGCTGCGATCACGAATTGCGAGATGCCGGTCGCGCCGTTGGCGTGTTCCTGCCATTCCGCGCGCCACACCAGGTCTGGATCCAGATGCTGGCAGAAGAAGATGCGGCCGTTGTCGACTGCCGCCGGGTCGATGCGAAGGGTACGAAAGCGCGCTTCGCGCTCAGAGCCGTCGGGCAGTTCAACCGGGCGGAAGAAGGCCTTGGCGCCATCGCCATCCAGCTTCACGCCACGCGCGGCAAGGTCGCTGTACAAGGCGTCGGCATTGTCGGTCTTGAAGGCCAGGCCGGTCAGTCCCATGGCATTCAGGTCGGGGCCCCAGCGCTCGGTGGCCTTGGCCAGGTTCTTCGGTTCGTAGCCCAGCAGTTCCAGGTAATCGGTGCCGAAGATCGCCAGGTGATTGCTCGATCCCAGCGAGTGGTGGCCGCGCGGCGTGAGCTGGAAGCCCAGTTGGCGGTAGCGGGCCAGCGACTCGTCGAGCTGGTCGGCAACGCTGATCACCACGTGATCCAGGCGGGGGGAAGAAGTGCTCACGGAAACTCCCTGAAAGATGATGGATGCCACGGGTGCAGGACCACGCGGATATAGCTTTGCTCAGGCGGCGGCGCGGTCTGCGGCGGGCGGCTGCCAGCCACGTCCGGGCACCGCGGCCAGCAAGGCTTGGGTATACGGATGGCGCGGCGCACCGAACACCTCGGCCACCGTGCCGGTCTCGACCACCCTGCCGTCTTTCATCACCGCGATGCGGTCGCAGATCTGTGCCGCGACACGCAAATCATGGGTGATGAACAGCAAGGACAGTCCCAGTTGTACGCGCAGTCGCGCCAGCAGGTCCAGCACCTGCGCCTGGACGGATACATCCAGTGCCGATACCGGCTCGTCGGCAACCAGTATTTTGGGGCCCAGGGCCAGCGCACGGGCAAGCCCGACACGCTGGCGCTGACCGCCCGAGAACTCATGCGGATAACGGTGCAGCGACTGCGGGTCCAGGCCCACCAGTTCGAACAGTTCACGCGCACGCGCCATTGCCTGTTCACGCGGCACGCCGTGCACGATCGGCCCCTGCGCCACCAGTTCGCCCACGCGCTTGCGCGGGTTGAGCGAACCATACGGGTCCTGGAACACCATCTGCACATCGCGGGTGTGCGTGCGCTGCGCGCGCTTGCCCAGCTTGGCCAGGTCGACACCCTGGAAATCAATCTGGCCCTGGTCGATCTTCAGCAAACGCACAATGCACCGCGCGAGTGTGGACTTGCCGGAACCGCTTTCCCCCACGATGCCCAGCGTGCCGCCCACCGGCAGCGACAGGCTCACGTCCGACACCGCGTGCGTCACGCGTCGCCTGCGCCAGCCACCGCTGCGGTAAGTCTTCGACACGTGTTGCAGATCGAGAATGATGTCCTGGCTGACCGCGCGCGCAGGCGGCGGCAGCAAGGGCGGCACGGCCGCGATCAAGGCACGGGTGTAGGGATGCACCGGATGGTTCAACACCGCATCGACCTCGCCTTGTTCCACCAGCACGCCGTGCTGCATGACCGCCACACGATCCGCGATCTCGGCCACCACGCCAAAGTCGTGCGTGATGAACAGCACCGCCGTGCCCTTGCGCCGTTGCAGGTCGCGGATCAGGTGAAGAATCTGTGCCTGCGTGGTCACGTCCAGCGCGGTGGTCGGCTCGTCGGCAATCAGCACCGCGGGTTCCAGCGCCAAGGCCATCGCAATCATCGCGCGCTGGCGCTGCCCACCGGACAGCTCGTGCGGATAGGCGCGAATGGCTTGTTCGGGCGAGGGAAGATGCACGTCGGCCAGCAAGGCAAGCACACGTTGCTCGATCTCTTTTTTGCTCAGCTTAGTGTGCGTCGTGAACATCTCGCCGATCTGGTCACCGATCGTACGCAGCGGGTTCAGCGCCGTCATCGGTTCCTGGAAGATCATGCCGATGCCGGCGCCGCGCACGCTGCGCAGTTCGTCGTCGGGCAGCGCCAGCAGGTTGCGGCCCTGGAAGAACACTTCCCCGGCCGTGGCATTCACGTGTTCCGGCAGTAGGCCCAGGATGGCGCCCGCCGTCATCGACTTGCCGGAGCCGCTTTCGCCCACCACGCACAGGATGCGGCCGGCTTCCAGATCGAGGGACACGTTCTGCAGCGCATGGCGGCGGTCTGCGTCAGGCGGCAACTCGACGGTCAGGCCGCGCAGGCTGAGGATGCTGTCGCGCGTGCTGACGGCTTTCGTTGCCGTTGCATGTGCCGTGCTCACGTTCTGCGCGCTGCTCATCGGTGCCTCAAGCGTGGATTGAGCGCATCGTTCACGCCCTGCCCCACCAGCGACACGCCCAGCACCGTGCACAGGATCGCCACGCCGGGAATGGCGCTGACATACCACTGCACGCGCAGCACGCCGCGCCCGCCGCCGATCAGATTGCCCCAGGACGGCACATTGGGGTCGGACAGGTTCAGGAAGGCCAAGGCGCTTTCCAGCAGGATGGCGACCGACATGATCACGCTGGCGTAGACGATCACCGGTGGCAGCGCATTGGGCAGAATTTCCTGGAAAATCAGGCGTGCATCGCGCAGGCCCAGCGTGCGGCCGGCCTCGACGAACTCGCGGTTGCGCAGCGACATGAATTCCGCTCGTGTGAGCCGCGCAGCCGGTGGCCAGGACACCACGCCAATTGCCACGATCACGGTTGGCAAGGTGGACCCGAACACCGCCACCAACACCAGCAGCAACAGAAAGTTGGGCAGGATCTGGAAGGCCTCGGTCACCCGCATCAGCGCGTCGTCCAGCCAGCCGCCGTAATAGCCCGACAGCGCGCCGACGAGCACGCCGATGGCAATCGAAATGACGGTGGCGATCAACCCAATCACCAGCGACACCCGCGCGCCATGGAAGATCTGCGCCGCAATGTCACGGCCGGTCTGATCGGTGCCCAGCCACAGATTCGGATTGGTGAACGGCCACTGCAAGGGCCGCCCCGCCAGGCTCAGCGGATTGCGCGGGAAAAATAGGTCGGCAGTCAGCGCAAGGCCGATCACGCCCAGCAGCAGAAACAGCCCGACGACCGCCGCCGGGTTGCGTCGATAACGGGTCAGAAAGTCGCGCATGTCGGTCCTGACAGATCGGTTCGGCCATCGGTTCGGCCATCGATTCGGCCCAAAGGGCAAACGTAGAAGATGTTCATCTCAGCGCCCCGCCGTGATGCGCGGATCGAGCCGCGCATACAACATGTCGACAATGAAGTTGATGACGATCACCAGCAGTGCCGACACGAACACCACGCCCAGCAAGGTGTTCAGGTCGCGCTGCACCACCGACTCGTAGGCAAGCCTGCCCAGCCCCGGCAGCGCGAACACGCTTTCCACGACAACTGAGCCGCCCAGCATGGTGCCGGCCTGCAGACCGATCAACGTGACCATCGGCAGCAAGGCATTGCGCAGGATGTGGCGCGTGACCACCTTGGTGTCCGTCAAACCCTTGGCGCGTGCCGTGCGCACGAAGTCCAGATTGGAGACTTCCAGCATGGACGTGCGCATGATGCGCAGGTAGATCGCCAGGAAGATCAGCGCCAGGGTCAGCGTGGGCAGGACCAGATGCCAGGCAATGTCCAGCACCTGCGCCATCCCCTGCAAACCTGCGCCCACCGAGCTGTAGCCGCCCGCCGGCAACCAGCCCAGGTAGATGGCAAACACGAAGATGCCCATCAGCCCGAACCAGAAGGACGGCGTGGCGTAGAACACCAGGCCCAATGTCGAAATCAGCGTATCGGGCCAGCGGTTCACCCGCCGCGCAGCCACCACGCCCAGCGCCATGCCGGCGGCAAAGGCAATGGCCAGCGACGAGCCCATCAGCAGTAACGTGGCCGGCAGGCGTTCCAGAATGACCGCCGCCACTGGCTTGCCGTAGATCGCGGACTGACCCAGGTCCAGGTGCACCAGGCGCCACAGGTAATCGCCCAGGCGCACCGAGGTGGACTGGTCCAGCGCGTAATGCTTGCGCAACTGCTCGATCATCGAGGGATCGCCCCCGCCCATTTGCGCGACCAGCGCGTCGACGGTGTCGCCGGGCGCCAGTTGCAGCAGCAGGAAGAGCCCGGCCAGGATGATCAGCAAGGCGGGCAGCGCAGCGGCCAGGCGCCGCGCGGCAAGAGAAAAGATGCGCATGAGCGTAGGTCAGGCCGTGACCCAGGTGTCGTGCCAGCTGCTGGAGGGCCATCGCGCCGTGTTGTGGCTGTTGTGCACCTTGCGGTTCACCACCGAATAGAACTGACGTTCGGTCACGAACAGAATCGGCAACTGCTCGTTCACTTCGTGCACGAAGTCGCCATACAGCGCGCGCCGCTTGGCCGGATCGATCTCGCTGGCGGCGTCGTCGATCAGCTTGTCGACCTTGTCGGACTGCCAGCCGTATTGATTGGTCCAGGGCGCGCCCGCCGGGCTGCCCGAGCGGAACCACACGGTGGTCGACACAGCCGGATCGCCCCGGTACTGATGCCAGCCGGTGGCGATGTCGAACTTGTGGTCCTTGTAGACCGCCGACAGGGCGCCTGCGATGTCGTAGTTGACGATGTCCACCTTGATGCCGACTTCGCCCAGCGACTGCTGAATGAAGGTGGCCAGCAGCGGCACATCTTCGCCATTCTGGATCGGCACCAGGGTGAGCGTGAAGCGCACGCCACCCGCGCCGCGCTTGTAGCCGGCTTCGTCCAGCAGCGCTTCCGCACGCTTCTTGTCGAAGGGGTACGGCACCTTGCTGCCGTCGGGGTAGAAGGCGGTGGACGTGGACGGAATCGGGCCGGTGGCGGGCTTGCCCTGGCCATACAGGAAGTTCTCGATGAAGAACGCAGTGTCCAGCGAATGCGCAATAGCGCGGCGCACACGAACGTCGGCGATTTCCTTGCGGCGGAAGTTGAATTCCAGCGTGTTGTTGAACTGGTTGGCTTCCAGCCCCTTGCTGGTGACCAGGAAGTCCTTGCTCTTGGCCAGACGGTCCAGGTCGGACAAGGCCAGCTGGGAATACGCGCTGACCAGCACCTGCCCGGTTTCCAGTGCGGCGGTGGCCGCCGACTTGTCGGTGATGATGCGCCACACCACGCGGTCCAGATACGGCTGGCCAGCACGCCAGTAGTTCGGGTTGCGCTCGGCAATGATGTGCTGGCCGCGCTGGTATTCCACGAACTTGAAGGGGCCGGTGCCGATGGGCGCGGTATTGGCCGGGTTCTCCAGCACGTTCGTGCCCTCGTACACATGGCGCGGCACCACATAGCCCAGGTCGACCAGCGCACGCAGCAGCAGGTCCAGCGGAATCGGGCGCGAATACCTGAACACGGCGGTCAGCGGATCGGGCGTATCGACCGCAGTCAGATTCAGCTGCAGCGCGGTGCCGTAATTCAGGTGCTTCTTCCACAACTCCAGCGCGTTGTACTGCACGTCGGCCGAGGTGAAGGGCTTGCCGTCGTGCCACTTCACACCGTCGCGCAGCTTGAAGGTCACGGTCTTGCCATCGGGCGAGCTGCTCCAGGACGTGGCCAGCTGCGGCACGATCTTGCCGTCGGCATCCAGGTCGACCAGTGACTCGATCAGCTTGCTGGTGACCACGTACACGCCGGTGGATGCGCGCAGCGCCGGGTTCAGGATGCGCTGCTCGGCGCCCAGGTGGACGGTGAGCGTGCCGCCACGAACAGGCGTGCCGGCACCAGCACTGGCTTGCGCACGCAGCGCGGGCGGAAAGATCGACGCGACAGCAAGCGCGCCGGCGGACAACAGGAGTTCACGACGGGTGACGTTCATGGATGGCTTCCGAGGATGTGCGGCGTCGTGCAAGCGCGATGGAAGCAGCCAGGGTGAGGCGGCCTCGCGCAGTTCCGCTTGCACGACAGGTCTTGCATTCTGTGCCGCCAGCGCGCCCGAACGAACAGCCGATTCCTCATATCCATATGCAAGGAACGGTCGATGGCAGCAATCGAAACTCGCTTTCTGATGGGTTGATCGCAATGCACATCAAGGGCTCGAGCGATCCGCGGCCGTATCGGCGCCACTGTCACAAGCCGGTCAAATACCGTCCGTAGAGTCGCGTTCAAGTGAACCCCGCTGCTTTCATTCGAACGTGACATGCCCACTGCCCAATCCGCCATTCTCTCGACCGATCAACGGCTGCTCGACCTGATCACCGCCAGTGGCTTCGTCGGTATCGACGAGCTGGCGCGCCGTTTCGAGGTCACGCCGCAGACCATCCGCCGACGCGTCAACCAGCTGTGCGAACAAGGCCTGCTGCGCCGCGTGCACGGCGGCGTGTCGGTGCCTGCCCTGAATGCCAACCTGCCCTATACGCGGCGACAGGTGCAGAACCTGGCCGCCAAGCAGCGCATTGCGGCGGCAGTGGCCGAGCACATCCCCGACGGCTGCTCGGTGTCGATCGGACTGGGCACCACGCCGGAACAAGTCGCGCTTGCGCTGCGCATTCGCCGCGACCTGCGCGTGATCACCAACAGCATCAACGTGGTGAACGCGCTGGCTGGACGCGCCGACATCGAACTGACCATGGCGGGCGGCGCCTTGCGCACGCACGACCTGGATGTGATCGGCAGCGCGGCAGCACGCTGCTTCAGCGCCTTTCGCACTGACTTTGCGATCTTCGGCGTGGGTGGCATCGACGACGACGGCTCGCTGCTGGACTTCGAGACGGGTGAAGTCGTCGCCCGCCGCGCCATGGTCGACAACAGCCGGCAGGCGCTGCTGGTGGTCGACACCAGCAAGTTCGGACGGCGCGCCATCGTGCGTGGCGGCCATGTGGCCGATGTCGGTCATGTCTTCGTCGACGCCGCGCCACCAGAGGATTACGCGCGCCTGTTCGCCGGGGCCAGCCCGGTGCTGCACATAGGCCCGGCGAACATCGCGCCTCCCACCGAGCAGCAGGACGCTGATTCATGAGCCAGATCGTGCTCGACCACGTCAGCAAGCGCTGGAGCGCCGCAGCCGGTGTCGACGACATCTGCCTGCAGGCCGAGTCCGGCAGCTTCGTGGCATTGCTGGGCCCGTCGGGCTGCGGCAAGTCCACCACCTTGCGCCTGATCGCGGGCCTGGAACAGGTGGGCAGCGGCCGCATTCTGATCGGTGACCGGGACGTGACCCAGCTTGCGCCCGCCCGCCGCGGCATCGCCATGGTGTTCCAGAGCTACGCCTTGTTCCCGCACCTGACGGTGGCCGAGAACATCGTGTTCGGCCTGTCGGTGCGTGGATTACCCAAGGCGGAGCGCAAGAAACGCTTGCTGGATGCCGCCACCTTGTTGGGCCTGGAAACCCTGCTGGATCGCAAGCCCGCCCAGCTGTCGGGCGGCCAGCGACAGCGCATTGCGCTGGGCCGCGCCATCGTGGCACAGGCCGATGTGTGCCTGATGGACGAACCGCTGTCGAACCTGGACGCGCAACTGCGCCAGCAGATGCGCAGCGAGATCCGCGCGCTGCAGCAACGCCTGCGCATGACCATGGTGTATGTCACGCACGACCAGACCGAGGCCATGACCATGGCCGACAAGGTGGTGCTGATGCGCGGCGGCCGCATCGAACAGCAAGGCACGCCAACCGAGCTGTATGAGCGCCCCGCCACGCTGTTTGCCGCCGCCTTCATCGGCGCGCCCGCGATGAACCTCTTCGCCAGCGGCCAGGCCGGTGCGGCCCAGGGCATCACGCTTGGCGTGCGCCCGGAACATCTGCGTGTCGGTGCCGCGGATGCGGGCCTGGCGGTGCGTGTCGAGGCGGTCGAGTACCTGGGTGCCGAGTCGATGCTGGTGTGTTCGCACGGCCCGTCTCGCATCGTCGTGCGCCAGGCCGGACGCGCGCGCGTGGCAGCCGGCGACAACATCGGACTCAGCTGGCTGGCCAGCGACGAACACCGCTTCGACAGCGAAGCCGGCCATCGCATCGACACCCTCCAAGCTTCCGTCGCATCCCCTGCCATCCCGCTATCCCCCACCCTGCAAGGAACACCTTGATGACTTCCTGGTTCACCCCCCTGCGCCGCCTGGCGGCCTGCCTGGGCGCCACCACGCTGCTGGCCGCTGCCCTGCCCGCCTCGGCTGTCGAGCTGAGCTTTTATTACCCGGTCGCCGTCGGCGGCCCGGTCACCAAGACGCTGGACGACATGGCCGCCAGCTTCGAGAAGGAAAACCCGGGCATCACCATCAAGCCGGTGTATGCCGGCAGCTACCAGGACACCATCGCCAAGGTGCTGACCGCTGCCAAGGGCGGCGCTGCCCCCAACGTAGCCGTGCTGCTGTCGACCGACATGTTCACGCTGATCGACGAGAACGTGATCACGCCCTTCGACAAGGTTGCGAACACCCCCGCCGACCAGGAATGGTTCAAGAGCTTCTACCCCGGCTTCATGGCCAACAGCCAGACCGGCGGCAAGACCTGGGGCATCCCCTTCCAGCGCTCCACGGTGGTGATGTACTGGAACAAGGACTTGTTCAAGGAAGCGGGCCTGGACCCGAACCGCGCACCCAAGGACTGGAACGAGCTGGTCGAATTCGGCAAGAAGCTGACCCGCCGCGACGCCGCCGGCAACGTCACCACCTGGGGCGTGCAAGTGCCGTCGTCGGGCTTCCCGTATTGGCTGTTCCAGTGCTTCACGACCGAGAACGGCGTGGAACTGATGAACGCGGCCGGGACAGAAACGTACTTTGATAAACCCGCTGTCGTCGATGCCCTGCAGTACTGGGTCGACCTGTCGCGCAAGCACGCCATCCACCCGCCCGGCGTCGTCGAATGGGGCACCACGCCGAAGGACTTCTTCGAGCGCAAGGCAGCCATCATCTGGACCACCACCGGCAACCTGACCAACATCCGCGCCAACGCCAAGTTCGACTTCGGCGTGGCCATGCTGCCGGCCGGCAAGCAACCGGGCTCGCCCACCGGCGGCGGCAACTTCTATCTGTTCGACAAGAACACGCCGGAACAGAACGCCGCCGCACTGAAGTTCGTGAAATGGATGACCGAACCCAAGCGCGCGGCCGAATGGGCAATTGCCACGGGTTACGTCGCCGTGTCGCCGGCTGCCTGGGACACGCCGGAAATGAAGAAATACGTGGCCGATTTCCCGGCGCCGATCGTGGCGCGCGACCAGCTGAAGTACGCCGTGGCAGAGCTGTCCACGCACGAGAACCAGCGCGTCACCAAGGCGCTCAACGATGGCCTGCAAGCCGCGCTGACCGGTGCGAAAACGCCTGAAGCGGCAATGAAGGATTCGCAGCGCGAAGCCGAGCGCATCTTGCGCAGCTACCGCTAAGCCGTTCCCCCTTAGACCAACGCGACCAGCCTCCGTATGAGCAAGCAGCTGAACCCATCACGACGCATGAACATCACCTACGGATGGCTGCTCTTGCTGCCCTCTGCGCTGCTGCTGGTCGCGTTCACCCACTACCCTGCGCTGGCCACGTTCTGGCACAGCGCGTTCTCTACCCCCAAGGGCATCCGGCCCGCGCGTTTCATTGGTTTCGACCAGTACCGCGCGATGGCCGACGACCCCGTGTTCTGGACCGCACTGGTCAACAACCTCTGGTACGCAGCCGGCACCATCGTGCCGGCAATTGCGCTGGCCATGTTGATGGCGCTGTGGGTCAACGGCAAGCTCGCCGGCCGCGGTTTTCTGCGGCTGGCATTTTTCACGCCCACGGTGTTGCCGATGATTGCAGTCGCCAACATCTGGCTCTTCTTCTACACACCGGGCTACGGCCTGCTGGATCAGATTCGCGGCGTGTTCGGTTTGTCTGCCCACAACTGGCTGGGCTCGCCCGACACCGTGCTGTGGTGCCTGATGTTTGTGTCCGTCTGGAAGGACGCCGGCTTCTTCATGATCTTCTATCTGGCGGCGCTGCAGCAGATGCCGCCGGAACTGCGCGAAGCCGCGGAGCTGGAAGGCGCCAACCGCTGGCAGGTCTTCCGCCGGGTGACCTTCCCGCTGCTGATGCCGACCACACTCTTCGTGTTCGTCAATGCGGTGGTGAACGCCTTCCGCCTGGTGGACCACATCGTCGTGATGACGCGTGGCGGCCCCGACAACGCCAGCAACCTGCTGCTGTACTACATCTATGAAACCGGCTTCAAGTTCTGGGATTCCGGCTACGCCGCCGCGCTGACCGTGGTGCTACTGCTGATTCTTGCGCTGGTGGCGCTCTTGCAGTTCACGGTGCTCGAACGTCGCACCCATTATCAGTAGGCCCCATGCAACATTCACGCTTCGACTATTGGCTGAATTCGCTGGGCGCCTGGGCACTGGGCATCCTGTGGGTGCTGCCGCTGCTGTACGCGGTGTGGAGCGCCTTTCATCCCACGGAATACTCGGCCAACTTCAGCCTGAGCGCACCGCTGACGCTGGACAACTTCCGCGCCGCCTGGGCAGCCGCGCCCTTCCCGCAATACTTCCTGAACACCTTCCTGCTGGTCAGCAGCATCCTGGTCGGCCAGCTGGTGCTGTGCACGTTGGGCGCCTATGCATTCGCGCGCTTTCCGTTCCCCGGCAGCAATGTGGTGTTCGGCCTGGTGCTGGTGCAATTGCTGGTGATGCCCGACATCGTCATCGTCGAAAACTACCGCAGCCTGCACTGGCTGGGCATGTCCGACAGCATCGCGGCAATGGCCTTGCCCTACATGGCGTCGGCCTTCGGCATCTTCCTGCTGCGACAGACCTTCAAGAGCCTGCCGCGCGAGCTGGAGGAAGCCGCGCGCATCGAGGGCTGCGGGCCGCTGGGGGTCTTGTGGCGGGTATATGTGCCGCTGGCCAAGCCCACCTATGTGGCCTATGCGCTGGTGTCGGTCAGCTACCACTGGAACAACTTCCTGTGGCCGCTGATCGTGTCGAACTCGGTGAACACGCGGCCGCTGACGGTGGGCCTGGCGGTGTTTTCAGGCACCGACCAGGGCATCGACTGGGCCATCATCAACGCCGCGACCTTGTTCGCCGCGGCGCCTTTGCTGATCGCCTTCCTGCTGTTCCAGCGCCAGTTCGTGCAGAGCTTCTTGCGGGCGGGGATTCGCTGAGATAAACAGCCGGCAGCAGGCCGCCACACTGGGGAGACGCCATCTGCGTCACTCCAGCGTGTACGCGCCGATATCAGGCCATTTCGTGCTCGGACACCGGCGCCAGCGGCCACGCCCAGTGCTCGGAAGCCGGGTCCGACAAGTTGGCGAAATGCGCGCTGATGCGGCTGATCAGCGCCGCGTCCTTGCTGGCATCCAGGCCCTGGTAGACCTTGCCGTTGTACGGGCCTGAATAGCTCAGCACGGCCGCCACCGAGCGATCTGCCTCGTACAAGGCCTTGATGCGCTTGCACTCTTCGTCTTCCGGCGTGCTCAGGCGCACGGCGTACAGAATGCCCAGCGCAGTGCCGAATTCCAGCATCGGCGTGGGAATGTCGCGCTTGGCCGCCAGGTCGATGCTGCCCAGGATGCGTTCCTTGCGCTGAAGCTTGCGCAAGGGGTCGCGCCCCACGCGATTGCACGGGTCCTTGAAGGACGCCTTGCAGCGCTTGATGAAGCTGCCTACGAAGCTGTTCACGTGGGTGGCCAGGCGCGGATTTTCCTTCAGCATGGCCGGCTTGATTTCGTCCTTGATCAGGCGTCGCACCAACGCATCGACACGGTCGTCGCCCATGCCCTGCCCAATGGTCTGATAGCCCAGCAAGCTGGCATACCAGGCAATGATCGCGTGCGTGCCGTTCAGCAGCTTGTTCTTGATCGCCTGGATCTCGGTGATGTCTTCCACCGTGTGCACCTGGCGCAAGCGCTCCAGGATCTTGCTGCCCTTTTCGGCATACAGCGGCATGTCGGGACCGCTCTGGAACAGGCCCATGTGCAGCTTCTCCAACGCATGGGTCAGACGGGCGGCCTGGCTCAGGCGGTCGGTGATCAGTTTCACGCTGAGCTCGGCCGGCAACGCGCGGCCGGCGTCGGGCTTGGACTGTTCGGGTTTGGGTTCCGCCTTGGCTGCGGCCGGATACCCCGCCGCGCCCAACTCATGCTCGAAGGAACCGAAGTTGATGCGCACCTGCTTCATCAAGGTCTCGCGCGGGATCTTCGACACGATGCGATTGACCACGGTTTCTGCAAACACCGTCTTCTGCATGATCTCGTCGGCCAGCTCGGTCGCCACGCGCTTCAGCAAGGCGTCATGCACCTGCTTGCGCACGAAGGCCGCCCCCGACACCTTGTTCAAGACCACCAGAATCGTCAGCTCGCGACCATGGCGTTCGTGGCGCGCGATCAAGCCCTTGGCGATCAGTCCGGCCTGCTGCTTGATGGCGGATTCCGGCAGGCTCAGTCCGATGATTTCCGACACGGCATACATGTCGCAGATGGCGGCCTCGTCGGCGCTGTCGATGATGCGCACGCGGTCGATGGTCTGGTCAAAGGCCACGTCGCCGTAGTGCACGTCGAACTTGCCGAAGGCGTTGACCAGGCCGCGCAAGGTGGCGTTGCCGGTCGCACCAATGATCTCAGCCGGGCGGGTGTAGCCGTCCCAGTGCGAGAAGATCTGCGTCAGATAGCCGCCGCCAATCGCGCCAAAGCCGTGAATGCCGGCGACCACGTCGTTTATCGACTGCGGAAAGGGCTCGGTCAGTTCGGGGATGGGCAGATTGGGCGTGAACTCCACCAGGTCGGCCAGAAAACCGGTCATCGCCTCGTAGAACGCAAAGGCCTGCAGCTTGATATGCGTCGCCGGTTCCTTGATGTCACGGATCAGGATCGGCAGGCCACCGGCGCCCGCAGCCGACAGCAGTCCGTTTTCGGAATCCTCGAACATCAGGCACTGCTCGGGCGCGCAATTCAGCTCGCTGGCGGCCGTCAGGAAGATTTCCGGATGCGGTTTGCCCTGGCTGACCTCATCGCCGCAGACCGTGATGTCGAAGTACTTCATCACGTTGGCGTTGATCAGGTATTCCTCGGCGATTGCCCGGCGGCTGGAGGTCGCCACTGCCATCAACAGGCCGTTTTTCTTCAGACGCTCCAGCACCTCGCTCAGGCCATCCTTGACCGGCACGCCATGCTGGCGCACGTGCTGCAATTCCAGCTCGTCTGCGCGCTTGCGGATCTCGGCGTAGGGGTAGGCCTCGCCATAGCGGGTCTTGGCCAGGGCCTCGGCTTTCTTCGCGCTCAGGCCCAGCGAGCCCAGCAAGATGTCTTCGCCGATCGCTTCCCCGAAGAGCTCGGTCGACGCCTGTGCCAGCGTCTTGAACCGCAATCGTTCGGTGTCGAACATGGTGCCGTCCATATCGAAGATGGCGGCCTGGATATTTCTCTCTTTGAAAATCATGGATGGTCTCCTCCCTTTGCGACTTCAGTTCGCGCACGCAGGGCGCGCAAACTGTTTACATGCCCCGCGGGAGAACCCCGCGGGCCTTGTCTTGCATTGGTCTTGCGTTGGTCTTGCTTGATGTCGTGCGACCAGCGCACGGCTGGTGCGTGCGACTGGTGGATGCGACTGGTGGATGCGACTGATCTGCGCGATTGATGTGCGCAGTGACTGCGCTTACAGCGCCGCTTCGACCCGCTGCGCCACGTCTGCCGGCACCCAGGTCTTCCAGACCGCACCGTGGGTCTTCAGGAAGTACTTGGGCACGTCGCCCAGTTCCGCGTTTTCACGCTCCAGCCAGCCCAGCGTGTCGTTGATCGCGGCATCCGGGATCGACACCTTGGTGAAGAAGGTGGTCAACGCCGGTGCCTGGGTGGTGAACTGCGTGTTGAGCCCGGTCACGATGGGATTGGGCTTGTAGTCGGTCGGTTTCGGATCGGTGCACTTGGGGTCGATCAGGCAGGCATAGGCCTTCTCGTCCAGTGGCGGCATCTCGAGCTTCACCAGGTCCAGCGCGCCCATCAGCGGCGTCGGCGTCCAGTAGTAGAAGACGATGTCCTTCTTGCGCTTGTAGGCCGAGGTGATCGCCGCCTTCTGCGCCGCGCTGTTGCCCGGCGCGTACATCACGTAGTCCTGCTCCAGCTTGAGCGCCTTCATCAGGTTCTCGCTCGAGGTCCCGCACACCCAGCCAACCGGGCACCCGTACAGGCGGCCCTTTGCGGGGTCTTCCGGGTCAACGAACTTGTCCTTGAAGCGGGCCAGGTCAGAGGCCTGCTTGAGTTCCGGATAACGCTCCGCCGTGTAGCGCGGGATGTACCAGCCCTCGCGGCCCGTAAACACCTGGCCCACTGCCTTGACCTTGCCTTCGTCCAGCGCCTTCTGCCAGACGTCGCCCATCATGTTGACCCAGATCTCGCTGTTCACATCGACGTCGCCGCGTTGCAGCGCGGTCAGCATCGGCAGGGTCTCGCCCGACTCCACCACCGTCTTGCAGCCGTAGCCCTTCTCCAGAATGAATCGCTCGATGCCGACCAAGGTCAGGTTCGACTCCCAGTTCATGCCGCCGAAACGCACCGGGCGGTCCAGCTCGCACTGTGGATCGGCAGCTTGCACAGTTGTGTGCAGCCCGGCGGTCAATGCCAGGGCCATGAAGGTGGTCGAGAGTTTCAGTCGGAAGCAATAACGCATCTACGGAGGTTTCCTTGTGTGGGTGAGCAAGCGGGTGCAGCCAAGTTCTGCGAACACCGACGGAAGATCAACCCCACCCGGATCGACACTCGATCACGGACGAAAAACACCGAGCGAGAAGCAGGCCGCCGCCACGTGCAGGCGGCGTATCGGATCCGGGCGGGCAGGGGTGGCATACACAAGCTGATTGCTCGGAACCCCAGGTGCCGTCAGGCGAAAGCAGCTTTTTAGGGTAAACGATAGATTGCTGCAGCGCAAGATAAATGCCGGATCAAATCCATTGACAGAGGATGTCATCACGATGACAGAAATTGCCGAATGTCCTGATGTAGCGGGGGAATGGATGGGTTGATCCGCGCCCCTGATTGCGGCGCATTTATCGCGTCTGGCGCACCAGATTTTTTCCGACTGCGATATGATTCATATACGTTTCATATATAGCTTTCATGGAAACAACTGATGGGCATCGTCAAGATTTCGGACCTCATGCACGAGAACCTGCGCGTGGTGGGCAATGCGCTGAGCCGCTCGATCAACGCGCAGGCAGAGCACTGGATGCGCATCGGCATGCTGGCCGAACTGCACCCGGATCTATCGCATCAAGACATCGCCAAGCTGCTGATCCGCGCCGAGCAGGCAGGCGGCTTCGACCTGGCCACCGTGTCTGCGCTGCTCGATGCGGAAAGCGCTGCCGGCGAGCCCAAGCTGGCCACGCAGCGATGATGGGCCACGTACCCCTGCGTTCCGCGAAAGAGATCGCCATGTCGCGCGCCGCCGGCAAGCTCGCGGCCGAGGTGCTGGCCATGGTTGCGCCCTTTGTGAAGGCCGGCGTCACCACCGAAGCGCTGGACAAGCGCTGCCACGACTACATCGTCGACGTGCTGCAGGCCACGCCCGCCAACATCGGCTATCAGGGCTACCAGCACACGGTGCTGACCTCCGTGAACCATGTGGTCTGCCACGGCGTACCGTCGGCCACCAAGGTCTTGAAAGACGGCGACATCGTCAACATCGACGTCGCGCTGATCAAGGATGGCTGGTTCGGCGACACCAGCCGCATGTACTTCGTCGGCGAACCCAGCGTACTGGCGCGACGGGTGGTCAACACCAGCTTCGAAGCGCTGCGTGCCGGCATTCTGCAGGTGCGCCCCGGCGCGACGCTGGGCGACGTCGGCTACGCCATCCAGGGCGTCGCCCACCGCGAGGGTTTCAGTGTGGTCCGCGAGTACTGCGGCCACGGCATCGGCCAGACCTACCACGACGAACCGCAGGTGCTCCACTACGGCCGTCCCGGCCAAGGCCTGCGCCTGGAAGCCGGCATGATCTTCACCATCGAACCGATGATCAACGCCGGCCGGCGCGACACGCGGCAACTGGCGGACGGCTGGACGGTGGTCACCAAGGACCACTCGCTGTCTGCGCAGTGGGAACACATGGTGGCGGTCACCGAGACCGGCTTCGAGGTACTGACGCCCTGGCCGGACGAGGACGGCTCGTACACGCCGATCGCGTAAGGGGACGCCCTTGGGAGTGGGACAGGTGCGAAACGGGCTCAGGCGGCCTGTAGCGCGCTCGGAGTCGGCCTTATTGACCGGGCATCACCGGGCGGCCATTACGAGGCGAGCATCGCCAGGCGGAAGTTACGGCTCGTCCCACCACTGCGGGCCGGTGTCTGCAGGCGCGCGCACCTCAGCGGCGTCGATGGCCTGGTACTCAATCCGGAAAGCCGGCGCGTCCTCGCCAAGCACATCCCACCACGCCGATGCCGGGTCGAACATCTGCACGATCCTGACGCGATACGCACCCGGCGCAAGCGGGATTTCGTAGTCGGCCGTCTCTTCGTCAGGCAGCAGGATGTCATCGAACTGCGCCGCCATCGTCAGGCTGTCGTAGTTCACCAGGTGCAGCGAATTGCCGGTGTTGACGATGTCGCCGGTAAATGCACGAAAGCCGCGCTCAGTGGAGTGGCCTTCCTCGATATCGACCTTCCAGTCCGACTCGAAGCCGACCGCCCACACCAGCGCATGCGCCTGCCCGATCTGCGCGCGCAGGTGCTTGTAGAGCAGCCCGTCTTCGCACCAATCGGCGCCGACAAAGCTCTGATATTCGCGCGTATCGACCACCGCCAGATTCGAACCGTCCCCGCCTACGTGTATGCGCATCGCCTTCCCCGTGCGACCGCCGCGGACAGATGCCCGCCAGCCTGGTCGAGCACGCAGTCTAGCCCGCGATCCACGGGCTTATGGCGCCGCGTCCGGCCATTGAGCAAGGTCATCTGTAATCGTGTGCCACACGGCCGCGCTGGCAACATGCACGTGCATCTGCGGTCGGACAAGGGGGTCGTCATCGAACAGGCCCAGCGGCAGGCCATAGCTGGCGGGGTCGGCGTCGAAACGGCTCAGGATGGGAGAGCCACATACACGGCAAAAACCGCGGTGCGTGCCTGGTGACGATTCGAAGAAGGTCACCAGGTCTTCGCCCGTGACCCAGCGAAAATCGGCCGCCGCCACGCCGGCCCGACTCCGAAATGCCGCGCCCTGGGCCTTGCGGCACATGCCGCAATGACAGTTGAGCGCGCCGCTCAACGGCCCACGCACTTCGTATCGCACGCCACCACACAGGCAACTGGCCTTGATCGTCATTGCTGTCTCCGTTCTGGACGTCGCACTGCAAGCGTCTGCCGACAAGCCATTGACGCAGCGCACGTCAGTGAGTCGATGGCACAGGCTTGCGATCCTTCACCTGCATCTTGCCGTCAGTGCACGCGATCTGCGCCAGGCGCGGCGCAATCTCGGCGTCTTTACCTGCGATGATCACATCGCGAGCACCGACGCGCCACGCGCAGATTCTATGCGGCCGTGAGACGACGCCCGTATGCTGCGCTGCTGACGGCGCTGCATCGCTCGCCACTTTCGCCCGCCCCCCTGGGAGCTTCCCGCTATGACTTGGTCTCTGTTTCATCGACACGACGGTGTGTTGCCCACAAGCTTCCATGAGTTGCGCCAGTTCGGCCCCATGCTGTGGTCGGCCAGCGGCAAGGTGCTGACCCGCGGCCGTTCGCAGGTCACCGAGTTCCCGACAGTGGAAGCTGCACGCGCGGCACTGGCCGAGCGTGGCCGCGCGCTCGAGGCCGAGGGCTATGCTTGCGTGCGTCAGGGCCAGCACGACCCCGACCACGTCGACTTCCCGCTGCTCACCACAGAGATCCGCGAGGGCGCGCGGCGCGCCTTCGACGCCATCCGCGCCGCACATCCCGACCAGACCCTGCACCTATTCGCACTGGGCAGCGACGACGGCGCCGAAACCCTCGTGCACGCCGCCGGCGATCTGGCGCTCGGCGCGCCCGGCGACCTGGCCGACGAGAGCGACATCTGGTGCTCGGCCGAGTGGCCCCACACCGAGGGTGACGCCTTCCTCGACATCGCCTATCGCATGATCCTCGCCTGGCATCGCGAGGACCTGCCCTGCGGCGTGGCCTTCGAGACCCTGCATGCGGGCCTGTTCGAAGCCTGCATCGCCGCGATGGAACAGCTCGACCACGAGGGCTTCTTCGGCACCGGCGCGATACGCGACGAAGTCGTGCTGCTGTGCCAGAGCGAGGGCACCGAAGACATGCCGCGTTCGCTGGAACGGCTCAACACGCCGCAGGTCGTAGCGCGCGCCGAGCGCTGGGTGGTGCTCTGCAGCTAGGGGGTTTGTCGACGCCGACAGACCCTGACCGATGACGAACAGGCGTCGCGCATTGGCGCGGCAACCACCATCAATGGCAGTGCGATGCCCTCGATCCTTCGCACTGCGGCTCGCGACCAAGATGACTGGGCTTGCCGCTTATCTCGCACCAATACGCCGACTAGGTCCGAGATCAAAAATCCGCACCACAAAATAGAAAAAGCCCTCGTCTCCGAGGGCTTCATCTTGTCTTGCTCGCCGCTACGCGCTGTTGCGCGACTGCGGCTTTCTGCGAGCCGATTTACTCAGCGTCGACTGCCGATTCAGCATCGGTTTCTTCAGCGCGGTCGGTCAGCGCGATGTAGCACATCGGAGCATTGTCGCCTTGGCGGAAGCCAGCCTTCAGGATGCGGGTGTAGCCGCCCGGACGGGCTGCGAAGCGCGGGCCGATTTCGGCGAACAGACGCACGACCAGGTCGCGGTCACGCAGGCGGGCGAAAGCCAGACGCTTGTTGGCAACCGAGTCAACCTTGGCCAGGGTGATCAGCGGCTCGACGATGCGGCGCAGTTCCTTGGCCTTCGGCAGGGTGGTCTTGATGACTTCGTGGGTCAGCAGGGCAACCGACATGTTGCGGAACAGAGCCTGACGATGGCTGCTGGTGCGATTGAGCTTACGGAGACCGTGACGGTGACGCATGGCAAATCCTTTACTTTGAATCTAATGAATGACAGCCGGTGTGGCTGTCGGAGATCCAGCTCTTCGATCGACGCCAATGAAACAGCGTCGCGGGCCGGTAATAGAGGGGTGCGAGGATACCATCCCCGCCCCGTCTTGCGGGTGCTGCGAAGTGAAACGCAGCACCTTTACGACAACTTGATTACTTACGGACGTTCCAGACCCAGCGGCGGCCAATTTTCCAGCTTCATGCCCAGCGTCAGACCACGTGCAGCCAGCACTTCCTTGATTTCGTTCAAGGACTTGCGGCCCAGGTTCGGGGTCTTCAGCAGTTCGTTTTCGGTACGCTGGATCAGGTCGCCGATGTAGTAGATGTTTTCGGCCTTCAGGCAGTTGGCCGAACGCACCGTCAGTTCCAGGTCGTCGACCGGGCGCAGCAGGATCGGATCGATCTGCGGCGTGCCGCGAGCGGGCGCTTCGATCGTCTCGGTCGAGCCTTCCAGGGCAGCAAACACCGACAGCTGTTCCATCAGGATGCGAGCCGACTGGCGCACGGCTTCCTCGGGCGAAATCACGCCGTTGGTTTCGATGTCCAGGACCAGCTTGTCCAGATCGGTACGCTGTTCGACACGAGCGCTTTCGACCGAGTAGCTGACGCGGCGGATCGGGCTGTACGAGGCATCCAGAACGATACGGCCGATTGCACGGCTGTGGTCGTCGGCGAAGCCGCGCAAGTTGCCCGGGACGTAGCCACGGCCCTTTTCGATCTTGATCTGCATTTCCAGCTTGCCGTTGTCGGTCAAGGTGGCGATGACGTGATTCGGGTTGATGATCTCGACGTCGTGCGACAGCTCGATGTCGGCAGCGGTGACCGCGCCAGGACCTTGCTTGCGCAGCGTCAGAGACACTTCTTCGCGGTTGTGCAGCTTGAAGACGACGCCCTTCAGGTTCAGCAGGATGTCGACCACGTCTTCACGGACGCCATCGATCGTCGAGTATTCATGCACGACACCGGTGATCTGCACTTCGGTGGGGGCATAGCCGGCCATCGAAGACAACAGGATGCGGCGCAGCGCATTGCCGAGCGTGTGGCCGTAGCCGCGCTCGAACGGTTCCATGATCACTTTGGCGTGATTCGGACCGACAGCTTCGACATCGATATTGCGCGGCTTCAAGAAAGCGGCATTCGCCATGAGACAGTTTTCCTTTTCAATACCCTCGGCTCGTTACACCGATAAGGCTGAAATTACGTTGAAAGACTTGCGGACTACAAAAACCAACGCCGCGCCCAAAGGCGCGGCGATGACAAACCAATTACTGCTTAGCGCGAGTAAAGCTCGACCACCATCGATTCGTTGACGTCGCGGGCGACATCCGAACGATCGGGGTATTGCTTGAACGTGCCTTCGAGCTTGTTAGCGTCCAGCTCGATCCACTGCGGCAGGCCCTGGCCGATCGCCAGTTGCAGCGATTCCTGGATGCGAGCCTGCTTCTTGGCCTTTTCACGCACGGCGATGACATCGCCCGGCTTGATCTGGATCGAAGCGACGTTGGCGGTGTGACCGTTCAACTGGATCGAGCGATGGCTCACCAGTTGACGCGCTTCAGCGCGGGTCGAACCGAAGCCCAGGCGATACACGACGTTGTCCAGACGCGATTCGAGAATCTTGATCAGGTTTTCGCCGGTGTTGCCCTTCTGGCTTTCCGCTTGCACGAAGTACTTGTGGAACTGCTTTTCCATCAAGCCGTACATGCGCTTCAGCTTTTGCTTTTCGCGCAGTTGCAGGCCGTAGTCAGAAGTACGGGCACCGGAGGTGCGACCGTGCTGACCGGGCTTGCTGTCCAGCTTGCACTTGGATTCCAGCGAACGGCGCGAGCTCTTCAGGAAGAGGTCGGTGCCTTCGCGGCGGGAGAGCTTGCATTTCGGGCCAATGTAGCGTGCCACAATTTTTCCTTTCTCTGTCAGGTCCGGGGCGGCTCTTGCGCCGGACGAGGAGTCTGCCCGCAACATGCATCAAACGTACGTTGATTACGTACGCGGCAGACAGTGGTCTTAGACGATCAGGGCGCACCACCAAAGCGGTACCACCACGATTGCGTATAGAACGTGACTTACAGGTCTTGCTTGTCCTGCGCAGCCGGGTTACTTGCCACATCGTGCCAGGCACGACGAGGCAGGGAACTCAGATGCGACGACGCTTCGGCGGACGGCAGCCGTTGTGCGGCACGGGCGTGATGTCAGCGATGCTGGCGATCTTGATGCCCAGTGCGTTCAACGCGCGGACCGACGATTCGCGACCCGGGCCAGGGCCCTTGATACGCACTTCGAGGGTCTTGATACCGTACTCGATCGCCACGCGACCAGCGGCTTCGGCTGCAACCTGAGCTGCAAACGGCGTCGACTTGCGCGAGCCCTTGAAGCCAGCGCCGCCCGACGTTGCCCACGACAGAGCATTGCCCTGACGGTCGGTGATCGTGATGATCGTGTTGTTGAACGAAGCGTGGACGTGCGCGATGCCGTCCGAGACGTTCTTTTTGACTTTCTTGCGAACGCGCTGCGAAGCGCTATTGTTCTGTGCCTTAGCCATGTCTGAGTCCTTGCCTGGTCAGCCGATTACTTCTTCTGCGCCACGCCGGCCTTGCGGGGGCCTTTGCGGGTGCGAGCGTTCGTGCGGGTACGTTGACCGCGCACCGGCAGACCGCGCTTGTGACGCAGACCACGGTAAGTTCCAAGGTCGATCAAACGCTTGATCGACAATTGGATTTCGCGACGCAGATCGCCTTCAACGGTGAAGGCGTTCACGTGTTCACGGATGCGCTCGAGCTCAGCGTCATTCAGTTCACGGACTTTCTTGTTACCGGCAACGCCAGCAGCTTCGCAAATTTGCAGAGCGCGGGTGCGGCCGATGCCGAAGATAGCCGTCAGACCGATAGAGGTGTGCTGTTGCGGCGGGATGTTGATGCCAGCGATACGGGCCATTACCTGTCCTTGTATTCCAGACGCGAGGGCTTAGCCCTGGCGTTGCTTGTGGCGCGGATCCGTGCAGATCACCCGCACGACACCCTTGCGCTTGATGACCTTGCAATTACGGCAGATGCGCTTGACCGATGCCATTACTTTCATGATTGACTCCTAAACTTCCACCCGGCAGGCCGGGCTCACTTCGAGCGGAACACGATCCTTGCACGGGAGAAATCGAGGGGTCTTTCGACCTTCACGCGATCTCCCGGCAGGATCCGAAATAACGTCGTCTTGGACAGCCTTCACGCTCATCGAGCCGGAAGTTTGCCACCCTTGAAATTAGCTTTCTTGAGCAGCGAATCGTATTGATGCGACATCACGTAGGCCTGAACCTGCGCCATGAAGTCCATCGTTACTACCACCAGGATCAGCAAGGAGGTGCCACCGAAGTAGAACGGCACGTTCCAGCGCAGAACCAGAAACTCGGGCAGCAGACACACGAGAGTGATGTAGATCGCTCCCGACAAGGTCAACCGCGTAAGAATCTTGTCGATATAACGCGAAGTTTGTTCACCAGGACGAATCCCAGGTACGAATGCTCCGCTTTTCTTCAGGTTGTCCGCAGTCTCGCGACTGTTGAAGACAAGCGCTGTGTAGAAAAAGCAGAAGAACACGATAGCGACGGCGTACAGCGCGATGTACAGCGGCTGTCCTGGCGACAACGCGGCTGCGATATCCCGCAACCAACGCGTGCTTTCGCCTGTCGAGAACCAGCTCGTCACCGTTGCCGGGAACAAGATGATCGACGACGCAAAGATCGGAGGAATCACGCCTGCCATGTTGAGCTTCAAAGGCAGATGCGAGCTTTGCCCGCCATAAACCTTGTTGCCCACCTGACGCTTGGCGTAGTTCACCACGATCTTGCGCTGGCCACGCTCGACAAACACGACGAAGGCGGTCACAACAACCACCAAGACCATGATCACCAACGCGGACAACACAGCCATCGCACCCGTGTTGACCAGCTCGAAGAGCCCCGCCATTGCGTGCGGGAGACCCGCGGCGATGCCGGAGAAAATCAGGATCGAGATGCCGTTACCCAGCCCACGTTCCGTAATTTGCTCACCAAGCCACATCAAAAACATCGTACCGGTCAGCAGCGACACCACCGTCGTCACGCGGAAGATCACACCCGGGTCGATGACCAGACCAGGTTGCGATTCCAGTGCGACAGAGATGCCGACCGCCTGAACCAGACCCAGCAACAACGTGCCGTAGCGCGTGTATTGCGTAATCCGTCGACGACCAGCCTCGCCCTCTTTCTTTATCGCTTCGAGCGACGGCACGACTACCGTCATCAGCTGCATGATGATCGATGCCGAAATGTACGGCATGATCCCCAGCGCGAAGATGGAGAAGCGCGACAACGCCCCGCCCGAGAACATATTGAACAGACCGAGAATACCGCCCTGATTCTGACGAAACAGGGAGGTAAGCTCGTTCGGATCGATTCCCGGGACCGGGATGTGCGTGCCGAGGCGATAGACCACGAGGGCGAGCAGCAGGAAGACCAGCCGGCGCTTCAGATCGCCGAACTTGTTGCCAGTCTTGCCCAGTGCGTTCGCAGTAGCCAAAGCGTCAGTCCCCGATTCAGGCTACGGAGCCGCCAGCGGCTTCGATAGCCGCCTTGGCACCAGCCGTCGCCGAAATACCCTTGAGGGCAACCTTGCGCGACAGTTCACCCGACAGGATGACCTTGACGTAGCGCACGGGCTGGCCGATCACGCCGGCTTGCTTCAGTGCTTGCACGTCGATTTCGTCGACGGGCAGCGCTTGCAGGTCCGACAGACGGATCTGAGCGGAGAGGTGACCACCCAGCGGGGTGAAACCACGCTTCGGCAGGCGACGTTGCAGCGGCATTTGACCGCCTTCGAAGCCAACCTTGTGGAAACCACCCGAACGGGACTTCTGACCCTTGTGACCACGGCCGGCAGTCTTGCCCAGGCCGGAGCCGATACCACGGCCTACGCGACGCTTGGCGTGCGTAGAGCCTTCGGCGGGCTTGATCGTATTGAGTTGCATGATGTTTCCTCAGGCTTCCGCTACGGTGAGCAGATAGATCACCTTGCGGATCATCCCGCGCACTTCCGGCGTGTCTTCGAGAACGCGGCTGGTATTGATGCCACGCAATCCAAGGCCACGGACCGTGGCGCGGTGCGATTCGGGCGTCCCGATCGGGGAACGCACGAGCGTCACTTTAATGCGCTTGTCTGCCATGATTTATCCCAGAATCTCTTCAACGGACTTACCGCGCTTGGCTGCGATATCAGCCGGCGTGGACACTTTTTGCAGTCCGTTGAGGGTGGCACGTACCAGGTTGTACGGGTTGGTAGAGCCGAGGCTCTTCGCAACCACGTTACGCACACCCAGCACATCGAAAATCGCGCGCATCGGGCCGCCGGCGATAACGCCGGTACCTTCTGCTGCCGGCGACATCAGCACCGTCGAGGCGCCGTGCTTGCCGACCACGGTGTGATGCAGCGTACCGTTCTTCAACGGCACCTTGATCAGACCACGGCGAGCCGATTCCATTGCCTTCTGAACTGCGACAGGCACTTCACGCGACTTGCCCTTGCCCATGCCGACGCGACCGTCACCGTCGCCAACCACCGTCAGTGCAGCGAAGCCGAGGATACGGCCGCCCTTCACGACTTTGGTCACGCGGTTGACGGCGATCATCTTCTCGCGAAGACCATCGTCGTTCTGTTCCGACTGGGCGTTCTTGTTACCTTGCATCTTGGCCATGTGATCCTCGCTTAGAACTTCAGGCCGGCTTCGCGGGCAGCGTCAGCCAAAGCTTTGACGCGACCGTGATAGCGGAAACCGGAACGGTCAAACGCAACCGTCTCGATGCCTGCAGCCTTGGCTTTTTCGGCCACGCGCTTGCCCACCAGGGTCGCTGCAGAGACGTTGCCGCCCTTGCCCGACTCGCTGGAAAGCTGTGAACGCACATCGGCCTCTACGGTCGACGCGCTGATCAGCACCTTGTCGCCTTCCGGCGAGATGATGTTTGCGTAGATGTGCGTGTTGGTGCGAAACACCGCCAGGCGATGAACGCGCAACTCGGCGATCTTCCGACGGGTTGCCTGCGCACGGCGCAGACGACTTTGCTTCTTGTCCATGATTCGTCCCGGCCTTATTTCTTCTTGGTCTCTTTGATGATGACCTTTTCACCGGCGTAACGAACACCCTTGCCCTTGTAGGGCTCAGGTTCACGATACGCGCGGATCTCGGCCGCCACTTGACCAACACGTTGCTTGTCGGCGCCCTTGAGAACGACTTCGGTCTGCGTCGGCGTTGCCACCGTTACGCCTGCAGGCATCTGATGCACGATATCGTGCGAGAAGCCGAGTTGCAGTTTGACCGAGTCACCTTGGGCGGTAGCACGGTAGCCCACGCCAACGAGCGTCAGCTTGCGCTCGAAGCCCTTGGAGACACCGGTGACCATGTTCGCGACCAGCGCGCGCACGGTGCCCGACATCGCTTTGGCTTCCCGCGAATCGTTGGCTGCGACGAAAGTCAGCTTGCCGTCGGCTTCTGCGATCGTGACCTGGCCGGTGAGCGGCTGGGTCAGCGAACCCAGCGGGCCCTTGACGGTGATCTGGCTGTCCGTGACAGAGGTCTCGATGCCCTTCGGCAGTTCGACCGGATATTTGGCGATACGTGACATATATGTCCCCTTAAGCCACGTAGGCGATGACTTCGCCGCCCACGCCATTGGCGCGTGCCTTGCGATCGGTCATCACGCCACGCGAGGTGGACACAATGGTCACGCCAAGGCCGTTCATCACTTGGGGGATGTCGTGACGTCCCTTGTAGATGCGCAGGCCGGGCTTCGAGACGCGGTCGATGCGCTCGATGACCGGACGACCGGCGTAATACTTCAGCGAGATTTCGAGTTCGGGCTTCGCGCCATTGGCGTTGACCTTGAAATCGTCGATGTAACCTTCTTCTTTCAGCACGGCGACAATAGCCACCTTCAGCTTGGAAGAGGGCATCGTCACTGATACTTTTTCGACGCGTTGCGCATTACGAATGCGCGTCAGCAGGTCGGCGATCGGATCGCTCATGCTCATATGAAGTGCCTCTCTTACCAGCTTGCCTTGGTCATACCGGGAATCTCGCCGCGCATAGCCATCTCGCGCAGTTTCATCCGGGACAGACCGAACTTGCTAAACACGCCACGCGGGCGACCAGTCACCAGGCAGCGATTACGCTGGCGGGTGGGGTTAGCGTTACGCGGCAACTGCTGAATCTTCAGCCGTGCCTGATAACGCTCTTCGTCCGTCTTGGACGCGTCGTTCACGATCGCCTGGAGCTCGGCACGCTTGGGAGCGAACTTGGCAGCCAGCTTGACGCGCTTGGCGTCGCGATTGATGAGTGAGAGCTTAGCCACTACATCACCCCTTAGTTACGGAACGGGAAGCGGAAGGCGGTCAACAGTGCCTTGGCTTCTTCGTCGGTCTTGGCGGTGGTCGTGATGCTGATGTTCAGCCCACGAAGCGTGTCGATCTTGTCGTATTCGATTTCGGGGAAGATGATCTGTTCCTTCACACCGACGTTGTAGTTCCCGCGGCCATCGAAGGCACGACCGGAAATACCACGGAAATCTCGTACGCGCGGCAGAGCCACGTTCACCAGACGGTCGAGGAATTCATACATCCGCTGACCGCGCAGCGTAACCATCACGCCGATCGGGTAGTTTTCGCGAATCTTGAAACCTGCGATTGCCTTGCGGGTCTTGGTCACAACCGGCTTCTGGCCAGCGATCTTCGTCAGATCGCCAGTAGCGTGCTCGATGACCTTCTTGTCCGCAACGGCTTCCGAGACACCCATGTTCAGGGTGATCTTGGTGATGCGCGGCACTTGCATGACACTCTTGTACCCGAACTTGGTAACCAGTTCAGGTGCGATGGTGTCGCGATAAATTTCTTGGAGACGAGCCATTCTTTATTGCCCCCTTACGCTTTCGAACCGACGGCTTCGCCGCTGGATCGGAAAACGCGAACATTCTTGCCGTCGACGAGCTTGAAGCCAACGCGATCGGCCTTGCCGGTCACGGTGTTGAACACAGCCACGTTTGAGATGTGGATGGGCATGGTCTTTTCGACGATGCCACCAGTCTCGTTCTTGCCCGGGTTCGGCTTCTGGTGCTTCTTGACGACGTTGATGCCTTCGACCAGTACATGGTCGGCATCAAGACGGGCAAGAACTACACCGCGCTTGGTCTTGTCACGGCCCGTGAGGACGATGACTTCGTCACCCTTGATAATCTTGCTAGGCATCTGTGGCTCCTTACAGCACTTCAGGAGCCAGAGACACGATCTTCATGAACTTTTCGGTACGCAGCTCGCGCGTGACCGGTCCGAAGATGCGCGTGCCGATGGGCTCGAGCTTGGCATTGAGCAGAACGGCAGCATTCGTGCCGAACTTGATGAGCGAACCGTCTTTGCGGCGCACGCCCTTGGCGGTACGAACCACCACAGCGTTATAGATCTCGCCTTTCTTGACGCGTCCGCGCGGGGCCGCATCCTTGACCGTGACTTTGATCACGTCACCGATGCTGGCATAGCGTCGCTTGGAGCCACCGAGAACCTTGATGCACTGCACATGGCGCGCACCAGTATTGTCGGCCACGTCCAGCGTGGTCTGCATTTGAATCATGATTGGCCTTGTCCAACTTAAACGAAAGCCGCGAAGTTCACGGTACCCGCCCTTAGAACGGGGCCAGCCAAATCTGGCTTTCGATCAGTTTTGGTCCCGTCAGAAGCTTTTTTTGAAGCTTCCTGGGGTGGTACCCCGAAACTCGCGTCCCGGGTCGGCGGCGAAATCTTCGAACTGTGACCAGCCCAAAGCCTTCCCCGTGAATTTTGCGTCTTGCCAGGGTGTTGCTTGTTCAGTACCGGGCACGTGGTGCCAGACACCTTTCCTACTGTCTTGCTTCGCTCCGAAGAGAGATTCGCAGAAGAACCAGCCTTTCGAATGGTCTTAAGCTTAACCCCGCCCCAAAGCACAACAAGGCTTGCGTTTAGGCAAGCCTTGCATACTAACCCGTTGGGTCCTGTGTTGCAAGCGTCATGCACGAGGCATGACGCTAAACAACATCAGATGGCGCGGGAAGCTTCGATCAGGCGAGTAACCGCCCAAGACTTGGTCTTCGATACCGGACGAGTCTCAACGATCTCGACCAGGTCGCCTTCCTTGTACTGGTTGGTTTCATCGTGTGCGGCGTACTTGCCCGAACGAACGATGATCTTGCCGTACAGCGGATGCTTCACACGACGCTCGACCAATACGGTCACCGTCTTGTTGGCCTTGTCGCTGACAACGCGACCGGACAACGTGCGCTTGCGCTTAGTTTCGCTCATGATTACTTCCCTGCCTTCTGACGCAGCACGGTGCGGACGCGCGCGATGTCGCGACGCACCTTGCCGAGCTGGCTGGTATTGCTCAGCTGCTGGGTGCCCAGCTGCATGCGCAGACTGAACTGCGCCTTCAGCAGGCTTTCGAGCTCTTTACCGAGCTCGGCTTCATCTTTCGAAACGAGGTCGCTCGTTTTGATTGCCATATAGATCCCCTTTACGCGCCGATGAGACGCGTCACGAAGACGGTCGAGATCGGAAGCTTGGCTGCAGCAAGACGGAACGCCTCACGTGCAAGTTCTTCGTTGACCCCGTCCATCTCGTAAAGCACCTTGCCCGGCTGGATCTCGGCGACCCAATACTCCGGATTGCCCTTACCGTTACCCATCCGAACTTCGGCAGGCTTCTGCGAGATCGGCTTGTCGGGGAACACACGGATCCAGATACGACCGCCACGCTTGATGTGACGGCTGATGGCACGACGTGCCGACTCGATCTGGCGCGCGGTCAGACGACCACGGCCGGTGGCCTTCAGGCCGAATTCGCCGAACGAAACGGCGGCGCCGCGCGTAGCCAGACCAGTGTTACGGCCCTTCTGCTCTTTGCGGTACTTTCTGCGTGCTGGTTGCAGCATGCTTATTCTCCGTCTTTGGCAGGCGCAGCTGCTGCGTCAGCGGCAGGCTTGCGCGCGCCACGCTTAGCAGCATCGCCAGCCGGCGCCGGACGACCACGACCCGCACCCGGAGCGCCAGGACGTGCACCGCCCGGACGTTCGTTACGGTCATTACGGGGACCACGACGCGGCTTGCGGTCGTCTTCCTTCGTAGTGTCCGGGGTCGAGTTCAGATCGTTGGTGCCGAGGTTGTCGCCCTTGTAGACCCACACCTTGATGCCAATCAGGCCATACGTGGTGCTGGCTTCCGAGGTGCCGTAATCGATGTTCGCGCGCAGGGTATGAAGCGGCACGCGACCTTCGCGGTACCACTCCGTGCGAGCGATTTCGATGCCGTTCAAACGACCGGCGCTCATGATCTTGATGCCTTGGGCACCCAGACGCATCGCGTTTTGCATCGCGCGCTTCATTGCACGACGGAACATGATGCGCTTTTCGAGCTGTTGCGAGATCGAGTCGGCGATCAGTTGAGCGTCGGTCTCCGGCTTGCGGATTTCCTCGATGTTGACGTGCACAGGCACGCCCATCAAACGCTGCAGATCTGCCTTCAGGACTTCGATGTCTTCGCCCTTCTTGCCGATCACGACACCCGGACGAGCCGAGTACACAGTGATGCGGGCATTCTTGGCGGGACGCTCGATGACAACGCGACCGACGGACGCGCCCTTGAGTTTCTTTTTCAGATACTCACGGACTTTGATGTCCTGGGCAAGCATGTCGGCGAAAGCGTTGCCATTGGCGAACCAACGCGAGGCCCAATTGCGGCTGACCGCAAGACGGAACCCGGTAGGGTGAATTTTCTGACCCATCGCCGCTCCTTAAACCCCGACCTTGACCACAATGTGGCAGGTCTGTTTCTCGATCTTCACGCCCCGGCCTTTGGCCCGAGCATCGAAGCGCTTCAGCGACTCACCCTTGTCGACGTAGATGGTTTTCACCTTCAGTTCGTCGATATCGGCGCCGTCGTTGTGCTCAGCATTCGCGATGGCGCTTTCCAGCGCCTTCTTGATGATGCCGGCAGACTTCTTGGGCGTGAAAGTCAGAATGTTGATCGCGTGGGCAACGGGCTTGCCGCGGACGAGGTCCGCAACCAGTCGTGCCTTCTGGGCCGAGACGCGTACGCCACGGACAATCGATGTGGTATCAGCCATCTCTTACCTCTTGGCCTTTTTGTCCGCAGCATGGCCCTTGAACGTACGGGTCATGGCGAACTCGCCGAGCTTGTGACCTACCATGTTCTCGTTGACGTACACGGGCACATGTTGGCGGCCGTTGTGGACCGCGATCGTCAGACCGATGAAATCGGGCAGGATCGTGGAACGACGCGACCAGGTCTTGATCGGCTTCTTGTCTTTTCCGGCCGTTGCCGCCTCGACCTTCTTCAGAAGGTGCAGGTCGACGAACGGGCCTTTCTTGATAGAACGTGACATGTTCGCCCCTTACTTCTTCTTGCGTCGCGAGACGATCATATTGCTCGTCCGCTTGTTGCGACGGGTCTTGAAGCCCTTAGACGGCGTGCCCCACGGGGACACCGGCTCACGAGCTTCACCGGTACGGCCTTCACCACCACCGTGCGGGTGATCGACCGGATTCATGGCAACGCCACGAACCGTCGGACGAATACCGCGCCAACGGGTTGCACCGGCTTTGCCGATTTGGCGCAGACCGTGCTCTTCGTTGCTGACTTCGCCGATCGTGGCGCGGCACTCAATGTGCACGCGACGCACTTCGCCGGAGCGCAGGCGGACTTGGGCGTAGGTACCTTCACGGGCCAACAGAACGGCAGACGTACCTGCCGAACGGACCATTTGGGCACCCTTGCCGGGCGTCAGCTCGACGTTATGGATAGTGCTACCGACCGGAATGTTGCGAATAGGCAAGGTATTACCGGAACGGATCGGGGCTTCGATACCGGACAGAAGGGTTGCGCCCACTGCCAGACCACGAGGCGCAATGATGTACCGGCGTTCGCCATCGGCGTAAACGACCAGTGCAATGTGCGCGGTGCGGTTCGGATCGTATTCAATGCGTTCAACCTTGGCCGGAATTCCGTCCTTGTTGCGCTTGAAATCGACCACGCGGTAATGATGCTTATGGCCACCGCCACGATGACGCGTGGTGATGTGACCATTATTGTTGCGACCAGCGTGCTGGAATTGCTTTTCCAGCAGCGGTGCGAACGGGTCGCCCTTGTGCAGGTGAGGGTGCACCACCTTCACCATACCGCGGCGACCCGGGGAGGTCGGCTTCAGCTTGACGATGGGCATTTACTTGATCTCCTGCGCAAAGTCGATTTCCTGACCCGGCGCGAGCGAGACATAAGCCTTGCGCTCGTTACGACGGCGGCCGTTGAAACGACCAAAGCGCTTGGCCTTGCCCTTGGTGTTCAAGACACGGACGGTTTCGACTTGCACTTTGAAGAGCAGTTCGACCGCGGCCTTGATTTCGGGCTTGGTAGCGTCTTGCAGGATACGGAAAGTCACTTGCTGGTGTTTATCGGCGATGAACGTGCTCTTTTCAGAGACGATCGGCGCCAGCAGCACTTTCATCAGACGGTCATTGCTCATCCCAGCAACTCCTCGAACTGAGCGATCGCGTTCTTGGTGATCAACACATTCTTGTAGTGGATCAGCGACAACGGATCAGCATAGCGGGTCTCGACCACTGCCACGTTCGGCAGGTTGCGAGTCGCCAGGTACAGGTTCTCGTCGACCGAATCAGTGATGATCAGGACGGATTCCAGACCCATTGCCTTCAGCTTGTCAGCTGCGAGCTTGGTCTTCGGCTCGGCAAGGGTGAAACCATCAACGATCGAGATACGGTCTTCGCGAGCCAACTGGGAGAGGATCGAGCGGATACCCGCGCGATGCATCTTCTTGTTGACCTTCTGCGAGAAGTTTTCGTCAGGCGAGTTCGGGAAGATCCGACCACCGCCACGCCACAAGGGCGAAGAGGTCATACCAGCACGCGCACGGCCGGTACCCTTTTGACGCCACGGCTTCTTCGTGGAGTGCTTGACCTGCTCACGATCCTTCTGCGCGCGATTGCCACTGCGTGCGTTGGCTTGATAAGCCACGACGATCTGGTGGATCAGCGCTTCGTTGTATTCGCGGCCGAACACGGTGTCCGGGGCGGTAACGGTAGCAGAGGACTGGCCCTGGTCATTCAGGAGCTTGAGTTCCATCTTCAGGCTCCTTTGATGGCGGGACGTACGATGATGTTCGCGCCAGCGTGGCCGGGGACTGCGCCCTTGACCAACAGCAGGCCGCGTTCAGCATCAACGCGAACCACATCGAGATTTTGCACGGTGCGCTGCACATCACCGAGGTGACCTGCCATGCGCTTGCCGGGGAACACACGACCCGGATCTTGCGCCATACCGATCGAGCCGGGAACGCGGTGCGAACGGCTGTTACCGTGCGATGCGCGCTGCGACTTGAAGTGGTGACGCTTGATGGTACCGGCGAAGCCTTTACCGATCGTGGTGCCGGTCACGTCCACTTTTTGGCCAGCAGTGAACAGGCTCTCGACAGCGATAACGGCACCGGGAGCAAATTCAGCGGCTTTCGAGGGGGCGAGACGGAATTCTTTGAGCATGCTACCCGCTTCGACACCCGCTTTCGCGAAGTGCCCAGTCTGGGGAGCTGCAACACGCGAGGCACGACGAGTGCCATACGTGACCTGAACAGCTGCATAGCCGTCAGATTCGGGGGCCTTGACCTGGGTCACGCGGTTGTTGGACACGTCCAGCACGGTCACGGGGATGGATTCGCCATCGTCCGTGAAAATGCGGGTCATGCCAACCTTGCGACCCACTAGGCCAAGCCGATATGCGGCAGGCGTAGTGACCGACGATTGGGTCGACATCATTTTCTCCATTCCCGACTACGATTGGCCGGGGCTAATTTGAGTTACTGCGGGTTGTTGCCAGGCTCGCCGGGAGACACCCGGGTAGCTGCTGGACTGCCGACGCTGAGCTCCTGGACGAACGCGCCACCACAAAACGCGGCGATCAACGAACATCTGGCCATTCCAGCGCCGATGGGAATCCTTCTCGGGATTCCCTTGCAACCGATTTGAACTTGCCGGTAAAGGCTGGCAAGCCAAAGAGTATAGCCCCCATGCTGCTTAAAGAACAAGCAGCAATGGGGGCTACATCTTAATTCAGCGCGATTTCCACATCCACACCAGCCGGCAGATCGAGGCGCATCAGTGCGTCAACGGTCTTGTCGGTCGGATCCACGATGTCCATCAGGCGCTGATGGGTGCGGATCTCGAACTGGTCGCGCGACGTCTTGTTGACGTGCGGCGAACGCAGGATGTCGTAGCGACGGATACGGGTGGGCAGCGGCACGGGACCACGGACCACAGCACCAGTACGCTTGGCGGTTTCGACGATTTCGGCTGCCGATTGATCGATCAGCTTGTAGTCGAAAGCCTTCAGACGGATGCGGATTTTTTGCTTTTTCATGAAAGCGATTCCAAAGAACGAGTAAAGAACGAGCGCCGGGGCGTGCCCCGGCGCGAGCTACCTAAAACTTAGGCGATGATCTTGGCAACGACGCCGGCGCCGACGGTACGACCGCCTTCACGGATGGCGAAGCGCAGACCTTCTTCCATGGCGATCGGGTTGATCAACTTGACGGTGATCGACACGTTGTCGCCCGGCAGAACCATTTCCTTGCCTTCCGGCAGGGTGATCGAACCGGTCACGTCCGTGGTGCGGAAGTAGAACTGGGGACGATAGCCCTGGAAGAACGGGGTGTGGCGGCCGCCCTCGTCCTTGGACAAGATGTAGACCTCGGCGGTGAAGTCGGTGTGCGGCTTGATCGAGCCGGGCTTCGACAGCACTTGGCCGCGTTCGACGTCT